>Ga0075436_100000371_pt1 | contig 28653 bp, 20 predicted proteins | sample RhiMethybrSRZTD5_FD_75303 | JGI IMG/M metagenome (GOLD analysis project Ga0075436, IMG submission 75303) | Populus rhizosphere microbial communities from Tennessee, USA - Rhizosphere MetaG P. TD hybrid SRZTD5 | ecosystem: Host-associated > Plants > Roots > Rhizosphere > Soil | place: USA...
GGGCTGACTGCCTTTGTGACGCGGATCGAGTCCCGCCATTCCGAGTTCTTCGAAGCGTTGCTTCCAGCGCGAGATAGTGGGGGCCGTGGTCTGCAAACTCCGCATGATCTGGCTGTAGCTGGCGGCATCGGCAGCGCCATCATCAGCCGCGCCCGAAACACATCACCGGCGGGCCGCGTGCGCGATTGCGCCCACATCGTCAACTCACTTCGTTGTTCATCCGTGATTGGCAACACCGGCTGATTCCGTCTCATGATTATCAGACGGATCAGAGGTAATAACGTTATGACCGGGACATCTTACTAGTCCCCACAGGGTTTCACGTCTCTCCGGTGGCTGGCGATATAGGGACGGCATCATTTAGCGGTTCAAGTGCCATTTTTCTCCATCGCTGCGTGATGTTTGCCTGGAGCGTGGCATTCACCGTGGTCGGATAACCAGCGCCAACCGTGATGCTCACGGAGGTTTTCATGAGCACCACGGCACAACTATCCAAATCGCTGAACTCCGTGCGAAGACGGATCAAGATCCTGGTGAGGATCATCGACAACGCGCTGGGAGTAGGTCTTCTGCTTGGGGCTACAAACACGCCGGTTGATTCTGCGGAGCCACTACACGGCAGAGCCGAAGGGATGTATGCCAACACCCCACTTCCTGCAATTTCACGAGTGCCTGAAGGGAGCGCGAGATGGAGAGTACTAAAATACCGCTTTAAGAGCTCTGGTGCTCGGGATGTGTGCAGCCCCGAAACTCCGCAATCGCCGTATTGCCTCGATAACCAAAATGCTGAGTCATCCCTACATCGGATAGTGAATACGCCTCCACGGTCATTTGCTTCAAAGTCGGAAAAAACCGTTCCAGCTCTGTCGAAGGATCTTTCTCCTTGCCTGCCATCGTTGCAACCACCTGGTCCTTTTCATCGGCGCTACAATCAACGAACGCCTTGCCGAATCGCGCGCGGGTCCATTCGTCCACGGCGATAAGCCCACTTTTCCACTTCATCTGTGTCTCAGGATCGGCGTAATGCAGCACGGTATCGATGTAAAAGCGCACACCTGCCGAATGTGCGCCTGGAGACTGGGAATCTGTAGGTATTATTATCTCGGCCACTGCGTCGATGGCCCGGTACTGCGAGTCCGAAAAGAAACGAGGTTTGTAGCCTTCGATTTCGAGCACCGCAGAGGTTCCATGATCATGCTGAGCCGCCCCTTCGCGGGCGGCGACCAGTGTGGCACCCAGCACCTTGAAGAGTTCGCGCCGCTCCATCATCCGAGTTCTCCTTTCTTCGCCCTCTCCGCCAAAGACTTACTCATGCGCCATGAAAGCGCAATGTTAGTGAGTGTCGGATTTTTCTCGGGATACGCAGCAAATACGGACGAGTCCCCGACGTAGAGGTTCGTTACATCGTGCGACTGTCCGACAGTATTTACGACGGAATGCTTTGAATCGGTCCCCATTCTCAGTGTGCCAACCCAGTGGTTGTAATCGATCCCCAACGTGTCCGCAGTGATCTCGCGAGGGCGGGAATAGACCTCCCCTTTGGCAGCTTCAATAATCTCGACGCACGTCTCAACCATGTCTCTCGCCATCGCGATATCATTAGGCCCGTATTTGAGATGAACGCGCGGCAGCGGTAGTCCATGGCGATCTTTCCGTTCAGGATCCAAATCCACGTAGGTGCGGGGTGATGGCGCCAGCGAGCCCTGCATGTCCATAACTGCATGGCACACATTCAGGTCACGAAGATCCCGCTTTAATTGTGAGCCATACCCGGGGACATCACGAATGGCCAGGGATTTCGGATTCAGGCCGGCGCCACACTGCACCTGGTATGTCATATCAAAATCGCGGTGAGGCTTGTCCCAATGAAGACCGGTGAGAAGGCTATGGAAGTAGTCTGTGCCGTCATCGTTGGAAGCATCTCTGCTTCGCAACTCAGGAAATATCGCGACTACGTCAGTTCCAAAATGGCTTGTCAGGTTCTTCCCGACTTGCCCGCTGCTGTTCGCGATGTTGTTGATGAGTAGATGCCGTGCCGTCTCGACCGTGCTGCAGGCGAGCACCAAGGCTTTACATTGCAGACTCACTGTCTGGCCGCTACTCGTAACATATTCGATACCGCGCACGCGCCGGTTTACGTTGTCCAAGACTATGCGCGTCATTGTCGATTCGGTGAATAGACTTAGATTGCCGGTGCGCATCGCAAGCGGAATAGGCGTATTGGCGGACGTATACTTTGAATCGATGTCGCAGCCATTCATGCACTGCCCACAATAATGGCAGGTGGCACGCCGTTTCCAGGCCGGATCGGTCGGGATTGCCTTCCGCTGCGTGACAAATTCCATCACTCGACCTTTTGCCTTGAGCCTTTCAACACCGCGTTTCAAGAGCATCTCGGGGCACCGCATTCGGACTGTTTTCTGGAAAACACCATCGGGCATGTTCCAGAGTCCGTCCCTGCTGCCATAGACGCCCATGAGTCGCTCGGCGCGATCATAGTATGGCGCGACTTCTTCGTAGGAGATCGGCCACCTTTTGAAATCTCCTGGACCGAATCGCAGACTATGACCCGCCCAGCACAATGAACGGCCTCCCAGTGCTTTCAAAAGTCCATGGCCGGGCCGGTCTCCAACAGCTGTGAAATGATTTCGTTCGGAAAAATCAAGGACACTCGGGAACGGACTCTTGTGACCTGCCTTCAGGCGCTGTTCCAACTGAGCATATGCGGAGCCGTGTCCGTTGTAATCAACCCCGGCGCGGAGACTGCGTCCGGACTCGACGAGCGCGACTTTAAATCCAGCGTTGGCCAGAACGTACGTTGCGATGCCGCCCCCTGGCCCGCTGCCGACAACGCATATATCAAAAACCTGTTTAGGCATTCGATTTTGCGACTTCCGTTTATTATGCACCAGGGCGAAAGACTCAGTTTCAGACTTGTCTAAACATTCATTGAGCTCCGCGATAACCAGAAGCAAGAATGTTAAGCAGGCAAGAACTGCCGTAAGTATCTCCGTGCGACACGGAAGCCTGTTTTGTACGCTTCCGGGAACTCGTCGCCTTCAAACGGATATCCATAGAGCGGATCTTCATGCTCGATGTTCATTGCGCCCTGATAGCCCGCGTCCATCAGAACCGTAAAGAACGCAGGCCAGTTGATGGATCCGTAGCCCGGCAGCCGGTATCGCCACCACGCCGCTCCGCTGACCGGATGAATGCCTGTCTTGCGCAGAACGGGCCAAAGGATTTCGGTGTCCTTCAAATGAACGTCATAGATCTTGTCCACAAAATCGCGCGCCGTCTGGATCTCATCCATGAATTGCCTTACCAGGTGCGACGGATCGTACTGGAGTCCGATATAGGGTGAGTTGTCGAACGCCTTAAAGAGCGCCTCATATCCTACCGGCCCTGTAGCGATGTTGGGCCCTTCCGGCCATGGCTCCCATAGGATCCGGACTTTATTCGCCTGACATGGCTGGAAATACTTCTGCTCGTATACGCGTACGATTTCCGCAACCTGCTCACGCAACGGTTTGCCGGGCACGGTTCCCGAGGAGGTGCCCACATATGGCGCCCCTAGTTTGCCGGCAAGCTCGATGACCCGAACGAAATACGAGTTGATCTGGGCTCTTTCCGTTGGATCCGGCGCGACGTGATTGGTAATGGCTCCGAGCACCGACAGGCGCAGTCTCGAACGCGTTATCAATGCCCGGAGCTTTTCAACGCCCGCCTCGGTAATCCGAGCGGCGTCGAGACTGGATCCGGCGTCCGCCCACAGCCCCATGCTGGTAAAACCTTCATCGCGAGCAAACTGAATGTTGGATTCAGTGAAGTTTCCAAGGATCCCCACCTGTGGCTGCCACGGTTTGCGCTGGGCGGAGATTCGAGCCCGCGACGCGCCGAGCGCGACTGAAGCGAGCAGAGTGCGCCGTGTATGACTCATACAGAAACGTACAGGATAACTCACAGAGGCGTCATCGTGCGCGACAGGCATCAATACTAGAAATCGAAAACCGCTTTCGTCGATGACGGCGCGGCCGTTGGCAGTATTTCTTGCATTCTCCTCGCTTGCAGGGACAACAGCTGCACAGCGCGTTATGGTTATTATCAATCTGGCACCGACAAAGTGAACACCCGCAACGATGATCGGCGAGGTGGCCACCCATCGCGTACTTCTGGGCAGCAATCGACGCGTCAACGCGCCACGGATCAGGCGATTCAAAAATGGATGTAGCCCCAGCATGGCTTTGTGCCAGAGAGTACCTGGATTCCGCATTGCAAAGAGCTACTCGGCCTCGCTGCAGCCGGCACGTCACCTAACGAGAATCCGTGCTGGCCAGAAAACGTCGCGGTGATTAAGTAAGCGTTCCGACGCTTCGGACTGCTCTAAACGATTAGCTTGGCCGTGCGCACGCCGCTTGATGCCGTGACTGTAATGCTCGCCATCAAAATGCCCCGCTCCGTTCTATCCGCCATCCGCCTCGACTTCGGGCTCGTAGTCGCCGCCGTGGTTTTGCTTGCCATGTTGGTCGAAGGGTTCTGGTCGAGCGCTGAACGCCCGGATGTACTGCCGCGTTTGCGTTCGGGAAGCTTTGGCGCGAGGCTCTCCGCAGCCAGGATCCTTTCCAGATAAGACGTGATTGGTCCCAGAGTACTCGGGGCCAACTCTCGAGGCAAGCCGTGTCGTTGAACGAGCGCGCACTGGTGAGCTTGTTCCGTTCGTATGGCGCCTGGGCGAGATCCAGCGTTTTCTTGATCTGATTGACGGGCCAATGGAATAAGAAGCCTGCGCCGAAGGGGGGACTGAACTAATAGATTGTTCTTATTGTGTTCCCATATGTAGCGACGTAATATCGAATCGCATAGGCCCAGGGATTACGCCGGGGTCTGGCTGAATTGCGACTCGTGCAAGTAACGCGCCCCCGCTACCAGCGCACGCAGTTTCGCCCTAGTGACTTCGAGCGGCACGTGCTGGAAACCGCACTCCGAGGTTAGAAGGAGCCGTTCCGGCGGAAAACGCGCCAGAGCCGGTCCCGCCCGGCGAGCGATCTCCTCCACTGATTCGATCGCATCGCTGCGCTGGTCGATCACGCCTGCAGCGAATTCACCCTTGAAATCCCACATATCCCACAGCGTCATCATGTCGTAACTGAGGGTGCAGTGTTCGAGGCACACCTGGTCGAGCCGGACGACGCGGAATGCGGCGGCCAGATCCTGATAGCGGGTAGTGTAGGCGCGCTTGCGATAAGCGTTGCCACAGCAAACGTGCAAGCCGATCTTTACGCCGAGCCCGTCACTGGCCTGGTTGAGGACTTCCGCGGCCCAGACGGACTCTTCGGGAAAAGCAGTCCAGGCGGGCTCGTCAAACTGAATCAACTCGCACCCGGCGCGCACGGCTTCCTTGAGCTCGCGATTCAGCAGGACAGCGTATGCTTCAGCCAGGTGCCGATCGGTCGGGTACAGGTCGGTTCGCGCATTGTTCGAGAACTTGGCGAGCATGTGCGGTCCAGTGCATGTGAGCTTGACTTCGACATGCGCGGGGGCCGCGTCGCGCGCCACTCTCCAGTCGCGCGCCAGCTCGACATGCGGATTTTCGAGCCGGCCCACGACCTTGGCGATTTCGATGCCGAACCCCAGTGGCCCGTATTTGCGGTACTCCATTTCGGCAAAGCTCACGCCCTCGAGCCGCTTCTGGAAAAAGTAGTACATGTTTTCGCGGCGGCCTTCACCATCGGTGACCACGTCCAATCCGGCGGCCACTTGATCGCCCACAGCCCAGCGAATGAGTTCGTCGGCTTGCTCCCGGGTCAACGCGGGCTTCCTTAACGTATCGCCCGGCTGCTGGGGTCTGGGATAACTGCCGGTAACCGTCGTTCGGAGAATTTTGGCGCTCATAGCCTCCGATGACTTTAACACTACGGGTTGGGAGTATCATCTCTGTGATCGGCAATCATCTTAAGGCGGACTTCGGAAAATGAAGCTTTCAGGTCGCATCAGCATCGTGACGGGCGCGGCACAGGGCATCGGGGCGGCTATCACTCGCGAATTTGCGAAGGAGGGCGCCATTGTCGCCGCGCTGGATCGCAAGGCCGAAGTCGGGAAGGTATGTGAAGAAATCGGGCAAGCCGGCGGCAAAGCGTCCGCGCACGTCCTCGATATCACAGACCAGGAGGCGTATCGAAGCTGTGTGGAGCAAGTGGCATCGAAATTCGGGCGCATCGATACGCTGGTCAACAACGCGGCGGTGTGCCGCGCCGGAGACATCCTGAGTGACACCCTCGAGCAATGGCGTGAAGTACAAAAAGTGAATCTGGAGGCAGTGTACTGGGGCTGCAAGCTGGTCGCTCCGCATATGGCGCGGCAGCGTGAAGGCCGAATCGTCACGATTGCATCGATTCAGGCGATGGCCACGGATGGTGGTGCCGGTTCCTATGTCGCGGCAAAAGGCGCGCTCGTGAGCTTCACTAAGTCGCTGGCGGTGGAACTCGCACCGCACGGCATTCTGGCCAATGCCATTGCCCCCGGCTTCATTCATACGCCGATGTCAATGGTGAATGGAGTAGATGAAACGGAGACGGAATTGTTCAAGCAATGGTATATCGGCAGGCGCAAGGTGCCGCTGGGGCGCGTAGGACAGCCGGAAGAGGTGGCCCGCGTCGCCGTGTTCCTGGCGTCAGACGATTCCTCATACGTGACCGGCCATACGCTGGTGGTGGATGGCGGACTAACCTCAACCTTTTGAATTCGGTGCGAACGGCATGACCTTTCCCCCCGAACCAAAAATCATCGCCGATTACCAGGATCTTTGCGGAGAATGTCCGGTTTGGGATGCGCAGGCCGAAGCGCTCTATTGGACCGATTGCGTCGGCCAGCGCTTCTATCGGTTGGAGCCGGCGTCCCGCAAACACGAAATCCTGAAGCAGGGTCTCGAGATCAACGGCTACCGTTTAAACCGCCAGCGGGGCTTCGTCATCACCAACAATAGCGGCATATGGCTGTGGGATGGCGCAGATCAACTCGACCTGATTGCGGCCGAAGTGGACGGCGTCAAGTGCCAGATGAACGACTGCATTTCCGATCCCGCGGGTCGGCTATACGCGGGAAGCCAGTTTTACAATCCGTCCGGCGAATATTCATTCGGCAAGCTGATGCGTGTGGACACCGACGGTAAAGTCACCATTGTCGACGAAGGCTTTCATCTCTCTAACGGGCTGGCTTTTTCACTCGATCACACGGCACTCTACTTTACGGATTCGGTGGCAAGACGCATTTATGCATACGATTACGACGTGAACACGGGCGGTTTACGGGAGCGACGCGTTCTGGTTCAAGTACCCTCGAACGAAGGACTCCCCGATGGCCTGGCGGTAGACGCTGAAGGTTTTCTCTGGTCCGCGCAGTGGTACGGAAGCTGTGTAACACGTTACGATCCTGACGGACGAGTCGAGCGGCGCGTCACCACCCCGGCCAAACAGACATCCAGCGTGGCTTTTGGCGGAAAGGACCTTACCGACATTTTCATCACCTCGGCGGCCCGGTCCGAGCCCATGCCGGTGATGCCGGCCGACTACGACCCATCCGGCGGATTCTTTGGCGGGCCGCTGTATCACCTAAATCTGGGAATACCAGGCAGACCGGAATTCCGGGCCAACATCTCTGTGAAGCGGTAACGACCCCTTACGAGAACCGGAATTTCTTCACCGTTCGCTCGTTCAAATGCACCCCCAGCCCCGGACTATGCGGGACTGCAACTTTGCCGTCGCCACCCACCTCGATACGCTCTTCCGTCATTTCCCACCGCAGGGGGGATTTGCTGGTGGAGTACTCGAGGAGTTCGTCGGCCCAGTGATTCGCCAGAAAATGAAGATTTGCCGCGATCTCGATGTTAGTCTTGTACCCGTGCGTGATAACCCGCTTGTGGCGCTCGCGAGCGGCTCGCGCCACTCTGCGGATTCCCGTGAAACCGCCCACCATGGTGATGTCAGGCTGGCAAATCGATGCGCCGCCCCGGTCCATGGCCTCGATGAACTCATCGGCATGCGTCAATCCCAGGTCGCCTACTCCCAGAGGCAGCCCGGCCTGCGCCATCCGCGCATGGCCCTCGATGTCGTCCAGCGGCAACGGAGCCTCCAGGAACATCACGCCCACTTCTTTGAAAATAGGCACCAGCCGCAGCCCTTCGTCTGCCGTCTTGTACGAGAGCGCGGCGTCGATGATCAAACCGCCTGCCTTGCCGAGCACGCGGCGCGCGGCCCGAAGCAGGCGGGCCGTTTGCTCGAGATCGTCCATCCACCAGGGATCAGCGGCGAACTTGATGTTACGAAGCCGGAGACGCTGCAGCGCATCCTCCACCTGGGCTTCGACGCCCGCAACGGTGCGGGCCATGGGATAAATCGTCCCATAAGCCTCAACGCGGTCGCGGTGCGCTCCGCCGAGTAGTTCCGCGATTGGCTTGTCCTCCAGTTGTCCTTTAATATCCCAAAGCGCGAGATCGATGCCGCCGATGGCGTGCATGACGAGGCCGCGCCGGCCGATATAGTCGGTGGCGTCGTACATGAGATGCCAAAGCTCTTCGGGATTCGATGGGTCCCGCCCGGTCAACAGCTCGCCAAGTCCGCGCGCGTGATTGTGCGCCGGAGCCGCATAAATCAGGGCCTGAATGGCTGGAGCCAGCGATTCCACCTCCCCGATTCCCGTGATGCCCTCGTCGGTTCGCACGCGGATGACGCAATCGTCGTAGGACCCGTCAAACAGACCGATGTTGGGATCTTCAACCCGTAGGTGAATGACTTCGATAGCGGTGATTTTCATGATGTCCTGAAATTATTTTGTTCCTGTCTCCCCCTCCTGCGAGAGGAGAACCACGGCAATGAGGGCAGCCAGAATTCCAGCCACTTGTGTCCGCGTGAGCCGCTCGCCAAGCAGCATCCAGGCGCCGGCTACCGTGACCAACGGATACAAATTGATCAGCGGCGTAACCACCGATGCCTTCCCGCCCTTTTCAAATGCCGCAAAACTCGTAAGCGCCCCCAGTCCGTTCAAAAGACCGCCCAGGGCCGCGAAGGCCACGAGAGACGGAGTCACGTGCCAGTCGAGCGGCATGGTCGCCGCGATCGCGCCGGCAATCACGAAGAAGGCGGCACAGAACCACAGGAAAGAAAGCTCGAAGGAGATGTTATTCGTGCTGAGCTTCTGGGTTACACCCGTGATTCCGAAAAACACCAGCGCGATAGTTGCCAGCCAGATCCAGTTCTGCATGTCAGATACTCAACAGGTAAATGGCCACCAGCGCCAGCGCCAGTCCCGCGATCTGGGCGCGCGTGATCCTCTCGTGGAGAACGGCTCTCGCCAGGATCACGGTCACTAACGGTGCCAGGCCAACGAACGGCACAACTATCGCGGCTTTCCCGCCCACTCCCATGGACGCGATGAACGCGATGTTACCCGTGCCCCCGAGAACACCCGTGACGAAAGCGTAAGCGCCCCCTTTCGGGAGGGAAACGCCGGTGCGCAGGTTCTTAGAAAACAGCATCCAGACCACAAGGGGCAGAAGTCCCAGCGTAAATAGCACCTGATTCATCCAGGGCGAAATACGTTCCGCTATGATCTTGGACTGCAGTCCCCACCCGCCCCACAGAAAGATGGTAAGGAGCGATAGCCACAGCCACGCCGGCACGGAAGCGATGGTCTTGCCTGCCGTGCGGTTCAGAGTCTTCTCCGTTTCAGCCATGCCTAATATCGAACTTGAATTTTCAGCGGACCCTGGTCTGGCGGCAGCTCGATCGCCCCGTGCGCGGCGTCGATCTTGATCCACGCGCTTCCGTTGATCGTCACGCTGGTGATATGCGCGCTGGGCGTGCGAACCACCAGCCAAACGGTGTGAGCCGGGTTGCGGGTGGGTATCTGGACATCCGCTTCGATCAGCCCCGGCTCGGAGCCGGCGCGCATAGTGTAACTCACCGGGCCAAAGTAGGTGACAAGGTCGTTCACCCGGATTCCGTCCTTCGATTCCAGCCAGCGCCGCGGCGTCCCTTCGGCCAGCCAGAGCGTATCGCCGTCCTCCAGCGCCAGCATGTCGCGCAAGCGGTTCACGAAGCGCGCTTCATCGGGAATTTTATAAAATGGGCCGCTGCCTAAGCGCCACTGGTGATACTCCTCGGTAAAGGCATTGACGTCTGGATAGAGGCACGCCACGAAATTGTCGTAAATGCCGCGTATGGCGGCGGGAATTTCGTGCCGCTTCAGGTAAACCAGGATGGGGTTTTGCAGGTTCGCCTGAAAAACCATGCCGCCCTGGCTGAACCAGAATTTATCATCCGTGAGGCCGTGGACGTTCAAGCCCATCCCACTGGTGAGAGTCTGATTGTCTTCCCAATCGTCCAGTACCCAGTCAGCCAAGCCTTCCTGCACGCCGAACACGCCCAGATTGAGAAGAATCATGGGGCCATAAAGGCCCTCACGGTCGGCTGACAACCGGAATAAGGGTCGGATCTCGGGATGGCCGTAGCGTGTGTAGTACGCGGTCGTCGCCGGCCCGAACAGGCGGCGCCGCCGGAATGGTTCCACCGGAACATACGGCTCGTAAGTTCCGTCGCGCATGCGCGCCGCGGGCGACCTCTCTGCCGCGCGAATCACGGCCTCGCGCAGGTCACGCTTGTACTCGTCCGCTTCGCGCGCCACGCGATCGGCGTCGGGCTGATGCAGGTCCTTCAACGCCTGTGCCGTGCGATCCACGCCCGCCCAGGCATAGGCATTGATGGCGAACCAGTTGGCCCAGTCGGTGTTGTCTTCAAGCTGCGACGCCGGAAGCAGTCCATAATCTCTCGCATGCTCTCCGTTGCCGTCGATCCTCTGCGTAGTGCGGCGCTGCTCCGCAATCCAGTCCACGGCTTTCTTCATACGGGGCCAGGCATGAGCGAACCAGCCTCGATCTCGCGTGTAAAGATAATGCTCGGCCAGCGTCCACAATACAGTCCCGTGATCCAATCCATAATTGTGGGCCGTGTAGTCGTAAACCTCGTCGACTTTGGCGCCGTGGAAAATACCGTCCGGCGGGCCGCGCTGCAGCCCGGGGAAGTTGCGCGATCCCTGCAATTCGAGCAAGGTCTCCAGATACTCCGCGGCGGTCTTGGAGGCGCCCAGCGTATCCAGCAACAGAATCTGGAAGCACGCCTCGTTGGCGAAAAAATCGTAGAAGTAGCTGGCGGCGGGCACCATGTAGAGTCCGCTCTTGGGATCCTTGGTTGTGCTGATGTGGATGTGCGCGATGAGCGAGCGTAGAAGATCGTTGAATTTCGGCTCGGGGACCGTGAAGCGGACGGCGGGCTGCACGATTGCCGTCCAGTACGAAATTACCCGGCTGCGTTGGGAATCATAATCGAGTCTCTCGAGTTCCGCCGCCCCCTGGCCTTCCACGTCCGAAACGAAGGGCAGTTTGAGCACCAGATTGTTGGTCCCGCCCGGCGGCACTGGAAACGAGAGATGCACGGCTTCCCCATGTTCCTTGAGCCAGCGCCCCCCAGGAAAACTCACGACGGCTCGCAGCCGCGGCTTCTCGTAATTTCCGCGGGCATCGCCCACCGCCTCCACGCGATTCTGTGTGGTCGAGAGTTGCTCGCCCGGATCGGGGCTCAGCCAAACATGCGCCTGGCGCTCCGATCCGGTTGGATTCTCCGCCGTCAGCCGGATCAGCAGGATGGCCGGCGTCTCTTCGCTGCGCCCGGCATCTTCGGGAGATAACGGGCCGCCCAACAGTGTGGCGAAGGCCTCCTCGGTATAGTGCAAGCCTTCGTTCTCCCAGCGTTGGGTCACAACGGGCAGGTAGTTGTCGAGCGTCGAGACCGAACAACGGCGGTCGTCACGATAATATGGAGTCTCGCCGGTGCCGATTTTCCACAAAATTCGATCGCCCTCCCACTGCAAGCGGGCGAGCTCTTTGCCCTTGGCCTTGGCGCCATGTTTACTGATGAAGACGTTGCCGCCATACTCCAAAGCGAATTTCTGCCAGCTTGAGTCGGCCGCCAGCGGGAGATAAACTCGGCCGCCGTTCTCCCGCTGCCAAGCATCGAGCGCCGGGATTTCGCGCGAGGCTCGCTCATAAGTCTGCTCCGGCTCGAGAGGAATCAGTTGCCGGATCCGCCGCTGGCGCGCCACAGTGGGGGCGTTACCGGGCGTGCGAGCATCGGTCACGTATGCGTGAAACGATGGGATGTCGATGGAACCGCGCTGCAAGTCAGCGGCACTGAAGGAAAACGTCCGGGCGGAATCGCCGTGCGCAGTGGCAGCCGTGGCTTTGATGGTGACGATCGTCACGTCTTGAGAGCCGGCCGGGGCCGGATCTGCCGCTGTCAGGTCGAGAGTCAATCCTTTTGGTTGGCTCCCCGTGCGAAGACGCCAGCGGCTCGGGTTCTCGAAGGTATCACCCGATTGGAATCCCCAGGGTTGCACGGACCGCAGGAAGCCATTGAAGATCTCGACGGATCCGGTCCATACCGCATCCTTTTCCCCGCGTCCAAGTTCCACTCGCACGCTTAGTGGCGCCTGCGTGGTTTCCGAGAAAATCTGCAAAGAAGACACCGCCGGGGCGTCGGCTCTCGAGATCAAGCGGACTTTGAGCGTTCTGCGATAACGCGAGCCGGGCAGGTTCTTCGCCAGAGGATTTTCCCCCTCGTTGAGCGGCTGGAACCTGTAGACGCACTCCCAGTCGCTGCATTCCCGTGAGCTTTGCGCGACAAGCCATTTACCCTGCCACAGATCGTCCACGGGATCTTCCATGGTGGGCATTCGTGGAGGCGGATACGGCCAATTCCGAAACCAGTACTCGACCTTCGCGTTGGGCGGTGGAGCCGACCTGTAGCGCACCCGAAGCTCACGGACATCCCGCTCGTCGTCCCATTCCACTGCATCCGCCCGCACATCAGCGTTAACGTAGGTTGTCATCCGGCCAAAAGGCGCGAGGTCCAGATATTCTGCCGCCCGGGTCTGCGATGGAGTGGCGATCAGTATTAGTGCGACGAAAGCCGCGCTTGGGTTTCGCATGAAAGTCAGACTGAGATTATCGCAGCGGGCGCGGCCCGTCAACGCCGCGCATTAATCTTGGCACAATAGAATTTCATGAAAGCTCTGGTATACACCGCGCCGCGTCGCCTCGAGATGCTCGAACTCGCCGACCCGGTCCCCAAAGACGGCGAAGTCCTGGTGAGAGTACGGGCAGCCGGCGTCTGTGGCTCAGACCTGCATGGTTTCCTCGGCCGGAGCAAGAAGCGCGTGCCGCCCCTGATTCTGGGTCACGAGTTTACCGGCGAAGTGGCTGCGAGTAAAGATGGCGATCCGGGCATCGCTCCGGGAGGCGCCGTCGCTGTTTATCCGATCGTCAGCTGTGGGACATGCGAGTATTGCGCATCTGAACGTGAGCACCTGTGTCCAGCCAGGCGGGTGTATGGCTTGGATTTTCACGGAGGTTTGGCCGAATACGCTGCGGTTCCGAGCCGGTGCCTCGTCCCGATTCCCGCTTCGATGTCTTTTGTTGAAGGTTCGCTTATCGAGCCGCTGGCCAACGCCATCCACGTCGTAAGGCGCTGTCATGAGGTGCGTGGCAGGACGGGATTGGTCTACGGCGCTGGCCCCATCGGAATGTTGTGCGCGTTTGTCGCCAGGCACCAGGGCGCACGGGTCATCATTGTGGTGGATCGTAACGCGCACCGGCTCGAGAGACTGAAAGAGCTGGCGGTCGACGTTACTATCGACTCTTCCCACGGGAACCCCGTGGCTTCCCTGCTCGAGCAGACCGGAGGCCGCGGCGTGGATTTCGCCATTGATGCCGTCGGGAATGCCGAGTGCCGTCAGAACAGCATCACCTGCACTGCTTCAGGCGGCACGGTGATCTGCATCGGCCTGGAGGAAGAGATCTGCTCCGTTGACACGCGCCCCGTGGTCACGCGGGAAGTGGACGTGAGGGGCGCCTACGCCTATTCCAGGTCTGATTTCGCCCAGGCGCTCTCCATGCTCGATCGCAAGCTGCTTCCGTGGAGCCGGTTGGTGACAAAAACCAGCCTCGCTCAGGGCCAGGCAATCTTCGACGATCTGGCCACCGGCAATTCGTCGATTTTGAAGGCGGTCTTCGAGATTTGACCGCTACCAGTTAAACTTCAGCCCAAACTGCATGGCGCGCGGGTCGGTCTGCACGTTGGTGATCTTCCCAAATTGACAGCCGAACTGGTGCAAGGCGTCTACCGAGCCGTCTGGGTTCGGTGGCAGGCAGTAGTTGTTATTCGGGATGCCGAGGTTCTGGTGATTCAGCGCGTTGTACACGTCCCAGCGAAAGCTGAAATACTTCGCCTCCGAGATATGGAACTCGCGCGAGAGAGACATGTCCGTGTTCCAGTATCCGGGCGCACGCACAGCCGGGTTTCGGGAGCTCATGTTGCCAAATTGCCACCAGCTATCGAATACGCTTGGGTCGGGCGCCGTCAAAATCGCCGGGTTGGTCCCGAAGGACGGTGAGAACGCCGCTGGGTTCCACCACTGGTTCTCCTGGTCCTGTTTCGAGCGAGAGCCGCTGAACTTACTTGGGTCCCCGAGCAAGTTCACACGGCAGTTGATTGCGTTACACGGCCCATTGATGGTCATCGGGACGCCGCTCTGGAAATTCCAGTTCTGAGTCAGCTTCCAATTGCCCAGAATGGCACTGCCGATCTTATTCCCCGCCAGCAGCGACTTACCTTTTCCGAAAGGCAGTTCATAAACCGCCGCAACATTCAAAATATGCGGGATGTCGTCGGGCGCAAGCGCTACATCGAGGTTGCGGTTGTCCGGATCGCGATAACTCGCCTGTCCGCCCGGGCTCTGGCTGTAGCCTCCAGCGACGTAAGCCGCACGCCCCACCGTCCGGCCCTCGGTAGTTGGCGTAGCCGTGTTGCCGATGATGCTGGTGAGGTTCGCCGACTGGATGTTCTTCTGGAAGCTGTATGCGGCCATAAGGGACAGGCCGTGCGAATAGCGCTTCTCAAACCTGGCCTGAAGCGAGTTGTACCGGTTGAAGCCATCCGGAGCGATATTGGGTCCGAGTCCACCATACTGAGGATACGGCACGCTGATTAAACCCTGCGGAACCGTGGCTCCGTATACGGACACCAAGCCCGCAGGAGTCGGGACTGTGTCATTGATGTGGTTCCTGAGGTTCAGCCTCAGCGCGGTGGGCACGTGGTTGATGTTCCGGAATTCATCGCCGAACAGGTGTAGACCGTGGGTCCCCACGTATCCTACGCTCAGGACCATATCGGAAGGAAGCTGGCGCTGCACGTAGAAGCTCCATTGCTCCACATACGGGTCATGACTGCCCTGGAAGAAAGCTCCTAGTCCCACCCCCAGAAACTGGTTGTTATCCTTCTTTACTTGATCGAGTGGAGGAAGGGGCAGGTTCGGTGCGCCTTGGCTGAGGATAAAGGCTGGCCTCTGACCGGTATGGTCGGTACCCACCTGTCCGTAAGTGAAATAGTTGGCATAGGCCGGCCCGCTGACGGAGCCGTTCTGATCGCCAAAAGCCGCGCTAATCCCGTTGCTGTAGATGATGTCATAGCCGCCCCGAATCACGGTCTTTCTGTCAGAGAACGGCGACCACGAGAAATTGATGCGCGGTCCCCAACTATTCTTGTTTGCCGGGAAAACATTCCGGTCCGGGTGCGCAGGAGTGCCGAAATAAACCAGAGCCCCTTTGTACGGGACCTTCGGATTTTGCGCACTCGGGTCGAAGTTAGCAATCGCATCATACCGTTCCCGGAACCAGCCGAACAGGTCGTAACGCAACCCGACATTCAGCGTGAAATTCCGTGTGATGCGAAAGTCGTCCTGCACATAAAAGCCCCAGTAGTCATTGCTCTGGTAAGGGGCATGGTATGTTCCAGTCCCGCTGCCCTGATCTACCGCGCCCAGCAGAAATTGCGCCAGGCCGTTTCCTCCCAAGCCGCTCACCGGGTCGTTCGTCAGCCCGCCGCCGAACCCGAGGTTATACCCCCAGCCGGCCAGGTTCCAGGCGCGATCACGGCGCCACATCACGCCGGCCTTCAGGGTGTGCGAACCGATAATCTTGGTGACATTGTCCAAAACCGTGAAGGCGTCTTCGCCCTGAATCGCGTTCTGCCATTGCTGCGGCCCGAAGCCGGGTAACCCTTGGATCCCGATCGACGGGACCGGAAAAAAGATTGGGTCCTCGATAAAATTCAAACCCGCGATCTTCTGCTGTATTCCTTTGTTATTCACCAGCGAGTCGGGGTTTGGCGTTGCCTTCTGGTTCTGCCGGCTGAAGCTGGCGCGCGCTTCGTTGATCAAACTGCCGCCGAACGTCTGCGTGTGCCCGACGGTGAAGATCTGGTTCATGGTTCGATAGGGCTGTGCGCCGGCGACACCAGCGGTCTGCGCCGTCGGACCTGACCAGGGCAAGCGGTAGTTCGTATACCAGCTCGGGTTCAGCAGATATTCAACAAACAGCTTGCTGTTGTCGTTGAACTGGTGATCCACTTTGACCGACAGATTGTTGGTCGTCTGGCTGCTGCCTACCGAACCGAGAAAATTGTTGCACTGCGCTCCGCAACCGCTCGGCCCCTGTTGCAGCGGATCCAGGAAGTTCGTACTCGGGAAGCTGGAGGCGTAAAACGCCGCCAGCGGATCGATCCGGCTCGCGGGAAGCACCCTGGTTGGAAACGGCGTCCGATGAAACAACCCGTTTGCATCGGGTCCCGTGGTCGAGAGTGGATCGTAGATACAATTTTTCACCCCACCACCAGGGTTGCAGGCAGCGGCCAGATCGGGGCGATCCGTGAAGTCGCCATTGCGTTCGTTCCCCGTCGGCACGGTGTAAATCCGGGGCAGCAGCTCGTGCAGAAACGAAGTTTCCCAGGAAGCGAAGAAGAACGTCTTGTTCTTGCGAATCGGTCCACCGATTGTGCCGCCGAAATCATTGAAGTTGTAGTGTGGCGATAAGAATTGATTTCCGTTCACATCGCGGCGCTGGAACGGGTTGCTCGCGCTGAAATAGGAATTCCGATTGAACGCGTATGCGTTACCGTGGAACTGGTTGGTGCCTGATTTCAACACCACATTAAGAACAGCCCCGCTCGTTCGGCTCCACTCCGCCGCCAAGCCGTTGTTGAGCATGGCAAACTCTGAAACCGCGTCGGGCGCGGGATTCACGGCCACGCTCTCCGGGCCGAGAACGGCGTTCAGAGTTCCGTCCAGGTACCATGCATTCGCTCCACCCTGGCTGCCGTTCACGCTGATGCCGGACCCCACGATGTGCGTTGGATCGGGGAATCCTCCGAACTGACTGTTAAATCCAAACACGGAGCCGGATGGTCCAGTCGATTGCGTCACGCCGGGGAGCAATTGCACCAGCGTCTGGATATCGCGCCCAATAATGGGGACCTGATCGAGAATCTGTGACTGCACTTCCGTGCTGAAGTTGGATGCCGTCTCTTCGACCAGTGGAGCGGTTGCCTGCACGTTGACCGTTTCCGCCAGTTGACCGATCTTCAGAACGCCGTCTACCGTCACGGTAGTGCCTGCCCTCACTTCAATATTCGTGAGTTCCAGCGTCGCAAAGCCCTGTGTTTGAAAACGCACCCTATAAATGCCGGGGACCAGTTCAGCGACCGCGTAGAAGCCAGTGTCATTGGTGGAGGTGGGGGTGGTGACGCCGGTGGCTGTGTTCGTGATCTCGACTCGCACCTTTGGTACGCTGGCCGCCTGGGCATCGGTCACCGTTCCTTGAATTGCGCCTCGGTCGAGCGCCGCCTGGCAGACGCCTTCGGTAAATAGCGCAATACTTACAACGAACCAAGGCGCAAATTTTCTCTCCATAACGATCCCTCCTCCAACAAGATTTGGATGGAATCGTATACTATGAATGCACTAATGTCAATCTTGCGGGTCGGAAGTTAACGCGCGTTTCCGAGCCGGGCCCGTACCTGGGCTAGCCGCTCGGAGATTTGATGTGAATCCGGCTGGAGCGCTGCGGCTCGTTCGAGGAGTTCAGCGGCCTGACGCCATTGCTGATCGCGGACCTGCCGCTCGGCTGAGATCACCAGCTCCTCGGCCAGCAGGCGCCGGACTGCGGAATCGCCGGGCTTTAATTCGTTTGCATGTGTCAGGACGGGGATAGCCCGCTCATCCTCGGCACCCATGTATAGAATCGTGCCGTAGAGTATATTCGCCTCGACGAAATCCGGACGCAGCCGCACCGCCTCCTCGGCGTGCCGGCGAGCCTGAAATACGTCGTTCAGATGAAAATAAGTCAGCGCCAGGTTGTGCCGGATCTCGGAGGAATCGGGGTCCAGGGCGACGGCCTTCTCCCACGCCGCGAGAGCTTGCGGATACTTTTCCGCCTCCCCAAACAGCATGCCGATCGCCACGATCTGATCTACATCGTCCGTTTCCGTGAGCGGCCGGCACTGTTCCCAGGCCGCTTCAGGCTGACCGTTCTTCAATGATGCCCTGCACCGGCCGATGGCAACCGACCCCTCGAGGTAGTAGTCGTGCAGACGGCGTGTTTCCGCGAACTCGCTTTCGGCCCTGGCGCTCTGCCCAAGTTTCTGATAAACGCGCGCCAGCAGTTGATGCACGCGAGCGTCACGCGGATTTTGGACCGCGGCCTGCTTTAGGACTTCGAGGCTTTGCTGATACTTTTCTTGCTTGTAGTAGGCCGAGCCTAAATAATAGAGCTCATCGCGAACCGGATTTTCGCGCGGCAGAGAGCGGAAGCGCCGGATGGCTGAATCGAGGTTGTGATCGATAAGATCCATGCGGCCCAGGTAATACCTCGCTATAGTTGCGGAGCTGCTGGCGGCGAGCATCTGTTCGAACAAAGGCCGCGCTTGCGCGTAGTTGCGAAGCTCAAAATGGCAGATCGCGAGCTGGTCGCGCGCTGGCGCCAAATCGGGATCCTGTCGCAGCGCCTCCCGGAATTCTTCCGCCGCTTCACCGTACCGTTCGGCTTGCATGAGCTGATTGCCGCTGCCAAGATGCGCGCGCGCGGTGGCTGTCGAGCTGGCGGCCGCGCCACTGGCGGACCAGAGCATCAGCACCAGCAGCATCATGGATTTCAGTCTATCAGTGCCAGTTGACACACGCCCGTTTCAGATTCGACCATTAATTGGGAAGTTACGCGTGCGGTTGTTGGCGGGGATCTTATGCACTTTAGTCTGGGCACTTGAGGGCGGCGCCCAGGCGCCGTCGGCGGACGAGCAGCAATACCTCTTCTCCGTCCTACCCCTCATCGAGCGCGGTGAGCTGGCCAAAGCCGAAGCCCAGCTCATCGAGGGAACCGGGCGGTATCCGCGCTCCGCCATCCTCTATAACGCATTGGGTATCGTTTACGGCAAACAAAGCAAGACCGACAAAGCCGCGTCTTCGTTTCGCCGGGCGCTTGAAATTCTACCGGCATTCACGGCGGCGCAACTGCAGCTTGCTTCGATCGACCAGCAGCAGGGCAATAAGCAGGAGGCCGTGCAGCTTTTCCGCGCCGCCGGTGAGACAACCGCAAACTTCGATGCGCTAGTGACCGCGGGTATGGGCTTGGCTGACTGCCAAGATTACGCAGGCGCGGCTCGTGTATTCGAAAAGGCTCACGCCATCAAGCCTGATGCGCAATCCGTGGTGTACAACCTTGCCCTGGCGCAGTACAAGAACGGCGAGCTGGCACCGGCTTTGGAATCGTTGCAATCGATTCCGGCCACGGATCATCAACCCGATGTTCTCTATCTGCGCGGTAAGGTACTCGATGGACTGGGCAATCCTGAAGCAACGGGTGAACTTATGGCGGCCTGCCGCGCCGACTCTGGAAACGAAGTGTATTGCACCGGCGCGGCGCTGGCCGCCACCCGGCAGCAACGATTTCTGGACGCGGTGGCGGTGCTGCAGCCGGCGCTCGAGAAATCGCCCGACTCCGTCGCCCTGCTTTCCCTGCTGGGACTGGCGCAATTTCGTTTGGGACGATACCACGATGCCATCGCCAGTTACGCCGCCGCGCTCGTGAAGGACCCCAGCGTGGATGCTTCGCGCGAAGGTCTGGGCTTCCTCTATTTCGTCACGGGCGATCTGGAAAAGGCGCGCGCCACCATTGAAGGCGGCCTGAAGAAACCCAGGCCCGACTACTATCTTGAACACCTCGAAGCCATGGTTCTGTACCGCGCCTCGCCGGGTCTGCGATCGCAGGCCCTCGAAGCTGTGAACCGCGCTCTCCAGGCGAACGCCAGATTTGCGCCATCTTATTTTCTTCGCGGGAAAATTCGCATGGAGCAAAATGACCTCCCCGGCGCTCTGACCGATTTCGAGCGCGCCGTCGCTCTCGACCCCAAATACCCGCTGCCGTATTACAAAATGGCCCAGATTTACGGACGGCAAGGGCGCGCGCAAGAAGCGGACGCTGCGCGGCGCAAGTTTTCGGAGTTGGGGAATTTGAGAGAGGAGGAAATACTGGCGAGGCAGGCCCAGGATGCTCTCCTGCCGGCCACACGCTGATGCGGCTGCTGCCTCTAGCGCCGCTGGCAGGCCTGCTTTGCGCCACCGTTGTGAAGAACACGTGGCCCGTTCGATTTACCGATGCCGCCGCGGGTGCCGGGCTGGTTGCGGTCAATATCTCGGGTGACACCACGAACAAGAAATACATCCTCGAGATGAACGGAAGCGGCGTGGCTTTCATCGATTACAATCGCGACGGCTTCGTGGATTTGTTCGTCGTGAACGGGATTCGACTCGATCGCGGTGCGGGCAAGCCGGGCCCGATGAGCCATCTTTACCGCAATAACGGCAACGGAACGTTCACCGACGTGACGGTTGAGGCCGGCCTAACGCATTCGGGCTGGGGGCAGGGAGCTTGCGTTGCCGATTTCGACAACGACGGCTATGACGACCTGTTCGTCACTTACTACGGCAAGAACCAGCTGTATCTCAACAACGGGAACGGAACGTTTACGGAAGTCGCGGAGCGCGCGGGCGTGGCGGGCGATGAGGGTCGGTGGAATTCCGGGTGCGCCTTTCTGGATTACGACCGCGATGGAAAAGTCGATCTGTTCGTCGCCAACTACGTGGACCTCGGCCCCAATTTCTCCAACGTTCTCAAACCCGGCTCGGGCGAGTTCTGCCAGTACAAGGGCATCCCTATCGCGTGCGGGCCGCGCGGTCTTCCGGTGGCCGTGAATTATCTTTACCACAATAACGGTGACGGCACGTTCACCGATGTCAGCGCGGCATCCGGCATCCGTAATACCAGCGGACATTACGCGCTTGGCGTCCTTACTTTCGACTACGACAATGACGGCTGGCCCGATATCTACGTGGCGTGCGATTCAGCGGCCAGCATCCTGTATCACAATCGGCACGACGGCACATTTCAGGACGCCGGAATCGCTTCCGGGCTGGCTTACAACGACGATGGAGAGGCGCAGGCCGGCATGGGCGTCGCGGCATTTGATTATGATCACGACGGTTTCCTCGATGTGGTGAAGACTAACTTTTCCGACGACAGTCCCAACCTCTACCACAACAATGGCGATGGAACGTTCTCCGATCAGGTGTTCCAGGCGGGTCTCGGGCAGCTCCGCAACTTCCTGGGCTGGGGCGTGGTCGCGGCGGACTTCGACAACGACGGCTGGGGCGACATTCTCATGGTGAACGGACACCTGACCCCCGAGATCGATACCGCCAGGAGCGATTCCTCTTATCGCCAGAACAAACTGCTGTATCGGAACTTGCGCAACGGGCGCTTCGAGGATGTCACGCCGGTCGCGGGTGCCGGCCTGGCCGCTTTGCATTCCAGCCGGGGTGCGGCCGCGGCGGATCTCTACAATGACGGCCGCCTTGCCGTCGCCACAATTGAGTTGCACGAGAAGCCCTCGCTGCTGGTGCCGGAAGGCCCGGCCGCAAACCACTGGATCGGCGTTCAACTGGCCGGCACGAAATCGAATCGCGATGGCATCGGCGCGCGCGTCGAGGTAGTGGCACGCACTCTACGGCAGATCGATGAAGTGCGCAGCGGCGGCAGCTATCTCTCGCAGAGCGACTTGCGCCTGCACTTCGGCCTGGGCGAGGCCAACCAAGTCGACCGGTTGACTGTACGATGGCCCAGCGGCCTCGTGGATAGGATCGACAGCATTCCCGCCGACCGCCATATCGTCGTGGAGGAAGGCACCGGAACCTGGCGGAAGAAGCGGTAAAGCGCGGCAGAGATCAGGCTAGAATTTCTTTGACGACGCGGGCTTCGAATACTGACGTGAGCTTTTCCTTCAAGCCACTCTGATCGAAGACCAACTTCTGATAGTCGAGACCCAGAAGGTGGAGGAGGGTGGCGTGCCAGTCGGTGACACTGACCTTGTTTTCGACCGCTTCATAGCCGATGTCATCCGTAGCGCCATAAACGGTGCCGGGCTTGACGCCGCCACCCGCCATCCAGAGCGTAAAACCTTTTGGATTATGGTCACGCCCGGCAGAGGGGCCGGCATCGGTCTGCGCGATGGGCGACCGCCCGAATTCGCCACCCCAGATGACGAGTGTGCTATCCAGTAACCCGCGCTGCTTCAGATCGGCCAGCAGAGCCGCAGTCGGCTTGTCGGTTCGCTGGCTGGCGTCTCGCATGCCGCTTTCCAGGCCCGTGTGGTTATCCCAGATTTGTCCGTTGATATAAAGCTGGACGAAGCGTACTCCCCGTTCCACCAGGCGCCGGGCCATCAGGCATCGCCGGCCATAGGAGTCGGTCGAATCCTGGCCGATGCCGTACATCTCCCGCGTGGACTCGCTTTCTTTGGTGATGTCCAGAGCATCGCTGGCTTCCACCTGCAGCCGGGCCGCTAATTCATAGCTGGCGATGCGCGCATCCAGTTGAAGCTCGTTGGGGTGATGCCGCTTGTGGATGCGGTCGAGGCGGGAGATAAGGTCGCGTTCGGCGTTGATGACATCGGCGGGCTTCTCGAAGTCTGGCCGCAGATCGAGAATGGGTGAGCCGACGGATCGCAAACGCGTCCCCTGGTAGAGCGGCGGAAGAAAACCGTTCTGCCAGTTCCAGTTCGCATTGATGGGCAGGCCCAGCGGGTCATCTAATACGACATAAGCGGGGAGATTCTGATTCTCACTGCCCAGGCCGAATATCACCCACGATCCCATCGACGGCCGTCCCGGCACGGGTCTCCCCGAGTGAATCATGAACAGCGCCTGTTCGTGATTGAAGTGCACGGTATACATGGACCGGATTAGCGCGATGTCATCCACGTGCTCCGCCACGTGCGGCATCAGTTCCGACACCCAAATGCCGGACTTACCGTACTGCTTGAAGGCGAAAGGGCTGCGCAGCAGCTTACCGCTGTGGTCAACGTCCGCCTGCCCTCCCGCGGTATCGCGGGTTTCACCGCTATGCTTGTCCAATATCGGCTTGGGATCGAACAGATCCACCTGGCTCGGGCCACCGTTCATATAGAGATGGATTATGGCCTTCGCTTTAGGTGGGAAATGAGGGGCCCTCGGTTTGAGATCGTAAACCCGGCGGTGTCCCTCGGGCAGATCCGGGTCGCCCTCCATCGCCATGAGCGGGCGCAGACTTCCGTAAACCTCGGCGCTCAGCAGAGTGGCCAAAACGGTGCCGTAAATTCCATCGCCTACACGATTGAAGAAACCGCGCCGGCTTGTTTTTCCATCTGCTTTAGGCCGTGGCATATACGATTTCATCCGCTTAATCAATATAAAGGAAAGCCGCCGAATTCACCAGGGCATGGCAGAATGACGCCATTGCCTTCTGGTTCGCTGCATCACCGGTTTGCGGTTTTTCGTTCTGCGAGAAACGGCGCAGGGCCTGCAAACTCGCGGTTCTTTCGTCCTCATCCGGCGCGCGACCGAGGGCAATCCAGTAAGCTCTTTCAATCTGTTTCGCGGGCTCGTCGCTGGCCTCTTTTCTGACGCGTTCGGCGAACAGTTCCGTCAGCTTCTCTACCATCGAATTGTTCATCAGGTGGAGGGCCTGGATGGCAACCGTCGACGTGTTCCGCTCCAGGCAATTGGGGCTCATGGGAGGCAGGTCGAAGCTCTCCAGAAGAGTGGGTACTTCCGTGCGCCGTTCTGCCACGTAGACGCTCCTGCGCCACCCCTTTTCCGTGCTGATGGGCGTCACCAGGCCGTCGTCACGCACCTCCACGGGTTCCGGCAGTCCATAGCGCGTTTCGTCCAACCGCCCGGACATCATCAGCAGTGAGTCGTAAACAAGCTCCGCCTCCAGGCGCTTGAGCGGCATTCGCGCCAGGAGCACATTGTCCGAATCGGCTTTCGCCAGGGCCGGCGTTACAGTCGAGCTCTGCCGGTAGGTGCTGGAGGTCATCATGAGCCGGTGCATGGCTTTGATGTTCCAACCCTGGCGGACAAACTCAGTGGCCAGCCAGTCGAGCAGTTCGGGATTTGTTGGGGGCGTGCCGGTCTTTCCAAAGTTTCCCAGCGATTTCACGATGCCGGTGCCGAAGTGCCGCGCCCACATGCGATTCACCATGACACGCGCGATCAGCGGATTCTCCGGTGCGATCAGCCATTTGGCCAAAGCCAGCCGCCGCCCGGTAGAGTGTGAACCGGGAAATGGGGGTTCCGTCGCGAAGGGCGTCTTGCCATCTGTCAGGACGGCTGGCACGCCAGGGGTGACGCGCGGCCCGGGTATGCCCGGATCTCCCCGGCGCAATATGTAAGTGGGGGATGGCTCGCCACGGTCCCATAGCGCGCGAATCTTCGGCTCCGGCTGCTTTTGGAACTCAATCAGCTTGATCTGGCGTCCGGTCTCCTCCGCGGCCCGCCGGTATTCCGTGTCCGCCGCCTTCAGCTCTTCAGGCCCGATTTTCAAGAGCTGCGCGAACTTCTCGGCAAGATATTTCTGGACCGTATCGCGCTTCTCGGCCGGCGTGTCGAGCAGCTTGCGCAAGTCTTGCTGCAAGGCCGGCGGCAGTTGAGCCAGCCGCTGGTCCAGAAGCTTCTTCTTTATCGGTGCCGATTTCTGTTCGAGCGCCTCCTGCAATGCGGTGACCTTGCGGTCCAATTCGGCGTTGGCGATCTCTCTTTCTTCCTGCTCTTTCATCAACTGCACCGGCGTTGCCCCGGGTGTGATGTAAGGCAGGTAGCGGATCGGCGTCGCTATCTTCGCCAGAGGGTCCTTCTGCGGCATCATCCAGTCGTAATAATCAAAACCGCCTTTCAAAACATCGATCATGCGGTAGTAATCGCGCTGCGGAATCGGATCGTACTTGTGGCTGTGGCACCGGGCGCAGCGAAGTGTCAGACCCATGAGCCCCGAACCTACAATGTCCATCTCATCGGCAATCACATCCAGCCGGTCCTCGACGGAATTCGTAGCCTTATCATTGGTTGAGTCCGGACCCGCGCGCAGGAACCCGGTCGCGATCAGGTTGTCCATCATCTCGGCCGTGACCACGGGGGCGTGCTCGTAATCCATCAGCTCATCGCCGGCAATCTGCTCCAGTAGAAAACGATCGTAGGGTTTGCCGGCATTGAACGAGCGGATGACGTAGTCACGATAACGCCAGGCAACTGGGCGCACCGGGTCGGCGGCGAGTTTCCCGCCTTCTGAATCGGCATAGCCCGCCAGGTCGAGCCAGTCGCGGCCCCAGCGCTCCCCGTAGCACGGTGAGGCGAGAAGCCGGTCAATCATCTTCTCGTAAGCACCGGGATCCCGGTCCGCCAGGAAGGCCTGCACGTCCTCCGGGCTCGGGGGCAAACCGGTCAGGTCAAAATAAGCGCGGCGGATCAGCGTGGTCTTTTCCGCCTCTGGCGATAGAGTGAGGCCTTTGGAGTCGAGCCTGGCTAGCACAAATGCGTCTATCGGATTGCGCACGCGATCGCGATTCTTTACGGCGGGGATGCCCGGACGCCTGGGCGGGTGGAATGCCCAAAACTGGCGATCCTTGTCCGACACCAGCGGGTCGGGACCTATACCTAGGGAATCGGGTGGCTGCCCTTCAGGCGCCCCCTGGGCGATCCACCTTACCACCCGGTCGATCTCCGGGGGCGTGATCCTTTTCGTGCTGATATCGTCCAGGCCCTGCTTGGGAGGCATCTCCCCGGAGCGAAGCTCCTTTACTAGAAGGCTCTCGTCCGGCTTGCCCGGCACCATCGCCGGTCCCGATTTTCCTCCTTTGAGCATCGCCGCCCGGGTGTGAAGATTCAACCCTCCTTCCTGGCGCCGCAGTCCGTGGCATGGAGTGCAGCGCAGAAGCATGATGGGGAGGACATCATCTTCCGTAACGGGCGCGGCGGCGGACTCTACGGTTTGCGATCGAGACGGTGCGCCTGCTTCGATCCATGCGCGGAGGATGGCGATCTGGTCCGCGGAGAGCGGCTTGCCGCCTTTCGGCATTATGCCTTTCTGGACCATTTCGTAAAGCCGGCTCTTTTGGGGCGCCCCCGCCGTAACCACGGTGCCACCCTCGCTCCCTTTCATGATCCCGGCGAAGGTGCTGAGGTCCAGTTCCTTCATCTTTACTGTCGCCCCATGACAGGGAACGCAGTTCGCCTGCAAGATGGGCCGCACGTTGCCTTCGAAAGTGACGGTCGTGGCACTCGCCTGCACGGGTTGCGCCAGACTCGGGGGAGAACTCGCGGGCAGTATCAGAAACAAGAGGCTCCCGCAGATACGCTGTCTAAAGTACACTGTGTTCCGCTCTCTCGATTGTAAGGCAACACACGGCGCGTTGCTGGAGTCCAGTCAGAATCAGTAGAGTTTAGCGGATCTCAACGTACCGCACCGGCATTCTAGCCCTGGATGTCTTCGCGGCAGTAGGCTATGCTGCTAGCCATGCCGCCGACACGCCGCCAATTCATGGTCTCAGGGGCTCTGGCCACAGCAGCTCTCGGCGCGAACGATTCCATCCGCGTCGGACTGATCGGTTGCGGCGGGCGCGGGCGCTCGCTGCTGCAGCTGTTCCAAACGGATCCGTCATGCCGCATCGTGGCCATCTGCGACGTGGATCGGGGCCGAGTTGAGGAAACCCAAGCATCGCTATTACCCCCACCGGACACTTATGCGGATTTTCGGCGTTTGCTCGAGCGGAAAGATATCGACGCTGTGATCGTTGCAACTCCGGATCACTGGCACGCCATTCCTGCTCTCCAGGCGATGCGCTCCGGGAAAGACGTATATCTGGAAAAGCCCGTCGGCCACACGGTGGAAGAGGGAGTGGCCCTGATTGCGGAAGCTGAGCGCAGCGGCCGCCTTCTCGAAGTGGGACTACAACAGCGGAGCGGGACTTTGTTTGCCGACGCCGCGCGCCTCATTCACAATGGGACGCTCGGGAAGATCAGCTTGGTTCACTGCCTCAACGTCTGGAATCAAAGTGATTCGGGCAATTTGGATTATACGATTCTCCGGCCCGCCCATTCGCGCTCCCATGGTCTGGGACGTCCTCCTGATGCCAATCCTCCTCTGGGAGTGGATTATGACTTCTGGCTCGGCCCGGCGCCGAAACGACGCTTTAATCCCAACCGCTTTCACTGGAACTACCTTTATTTCTGGGACTACTCGGGCGGAATGGTAATCACCTGGGGTATCCACATGCTGGACAGTGTGCGGCAGTTACTGGGTCTGGGCTCGCCCAGTGCCGTTGCCGCTTCGGGAGGGCGATATGTGCTCGACGACATGCGTGAGACGCCCGACACCCTGGTTGCCGTATTTGATTATCCGAACCTGACGGTTACCTGTTCGGTGCAACACGCGAACGCGTTCCCCTGGGGGAACCCGAGAATCGATCACGGGATTCAGATCCTCGGGACTCGAGGGACGATGCTTCTGACGCGCGAGGGTTACCGCATCCTGCCCGAAGGCGAAAACACGAATGTTATTGAGAGCGCCGCTGGTCTGGACGCAGGCGATGGCGTTCATCAACGCCGGTTTCTGGAATCCGTGCGCTCACGCAAGCCGCCTGTTTGCGGCATTCGCGAGGGCCACGTGTCCACAGGTTCGTTGCAACTGGCCAATATCAGCTACCGCACTGGACGCAAAATTTTCTGGGACGATACGCGGCAAGAGATTATCGGTGATCCCGGTGCTTCGCGTTACCTAAGAAAGGAATACCGCAAGCCATGGTTGCTCACCGCGTAAGCCGTCGCGCCGTGCTGGGCATCGCTGCCGCGGCGGGCATGGCTCGCGGCGCCACGCCCGTTCGTCTGCTGGTGGTGACAGGCGGCCACGAGTTTGACGTAAGCTTCTGGGGGATTTTCAAGGACCGGCCAGACTGGAAAATGGAACCGCGCGCTCATGAACCGGCCGACACTTGCACGGTCTACGATCGCCCCGTCGCTCCGGATTTTGACGCCGTCTTGCTCTACGACATGCCGCGGAACATCACTGAGGTGCAACAACAGCATTTTCTGGCGCTCTTCGAGCGCGGTGTAGGAGTTGTGATCCTACACCACGCCCTGGCTGGACTCCAGCAGTGGAGTACCTTTGAGGAGATGACCGGACTGCGCATGCGTGAGAAGGGAGAAGGCGGCCTGCCGCCTTACACTTATCAGCACGATGTGAATTTTGATCTGCAGCGCGTGGACGTAAAGCATCCCGTGCTGGAGGGCGTCCCTTCATTTTCGGTTCTTGACGAGACCTACGGGCGAATGTATCACTACCCGGACATTCAA
>Ga0075436_100000372_pt1 | contig 28648 bp, 18 predicted proteins | sample RhiMethybrSRZTD5_FD_75303 | JGI IMG/M metagenome (GOLD analysis project Ga0075436, IMG submission 75303) | Populus rhizosphere microbial communities from Tennessee, USA - Rhizosphere MetaG P. TD hybrid SRZTD5 | ecosystem: Host-associated > Plants > Roots > Rhizosphere > Soil | place: USA...
GGCGGCGAAGCCGGCCAGCAGAGTGGCAAGCTCGCCGACGCCAATTGGTCGCGCGTGCGCAAACTTGCGCCGGGCACCGAAATCATCGTCACCGTCAAGGGCTCGCCCGTTACCGAATGGTATTTCGTGGCGGCGAACGAGTCCGACCTAACGGTGTTGCATCTAACCGACCCGTCGTTACCTGTGGCCGCGAGGGACATATTGCGCGACATGGCCGCAAAACACCCGGACTACTTTGCGGTTGCCGACAAGCGTGGATCGTTTGTGAACGGCGCCGTTCGCGTGGCGCCGGATGGGGTGTTCGTCGCCGATCGGAAGGTCGCCGATCTCGCGCAGGTCGTCGAGATCATCGCGCAAAGCGCTGTCGCTGAGGTCAAGACTCGACAACGCGGCCGAGGGGTGTGGGGACACCTCGGGCCTCTCGGCGGCTTCTTTGTCGGAGGCATGGCCGGCGGCGTAACGGGCGCCTTTGCTTGTCATTGCGACACTGGAGGGTTCCTCGTGGGCATGATGGTGGGGGGAATCACGGGTGGGGTCTACGGGTTCCGCGCGGCTAATCGCGAGACGGAGAACGTGATCTACGGCGCGCCGTAAGCGGCCAAGAGCCCGAAAACCCTGCGGAAAGCCACCGGCGCTATGGACGCGATGCGCGCGCACAGCTCCTTGGAAAACTACAGAGCAGTTTTCCACGAGGTTCCACCGCCGGTGCCTTGTTCGATGTGACGAGGAACACCGACGCCGTGAGATGACGCGACCTGACTATTTGAAGATGATCGCGGAGCTCCCGCACTCTAATCCTGATCTCGAAAGCGAAGGCCCGACTACAACGGTCGCCGTGTTTCGGTCAGCACTGCAGGCGTGTGATCACGTCCTGATATCAAGTCCGGAGTATGTCGATCGCCCGCAACGCCACTCCCAACTTCGGCGTCCAACGTCCAATGGTCGTCCGTGGAGCGCTGGTCTGCAGGAGTTGGGAGGTGACGGGCAAGCGTCGCCAACTATCGTTGGATCTCTGATGCTCTCTAGTGGCCCCTCTCTAGTCGTCTCCGAGCTTTGGAATCCCGGCCGCGAACCACACGCCGCTCGTGTTGCGAATCAAGAGCGCCGGGCTGGGGCACTCTGACGGCGCTGGATTTAGGACATCGTCGATTCGAAAATCGCCATTCGGTTCGAGCGGCACTCCAGCTCGGTCGGTGCTGTGCTCGACAAATGGCGCGGCTGCCTCACAAAACAAGGTCGCGAACACTCTTGCATTGGCGTTCTGCCCGATCGAGTTGCCGGCAGCGAGGAGCAAGCCGCGCCCTCGGATCTTGATGCGGCCGTCGAAGTCCACGTCGGCTCTGAGGTCGGTGATCCTCCACGGCCCGCTTGGCACAACTCCTCTCACGACGTTCTGCTTCACGTTGGGGAAGGTTCCGTCCGCGTTCACCAGTCCAGCAACGTTCGCCACTGGGGCGACACCAATGCCGCCGTCGAATCTCGCCAGAAAGTCGCGCGCATGCGCACCGACTTGACCACCGACCCCCAGGACCAAGAGAATCACCGCAACGTTTTTGAGCATCTCGTACCTCTTCTCAATGTGAGACATGACGGCTGCGCCGCGGAAATCGCGGACGCTTCCACCGCATTCTGGTCATCGCCGTCACACGATTGAGACTCGTTTGGGACGAATCTATTCCCAGCTCTCGGCGCCGACACATTCACAGCCTTTCAATACCGGAGATTCCGAGTCCGATGGCGGATCCTTTCTCAAGAGATTGCTGGCTGCATGCCGGAACCGACTGCGTGCGCGGGACAGCGTCGACATCACAGTGCCGATCGGCACGTGCATGACGTCGGCGATCTCTCTGTACGAAAGGCCTTCGAATTCGCGCAGGACCAGAATTTCTCGAAAGCGAACCGGAAGATCATTCATCGCCTGCTCGACAAGGCGTCCGTCGGCGTTCTGGAGCAGCAGTTGTTCAGGATTCGACGTCTCCACGCCGCTGGTATGTATTTCTTCGTCGAACAGGACAGCGGGCTCGTAGGCACGCGTCTTCCGCAGCCACCGGTACGCCGTATTGCGTACAATCGTGAGCAGCCACGCTCGCGCGTCGCAGCCGCGGAACCCGCCCGCGTACTGAAACGCTCGAAGATAGGCTTCCTGCACCACGTCCTCGGCATCTTCGCCGTTGCGTACGAGCCAGCGCGCCAGGTTGTACGCGGAATCAAGATGCGGTAGAAGGAGGTCGGCAAGCCTGCCAACCTCAACTTGGACAGACAATCGGTCGCTCATCGCTACCTGCTCCTCACATTGCTCGGCGCATGTTCGAGACTGTCCGTCGAATCTGCGCTCGGCGAGCGGCCATGGCGATGGAGCCGCACTCCTGAATCGCTGGGTTGCCGGTCCTCCGGCAAGTAGCTCTAAACGAAAGGGTTGCGCGACATCATCCCGTGAAGTGTTCGAGCCGGAGGGCGGTGGCGTACACTCTGTCCAATCGACCAACCCATGCCAGAGGCCAGCGCTTCCGTCCGCCTCCGCTTCGGCGTATTCGAGGTTGATCTTCGAGCCGGCGAGCTACGGAAGCACGGCGTGAGGCTCAGACTTCAAGAGCAGCCGTTTCAGGTCCTGGCGATGCTTCTCGAACGGCCAGGCGAGACAGTGACGCGAGAAGAGCTTCGCAATCGACTTTGGACCGCCGAGACCTTCGTCGATTTCGACCACGGCGTAAACAAAGCCGTCAACCGAATTCGCGATGCGCTGGGTGATTCGGCGACGAGCCCGCGGTTCGTCGAGACCGTCGCTCGACGTGGCTACCGGTTCATCGGGGACGTTCGGGTCGTCGAAGGCACTCCGATTGACAGACCTGAGGCGCCGACTCCTGATCTCGTACCGGTAGCGGACCAGCCGTTCGCGGCTGTCGCGGCGCCATCGTCTGCAAATCGTTTGCGTCGGTGGCCGCCGTGGATGATCTCCGGCGTTGCGCTGGCTCTTGCGTCGGCCGTGCTCGTCGTGTGGACGCTGCAGTCGAGATCCGGACGGCCGGAGCTTATCCGCTCGCTTGCCGTACTGCCGCTCGAAAACCTCTCCGGCGATGTCGCGCAGGAGTATTTCGCGGATGGGATGACCGACGAGCTGATTGCGACTCTCGGTCAGATCGGTGCATTACGTGTCATTTCGCGTACTTCGGTGATGCCGTACAAACGCGTGCGCAAACCACTACCGCAGATCGCCCGCGAGCTGAACGTGGACGCGGTGGTGGAAGGCACGGTCTTGCGCTCCGGCGGCGAGGTTCGCATCACCGCACAGTTGATCGAGGCACGAGCCGACAAGCATTTGTGGTCGGAGAGCTATGATGGCGATCTGCGAGACACGCTGACGCTGCAGAACAAGGTCGCGCGGGCAATCGCGGAGCAGATCCGGATCAACCTGAGCTCGCAGGAACAGGCCACGCTGAAGCACGGGAAAGTCGTGGATCCCCAAGCGTACGAGGCGTACCTCAAGGGTCGATACTTCTGGAACAAACGGACCGGCGACGACTTCGAGAAGGCGGTCGAGTATTTCAACCAGGCAATTGAGCGCGATCCGAACTACGCGCAGGCGTACAGCGGCTTGGCCGACACGTATGCGTTGTTAGGGGACTGGGAATATGGAGTACTTGCTCCCAGGGAAGCGTTTCCTCGAGCGAAGGCCGCGGCGATCAAAGCGTTGCAGCTCGATGACACGCTCGGCGAGGCTCACACGTCCTTGGCATTCTGCCTGGATGGCTTCGAATGGGATTTGAAATCTGCCGACGGGGAATTCCGGCGAGGCATTGAGCTGAACCCGGGCTACGCGACCGCTCACCACTGGTATGCCTGGCACTTGAGCCTTTTAGGGCGGAACAACGAGGCGATCGCCGAACTGAGGAAAGCGCAAAACCTCGATCCCCTATCCCTGATCATCAAGGCTGATCTGGCGGAGCTCCTGCTCATTGCGCACTTCACCGAGGAATCGATCCGACAAAGTCGCAAGACGATTGAAATGGACGTGAATTTTCCTCTCGCACACAATCAGCTGGCCCTCGCGTACCTGCAAAGCCAGAGGTACGGGGAAGCGATCTCGGAACTGCAGAAGGCGGTCCAGCTGTCGGCGGGTAGCCCGACGTGCACAGCCAATCTGGCTCGCGCCTACGCCGTATCGGGCAGGCGGGCCGAAGCAGTACAACTACTGGGTGACCTGAAGAAGCCGCGTGGCAGCTATTCAAATGCCGCGGAGATTGCCGTGGTCTATGCGGCTCTCGGCGACAAGGATCAAGCGATGGCCTGGCTCGACAAGGGTTATGAGGAGCGGTTCAACCCCGGCGTCCTCCTGCGGCCGGGTTTCGATCCTCTCCGCTCCGATGCGCGATTTCAGGACCTTGAACGCCGCGTCGGGCTGAGTCGATAGGATTCTGATGAAGGAACGCATACTGCGCCGATCAACCCGGTCGATCTCCGGGCACCGTTTTGGACCTTCGTGGTTGACGTGACGTTCAGTTGCAGTAGGGACCCTGACACGGGTCAGACTGCGTGTTGGTGTTTTGGTTGACGCTGCCGACCATGACTGGATGAATTGAACAGTGATACTGGCCGTTCGCCGCCGTGATCGCCATGGGTTGGCTTGACGCGCCGGGAAGGAGATCCCCGGTGTCCACCGATCGGTCGTTCAAAACCACATGGTGAGTGATGGTGTCGACGTTGTGCCAGATGATCATCTGGCCGGTCGGCAGTGTCGCCGGATTCGGTGAGAATGACTGCGCCCCATTGACGGCGACAACATTGATTGTCACGACGCCGGCAGTGCTGGGCGTCGGAGTGCTCGGGTTCCCGCTGGTTCCGTTGCCGTAGCCGCTGCCCCCGCAGCCCCACCCGCTGAGGCCCAGTGCGATCACGGCGCTTGCTGTCACGAATGCACGCATGCTGCTTCCTTCCGTTGTCGTTAGTCTTCCGTTTTCAGAGATCTAGACCACGCTTACTGTGGAAATATTCCAGTTCGCCGCCGCGGCGGTCTGGAATAAAAGCGTCGACGATCGAATCAAGAAAGATGAATGACGATTCGCCTGTTCGCGCTAGGTTTGTTGTTCCCGGCGACGTTGACCGTGAGCGCCGGCGAGCGGCTGACGGTCGCAGTTTCTCCGTTGCAGTCGTTCGCCCCGACCAACTTAATCGTTCGAGTTCACGTGGCGCCAGATGACGCCAACCGCGCGCTCGAGATCACCGCCGACTCAGGTGAGTACTATCGCAGCAGCAGAATCCAGCTGGATGGCAAGGACGCGCCGCGAACGATCCGTCGTCGTGAGCATGAGTTGCTTGCCCTGGTGCCAGCCAAACAGCCCCTAGGAGGTCGCCGCGAGAACGGAACCATCCCGGTCCACAGGATCTGGTATTCGATGCGTTGCGCACATCGACTGGGGACGCCGAGTTCGCCCGCTACCGAACGGCGTGTAGCGCGTCGAGTATGGACGCCGCGGAACGATCGATGTCGTCCTCGGTGGTCGACCAGTTCGAAATCGACACGCGCATGCCTGGTTGGCCGTGCCATTTCGTTCCGCCGACCCAGCACGTCCCTTCATCCTGGACGCGCGCGATCACCCGCTCTGTCAAGGCCGCGGCCGCCTCATCGTCACCGCCCGGCGGCCGGAACTGCACCAGGACCTGATTCAGGACGACCTCGTTGAGGACTCGAACGCATTCGTGGCCCGCGAGACGCGTCGCCATGCGCACCGCGAGCGCGCAGCAGCGGTCGACCAGTGCGGCGACTCCATTCCTGCCGAGCACGCGAAGCGCCGCGTGGATCGGCAGCGCCCGCGCGCGTCGCGACTCGTCTGGCGTAAACGCGCGCGGCTCGCGCGCGCCGGGCGTCGTCTGGATGTAGTGCGCCGGCGTCATCAGCGCGCGCTCGTGCGATTCCGCATGCGCAGTCAACACGATGCCCGAGTCGTACGGCACGTTGAGCCATTTGTGGCCGTCGGTTGCCATCGAATCGGCCAGCTCGATGCCGGCGGCCAGATGACCACGGGACGGGCTCGTCGCCGCCCAGAGGCCGAACGCGCCGTCGACGTGCAGCCACGCGCCGCGATCTCGCGAGATCGACGCAATCTCCCGGATGGGGTCGGCGGCGCCCGTGTTGACGTTCCCGATCTGCGCGCACACGATGCACGGACCGGTCCCGTTCCGTAGCATCTGACGGAGCCGATCGGGGCGCATGCGACCTTGCGCGTCCGTTTCGACCCGCCGGCCGCGTTCGGATCCGAGCCCCAGCATCCGAAGGGCTGTGAAGATCGTCCGATGCGATTCGTCGCTGACGACGACGTCGATCGGCCGCGCGCCAAACAACCCGTCGCGCTCCACATCCCAGCCGGCCCGCCGCAGCAGGTCGTGCCGCGCGGTGAGCAGCGACGTGAAATTCGCCATTTGCGCGCCGGTCACGAAGCCGACGCTCCATGCGGCCGGTACGCCGAACAGCTCCTTCAACCACTCCGCGACGATCTGCTCGACCACCGCCGATATCGGCGACATGACGAACACCTGGGCGTTCTGGTCCCACGTGGAGACGAGCCAGTCGGCGGCCATCGCGGCGGGAAGGCTTCCGCCAGTGACGAAGCCGAAGTAGCGGGGGCCCCGCGACGCCACCGTGCCGCCGCTTCCGGTCTCTGCCATCGCGTCGATCACGCGAATCGGATCCTCGCCCTGATCGCTCAGCGGGCCGCCAAGCCGTGCGCGGATCTCCTCGCCGGTGAGCGTCGCCTTGACGGGGCGCTCGCGGATACCGGCCAGGTAGGCGCGCGCGTGCGCGGCGGCGCGATCGATGAGAGTCTGGTGCGTTTCAGGAAGTGCCTGCGCGTTCATCGGTGTACGTTGCGTTCGGGATCGTTCTTACCGCTCTGCGATGGCGGCGATTCGCGGCTGAGCGATCGCGAAGTAGTCGCCGACGTGGAGCGCCACCGACCGGTCGAGACGAGCGGCGTTGAAAAAGAGTTCATCGGTGTCCCGAAGCTCCGGATCGACGATCAGTTCGAGCTCCGAACTGAACGCAAAGGGCAGAATCGTCCCGACGGCGCTGCCAGCGAGCCGTTCCGCGACGTCGGCCGACGCGAACGACACGTAGCCTTCGGGCGGATGCTCGATCAGGCGGTATCTGGCGTCGTGCTCGGCGAACATCTCCAACAGACGCCGGTACGCGCCATCGTCAATCATGGGGAAGCCTCCGAGTCACGGTCAACGCGCGAGGTTGACGGACGCCGTGTTCGCGCCGCACAACACGACGCCCACTCGTTCGCCGGGTCGAGGCACGTACGCGCCGGACGTGAGCGCCGCGAAGGCGGCGGCGCCGCCCGGCTCGACGACGATCCGCAGCGTGGACCACAGCCGGTGCTGTGCGTCTCGAATCGCCTCGTCGGACACGAGAATGACTTCGCTGACACCGCGCTGCGCCAGCGGGAACATGAGGCCGCCAACACGGCGAGGCGCGAGCGAATCGGCGGCGATGCCGCCGGCGGGACTGTCGACGGGATGTCCGGCGCGCAGCGCCTCGGTCAGCGTCGGCGCGGCCTGCGGTTCGACGCCGACAATCTTCACGGTCGCTCGCCGATCGGAAAACCACGCGGCGATGCCGCCGATGAGCCCGCCGCCGCCGACGGCGACGAGCCACGTGTCGAGCCCGGGCGCCTGGCGCTCGAATTCCTGTGCGAGCGTGCCCTGCCCCAGGAGCGTTTCGATCTGATCGTAGGCGTGAATCGCGAGCGCTCCGGAAGATTCGGCCCACTGCTCGCTCGCCGCGAGCGCGTCCGCGTATCGATCGCCCGTGACGACGAGGTCGGCGCCGCAGGATCGGATGCGCTCGATCTTCTCGGACGACGCGACAGTCGGGACGAAGATCCGCGCCGGGATGCGCAGCCGATGCGCGGCAAAGGCGACCGCCACGCCGTGATTGCCGCCCGAGGCGGCGACGACGCCGGCGGCGGGGATCTCGCGCGCCAGCAGGTTGGTGAATGCGCCGCGCGCCTTGAACGACCCGGCGTGCTGGCAGAACTCCAGCTTCAACGCCAGGCTCTCGGCGGCGAAGCCGAAGTCCGCCCCGCGCGTTTCCAGGACGGGTGTCGTCCGGATGTGCGGGCGGATGAGCGGTTCGATCGCGGCGATGGCTTCGGGGGTGAGGTCGCGGAAGGTCGCGGATGAAATGGCGGGCACGCCCGGATTATAATTCGTCAATTAGCCAAGTGTCTATATGACATACGTCCACGCACTGCGCGCCCTCGCCAACCCGAAGCGGCTGCAGATCCTCGAATGGCTGAAGCATCCGCGCGCCCACTTCCCGCCCCAGCGCGACGGCGACCTCGTCGAAGACGGTGTGTGCGGCCTGCTCATCGCGGCCAAACTGGGCGTGAGCCAGCCCACCGCGAGCGAACACCTCCGCGTGCTGGCGCACGCTGGTCTCATCCGCGGCAAGCGCATCAAGAAGTGGACCTTCTACCGCCGGCACGAACCGAGCATCGCGAGAATCAAGCGGACGATCGCGCGGCAGATCTAGCCACGGAAAGACCGCCATGACGGTTCGACTCCGGCACGTAGCCGGCAGGGGATGTGCCTGACTTCCTTCATCGACACCTGTGATTCGCAAATAATCAATCCGGGCCGATTTCGGCGGGAGCGCCGCGATTCTAGGATGGCGAGGCGTCTCGGTGGCTCGTGGCGTCGTTGCGGTTGCGGAAGGTTCTCGTCGCGCTTCAGACGAATCGGGCGCCGTCCTGCGACGCGCGCATGCCGGGACTCGCGACGCTCACATGACAAAGGGTGCCCTCAGCAGGGCAGCTGCTTTGGACGGCCTGCAGTGAACAATCGGTGAACAATTGCTCCCGAACACCAGCGAAAGCGACGTACCAACGATGAGGCAAACCACCGGGTTCGCTGAGCGATTCATGCGCACTGTCCGCACGGAATGTCTCGACCGGCTGATTCTGAACCGACAGCACCTCGAGCGGGGCCTTGAAGTGTTCGTCGACCATTACGACGGGCACCGGCCACATCGAGCGCCGTCGTTGGCGCCGCCGGCGACGAGGCGTGCCGGCGCGGTACCAACGCCGTCATTCGGCGACGCTCGTATCCTGCGTCGGGATCGCCTGGGCCGTGTCGTCCACGAGTACTCCTGGTGGCATGACGAGGTTTTCGCACCTATCTGGGCGCGCGACTTCAGTGCGGAGCTCAGGTGAGTGCTACACTGCCCGGCTGATCGTGGGCGATCTGCCGATGTTCGTGCACCGCGACCGGATCGCACGCGTCAGCGCGGCGGTCGCGATCGCGCTGACGATCGCCGGCGCGCCGGCGACCACGTCCCAACAGACGGCCGCCCCGCCTGCCGCCAGGTTTCCATCAGAAACCAGAATCCAGAACGTCCGTCTGTACATCCGGCGGACGTGGTCGTTGCTGACGCGCTCCACACGCGACCTCGCGCGCGCCGCTCCGGATCCGAAGGTGCACTCCGCAGCCGGAACAGCGTGGCCGGTGTACGTCGCCGCAGACGAGGACCGATCGGCCATCGCTCGGACGCTCCAGACGGTTCTGTCGCCGGACGATGTCCGACAGATCGATCTGCGGCCGCTGCCCGCCTCGCCGAACCAGATTCGCGAGCACGGCCTGCTGTATCTTCCGCATCCCTACGTCGTGCCAGGCGGGCGCTTCAACGAGATGTACGGATGGGACAGCTACTTCATCGCGCGCGGCCTGCTGCGCGACAACGAGGTCGGTCTGGCGCGCGACATGACCGACAACTTCATCTACGAGATCAGCCACTACGGGATGATTCTGAACGCGAACCGCAGCTACTTCCTGACGCGATCGCAGCCGCCGTTCCTCACCGAGATGATCCTCGGCGTCTACGAGCGGACGAACGATCGCCAGTGGCTGCGATCGACGCTCCCGGCCATCGATCGCTATTACGCGTTCTGGACTTCGCCGCCGCACCTGGTCGAGGCGAACGGCCTCTCGCGCTACTTCGATCTCGGCGACGGTCCCGCGCCCGAGGTCGTCGCTGCCGAGCGCGACGCGCAGGGATTGACCCACTACGACCGCGTCCGCGAGTACTTTCGGTCGCAGGAGGTTCGGGACTACGACGTCTCGCAGTTCTACGACCGGGCCGCCGATCGGCTCACCGATCTCTTCTACAAGGGCGACCGCTCGATGCGCGAATCGGGTTTCGATCCGTCGAACCGGTTCGGCCCTTTCAGCGCCGATATCATTCATTACACGCCCGTCTGCCTCAATGTGCTGTTGTACCGGATGGAGGACGAGGCTTCGCGGATCCACTCGATCGTGGGGAGCGCGTCGGCGGCCGCGGCGTGGCGGACGCGCGCCGAGCGGCGCCGGCAGCGCATCGACAGCTTGCTGTGGGATCCCGAAGCCGGCCTCTACTTCGACTACAACTTCGAAACCAGGCAGAGGCGGCGGTACGAATTCGCGGCGACGTTCTATCCACTGTGGGCCGGCGTCGCGAAACCCGATCAGGCGCGCCGTGTCGCCGCCAACCTGCCGAAGTTCGAAGCGCCAGGCGGGCTGCTGACCAGCACGGTGACATCGGGCAGCCAATGGGATGCGCCCTACGGCTGGGCGCCGCTGCAGCTCATCGCCGTGGAGGGACTGCGCCGCTACGGGTTCAACGCGGATGCCGATCGCCTTGCGCGCAAGTTCGTCTCGCTCGTCGTCGACGACTTCGACGCGCACGGGACGATTGTCGAGAAGTACGACGTCCGGCGGCGCTCGTCGGATCTCGGCAGCGGCCTGCGCTTCGGGTACACATCGAACGAGGTTGGATTCGGCTGGACGAACGCCGCCGTGCTCGATCTGCTCGCGGGCTTGAGGCGCACGCGCGGCGCGCGAGCGGCATTGAAGCGGCAAGTCCGGCCTGAACAGCCGGACCGATACGCGACCGTGCTGCGGGCCGCCCGTTGAGAGCGGCCCTGCACACGACCACGCCTCAGAAAATGTATTTGAACGCGAACTGCCAGTTTCGCTGCGGATCCGTTCCGCCGTAGGCGGTCGACGTAATCCGGCCTGCGTTCGGATTGTTGTTGCCCGGAACGCCGATTTCGGAGTCGGGGTTGCCGAGGTTCACGTTGTTGAACACGTTCACGGACTCGATCCGGAACTCGAGCGCCTGCCCGCTCACCAGCGTGAAGCGTTTGAACACCGAAAAATCGGTGCGCCAGTAGCCCGGGCCGATCAGGGCGTTGCGGGGCAGGTTCCCGAACGTCCCGATCGCCGGCCGCGCGAACGCGCTGCCCTGCGAGCCGATTGGCGTTGTGTTGAACCAGCGATCCTGTGTGCCGCCGCCGGTCATGGGATCGCCAACGAGGTTCGGCCTGTTGGGACCAGTGTCGCGGTCCACGCCCGCGTCGCGATAGGTGACGTTGAACGGCAGTCCGCTCTGGATGATCGTGCTCTGGTTGACCTGCCAGCCCCCGAGCAGCCGGCTGCCCTTGAAGATCGGCAGCTCGTAGGTCGTCGCCAGCGAGAAGCTGTGCACGCGATCCCAGTCGGCCGGCCCGTACTCGAGATCGGGGAGATAGAAGAACTGATCGCCGCCATGCTGGCGTTCGCGCTGCAGCGTGTACTGCGCGAAGATCGAATAGCCCCTCGAGAACCGCTTCGTCAGCTTCGTCTGGAGCGCATCATACCGATTCGTCGCGCAATTGCAGAAGACGTCGATTCCCTGCGTCCATCGGTAGCGAACGAAGTACGGCTTGCGCAGATCGGTGGACACGTTCGGGAAGCCGTCGAGCCTCGGCTGGTTCCCGTTGACCGCCGGTCCGTCGCCGACGAAGACGTGCGCCCCGCGGTTTCCGACGTAGCCCGCTTCCACCGAAATATCGGAGGTCAGCTCGCGCTGGACCGTCACGTTGTAGGCGTCGACCGCCGGCGGGTGCTGAGTGGACGGAAGCGCGCGCGCGAAGATCGTATCGGGCAGCGGCAGCAGCCCGTTCGCCGGCACGGCCGGGAAGGTCGGCGCGGGTGGCCCATCCTTCAGGTTAAACACCGCAGCGAAATTCTGCGGCGCGTTCAGGTTCTGCGCGGACAGCACCGGCAGGTTCTGCGTCACCGTGTGGCCGAATACCGATCCGAACACGCCGAGATCGTAGCTGCGGCCGTAGCCGGACCTGAGGACCGTTTTGTCCGTCAGCTGATACGTGATGCCGACGCGCGGCGCCCAGTTCAGCGTGTTCTTCACGTCGCCATTGAGGCCGATCCCGTTGACGCCTGCGACCCGGATGTCCGGCGACGGAATGTCGATCTGCGAGCCGTTGACGTCCATCAACAGGAAGCCGCCCTTCTGCGCGCCGTTGACCGTCTGCGGGTTGATGATGTCGAGGCGCAGGCCGTAGTACAGGGTGAACTTCGTCGAAGCGCGCCACGTGTCCTGCGCGTAGTACGCGGTGCGCCACTGCTGCTCGGCCGCGTCGACGGTCGGACTGATGTAGCGCTTGAACGTCGTGACGTCACCGAGGAGGAACGTCGCGAGCGGCAGGCCGCCGCCGGCGGGACCGATCGTCCGGTTGCCGCTGAACGACAGCTCGCCTGACCGGTGCTGGTCGCTTGGCACGCGGAGGTTGTTGGCGCGCCGGATGTCGGCGCCGAACTTCACGGTATGGTCCCGAATCAACCTGGTCACATTGCCGACGATCTGCCACTGTTTCTCGTCCTCGTTTAGCGGGCAGTTGCAGCGATTGACGCCCAGGCCCGACCCGAAGCGAATCCGCCGACTGTCGCTGTCCTCGCCGATGAACCCGCCGAACAACCCCGAGGTGAAGCCGTTGTCGAGGTTCAGGCCGGGAATGCCCGCGTCGGTCGCCGGCGTCGTGCCGAAGTCGAACGGCAGCACGTCTACCTTGTACTTGAACCAGCCGAAGCGGACGTCGGCGGTCATGTTCGAACCAACCGTCCGATCGAACCCGAGCGCGAGACTCTGGTTCTTGACCTTCGATGCGCCGCCGAGAGACACCAGCTCCTGCCCGCCGCCCTGGCCGAACGCCGTAGGCCCGTTGCGATCGAAGTTCGCGTAGCTGTACCGCCCGAACAGGTTCAGCCGTTCGTTCACGCGGTTGTCGAGACGCACGTCGAACGTGTCGTCGTTGAACGTCTCGCTCCCCGATGCCACGTAGTTGTTCAGCGTGCCATTGCTGTCCCCAGGGCGGTTGGGCAGCGGAATCAGCTTCAGGATCGCCAGCGACTGCGGTGACAGCCGTCCGGCCGGAATGACGTTGTTCGAGAACTGCGCGCGCTGCGCCGGCGTGGCGCCGCTGAGCGGATCGTAGATGTTGATGCCGTAGGCGCTCAGATCGCCGGCGCGCGCCGCCGCCGTCGGCACGGTCAGCAGCTTGGAGCCGCCGACATTGCTGCGCAGGCCCTGGTAGTCGCCGAACACGAACAGCTTGTCTTTCCGGATCGGCCCGCCGAGGGCTCCGCCGAACTGGTTGCGGGTCGTGTCGGGAATGTACTTGCCGGTGAGCGGATCCGCCTGCGCCTGCGTGAACGGATTGCGCTCCTGCAGGCGGTCATCGAGATGGAAGTCGTACACCGAGCCGTGCAGCACGTTCGATCCTGATTTGGTCTGCACCGACACGACGCCGGCTGTGGCCTGGCCGAATTCCGCGTCGTAGTTCTGCGACGTGATCTTCGTTTCCTGAATCGCGTCGAAGTTCGGGTTGATGACGATGATGCCGAGAATCGGATCGCGGTTCTCGGTGCCGTCGAGCTGATAGCCGGTGCCGCTGAAGTGCTGCCCGTTCACCATCGTCTGGGTGGATCCCTGCGGGTTCTCGCTGGCGGCGTGCTGCCACTGCAGCTGCTGCGTCCCCGGCGTCAGCAGGATGAGCTTGGTGAAGTTGCGATCGAGCACCGGCAGGTCGTTGATCTGGTTCGTGTCGAAGGTGGTCGCGACGTCGGCGCGATCGGTCTTGAGCACCGGGCTGAATCCGGCGACGGTCACGTTCTCGCTGACCTCGCCGACGTCCATCCGCATATTGAGCTGCGTCTGAGTATCGACGCTGACGTTCACGTCGGAGAATACGGCGCTCTTGAAGCCCTGCAGCTCGGCCTTCACTTCATACTTGCCGGGCACCAGGCGATCCTTGATGTACACGCCGGACTGGTTCGCGACGACGGCGTCGGAGGTCTTGCGTTCGACGCTCGTGACCGTCACCGTCACGCCGGGCATCACTGCGCCTTGCGCGTCGGTGATGACGCCGCTGATGCTGCCGTAAACCGCTTGGGCGTAAGTGGGCGGCGCAAGCGAGAGCAATGCGATGATGAGGAAAAGCGTGCGCGGGGCGCGCCGGAAACGAAGGACTGGAGCAACCATCTCGTCCCTCCCCAGCTGCTGCGGAGCCGATTCTGAATTCGGGAGGCTACAGCTCATGCCGGCCGGCGTCAAGCAGATTGTGCCGTGGGTTGCGTCCTGAAATTGGGTGCGGCGCGTCCAGATCCAATTGGGGGATCCATAATGTGCCGTTTGATGCGATTGCTGTTGGCCGGCGCCGTAGCCGCGAGCGTGAGCGGTCTCGTTCGTGCCGGCGGTCAGTCGACGCCGCCGCCCGTCGCAACGCCGCGCTTTCCGCTACGCGCAGGCAGCCTTGAACTGCACCGGCGCACCCATGAGGGCGCGTTCTTCGACGTCGTCGGCCGCCGGTCCGCAATGTTCGGCTACGAGAACCGGACGGCGGAGGCATGGGTGTACCCGCTCGAGGTGCTCGATGAACTCTCACTCTCGTTTCGCCTCGAAGGGTACCCACTGGAGATCGACGGCCGCGACGTGATGGCATCGATCGAGGTCCGCCCCGAGTCCACCACCCTCGTCTACGCGCACGCGGCGTTCACGATCAGGCAGACGATGTTCGCGCCGCTCGACGAACCGGGTCTCGTCATCCTGCTCGACGTCGACAGCAGGCTGCCGATGACGATGACGGCGTCGTTCCGACCGCGACTGCGGCTGATGTGGCCCGCGACGTCGATGACCGCCAGCCTCGGCTGGGACGAGAACGCGCACGTGTACTACCTCACCGAAGAGTCGGGCCGTCACGCGGCCGTCTTCGGCTGTCCGCTGGGGCGCGACGTCTCGGTGATGCCGTACCAGGAAGAACCACGCGACGCGCCGAATCGGCTGCTGATTCAGGTTCCCGCCGACGCGCGCGGCGATCTCGTGCCGCTCGTCATTGCGGCGAGCCTCGAGGGTCGCGAGGCGGCGAAGAACGCGTACGACCGCATGCTGTCGTCGGTACGCGCGCTCTACGAACGGACGGCCGATCATTTCGAGCAGCTGGATCGCGACACGCTGCAGGTGTCGACGCCGGACCACGACTTCGACACGGCGTTCCGCTGGGCGAAGATCGGCATCGACAAGGGACTGGCCACGAACCCGCAACTCGGCACCGGCTTGTTGGCGGGGTTCCGGACCTCGGGCGAGAGTGAGCGGCCCGGCTTCGCGTGGTTCTTCGGTCGCGACGCGCTCTGGACCTCGCTGGCGACGACCTCGGAAGGCGACTTCTCGACGACGCGCGTCGCCCTGGAGTTCCTGCGGAAGTATCAACGGGCTGACGGAAAGATTCCGCACGAGATCTCGCAGTCGGCGGCGCTGGTGCCGTGGTTCGATCAGTTTCCGTACGCGTGGGCCAGCGCGGACGCGACGCCGTTGTACGTCATCGCGCACGCCGATTACTTTCGCGCGGCCGGCGACGTGGATTTTCTCCGCCAGGCGTGGGACTCGATCCTGAAGGCGTATCGCTTTTCCGCCGCCACCGATCGCGACGGCAATGGCCTGATCGAGAACACGAACGTGGGACATGGCTGGGTGGAGGGCGGCGCGCTGTACCCCGCGCATGAGGAGATCTATCTCGAGGGCCTCTGGGTCGCGGCGTCCCGCGGCATCGCCGAACTCGCCGAGGCGATGCAGGATCAGGCGCTGGCTTCGGACGCGCGCGCCGCGGCGGAGCGGACGCGCGCCGCGATTGAGCAGACCTACTGGAGCGACGATCGCGGCTTCTACGCGTTCGCGACATCGGTGCCGCGCGCATCGCCGGTGGCGGAGCCGGGTCCCAATCGCCAGCGCCGGCAGGCGCGCCTCGAGTCGCTCGGCCGCGCGCGGCTCGTCGACGAAGACACGGTTCTGCCGGCCGTGCCGCTGTGGTTCGACGTCCTCGACGCCGCGCGCGCCCAGCGCGAGATCGATCATCTCGGCAGCGGCGCGATCGCCGCCGACTGGGGCTCGCGGCTCCTGTCGGATCGCAGCGCGCTCTACGATCCGCTGTCGTACCACTACGGATCGGTCTGGCCGCTCTTTACCGGCTGGAGCGCCGTCGCGGCATACAGGTACGGGCGGCCGCTGGTCGGCTTCCAGTCGCTGATGGCGAACGCGCTGCTCACGTATGCCGGCGCGCTCGGCGACGTCACCGAACTCTTGTCCGGCGACTTCGCCACGCCGTTCGGGCGATCGTCGCATCACCAGATCTGGTCCGAAGCGATGGTGGTGACGCCGGTCGTCCGCGGCCTGCTCGGGATCGAAGCTGCCGGGCGCGGAGGCACGCTCCGCTTCGCGCCGGCGCTGCCGGCGGTGTGGGATCGCGTCGAGGCGCGGGGCGTACGGGTCGGCGCCGATCGATTCGACCTTGCGCTCGAGCGCGACGCGGGCCGCATCGTCGTCCGCATTACATCTCGCGGTTTCGGGACCCCGCGAGCGCGTATCGTCGTTGCGCCCGCGTTCCCGCTGGATGCGCGGGTGCGACGGGTGACGATTAACGGCAGGGACGTGAAACCGGCAATCATGTCGATCGGCGACATCCAGCGCGTCGAGACGATCGTCGACACCGTCGCCGCGCCCACCGAGATCGTGTTCAGCGGCGACGCCGGCACGGAGGTGTACGTCGAGCCGCAGGCGATTCAGCCGGGCGCCGACAATCGCGGCCTGCGCGCGCTGAGCGCGCGTGCTGACGAGCGCGGGCTGCGTCTGGTGATCGACGGACGGGGCGGACGCGTGTATTCCGTGAGCGTGCGCACGCCGCGCCGCCTCGGCGCGGCTGAAAACGTCGCGACGCTGCCGACGGCCGGTGGACTGCAGCGCATCGAGATTCGTATCCCCGGTCGCGAAACGGACTACGTCCGCCGCGAGGTCGTCGTTCCGTTCGTGCGCTGAGCACGTCAGCGAGACGTGCGTGCCGTCCCTTCCTTGATTGAGACCACGCGATCGCCTTTGACGCCGATGAGGGTCTCGACGCGCCCGCTCGGCCACGTCACGTCGATTTTGTCGGCAGCCTGCGCGGCGCCGAGGCCGAAATGCAGGCGCAGGTCGTCGACCGAGTAATAGCTCGCCTGGCTGAGCACGGCCTGCGCCTGCGTTCGGCCGCCGGCCGTCACGCGCACGGTCGATCCGAGTGCCGCGCGATTGGAGGTCGTGCCCTCCAGTTTCACGGCGATCCAGTGGTTGGGTCCCGCGTAGTCGTTTCGGAGCAGCGAGGGCGGCTCGTTCATGTTGAAGATGAGAACGTCCACATCGCCGTCGTTGTCGAAGTCGCCGAACGCCGCGCCGCGACTCGAGTGGCGCGCCGCGGCGCCGGGGCCGCTGCGCTCGCTGACGTTCTCGAACCGCGCGCCGTCGACGTTGCGGAACACGACGCGCGGGCCGCGGTGCGGATACGCCGCGACCACGGCCTCGACTTCCGGGTAGACGTTGCCGGTGACGTAGACCAGATCCGGACGTCCGTCGTTGTCGAGGTCGGGTATGCCGGCGCCCCATTCCACGTAGCGGTTCAGCACGCCGAGTCCGGCGGCGACCGCGACGTCCTCGAACAGTCCCTTGCCAAGCGCGCGGTAGAGCGCTGGAATGTCATCGGCGAAGTGCGTCTTGAACAGATCCAGAAGGCCATCGCCGTTGAAATCGCCGACGGCGACGCCCATGCCCGCCTGCTGTGCGCCGTTCTCGCTGTATGCGACGCCGCTCTCGACCGCCGTGTCGGTGAACGTGCCGTCATGATTGTTGCGGTAGAGGATCGACGCCGTCGAATCGCACGCGACGTAGACGTCGATCCAGCCGTCGCCGTCGAAATCGGCCGCCACGGCGCTCATTGGATACCGGCCGGTCACCCGGTCGATCCGCGACGCTGCCGAGACGTCGACGAAGCGGCCGCCGCCCTCGTTGTGAAACATCAGATTGGTATCGGTCGGCAGGCCGCGCGGTCCGCAGTTCACGGGTACGCCTTTCCACAGGCAGTTCGGTCCCTGCCCGACTTCCGGCGCCAACGTGAGATCGAACCGCAGATAGTTGGCGACGAACAGATCGACGCGCCCGTCGCGGTCGTAATCGACGAACGAGCAGCCTGATCCCCATCGTGTGCCGCCGGTCGGCAGGCCGGCGCGCCGCGTGACGTCCTCGAAACGGCCGCCGGCATTGTGATAGAGCACGTTCTGCCCGTAGTAGGTGACGAACAGATCGATCCAGCCGTCGTTGTCGTAGTCGCCGGCGCAGACGGCCGACGCCCAGCCCGACGCGCGAAGGCCGGCGTCCACCGTCACGTCGGTGAACGTGCCGTCGTGGTTGTTGCGGTACAGGTGCGCGGTCGGTTCCTGTCCCGGCGAGTAGGTGTCGGCCGCACGCGTACCCGCCTTCAACCTCGTGCCGTTGAGCACCAGCGCGTCGATCCAGCCGTCGTTGTCGTAATCGAGCAGGGCGACGCCCGCGCCGTTGGTCTCGATGATGAAGCGCTTGCGATCGACGCCGCCGTAGGTCGACGCCTCGCGCAGCCCGGCCCGATCGGCCACGTCGACCAGCGTCACCGGCCAGCTGGGAATTGCTGATGGCTGATGGCTGATGGCTGATTGTTGATTCAATGCTGATTGGGGATTGATTGCGAATCGCGGTTCGCGGATTGCTGCAAGCGCGATCGTACAGGCTATCGAAATGCGCAATCCAATCGGCAATTCAATCCCGCAATTCAATCAGCAATCAGCGGTTTCATTTGTCGCCCTGCAGGCGTTCGGCGATCGCGAATTCCTTCTTCGCATCCTCCGCGCGGCCGGTCTGCTGCAGCAGCTGGCCGAGCAGGTAGTGCGCCGACTTGTTGTTCGGGTCGTACTGGATCGCGCGCCGCAGCATCTCTTCGGCGGCCGCCGGCTGGCCGGTTCGGCTGTACGCTTTGCCGAGCAGGATATACGAGCCGCTGAAGTACGGATTGATCCAGAGCGACTGCTGCAGCGCGGTGATCGCGGCAGTCCACTCGCTGCGGTTCGAGTACGCGTCGCCGAGCCGGTACAACGCCATCGCGTGTGCAGGATTGATGGCCAGCTCCGCGCGCAGCAGCGCGATCGCCTCCTCCTGCCGTGACCTGAAGATCGCGATCTGGGCGAGGAGGTAATGCGTCTCCGGCAGCTTCGGATCGAGGCGCAGCGCCTCCTTCAGCTCGGCTTCGGCGAGATCCTCGAGCTCGAGGCGGTTCATCATCTGCCCGGCCAGCAGGTGCGCCGCTGCCGTATCGGGCACGATCCGAAACGTGCGCGCGAACGCCTCGCGGGCCTTCGCCGGCTGGCGCGTCTGCGCGTACGCCATCCCGAGCGCATAGGCGAGCTTGATGTCGTCGGGGGCGATCTGCCGCGTCGCTTCGAGGTAAGGAATCGCCTCCGCGAGATGGCCGGCCACGAGATGCGCGAGCCCGAGGACCTGGATCGCTTCGCGCCGCTCGAGCGATCCGGCGGCGAGGCGATCGACGATCGGCGTCAGCGTCTCGATCGCGTGCCCGGCGTCGTTCGCGTGGTAATAGGCGACGCCGAGCAATTCCGCGATGCGCGGATCGGCGTTGTCGCCGAGCGCGCGCAACTGTGCGACGGCGGCGGTCGCCTGACCGGCGTCGATCAGCTTGCGCGCCTCCGCGAGTGCGCTCGACTGCGCCGCCGCGATGGCGGCCCAGAACGCCGCGGCGACGGTCAGCTCAACGACGCGTCGTGTTCGCACGTCCATTGCCTTCCTTCAACGTGTGAAACCGGTCGACGTCGAGACGCTCCCAGCTCTCTTCCAGGCCGTTCGGCCAGCGCACGTCCAGGCGATCGACGCGCGTCGCGGCGCCGAGACCGAAATGGACGCGGAAATCATTCTGCGACAGGTAGCTGCCACCGCCGCGGACTTCCTGCCACTGCTGCACGCCGCCCGCGACCGCATGAACCCGCGCGCCGATCGCGTCGCGGTTCGATTGCACGCCGACGAGCTTCAGCGTGATCCAGTGATTCGCAGGGTCGGCTTGCGACCGGAAGAGATCGGGCTGATCGTTGACGTTGGCGATCGCGACGTCGATCTGTCCGTCGTTGTCGAAGTCGCCGAACGCTGCGCCGCGTCCGGCCTTCGGCGTCGTCGCCGGCGGTCCCAGCCGGTCGGTGACGTCGGCGAAGCGGTTGTTGCCGAGATTGCGGTAGACGACCTTCCGCTGCCGGTACGCCGCCTCGGTCTTGATCTGCGCGACCTCCGGATAGACGTGGCCGTTGACGAGAAACAGATCGAGCCAGCCGTCGTTATCGAGATCGACGAAGCCGGTCCCCCAGCCGAGCCAGCGCGTGTTGAGGCCGATGCCGGCCGCGAACGTCCGGTCCTGGCAGAAGCCGTCGCCCGAGTTGGCGTACAGCGTCGAGGTATCTCCCGCGAAATTGGTCTTGAACACGTCCATCGTGCCGTTGCGATCGTAGTCGCCAATCGCCACGCCCATTCCCGCCTGCGGCTTGCCGTCCTGACTGTAGGCGCAGCCGGCGGTCACCGCGATATCGGTGAACGTCCCGTCGTGATTGTTTCGATACAGCGCGCTCGGGTTCGAATCGTCGGCGACATAGAGATCCACCCAGCCGTCGTTGTCGAAGTCGAGCGTGCTGACGCCGAGGCCGTAGGTGCCCGAGCCGCGCGTGATGCCGGCACGATCCGAGACATCCTCGAAGCGGCCGCTGCCGCGGTTGTGATACAGGATGTTCTTGCCGCCGGTCAGGCCCGGCGGTCCGCACGCGACCTTGATCCCCTTGTAGCGGCACAGACCGGAGTCGGGCGTCGGCGCCGTCGCGAGATCGAGATCGATGTAGTTGGCGACGAACAGGTCGAGCCGCCCGTCACGATCGTAGTCGAGGAACGCGCATCCCGTGCCCCACCGTGTGCGCGTGCCGTCGAGCCCGGCGGCGCGCGTCGCGTCCTCGAACGTGCCGTCACCGCGGTTGCGATACAACCGGTTCCGGCCGAAGTAGCTGACGAACAGATCGTCTCGGCCATCCCCGTCGTAGTCGCCGACGCAGACGCCCTGCCCCCAGCCGCTTGCCTCGACGCCGGCGCGCCTGGTGATGTCTTCGAACGTCCCGTCGCCCCGATTGCGATACAGGTGATTGGTCGGTGCCGCGTCCGCGCGAAATCCCTCGAGCGTCGTTCCGTTCACGAAGAACAGATCGAGCCGGCCGTCGTCGTCCACGTCGACGAACGCGACGCCGGTGCCGGTCGTCTCGAGCAGGTACTTGTTCGACGATGCGCCGCCGAAGATCGTGGTGTGATTCAGTCCGGCCTCGCGGGCGACGTTGGTAAAGGAGAAGGCGGGCGCCGCCGGATCCGGTGCGCGGGCGGCACGCGGCGCCGCCGCCGCCAGACCGCCGATCGTCAGCGCCGCGCCGACGAGATATCTCGTCGCGACCGGGGGCATGCGCGCATGTTAGCGCATGATAGACTCCGGCGGCGCGGAGGCAGGCGATGCAGCAGGTAAGCGAGGTGCTGACGCACAAGAGCCTGGAACCGATCGATATCGCGATCATCGTCGCCTACTTCGTCCTCGTCTTCGCAATCGGCTTCTACTTTTCACGCAAGGAACGCACGTCGGCCGACTACTTCCTCGCCGGCCGCACCGTCGGCTGGTTCGCGATCGGCTCGTCGCTCTTCGTCTCGAATATCTCGACCGAGCATTTCATCGGCCTCGCCGGATCGGGCGCCTCGTCGGGCCTCGCCGTCGGCCATTTCGAATGGCTCGCGTGCCTGATCGTGCTGCTGCTCGGATGGGTGTTCGTGCCGTTCTACCTGCGCTCGAACGTGTTCACGATGCCCGAGTTCCTCGAACTGCGCTTCAGCCGGGCGTGCGCGGTCTACCTCGCCGCCATCTCGATCCTCGCCTACATCTTCACGAAGATCTCCGTTCACCTGTACGCGGCGGGCGTGGTACTCGAGCGCGTGGTCGGGTGGAACCCGCTCACCGCGGCCGTGATCCTGGTGATTGCGACTGGCGTCTACACGATCGCTGGCGGCCTGGCGGCGGTCATCTACACCGATCTGGTGCAGACGATGATTCTCATTGGCGGGGCGGTGATCCTGACGGTCATCGGCCTCGAGCGCACCGGCGGACTCACCGGGCTGCGCGCGGCGGTGCCCGCCGGCTACTTCCACATGATCAAGCCGATCGGCGACCCGGATTTTCCGTGGACGGGGATCTTCTTCGGCGCGCCGATCCTCGGCATCTGGTACTGGTGCACCGATCAGGTGATTGTCCAGCGGGTACTCTCAGCGAAGGACGAAGGGAACGCGCGCGCGGGTACGATCTTCGCGGGCTTCCTCAAGATCCTGCCAGTGTTCATTCTGGTTCTGCCCGGGCTGATCGCGTTCGCGCTGTATCGCGATGCCTTCGTCGTTCGCGACGGCCAGGTGGTGAACGGCGACATCGCATATCCGATGCTGGTGATCAACCTCCTGCCGGCGGGCCTGGTCGGCGTGATGATCGCGGCGCTGATGGCGGCGTTGATGGGCGCGATGAGCTCCGTCTTCAACTCCGCCTCGACGCTGGTGACGCTCGACTTCTACAAGAAGATCGCGCCGCACGCCAGCGAGGCGCAGCTCGTGAACTTCGGCCGCGCGGCGACCGGCGTCCTGGTGCTGCTCGGCATACTGTGGGTGCCGTTCATCAGGCTGATCAGCTCGCAGCTGTTCATCTACCTGCAGGCCGTCCAGGCCTACATCAGTCCGCCGATTGCCGTCTGCTTCATCTTCGGGATTCTCTGGCCGCGGATGAACGGCGCCGGGGCCATCGCCTCGCTGATGACGGGCTTCGTGCTCGGCACGGTCAGGTTCTTGCTCGAGGTGCTCGACAAGTCGCGGCACTTCGAGGCGGCCGCGGTCCGCTCGGTGGTCGATCTGAACTTTCTCCACTACGCGATCGTGATGTTCCTCGTCTGCGCCGCGGTCCTCGTCTTGGTCAGCGTTCTCACCCCGGCGCCCGATCGGCGATCGCTCGCGGGACTCACCTTCGCCACGGTCGACGAGAAACTGGAGACAACGACGGTCGGTGGCGCCGCCGCGCCGAAGCCGTCGCCCGAGACGGAGACGCAGCATCGCATCAACATCGCGCTGAGCACCGCGCTGGTTCTGACGGTCGTCAGCTTGTGGATCTACTTCCGCTGATGGTGGCCGAGGAAGCGACGCTCGTCGCCGCCATGCGCGCACGCGTCGATCGCGATGAGGCCGTTGCCGCGTTCGCGTCCGGCGTGCGCGGCGGCGTGCGGCGATTGATGCGCGGTCCGCTGCGCTCGGTGGCGCAGATCCATCTGCCGTTCCGGCTGCACGAGGTCGCGATCCGCCGCGGCCGGCAGAACGAACGCATGGTGATCGGGATCGACGCCGTGGCGGGTATCCTCGACCTGTACCGCTTCGACGCGGCGGGGCCGTCGCAGGCCGTCGTGCGGGTCCGGACACGCAACCACGTCGTACCGCGGCTGGCGCCCTCCGCCGCCCGCGACATCGTCGCCTCACGGGTGCAGCGGATGATGTATCAGCGCGTCGGGTTTCTTGCGATTGGCGCGTGCCGCCTGGACGTGCAGGCCGTCGGCGAGGTTCTCTACGTGCCCTACTGGATCGGCTTCTTCGGGCGGCGCGAGACCGCGTCGCTCGTGGTGATGGACGCGGTGCGGCGGCAGATGGAAGGCGTCAAGGTACGACGGCTGGTCGAGCAGTGGATCACGGAGTCGCCGGCGGCCTGAGATACGGCGCAAGACGACGTGCCGCCGCGAATTCCTTTTTCGCCTCGTCGCTCCGTCCGCTGCTGCGCAGCGCGAGCGCGAGCTGAAAATGCGCCTGCGCGTTCTCGGGCGCGAGTTGGACCGCCTCGCGGAATTTCGCGATCGCGCCGGCGAGGTCCTTTCGCTTCAGCTGCTGGAGTCCGGCGTTGACGGCAAACGCCGCGGCCTGCGCGTCGGCCTTGACCTTGTGCAGGCGTTCGGCCTCCGCGAACGCGGCGCGCGCGCCCTCGGCGTCGTGGTTCGCCTGCAGCAGCTGGCCGAGCGTCGTGTGCGCCTCGGCCGACTTCGGGTCGATGGCGATGGTCCGGCGCACTTCCTCCAGCGCCGTGTTGGACTGTCCCTGTTGCTTGAGGATCGTGGCAAGCATGTAATGCGCCTCGGCGTAGTCGGGGCGCCGGGCGATCGCGTCTTTCAGGATCGGGATCGCTTCCTCCGCGCGCCCGGTTTGCCACAGCACCACGCCGAGCGTGAACGGCGCTTCGGCGAGCGCCGGATCGAGCCGCATCGCCTCGGTGAGCGCGGCCGCCGCAGCATCGAAGTCGTCGCGCTGTTTGAGCGCGAGGCCGAGATCGTAGAACGCCTCCGCGTTCCTTGGATCGCGGCTCGTGAGCTCGCGCAGTTCGGCGACAGCCTCATCGAGCGATCCGCCCTGCATCAGCGCGATGCCGAGATTCAGACGCGCCTCGGAGAAGTCGGGCGATGCCTTGACGACGTCGCGAAGCGTGCGCGCCGCCGATTCCGCATCGCCCTTCTGCATCAGCGCGAGCCCGAGGCTGTTGCCCGCGTCCGTCAACGACGGATTCAGCGCGAGCGCCTGCCGGAACTCCGCGATCGCGCCGTCGAGATCGCCGAGCTGCTGGAGGACGACGCCGAGCTGCGTGTGCGCCGGCGTCAGCTTCGGATCGTGCCGCAGCGCGATCCGGAAGTCCTCGAGCGCGGCGGGCAGATCACCCTGCTGCCGTTCGGCGACCGCCAGGTAATAGCGCGCCTCGGAATGCGCCGGCCGCAGCGTGACGGCGCGCTGAAGCTCGGTCCGGGCGCGATCCAGCTGCTTGGTCCACCAGAGCGTCGCGCCGAGGTGATAGCGGGCGTCGAATGAAGACGGCTGGAGCGCCACCGCCCGTTCGAATTCCGCGATCGCCTCCGCGGTGTGCCCCTGGAGACCGAGCACGAACCCGAGGCGGTCGTGCGCTTCCGCGAGATTCGGTGCGCGCGCGATCGCGGCGCGGTACTCGACGACCGCCGCATCCAGGTTGCGCTGTCGCTCGTATTCAAGGCCGCGGAGGTACTGGGGATTGGCCGTCTGCCCGGCGGCCTGGGCCGCCGCGATGTTTGCGTTCAGGGACATCCCGAGGATCATCGTCGCACGCGCCAGCAGCCACGCGCGCATGGTCAACGATGCGCCGCGAAATGGGCGCGCACGATCTCCGGCATCTCGATGACGCGCCGCTGCTTGACGGCGAGCGCCAGGCGGATGAACTGCGCGTGAGACCACGCGAGCGGCGTCGCTGATCCCGTGCCCTCGCCGAATCGCAGGTGGGCCGGCGGCGGACTCTCGGGCCGATCCCACACCTGCTCGGGCAGCATGCCCCCGGCGTTCGCGAACTTCAGCATCGTGTCGAGCAGCGGCCGCGCGTCGCCGCCGCGCGCCATTTCGTACTCGCCGCGCTCGCCGGTCAGAAGGGGCCAGAGGCGGCCCACGCCGGTCATGTCCCAGCCGCGTCCGTCGACCTTCTCTCCGTAGCCGTCATGATTGTACCGGTACCATCCCGGACCCTTCGGCGTGTCCACCTTGATCGTCCGGTCCGCGATCGCCAGCGACGTCGCGATCCGCCGATCGCCCGGCGGCCGGATGCCGAGCCGCACGAGCTCGAGGAAGCCGGCGTCGACGATCAGCCGCTCGTCCCACGTCCCGCCGCCGTTGTTGATCTCGAGTCGTTCCCCGCTGTCCGGCCTGGCGTGCTGTGCGATCCGGATGTAATACGGTTCCGGCGAAAGGGGACCGGTGTGCGTCATCGTCCAGGCGTCGAGCTGCTGCATCCAGGTGTCGGCGGTCCGCCGGTATCGCGACGCGGCCTCGCCGTCGCGATTGCGCTCCGCGATCGCCGCCGCGCAGACCAGTCCGGCGACTTCGGCGGCGATCGTCGATGGCGAGTAGCCCGATTCCTCTTCCCAGCGCTCCTGCGGCGTCGCCGGACCGTGCGCGACGACGAACTCCGCCGCCGGACGCACGTGGTCGCGATAGGTCGCCTCGTCGGTCCGGCCAAGCTGCTGGGCCAGCACGAGCGGATACGACACCTCGTCGAGCTGCAGCGATCCCCAGTAGGGACGTCCGTCGAGCCATGAATTCTGCGGGAACGATCCGTCCGGTTTCTGCTGGACGCCGAACAGGTAGTCGAGCGCGCGAACGGCGGCGGCTCGGTCACCGATGCCGGCGAAGGCGGTCGCCACTTCGTAGAGATCGCGCGCCCAGACGAGATGGTAGCCGCCGACGTTGCCCTCGCCGGCGTCCACTTCGTTTCCCCACGGAATGGTCAGGCTCGCGATGATCGCGCCGCGGAAGGTCTTGTCCTCGTGCGCACGGAGGACCATCGCCGACATCGCGTACTCGTCGGCGTACGGCGCATCGACCGGCTCGAGCCGAGCGACGTACTCGCGCCAGCCGGCGGCGTACGCCTGAAAGATCGCCTCGGCCGGCTGCGCGAGCGTCGCGCGCGCCTCGGCGACCGCGCCCTCGGCGCTCGACCCGAACCCGACGGCCAGCACGAAGTCGAGCGGCGCGCCGGACGCCGCCTGCCGGATCTCGGCCACCTCGGCGACGTTGCCGTCGGTCGCGCGGGCGAAATGCTGCAGGAGACGCCCGTTCGACCGCAAATCTCCGACGCCGTCGTTGACGCCGACGAAGCCGCAGTTCTTCTCGCCGAAGCCGGTGGAGCTGGCGACGGCCATGATCACGTTGCCCTGCGCTGCTACCAGCGCATCGCCGCTGACGTCCGCCGTGTCGTGAAGGCCGCTGTTGTCAACCGCGGGATCCACGTACACGTACACCTTGAGCGGCGATCCGGTCGGCTCGAAGCGCGCGTGGATCACGATCGTCTGATGCGCCGGATCGGTGAACGTCTCTCGAACGATGCGGTAGCGGCCCGAGCGGCTGGTGTTCGTCTGCCGGAACGCCAGCACGTCGCGCGCGATGACGTCCACGCGATGATCAGTGTCGGCGCTTTCTCGCTCGAAGAATCCGGCCCCATCCGTCACGAGCAGATCGAGCAGGCGAAGATTGGCTTTGTCGACCGTCGGATAGTAGGCCTCGGTGAGCACGCCGTCGCCGAGCGTGAACCAGACCTTCGAGATCGGCGCGATCGCCGTACCGATCCCCTGCTTGTTGCCGTTGGTCCAGGTTGCCTGCTGTCCGGGTCCGCCCGTGGCGATCGACGCCGCAGGCGATGCCGGCGGCTGCGGCGACCCACCGCCGCTGACGAGAACGATCGCGAGGGCTGGCGCGAAAGAACGGCGCAGCATCTGAACGCTCCTCAGGACGATCGGCGAGCGCGCGATTATACTCCGCGGCGAAATCGATCATGATGGTTCGCGTTGCACCTTGACGCCCAACTCCGCGACGCGGTGCGCGGCAGTGGCCCCAATCCGGTGCCGTCGCCGCAGGCCATAGCTGTGATCTGCAAATATTCAATCCGGGCGGAGTCCTACGGAATTCCGATTTCAGGATTACGCGAAAATTGCGGTGGGTTTCCCGTCGCTGCCCAAGCCGAATGTTCTTGTGACAAATGCTTCGGTGGCAGCGCATAGTGCTCGAACACAAGAGAAAGCCGATTACGGCGAATGAGGTAGACCACTGAAGAACCAACGAGATAGCCAACCGGCATTCGCCTACCAACCAGGAGGTCGCAGGTTCGAGTCCGGCTGGGCCCGCCAACATCAGTCGTGTCAACTGACAAATTGCATCGAATCTGAATGAGCGTTTGGTTCAAGTTGGAACCGCGGGCCCTGTTCGCGGTCCCTCACGCAATTTGTTGGGTCCTCGCGAGATCGCCAAGCGACAGAGCTTGTCGACGTGCGCGTGAATGTGTTCGATCGAGCGGCGAAGGTTCGGCCAATGCGGACCGCGGCCGGGTAGCGCACGCTCGCCAGGCCCGGCATACGTCACGAACATGTGCGAAGCCAACGTGGAGGCAAGCCGTTCGGCGTAGAAGGAAGGCTTCGGGTTGCTGGACTCAGTGCTGAGGACCTGCGAGCGCCGAACGATTCACGCTCGGTTTCGGCCAGGGATGCACGGGCCGCCGGATTTCATTGACGTCGATCTGACGGTACGAGGCGATCTGATTCGATGTCCCTCGACGAAGCCGAGGTTTCCGCCAAGCGTTACGATCACGTCAGCGGCAATGTCGAGTTTCCTGCGACCGTTGACGTCGTCGTACAGGAAAACACGAGAGCCAACATGGAGCGGATGGGACCGGTGCGCCGCCCCTTCAGTGACGATCGCTCGAAGGTTAGGTGTTATCGGATCGAGCTCAGAATATGTACTTTCCTCCAAGCTGGATCTGCCGCGCCTGGTTCGACGTGCTCGTCACGCGGCCGCCGGCCGCGGCGTCGA
>Ga0075436_100000373_pt1 | contig 28559 bp, 26 predicted proteins | sample RhiMethybrSRZTD5_FD_75303 | JGI IMG/M metagenome (GOLD analysis project Ga0075436, IMG submission 75303) | Populus rhizosphere microbial communities from Tennessee, USA - Rhizosphere MetaG P. TD hybrid SRZTD5 | ecosystem: Host-associated > Plants > Roots > Rhizosphere > Soil | place: USA...
CTGGTGGACGGTGCGCCCGGCCCGGAGTCGGAAGGCGTCGACGTACCGCTGCCCGTTCTGCGGCTACCAGCTGCACGCGATGGCCGACCACATGCTGATCGCGCCCGAGGGCGACGCCGATCGCCGCCGGCACGCCCACACCGAGTGCGTGCTGGCCGCCCGGGAGCAGGGCCGGCTGCCGCTCCGCGACGAGTGGCTCGCCACCCAGCCGCGGCCACCGTCGCTGTGGCAGCGGTTCCGCGGACGGATGCGATGAAGATGCGCCTCCGCCCGGGTCATAGTGTCCAACATCGACGAGAGGAGAGAGATGCCCGGCGAAATCGTGCACATCGAGATCCCCGCCGACGACACGGGCGCGAGCCGCGAGTTCTGGGGCGCGCTGTTCGGATGGTCGTTCGAGTCGTTCCCCGGCCCGTCGGAGTACCACATGACGCGGATCAGCGAGCAGACCGGCGGCGCGATCACGAACATGGAGCCCGGCAAGAAGGGAACCCGGCCGTACTTCAGCGTCGACGACATCAACGCGGGCGCGGCCCGCGTGAACGAGCTCGGCGGCACCGCGAGCGACGCCATGCCCGTGCCGCAGATGGGCTGGTTCGCGACGTGCACCGACCCGCACGGCAACGAGTTCGGCCTGTGGCAGACCGACGCGTCGGCCCCGATGCCGACCGGCTAGCGCGAAAGCTGGGGACTGTCCCCGGACCGGGGACAGTCCCCGGTCTGGAAGATCCTTCCTTTGGGGGATTGAGGCGGCCCGTCGAGACACGGACTCTCGCTCTATAGCCACCCCGCCCACCGCCCTCCCCCCGGGCGCGGGGCGGGGTCAATCCACCCCCGGAGCGAAGGCGAGCAGATGGCCCCCTCTCTACGCAGTTCGGCTGCGCGGCGCAGCCTACCCGTGGTCTCCCGCAGGAGCGGTGCGCGGTCGAGCTCGCAGCTCGGCCAGACGCTCCCCCTGGTCGTGGTCTTCATGTTCACGCTCCTGATCTTCGCGGGGCTCGTGATCGACCTCGGCAACGCGTACCGCGTCCAGCGCGCCCTGCAGGCGTCGGCCGACGCGGCCGCGGCCGGTGGTGCCGGCGAGCTGACGCTGAACTATCCGGCGAACGTCGGCAACGCGACGAGCGCCGCCATGCGCTACGGCTCCCAGCCCGGCGGCAAGAACCAGATCCCGGGCGTGCCCGGCGGCGACGTCAGCGAGACCGTGAACGTCGACTGCGAGGCCCAGGCCGGCTACAACTGCACCCTCGGCCAGCCGAACACGGTGACGGTCGACGAGACCGCCAAGGTGCCGACCTACCTCCTGAAGCTGCTCGGCTTCGACACGATCACGCTCAAGGCCCACGCCCAGGCGTGCTCGCCCTGCGGCGGGCTTCCGCTCGACGTGATGATCGTGCTCGACCGCACCGGGTCGATGCGCGCGAGCTCGAAGATGCCCCAGGCGAAGGCCGGGATCATGGCGTTCCTCTCGACCATGGATCCGACCGTCGACAACGTCGGCCTGGCGGTGCTCCCGCCGGCGCCCTCGTCGGGAGCGGCGTGCACGAACGTGTCGTCGTACTTCACCAGCACCGACAGGGGCGGCACCTACAACCTGCGCGGCGCGGCGTACACGGTCGTCCCGCTGTCGAACGCCTACGCCACGACCACCGGCAGCCTCGTCAGCTCGTCACCGCTCATCTCGACGGTCAACTGCGTCCAGCCCGGCGGGAACACCGCCTATGCGGAGGCGATGGATGCGGCCTATCAGGAGCTCCAGGCCGACGGCCGGCCGGACGCGCAGAAGGCCATCATCATCCTGTCGGACGGCGCGGCGAACGTCGGGCCGAACTTCCTGCCGGGGTCGTCGAACTACCTGACGCACCCCTGCGGCCAGGGGGCGACCAGCGCCGGCGTCGCCAAGGCGGCCGGAGTGCTCGTCTACTCGATCGCGTACACCGCGAACGGCGACGACTGCTACGCCTCGCCCGGCGCGACGATCGGCGGCAACACGCTCACGTCGGCGGACTTCAGCATGTACCTGGAGAACCCCGATCCCGGTGCCGAGACGGCCATCGAGAACATGGCGACCGACCCGTCCTACTTCTACGACGTCCCCAACCCGACCTCGCTGACCGGCATCTTCCAGCGGATCGCGTCGGACCTGGCCGGCGGCTCCTCGCGCATCGTCGAGTAACGCGTCCCGCGGGAACGGCCCTCGCCTCCGGGCGGGGGCCGTTCCTTTGCCTCTGGAGGATCTCCGGATCGCCGCCCACGGTGAGACGGGAGTTTCTCACCCGCACACGCGGCCTGCGACTCGCGCCCGCCATCGCGCTCGGGCTCGTCGCCGTTCCCATACCACTCGACGGTGAACACGTCCCAGAAGGGCGTCGTCCAGGTGAAGATGTGCAACGTCCCGAAGACGGCTCACGTCAACGCGCAGACGGGACGACGACGTTCGTGACGTTCACACCTGCGCGCGCGGGCACGTATCAGCTGCGCGCGCGGCTGCGCGACACGGCGCTGAAGTCGTCCGGCTTCTCGGCCGCCAGTACACTCCGGGTCAGCTAGCGCCGCCCCCGGCGCCGGCGCAGATCCCGGTGAGCAGCACCGTAAACATCACCGTCGCCGACCTCCTCGACCGCACCGCCGGCGAGGTCGTCACCGTGCGCGGCAAGGAGCTTCCGGCCGACGCGACCGTCGCCGACGGGCGGGCGATCTTCGCGTCCGGCTCCGTGCGGCTGATCCCGCTGCTCCACGACGGGGCGTACGCCGGAGCGGTCGGGCACGACGACCTGGAGGGCGCCGACGACGGGGCGGCCATCGCCGCGCATGCGACCGCCCAGCCGCCGACCGTGGCCGCCTCCGACCGCCTGGCAGACGTCGTCTCGAGGCTGGGCGAGGACTCCGGGCGACGGGTGGTCGTGCTCGGCGACGACGGCCGCACGTACGTCGGGCTCATGTGCTTCGACCGCGACCGAACCCGGCTCTGCATCGACGCCGAGTGCCACGCAGCGGCGGCGGCCGGGGCGCCTGGCTAGCCGGCAGCCGACGGCGCGCGACCCAGTTCGGCCAGCACCTTGCCGAGGTCGTCGAGCACCGTCGCGTCCTCGATGGTGGCGGGCATGCGCCACTCCTCGCCGTCGGCCATCTTGCGGATCGTGCCGCGCAGGATCTTGCCGGAGCGCGTCTTCGGGAGCGCGGCCACGATGCGGACGAGCTTGAAGGACGCGACGGGGCCGATCTCGCTGCGGACGCGGGCGATGAGCTCCGCCGCGATCTCCGCATGGTCCCGCTCGACGCCCGCCTTGAGCACGGCGAGGCCGATCGGCACCTGGCCCTTCAGCTCATCCGCGATCCCGACGACGGCGCACTCGGCGACATCGGGGTGCGCCGCCAGCACCTCCTCGATCGCGCCGGTCGAGAGCCGGTGACCGGCGGTGTTGATGACGTCGTCGGTGCGGCTCATGACGAAGACGTAGCCGTCGTCGTCGATGTAGCCCGCATCGGCGGTCAGGTAGTAGCCCTCGTACTGCGACAGGTACGCGTCGATCCAGCGCCGGTCGCTGCCCCAGAGCGTCGGGCTGCAGCCGGGCGGCAGGGGCAGCTTGACGCACAGCGATCCGATGTCGCCCGCAGGGGCCTCCTCGCCCTGCTCGTCGAGCACCCGCAGGTCGTAACCCGGAACCGCCTTCGCCGAGGAGCCGGGACGCACCGGCAGGTGCTCGAGGCCGATGCAGTTGGCCGCGATCGCCCAGCCGGTCTCGGTCTGCCACCAGTGGTCGATCACCGGCCGGCCCAGGCACCCCTCGGCCCATGCCAGCGTGTCGGGATCGCAGCGCTCGCCGGCCAGGAACAGGGTGCGCAGACGCGAGAGGTCGTGATTGCGCACATGGTCGCCGCGCGGGTCGTCGCGCTTGATCGCCCTGATCGCCGTCGGGGCGGTGAACAGCACGTCGACGCCGTAATCCGCGCACACGCGCCAGAACGCGCCCGCGTCGGGCGTGCCGACGGGCTTGCCCTCGTAGAGGACGGTCGTGCAGCCGTGCAGGAGCGGCCCGTAGACGATGTAGGAGTGGCCGACCACCCAGCCGATGTCCGACGCCGCCCAGTAGACGTCGCCGGGTGCGGCGCCGTAGACCGCCGACATCGACCACTCGAGCGCCACGGCGTATCCGCCCGTGTCGCGGACGATGCCCTTCGGGACGCCGGTGGTTCCCGACGTGTAGAGGATGTACAGCGGATCGGTCGCGGCGACGGGGACACATCCGGCCGGCTCTGCCCCGTCGAGCGCCTGCTCCCAGGAGATGTCGCGGCCCTCGACGAGCTCGGCCTCGTGCTGGGGGCGCTGCAGGATGACGCAGCGGGCTGCCTCGTCGCCGGCGATCTCCAGGGCGTGGTTCAGGAGCGGCCCGTACTCGACGATCCGCGTGGGCTCGATCCCGCAGGACGCCGCGACGATCAGCTTCGGCCGGCAGTCCTCGATGCGCGACGCGAGCTCGTTGGCGGCGAACCCGCCGAAGACCACCGAGTGCACGGCGCCGAGCCGCGCGCAGGCCAGCATCGCCATGACCGCCTCGGGCACCATCGGCATGTAGATGACCACCCGGTCTCCGCGCTCGACACCGAGCCGCGCGAACGCTCCCGCCACCCGCGCGGTCTCGTCCCGAAGCTCGCGGTAGGTGTACCGGCGCACCTGTCCGGTGACCGGGCTGTCATAGATCAGCGCGGCCTGCTCGCCGCGCCCGTCGCGGACGTGGCGGTCGAGCGTGTTGAAGCACACGTTGAGGCGGCCGTCCGGGAACCAGCGGTAGAGCGGCGCGCCGCTTGCGTCCAGCGCCGCGCCCGGCTCGCGCTCCCACTCGACGGCGGTCGCGAGCTCGAGCCAGAACGCCTCCGGATCGCGCTGCCACCGGCGGTACGTCTCGGCGTACCCACCCATCCGTCCACTTTACCGAATCAGGGCCGCTCCGGCCTGGCCTCGCGGCCGCTCCTGCGTAGCGCGATGCCCGACAGCGTCTCGAGCACGACTCTGTGGCCGGCCATGGCGGTGATGCCCGTCGGGTCGTAGGGCGGCGACACCTCGACCATGTCCATCGCGCACAGGTCGACCTGCGAGGACACGGTGCGCACCGCCCAGAGCAGCTCGCGGGTCATGAGGCCGCCCGGCTCGGCAGTGCCGGTGCCGGGCGCGAAGGCCGGGTCGAGCACGTCGATGTCGACCGTGAGGTAGGTGCGCGGCGCTCGCGAACGGGCGTGGGCGATCGCATCCCTGGTGACGGCGGCGATGCCGCGCTCGACGATCTCGCCCATCGTGTGCCAGCGGAAGCCGACGCTTCGCATCCACTCGAAGTCCGCGGGGAACGGCCACGCGCCGCGCAGCCCGACCTGCACGATGTTGTGACCGTCGAGATGACCGTCGCGGACGGCGTGGTGGAACGGCGTGCCGTGCGGCGCCTCGCCCTCGTAGTCGCCCGTGTCGGCATGCGTGTCGAAGTGGATGACCGAGAAGCCCTCCGGCCCGAAGCGCTCGGCCAGGGCGGCCAGCACCGGCATCGACAGCGAGTGGTCGCCGCCGAGCACCACCGGGATCGCATCGACCGCCAGGATCTCGGAGACCCCCTTCTGCAGGAGCGCGTGCGACCGCTCGAGGTCGGATGGGCGCACCTCGATGTCGCCGTAGTCGACGACATCGAGCTCGGCGTACGGGTCGATGCCGAGCTCCATGTGCGGACGGTCGATCGGGAACGCGACGTCCTCGCCCATCCGGATCGCGCGTGGACCGAACCGTGTCCCCGGCCGGTACGACACTCCCTCGTCGAACGGCGCACCCAGGATCGCGACGTCCGCGCCGGCCAGGCCGGCCGGGTCGAGCGCAAGCGGCACTCGGCCGAAGGTGACGCCGACGCCGGCGTAGCTTGTCTCGTCGGGGCGGTTGGGCTGGAAGCGGTGCGAGTCGGTCATGGCGCCAACCCTACCGGCCCTCCGACCACGCGTTAGAAACCGGACACCGGTGGGAATCCGGCCTTCGTCGAGGGAGCCGCGGTTGCCCGCCGGAGGGGGCTCGCTCGATATGCGCAGCCGAGCACAGAATTGCCACGCAGGCGCTCGGCGCGACTGGGCCCCGGGCGGCGCGTGGGTCGCTCGGGGCCACCAGCTCAGTCGTGGCTGCGGTGGGTGACCGCCCGCAGCCGCTCGCGCAGGCCGACGACCATGGTGTCCTCGTCGGGATCCGTCTCGGTAACGGCCTCCGGCTCGGCCTGGGCGACCGGCTCGGGCTCTGCCTCGGGGACGGCCACCTCGAGCGGCCGCCGCTCGAGCTCGGCCCGCAGCGACTCGATCCGCTCGAGCAGCATCAGGATGGCCTTGCCCGTCGCCCGGCGATCCGCCTCCCGCGCGCCGGCGAGCGCGACGGCCCAGCGCCGCAGCTCGCGCTCCTGCTCCCGCTCGTGCTCCACGGCAACATCATCGCAGAAACCGTCAATCTTCACGATCCGGGCGGAATTCAGGCGACGGGTGCGCGGATGGTGACGCGCGTCCCCGTCCCTGACTCGTCGAGCGTTGACCCGGGGAACAGGCGGTCGATGATCGTGAGTCCGAGCCCGCAGCCGCTCGACGGAGATGCGCCGGACAGGCCGACACCCTCGTCGGAGATCGCGATGACCACGCCGCCGGCGGCGTCACGGCACATCTCGAGCGAGCACGTCCGCGGCCAGCCGCCGGGATACGCGTGCACCACGACGTTGGCCACCGCCTCGGTCACCGCCAGCAGCAGGTCGTCGCGGGTGCGCCCGCACACGCCCGTCCGCTCGCACCAGCGGCGCACCTGCGCGCGCGCTTCCGGGACGCTTTCCGGGTCGGCCGCCAGCCGAATGTGCAGGTCGCTCGCCTCGAGCAGTGCCCCGCCTGTCACCATGACCGCCGACGTTCCCGGGGACGGGCGCTGTGAAACCCGGTCAGGCTCAGCCGGCGGGGTCCTGCAGGTAGGGCGGGCGCGGTGGGGGCGGGCGCGGGTCGAGCGCGCCCCACAGCCTGCGGAACTCTTCGGGATCGTCCAGGAGCAGCTCTCGGTGTTCCGGGCAGAGCGCGAGCCCCTCCTCGCCGGTCGGCAGCACCGGCACCACCGCCTCCCGCTCGCAGCCCGGGAACCTGCAGGGGATCGCGGCATCGCTCATCGTCCGCCCAGCGTACCCGTTTCCGCAGGAGATGTGATCTGGCTCACGCTGCTAGGCTGCTCCCCTCGCCGGCTGCCCAGGTCCTCGTCACCAACCTGGTTCCTCGGCCGGTGGGGGCGTGTGGATCTCGCGATGGGGACGGAACGGATGGTCTCCATGACCGAACCCGGCCTGCCGGATCTCCCGGACAGCCGTATCGACGTCGAGAGCCGCGCCGGGGTGTGGCTGCTCTCGCTCCACGGCGAACACGACATCGCCACCCAGCCGAGCCTCCGCGAGCAGCTCGGGCACGTCCGCGCCGCGGGTGGGCCCATCGTGGTCGACCTGTCCGGCGCGAGCTTCGTGGACAGCACGATCGTCGGGGCGCTGCTCGAATGCGCCGAGGGCGGCTCGACGGTATCCGCCGTCGCGCCGCCGGAGTCGGCCGCCCGGCGCCTGGCCGATCTGGTGCGGATGGCCGACGCGCTCCCGGTCTACGACGACCTCGCAGCCGGCATCGATGCCGCCCGGATGAGCCCAGGCGTCGACTAGCTCTCGGCAGCCTCGCTCAGCGCGAGCTCAGCGCGTCGAGCTCGGCCTGCGAGAGCTCGATCTCGAGCGTCGCCAGGTTGTCGCGCAGGTGGTCGAGCGAGAGCGTGCCGGGGATCGGCAGCACCGCCGGCGAGCGGTGCAGGAGCCAGGCGAGGACGATCTGGCTCGCGGTCTTGCCATGGCTATCGGCGATCTCCGCGACCGCCGGCGCGTCCTTGCCGCGGAGCGGGAAGTACGGGACGAAGACGATGCCCTGCTCGGTGCAGTGCTCGACGACGTCGTCATGGCCGCGCTCGGCCAGGTTGTAGAGGTTCTGGACGGCCGCGATCGGGACGACGGCGCGGGCGCGCTCGATCTGGCGGACGTCGACCTCGGAGATGCCGACATGGCGGATCTTCCCGGCGTCGCGGGCCTCGGCGATCACGGCCATCGAATCCTCGAGCGGCGTGTCCGGATGGACGCGGTGCAGGTAGTAGAGGTCGATGACCTCCGTCTGCAGGCGGCGCAGGCTCTCGTCGATCTGCGCGCGGAGGACGTCGGGCCTGCCCTCGCCCTCGCGGTAGCCGCCCTTGGTGGCCACGACGAGCCCGTCGCGAGGCAGGTCGAGCGCCGACCCGACGGTCTGCTCGCTCTCGCCCGACGTGTACAGGTAGGCGGTGTCGATGTGCGTCAGGCCGGCCCCGACCGCGGCGCGCACGAACTCGATGTTCTGCGGCGTGTGCTCGAGCCGGTTCGACCCCATCCCGAGCCGCTTGACCTCGGTGTCGCCGAGAGTGATCGTCTGCGCCACCATCGCGGCGGCAGCCTAGCCCGCCGCGGGTTCCGGGTTGCGCAACAGCGCGGACCGGGCACCATGAGGGCGGCATGTCGATCCTGCGGTCATGTCCGGCGCTCCTGCTCGTCGCGCTGGCGGCCGCGTGCTCGGGGTCGTCGGGGTCGAGCACGCACGCGCACCGGGCCGCAGCGGCGCTCGACGGCTGCGTCCGGGGCGGCCCGTCGACGGCGATCGTGGACGTGCGCGCCGGCGCCGAGCGGTTCCCGGCAGCGGTGCTCGGGCGCGGGCCGACCGGCGTCGTGCTCGCGAACGAGAGCGACCTCGGCCTGTGCGCCTGGCTGCCCTTCGCGCAGACGCTCTCGCGGCAGGAAGTGCGCGTCCTCCTGTTCGACTACCAGGCCGAGCCCCCGCAGTTGGAGGCCGCGGCGGCGGCTCGGTGGCTGCGAAGCGCCGGCGCGACGCGCGTCGTCCTCGGCGGCGCGTCGGAGGGCGCCAAGGCGGCCATCATCGCCTCGGCGCACGACCCGGGCCTGGCCGACGCCGTCGTCGCGCTCTCGCCGGAACGGGACCTCGGCAGCACCGACGTCCGGCCCTCGGCCAGGCGGCTGCGCGTGCCGGCGCTCTTCGCCGTCGCGCGCCAGGACCCGTACTCGGCGTCCGACACGCCCGCGCTGGCGCGGGCCGCGCCGGCAGCGCGCACCCAGCTCGTGCAGGTGCCGGGCGCCGACCACGGCGTCGCCCTCCTGCACGGCCCGCCCGCGGCCACCGTCGGCGCCGCGGTCTTCACCTTCCTGCAGCGGTTCGCGGCGGCGCCGTCGCACCCGCAGCCGGCCGCGCAGGAGTGTGGCAGCGCTGTCGCCGGGACGGGCTCGGCCCGGCCTGTCGCCTTCGCCGCCGGCGACGGCGTTGCGCTCCACGGCGACGTGCTCGGCAGCGGCACGACGACGGTCGTTCTCGACCACGAGTACCCGAGCTCGCTGTGCGGATGGTTCCCGTACGCGGCGGAGCTGGCGAGGTCGGGCTACCGCGTGCTCCTCTTCGACGAGCGTCCGCAGGGCGACCGCCTCGATCTCGATGTCGCCGCGGCCGTGCAGGAGGCGTCGGCACTGGGCGCGCAACACGTCGTGGCGATGGGCGCATCGCTCGGCGGGGCGGCGACCCTGATCGCGGCGGGGCGCGACTGCATGCGCGTCTCGGGCGTCGTCAGCGCGTCCGGCGAGACCGACCTGCGCAGCTACGGCCAGGGCGTGCCCCCGCTCTACGCCGTGCCGTACGAGGGCCGCATCCGGGCGCCGCTGCTGGTCGTCGGCAGTCGCGCCGATCCGCTGATCGGCCAGGCCGCGGCGGCACAGCTCGTCCGCCGAGCGGGCGACGGGCGGGCGCTGCTGATCCCCGGCACGGTGCACGGCTGGGACCTGCTGCAGGGCCCGAGCGCCAGTGCGAAGATCCGCGCCGCCGTCGCCGCGTTCCTCGCGCGGGCGGGCCCGCCGGTCGCGACCGGCTGTCCTTGACACCGGGTCGCGGCCACGGCCATGCTGCCTGCGTGGACGCGACCTGCACGAGGTGCGGCGAGCCACTGCCCGCGCGGGCGCGGTTCTGCCCCGCCTGCGCGGCGCCGGTGCAGCACGAGCACGAGCTGGCCGCCTCCCGGCGGGTGGTGACGGTGTTCTTCTCGGACGTGGCCGGATCGACCCAGCTCGGCGAGCAGCTCGACGCCGAGGCCGTGCGGCAGGTGATGAACCGCTACTTCGGCGCGGTGTCCGCCGCCCTCGAGCGCCACGGCGGCCACGTCGAGAAGTTCATCGGCGACGCGGTCGTCGCGCTCTTCGGCGTGCCCGCGGCGCACGAGGACGACGCCCTGCGCGGCGTCCGGGCGGCGGTCGAAGCCCGCGAGGCCGTCCGCCTGCTCGGCGAGGACCTCCACGCCCGCCTCGGCGTGCGACTCGGCGTGCGCATCGGCATCGCCACGGGCGAGGTCGTCGTCGGCGCGTCTCCCGCCGCCCGCACCATCGCCACCGGCGACACGATGAACACGGCCGCGCGGCTCCAGCAGGCGGCGCCGGTGGGCGAGATCCTGATCGGCGCGCCGACGCACCGGCTGGTGCACGAGTCCGTGATCGCGGAGCCGGTGGAGCCGCTCGACCTGCGCGGGAAGGCCGACCCCGTCGCCGCGTTCCGGGTGGTCGCGGTCGACGACGACCCCGCCCGCCGGCTGCGCCCGGCCGCGACGGTCCTGGTCGGGCGGGCGCGCGAGCGGCGGATGCTGCACGACGCCTTCGACCGAGCGGCCGAGGAGCGCTCCTGCCAGCTCGTCACCGTCCTCGGCACCGCCGGCGTCGGCAAGTCGCGGCTGGTCGCCGAGTTCCTGGAGGACGTCGAGTCGGCGGCGACGATCTGCGCCGGGCGGTGCCTTTCCTACGGCGAGGGCGTGACCTACTGGGCGCTGGCCGAGGCGGTGAAGTCGCTCGCGGGAATCGGCGAGGACGACTCCGCCGAGGACATGCGCGCGAAGCTCGGCGCGCTGGTCGATCCGGCCATCGCCGGGGAGGTGGCCGACGGCGTCGGCTCGCTGCTCGGCGTGGCAGGCGCGACCGCCCGCGTCGAGGACGCCCGGGTCGCGCTGCGGCAGCTGCTCGCGGCGGTGGCGGCGGGAGGGCCGCTGGTCGTGACCTTCGACGACATCCACTGGGCCGAGCCGCCGCTGCTCGACGTGCTCGACGATCTCGCCGACTGGCTCCCGGACGTCCCGGTCCTGCTCCTCTGCATGGCGCGACCGGAGCTGCTCGACGTGCGCCCGGGCTGGTCGGGCGGGAAGCTGAACGCGAACACGCTGCTCCTCGAGCCGCTCTCCGAGGCCGACGGCGACGCGCTGGTCCGCGCGCTCCTCGGGGCCGACCTGCCCGACGAGGTGGCAGACCGGATCGTGGCCGCGGCCGAGGGCAATCCCCTGTTCGCCGAGGAGCTCGTCGCGGTGCTCCTCGACGACGGGCTCGTGCGCCGGGGCGACGAGGGCGTCGAGGTCGCGGGCGCCATCGACCGGTTCGAGCTCCCGCCCACCATCCAGGCGCTCCTGACCGCGCGGCTCGACCGGCTCACGGAGGCCGAGCGGCGGGTGATCGAGCGGGCCTCGATCGAGGGGCAGGTGTTCCACCTCGGGGCGCTGGCGGCGCTCGGCGCCGACCCCGACGAGATCCTGCCGACGGTGCGGGCGCTCCAGCGCAAGCAGCTCTTCCGCGCCGACCAGGCGGTGCTGCCGGCCCAGGACGCGTACCGGTTCCGCCACGCGCTGATCCGGGAGGCGGCGTACGAGCGCGTCTCGAAGGAGGCGCGCGCCCGCTGGCACGCGGCGTTCGCCGGCTGGCTCGAGGGAGTCGCAGGCGAGCGGGCGGGCGAGCACGAGGAGCTGCTCGGGCACCACCTCGGCGAGGCGGCCCGCTACCGGACCGAGATCGGCGACGCCGGAGCGGACACGCACGAGCTGGCGCGACGCGCGGCGACGCTCTTCCGCCGCGCCGCCGACCGCGCCGCCGCCCAGGGCGACTTCGTCGCTGCGGCCGGGCTGCTGCGCCGGGTGGCCGTGCTCCTCCCGGCCGAGGATCCCGGCCGGTCGATCGCGATCGCCGACTGCGCCGGCTGGCTCTTCACCGCCGGCCACGTCGACGCCGCCGCGGGGCTCTCCCGGGCCGCGGCCGCGGCCGCGGGGGCGAGCGGGGACCGGGTCGCGCAAGCCGTGTGCGGCTCGCTCGGCCGTATGATCGAGCTCTCCACGCGGACGGACGTGGCGCCCGGTGAGGAGCAGGCGGCGCTCGACGGGGCGCGCGCGGGTGCGGAGGAGGCCGAGCGGGAGGGCCGGCTGGGCGAGGCCGCCAGGCTCTGGTACCTCACGTCGGTCTGGGAGGGAACGACGCTCTTGCGCTGCGCCACCGCCCGCGCGGCGGCCGAGCGGACGCTCGAGCTCGGAGCGCGGGTGGGGTCGTCCTGGCTGCGGACGTTCGGCTCCATCGCCGGGGTGATGTTCCTGCTGCGCGGACGCGGCCGGATACCCGATCTTCTCATGGCCGGCGACGAGGCCACATCCCGGTTCGGGCGCACGATCCGGGCCGACTACCTGGCCGACGCCGCCGCCCTGCTCGCGCAGAGCGGCGAGGCCGACGCGGCGGTCGAGACGCTCGAGGACCTGAGGGCCGTCGTCCAGGAGCTCGGCTACAAGGCGTATCTGGCCGAGTGGGTGAAGGGCGCCGTCCTGGTCGACGCCGGCCGCCCGGCCGAGGCGATCGAGCCGCTCGAGCTGGCGGCCGCGAACGCGGGTGAGCGGGGAGACGTCGGATCGGCATCCTCCATCCTCGGGCTTCTGGCCCGCACACTCGCGCTGGCGGGCCACATGGACGCCGCCGCCCGCCGCAGCGCCGAGGCCCGCGCAGTCACGTCGCCCTCGGACCGGTGGTCGGCGCTCCTCTGGCGGGGAGCGGCGGCACGGGTGTGCGCGGCCGACGGCCGCCGGGCCGATTGCCGGGTGCTCGCCGACGAGATGGTCGCGATCCTGGCCGACATCGACTACCCGGGCATCGAGTTCCACGCCCGCCTCGACGCCGCCGCCGGCTACGAGGCAGCCGGGGAGCGCCATGTCGCGGAGGCGCTGCTGCGGCGGGCGCTCGCCGACAGCAGGGAGCGTGAGGCGGCCGGCCTCGCCCGCCAGGCCGAGGCGGCGCTCGAGCGGGTCGGGGCCGAGGCATCGGCCTGAGGCGGTGGGCGGGGACATCGCCCCGCCCACCGCGTACCGAAGTGTCAGCTCCGGATCAGCTCGTACGTCACGTTGTCGCCGTGCTGGGCGGTGACGAACACCCGCCACGGCGAGCCCGGCTCGAAGGCATGCGGCACCTTCACACCGAGCAGTCCGGCCACGGTCGGGTTGCCGTCCGACACGTGGATGCCGGTGACCTCGTTGTCCCCCTCGTTCTGGAAGCCGTCGAAGTCGTCGAGCGCCGAGTCGATCGTGGCCGACGCGTCGCGGCCGACGTACATCACGTGCACCGGATGGTGCGCGCCGTTGGCGTAGCTGACGTCGGTGCGGATCGCGTACAGCGAGTCGAAGCGGCCACGCTCCGTGTGCAGCGTGTCGCCGGCGTCCTCGGCCACGAGCACCGTGTTGCGATCGGCGAACGAGAGGTTGTCGAACCCGGTGTGCATCTCGTCGCCGCGGATGACCATGCGCAGGTGGCCCTGCGCCGCCCGCGGGCCGTCCTGGCTCACCTCGAACAGCGCGCCGAAGCCGCCCAGGGCGGCACCGGCCTGGCTGTCGGCGTCCGTGTCACCCGTCTCGGTGAACACGAACTTCCCGAACCCGGTCGCCGGCGCGAACACGCCGTTCTCGGGCCGCTTGAAGGGCGTCGCCCCGGCCTGCTTCGCAAGGGCGTTGGCGTCGAAGGCGGCGACGCCGTCGGCCTGGGTGCTGTGCACGGTCACCCAGCGGATGCGGAACGTGTTGCCATAGGTGTGCAGCGCGCGGACGTCGGGCGAGGTGATGTCGGCATCGGCCTGGCCGTCGTGGAACACGATCGGGTCGCCGCTTCGGTTCGAGATCACCTGCAGGGCCTGCAGCGTGCCGCCGGCGTCGAGGTTGGCCGGATTCCTGGGGATGAACCGGTAGACGAAGCTGTTCGGCTGCTTGGCCTTGTCGTTGACCGTGCCGAATGCGCCGCCGGAGTCCTCGACCAGCCAGAGGTCGCCGCGCGAGTCCACCTGGACGCCCTCGTACGCCGCGTCGCCAAGCACCTTCTCGAGGTCGGAGACCCGGGAGGGGTAGTTGGCCGTCGCCTCGTACGCACCGGCGATCGTGCCATCCTCGGTGGTGAGGATCAACCGGTGGGCAAACGGGTCCCACGTCGAGCCGTCGTACTCGGGCAGCGGGTTGCCGTGGACGTCGTGCGACGCCATCAGCGTGACCCGGTGGGCGCCGTCGGCGTCCAGGTTGATCCGGCTGAGGAAGCCGGGAGCCCCGCCCTCGTGGCCCTGGAAGACGAAGTGCGTGCCGTAGTCGTAGCCGGCGGCCGGCCCGCGCTCGCCCCGCAGGACGAGGTAGGTGTTCTTGTCGGGCTCGGTCTTCGTCGCCTCGACCCGGTGGGTCGGCGTCGGCGTGTCGCCCGGCGCGGGCACCATCGGCCCGTCGCCGTCGTAGCCGTAATAGGGGTTCGCGGCGGTGCCGCCGTCGAGCGGGTCGCTGCCCTGCGCGACGATCACCTTCGCAAGCCCTCGCGCCAGCATGACCGGCACGGCCTTGCCCGTCTCCTTCGGCGGCACCGGATCGACGCTACCGACGTTCAGCGCCTCGGCGGCACCTGCTGCCGCGACCAGCGCACACGCTCCCATGCCGATCGCGGCCATGGCCTTGGACACTCGCATCTCTGACTCCTTTTCATGCGAGGCGAGCCCAGCGACCTGCCGTCGCCCGATATCCGGACCCCCAGCCGCCCGGCTCCCTCCCGCTGTGGACGGCCGCATTCTGTCCGCGCCGCGGGTCCGTTTCGGGGGAATTCTCCACATGGTCACCGGGAGGCAACCAGGCGTTCACCCGGACGCTGGGCTACGACCCGGGAACGCCGCGCGCCGGCGCGGCCCGGCCCCTGAGCTTGCGGTCGCGCGACATGCACAGCTTGCACGGACGCAGGTTCCGCATCGCCTCAGCCTCGAGCCGATCGACTTCGACCAGCGCCCGGCCCTCGATGCACCCCGTCGTCCAGTGATATGGCCCGCGGTCGCCCCAGCGGACACAGTCGCGTCGCACCCACACGATGCCTGGGTCGAGTACGGGGTGCAGGGGCATCGACCGGGATGATCTCACCCGCCGGTCGGGCGCGGGACCGGAACCGTCGCGACCCGGGTCGAAATGAGCGGCGTGCCGTACTGCTCCTCCCGCTGCGTGCGCACGCCGCAGGCGCGTGCCGGCACGCCGCTTCCGGGTACTTCGTGCGCGGCGGTGAACCGGTTTGGCGTCAGCCCTCGGCGGCCCGGCACCCCGCGGCAATGTCCGAGCGGAACTCCTTCGGGTATCCGTTCGCCCCGATGGCGATCCGGAAACCAAGCAGCTGCCCGGGCGACGACTGAGACTCGATCTTTCGGATCGTCTGGGCGCACTGGCGCTTCCCCAGCTCGAAGTAGTGGAGGTGCGTCGCGGCGGTCACCGGGGGCGGCGTCTGAGGCTGCATCCCGGCCAGGACGAACGCCGTCAACGGGGCGCCAACGAGAACGAGCGATACGAGCGCTGCCGACATCCTTGGCGTCAGCCGCGACCGAGCCTCACCGCCCAAGCATACGAGGAATAATCTGTCTTGTGATCGCTGTCACGCGGCCCCGCGAGTGCATGTGACCTCACCCCGGTTCCTGCCGCGGTCACCGTGCGCTCACTGCAATCGCGAGACGCGCACGACGAGCGACGAGTGCTGCGCGGAGTGCTGGCGACCGAAGACCGCGCGGGCGGAGGCGCGGCTCGAGCGGATGTTCCCGCCGAAGACGGATCCGCCGCCCCGGATCAGCGACATCCCGGGCGCCGTCCTCGAGGCCCTGTTCAGGCTGTTGCGGTCCCTCTAGCGCGACGTGTGGTCTCGGGACGCCGTCTCGAACCCTCGACGGCGCGCCAGGTGCATCCCCTGGCACATGTGGTCGCGCGTGTCGGGATGAGCGGCACAGCCGACGGCCTCCGACGAGGTGATCATCGCGCCCCAGAGCTCCGAGATCTGCCACGGCCAGCGGCACGGCCCGTACGTGATGGTGCGACCGCCCTTGAGAACGACGATGAGGTCTCCGCTGCTACTGCAGCTGTGCGGCTGGTGCAGCGGGGCGGGCAGCGGCGTGCGGACGAAGTCGCGCACGAGCGCGAGCGGCAGCTCGTCGGCGCGCCGCGGCCGAGGGACGAACAGGGGCCCGGTCGGACCCTCGGGCACGGGCTGCAGATGGATCGAGCGGATCTGGTCGTAGCTCACGTCGATCGTCCCGGACCCGGTCAGGAGGCCGGAGGTGAGGACCCAGACCAGGCCGACCACCGCGACTCCGACGACGAAGCCACCGCCAAACCCGTGTCGTGACAAGCGTGACAACTCATCGGTTAGACGACGCCGGCGGCCGGTTCGTTCGCGAAACGGTCAAGCCACCCGATCGGCCGCGTCGTCGTACCCCCGGGCGCGCAGCCACCGCTCGAGCCGGACGACCGCCACCCGGTCGTGCCGGCCGATCCCGTCGAGGAGGTCGATCAGCTCCCGGGCATCCCGCAGGAGCAGGTAGCGGTCTTCGGCCGCGTACTTCGCGAACCAGCGCACGGCCGCCTTGTCGTAGAGCACCGGCTTGTCCTCGCGGATGACGAAGAGCAGCGAGAGCGCGTCCGCGAGCCCGACCTGGCGCAGCTCGGCGGCCGCGGCCAGCGCCACATGGGCGTTGCCCGACTTGAGCGCGCGCCGGAACCGCGCGTATGCGTGCCCCTGGCTGGTCATGCGAACAGATGTTCGCATACGCCCGGGTAGCATCGCGTCCATGCCGTTCACGCACCTGAATCTGAAACGCGACCCCGAGGACGTCGGACCGAGGTTCGACGGATCGCCGGACCTCGAGTTCCGGCTGGCGACCATCGCGCTCGGGCTCGAGCACTCCGGCCTGTCCTACCAGCGCATCCCGCCCGGCTACCGCTTCCCGTACGGCCATACCCACGCGCGCCAGGAGGAGATGTACATCGCCGTTCGCGGCAGCGGGAGGATGAAGCTCGATGACGAGGTGGTCGAACTCCAGGAGTGGGACGTCGTGCGCGTCCCGCCCGGCACGTGGCGAGGCTACGAGGCCGGGCCGGACGGGCTCGAGCTCCTCGTCGTCGGCGCGCCCAATCTCGGCGAGAACCCGCGCGACGACGTCTCGGGCGAGCGCAACTGGTGGACTGACTAGGGCCGGTGGAGCCCTGCGGCTTCGCAGCCGGCTCGGTTGAGGGTGTTGACGCCCCTTCCCACGCCGTAGATGCCGGCGACCAGGGCCAGCGCCGTCAGCGCCGCCCGCGCCGAGTAGAAGGCGACCGTCGGGCACGCGGCCGCTCGCCGGTCATCAGGACGAGCAGCACGACCAGAGTGGGCGGATGGCCGCAGCCACCGCGAGCGAAAGGCCTGGGAAGACCGGGCAGCAGGCCGTGCGCGCCGGTCTCTCGAGTTCGCCGGCTTGCCCGGTCGACGCAGCCTGAACCACCTCCCAGGCGGGTCGGGGCGATGATGGGACGTGTCAACGTGCCTCGCATCCGCACGTCCACGATTTTCTGGGACCGAATCTGAGGCTACCCTTGGATAGCGGAGGAGGGACTCGAACCCCCGACACGCGGATTATGATTCCGCTGCTCTAACCGACTGAGCTACTCCGCCGCGGCCCGCATGTTAGACGAGGCCGTCGGGCCCCGTCAGCCGGCCAGCCAGCGCTCCAGCACGTCCACGCAGCGCACGATTCCGCTCAGGTGCGCGATCTCGAAGCCGTGGGTGTTCTCGGTCGCAAACGCGAGGCAGGCGGTGCGGGCGATCAGCCCGCTCGAGAGGGCGGCGGTGGCGTCGGAGCCGAAGCTCGAGAGGGCGGCGTAGCGCAGCGTCACGCCGGCCGCCGCGGCGGCGTCCTCGAGCTCGCCGTTCAGGGTGTCCTCGAGCGGCCCGTGCGAGTCGGCGGTCACGAGCACCGGGTCGGGACCGGGATCGGTGCGGTACTCCTTGGCGACCGGCGTCACCTCGAAGGCGACGGCGGCCTCGGCGTCGCTGCGGGTCGCATACCAGCGGGCGCCGTGGCAGCCGATCTCCTCGCGGGCGGTGAAGACGAGCTCGACCGGATGCCGGGGCGCCTTCACCCGCGCGGCGAGCTCGAGCAGCCCGGCCACCGACGCCTTGTCGTCGATGGCGTACGACGCCACGTACTCCCCGTCGGGGCCGAGCCGGATCGGCCGCTTGCGCGCCGCGCTCGGCACGACCCGCGACCCTGCCCGCACGCCCGCCCCGGCGAGTGCCTCGGGCGTCAGCTTCGTCTCGACCCAGGCGTCGCGCCAGCGCACGCCGGCCTCGGTCTGCTGGCGCTTGTGGTCGGACTCGTCGGTGATGTGGCGCGCGCCGAACGAGAGCACGCCGGGGATGGTGGCGTGGCGCCCGAGCACGTCGACCGGCCCCTCGCCCCACACCCACGGGAACGAGCCGCCGAGCTTGTTCACCGCCAGCTCGCCGTGGTCGCCGACCCGCTTCACGAGCGCGCCGATCTCGTCCTTGTGGGCCAGCACCGCGCGCAGCGGCCCCGGCTCGCGGCCGTCGACCCGCAGCACGACGTTCCCGGCCGCGTCACGGGCCGCGCCGCCGTGCTCCTCGAGCCGCCGCAGGAGGTAGTCGTCGACGGCACCCTCGACGCCGCTCGGCGAGTGCAGCTCGACCAGGTCGGAGAGGGTGCGGAAGACCGCCTCGTGCGTCGCGTCCATCGCGGCGCCAGCCTACACCGGCCGCGCCGGTTCACATTCCGCCAGCCGTGCCGATACTGGAAGTGAATGTCCCGTCGCCCGCAGGTCGCCCGCGCCCTCCTCGTCGCCCTCTCGCTCGCCGCGCTCGCCGTCGCCGCCACCGGCTGCTTCGGCGGCGGCCCGGCCGCAGTGCGACCGCCCCACTGCACGCCGCCCGCGGCGGGCGCGCACGTTCCCGCCGCGGCGGCCGCCGCGGCGATCGCCGTCGACTACCTGACGGCGCTCGCCGACCACCGCTACGACCACGCGCAGGACTATGCCCACGCCTGCACCGCCGCGCAGCAGCACTCGCTCGACCAGCTATGGCTCTGGCTCGACTCCATGCCGACCCAGGCGATCAAGGTCGCCGACCCGCGCATCGCCTCGGCCAAGGACGGTGTCACGGTGGAGGCGACGCTCTACGCCAAGTTCGGGCCGAAGCCGTACAGCGCCTGGGTGGCGCTCGGGCCGAAGACGCTGCGCCTGACGCAGGCGCGCAGCAGCTGGCGGGTGCGGGCCGACGTGTCGGTCGTGCACCGGTCCGACCTGGCCGCGTACGGCGTCTCGTGGCTCCACCACCCCTACTTCATCAACGGGCAGCGCGTCACCGTCGTCTACGCGAAGCCGGCCGACGTCACCGCCGCCCAGCAGATCCTGGACACCGCCGAGTCGGTCATCCCCGGCCTCGTCGAACGCTACGGCGGCGGCACGGCGAGCCTTCGCCCGGTGATCTTCCTCGTCGACCAGAAGGCGCAGGGCGAGCGGCTGGCACACGTCGACCTTGGCAAGGTGCGCACCCCGGCCGGCTTCCAGTACAGCTCGTTCGCGTACGTCGACGTGCCGGCGTGGCGTGCGCTCCCCCAGGTCGCGCAGGAGTCGATGATCGCGCACGAGCTGACACACGTCGTCACCCGGCCGATGCTCGATCTGGCACCCCACAGCCTGCTCGAGGGGATCGCGATGTACGAGGAGTCGAACTACCTGGCCGAGCACGGCTCCGGGTTCTCGCTCGAGGACGTCGCCGCCTACTACTACCACCACGCCTTCCCCAGCATGCGCATCTGGGAGCTGCGCAGCTTCGACTGGGGCCTGCCCAACGCGAGGTCGATCGACGTCGCCTACGAGGATGCGCTGGCGATGACACACGTGATCATGGACGAGCACGGCGGCGTGCCCGCGCTCGCGCGGCTGGGAGCGGCCTTCCGGCGCTACGGCGGGCCGCTTCGGTTCACGCCCGCGCAGGTCGACCACGCCTTCCGGGCCGCCCTCGGAGTGCCCTTCGCCCGGGTGGTGGCCGAGGCGCACGCCTACACGTACCGCGCAGTCGGCCTCACGAGCTGACCCTCGCGCCGCTTAGAAGGCGGCAATGTGGCGCGCCTAGGCTGGCCCGAACCGATGCCGAGCCGTAACCGACTCGCGCTGCCGCTCGCCTGTGGTGCCACAGCGGGGCTCCTTGCCGCCATCATCATGACGGTCGGCCCGCCGGGCATCGACACGCCGGCCCACCTCTTCATGACGTGGGCGTTCCGGCATGCCGGCTTCCGGCTGTGGAACAGCTACTGGTACGACGGCCGCTACGACTTCGTGGGCTACAGCCTCGTGTTCTATCCCGTCGCCTCCGTCGTCGGCGTGCTGGCGACGGCGGTCGCATCGGCGGCCGTCCTGGCCGCCGCGGTCGCGGCGGTCGGCCGGCGCGAGTGGGGTCGCGCGGCGAACGCACCGTGCCTGGCGCTGGCCGCGACCGCCACCGCCACCTGCTGCATCTCCGGCATGTTCCCGTTCCTGGCCGGGGCCGCCGCCGGCGCCGTCGCGCTGGCGTGTGCCCAGCGCCGGCAGCGGATCGGCTTCGGCGTCGCGATGGTGATCTCGCTCGGCTGCTCGCCGCTCGCGTTCGCGCTCGCAGCGGTCGTCCTCGCCGGCTTCGTGCTCGGCAGCCGCCAGCCGCTGGCGATCGCGCGCCGCAACAAGATCGCCGTCGCCGCGCTCGCCGCCACCGCGGCCGCCGCCCTGGTCGTCGAGCGGGCGTTCCCGGCCGGCGGCTGGTATCCCTACCACGCCAGCGACCTGCTCGTGATCGCGGCCTTCTCCGGCGCGGGCCTCTACCTGACGGCGCAGAGCCCACGCGCCCGCGGCCTGCGAATGGTCTTCGTCGCCTACCTGGCCCTGAATCTCGTCACGTTCGCCGTGCATGGTCCCGTCGGCTCGAACTCGACCCGGCTGTTCTCGATCGCCGGCGTCCCGCTGCTCTGGCTGGCGGCCAACGTCGGCCGGCGGCGGTCGTGGACGGTGCTCGCGCCCATGCTCGCCCTCGCCCTCGCGCTCCAGCTCGGGCCGGCCGTGCGCAACGCGTACTCGGCGTGGTCGGACCCCGCCACCGCGGCCGGCTTCTGGCGCCCGGCCGTGCAGTTCCTCGACGCTCGCCGAAACCCCCAGTACCGCACCGAGGTCGTCGCCACGGCCGGCCACTGGGAGGCGTTCTACCTGGCCCGGCACGGCATCGCCCTCGCCCGCGGCTGGTACCGCCAGGACGACTTCCCCCAGAACGCCGTGCTCTACCGGCAGCGGCTCACCGGGCGCGCGTACCGCAGTTGGCTTCGCAGCGTGGGCGTGCACTACGTGCTGCTGCCGCAGGCGCCGCTCGACTACAGCGCGGCGGCGGAGGCCAGCCTGCTGCGGTCGGGCCGCTCCGGCCTGAGCGTGGTGGCCCGGCTGCCGCACTGGACGATCTTCGCCGTGCGCCGGCCGACACCGATCCTGACGGCGGACGAGCCCGTCCAGGGCGCGCAGGTGCTGAGTCTGGGTAACTCCCGTATCCGGCTCTGGCTGCCGGCGCCCGGCGGCTACGACCTGCGGATGAGCTACAGCCCGTACTGGTCGAGCGACCAGAGCGGCGTCTGCATCGGCCCGACGGCGAGCGGGATGACGCACATCGAGTCGCCGATGGCCGGCGAGCTGACCGTCGAGTTCGAGCCGACGCTGGCGACGATGGCGGCCGCCGCCGCGAGCGATACGTCCGCCTGTACGCCCTGACGGGAGGATCGCCGCCGTGCTGGATCCTGCGCGAGATCCTGACCGGAATCGCGCTTCGCCGCCGCCATCGGGCGGCCGGCGGGCTATGAGCCGATCAGCTCCCTGAACGCCGGCTCGCCGCGGATCGGGTCGAGCGTCGGGTCCTTGCCCGCGATCACCCGCATGCGCGGCGTCACGAGCGCCAGCCGCAGCTGCGCGATCGCCTCCGCCGGGCGGCTGGCCCGAAGCTCGCAGCACGCCAGCATGTAGCGGAGCATCGGCAGCCCCGGGTTCGCCTCGGCGAGCTCGCGGCTGCGGTCGGCCGCCTCGGCGAACCGGCCGGCCTCGTAGAGCGGCGTGACGGGCGCCCACAGCTCCCATCCGTCCGGCTGCCAGGCCTCGCCCGGCCGGCCGCCGACGGCGAGGATCGTCGTCCCGGGCTCCTCGGCGAACGCCGTTCGCCTCACTCCGGGTGGCGCGAAGACGAACGTGCCGGCGGGAGCGTCGACCCGCTCGCCGTCGAGCTCGAACGTCGCCCGGCCCGCGTGCACCAGGTAGAGCTCCTCCGCGTCGGCGGCCTCGTCGTGCTCGTACAGGATCCGATCTCCCGCAGCGATGCCGGTCCAGGCATTCAGGCCGAACGAGACGATGCCGAAGTGGTGGCGCACCGGCCGGCATGGGATGCCGCCGTCGCCGAGCACCGGGATCTCGTCCAGCCGCGCGACCGAATAGGCGCTCACGGGTCGCTAACTCATATGGCGGCGCGCACCGAGGAGCAGGCCGACGACGATCCAGGCGACGCCCATCGCCCAGACGCCGAAGGCGACGCTCAGCGAGTTGCCCGCTGCTGCGGCACCGACGACGAGCAGGGCGGCGGCGCCCAGCATCCAGTTCCCCTCCATCGCGGCGACCGTATCACGGATGCATGCGCCGGGCCGCGGCAACCGGCGGCGCCTGATGCAGGACCGTAGCCACGATGACCACGTCGACGGCAAGATCTGCGGGCGCCTCCGGCTCGGCGACCGGCTCCTCACGCTCGACATCGCGCATGCCCGGCAGGAACAGCCCCGCGAACGTGATCACCGCGCCGCCGACGCCCGCGCCGACGAGCGTCATCTGCGCGCCGATCATCTCGGTGACGGGCGCGGTGAGCGCAAAGGAGAGCGGCAGGAGGCCGATCGAGATCAGCCAGTCGAGGCTCGAGACGCGCCCGAGCATCGAGGCGGGCACGTGGCGCTGCTTGAGGGTTGCCCAGACGATCGTCCCGGCGGTCTCGAGCGCGTTGAAGAGCAGGCATGCCACGACCAGCTGCCAGGTCGCGGTGGCGAGGCCGTAGCCGGCCACGGCCAGCGTCGCCAGCGTCCAGACGACGTAGATGAAGGTCACCTGGCGGCGGGGCTGCTCGCGCTGGCCCATGAGGACGGCGGCGCCGATCGAGCCGATGCCGCCGGCGGCGAACACGGCGCCGAGCATCCCGGCCGAACCGTGCAGGCCGTTCTTCACCACGTAGGGCAGGAGCACCTCGGTCGGGCCGAGGAAGAGCAGGTAGGCGAAGGCCGCCGAGACGAGCGTCCCCCAGATCCAGGTGCGGCCGCGGATGAAGCGCAGGCCGCCGCGGATGTCCGCCATGACCGAGAGCCCCTCGGGCACGTGCCGCGGCACCGGCCGCATCGCCAGCACCGCGACACCGGCGACGGCGAACGACGCGGCATCGGCGGCGAACGCGATCCCCGGCCCGAACGCCGCGATCAGCCAGCCGCCGACGGCCGGGCCGGCCAGGCGCAGGGCGATCGGGCGCACGAACTGGTCGAGCGAGTTGGCGGCGGGGAGGTCCGACGCGGGCAGGATGTCGGGCACGAGCGCCTCGAACGCCGGCGTGAAGAACGCGGTGCCGGCGCCGTAGACCATCGCCAGCGCGGCGATCTCCCAGACTTCGACCCGGCCCGTGATGGAGAGGCCGGCGAGGACGGCGATCGCGACGGCCCGCACCGCGTCGGCGGCCAGCATGATCCCGCGGCGGCTGAGCCGGTCGCTGACGACGCCGCCGGGCAGGAGGCAGACGATCGTCGGCACGGTCATCGCGATCCCGACCATCGAGAGCGCGGCCGGCGCGTTCCAGACGGCGTACACCTGCCAGGCCATCGCGACCAGGAAGATGCCGTCGCCGAGCAGCGACACCGTCATGCCCGACCACAGCAGCCGGAAGTCGCGGTGCCGCAGCGGCGTGAGCAGGTTCAGCCGGGTGAACCCGCCGGGGCGGTCGAGCGCGTCGTAACTATGCTGCATCGGCCTGAGCCTCTGGCCCGGCCGAGTCGTACACGCCACTCAGGTAGCGCATCAGGTCGGGCGAGCTCATCGCCTTGGCGAACAGGAAGCCCTGCCCGAGCCCGCACCCGAGGTCGCGCAGCACCGACGCCTGGTTGGGGAGCTCGATGCCCTCCGCGACCACCTCGAGGTCGAGCGTCTCGCCGATCTTGACGATCGCCTGCGGCAGCGCCGAGACCGCCTCGCCGGACGTGAGGAACGAGCGGTCCATCTTGAGGATGTCGACCGGCAGCCGGTCCAGGTAGCTGAGCGAGGAGTAGCCCGTGCCGAAGTCGTCCATCGCCACCTTGACCCCGAGCCCCTTGAGCGCATTCAGCTGGTCGACCGCGAGGTCCATGTCGACCATCAGGATGGACTCGGTGACCTCGAGCACGAGGCTGGCCGGGTTCAGCCCGGACGCCGTCAGGGCCTCGCGGACGTCGTCGACGATCGCCTCGGACTGGAGCTGCTTCGCGGACAGGTTGACGCTGATCGAGAGCGGCTGCTCGCCGCCGAACCGCTCCATCAGCATCGCGCCCTGGGCGCACGCCTGGTTGAGCACCCAGCGGCCGATCGGGATGATCAGGCCGGTGTCCTCAGCGACCGGGATGAACTGCGTCGGCGGGATGTTCCCGCGCGTCGGGTGGTTCCAGCGCAGCAGGGCCTCGAAGCCGTACACGGTCGAGCCGGAGAGCCGGATCACGGGCTGGTAGTGCACCTCGAGCTGCTCGGTCTCGATCGCCCGCTGCAGGTCGGCGCGCATCTCGAGCCGCTCGACCACCTCGCGGTGCATGTCGGGCTCGAACACGCGGTAGCCGCCCTTCTGCTCGCGCTTGGCCATGTACATGGCGACGTCGGCATTCCGCAGCAGGTCGGCGGCATCGGCGGTGCCGTCGCTCGTCAGGCAGAGGCCGAGGCTGGCGTTCACGACGAGCTCCTTCTCGCCCATGTCGATCGGCTGGGCCAGGCCCTCGAGCACCCGCTCGGCGACGTCGACCGCCTCCTGCGAGCGCTGCACCTCCTCGACCAGGACAGCGAACTCGTCGCCGCCGAAGCGCGCGACCGTGTCGGTCGGGCGGACCGCGACGCGCAGCCGGTGGCCGACCTCCTGGAGCACCGCGTCGCCGGAGGCGTGACCGAGGCTGTCGTTGATCGTCTTGAAGTCGTCGAGGTCGATGAAGATCACGCCGACCGTCGACCCCTCGCGGGACGCGCGGGCCAGCGCGTGGCCCACGCGGTCGGCGAAGAGCGCGCGGTTGGCGAGGCCGGTGACGGGATCGTGGAAGGCCTGGTGCGTCAGCTGATCCTCGTACAGCTTGCGCTCGCTGATATCGCGGCAGTTGAGGACGATGCCCTGCACCGACTCCTCGGCCAGCAGGTTGCGGTGGTGGATCTCGAACTGGCGCCACTCGCCGGAGCGGCTGCGCAGGGTGCACTCGATCATGCCGGACGTGCCGACGCCCGCGTCGGCGCTCTCGACCACCTGCAGGAGGCGGGTGCGGTCGCTCGGCCGCACGAGCAGGTCGAAGCGGCTGTTCACCACGTCCTCGACGGGGTAGCCGAGCACCTCCTCGATCGCCGGGCTCTGGTAGACGATCGTCCCGGTGCGGTCGAGCACCGCGATCAGGTCGCTCGAATGCTCGAGCAGGGCGCGGAACCGGGCCTCGCTGCGGCGCCGGTGCAGATCCTCGGCCAGGAGCGCGCCGTCGATGGCGAGCGACATCTGGGTGGACAGCGTCTCGAGCGCGCCGCTCATCTCGCTGCCGTGGCCGCCGGGGATGCCGACGAGCAGGAAGGCGCTGCCCGCGGCGCGGCCGGCCAGACCGATCAGGGCGTAGTGCGACTCGCGGGCCAGCTCGAGCTCGCCGAGCAGCTCGACGGGCACGTCGATCCAGCGCACCGCGGGTCCATCCCCCGAAGTGGCGGCGGCGAGCCACTCGCGCACGGCCGGCGACACGGCGTCCTCCGACGGATCCTCGTGCAGGCTGATGAGGCGCGCGTCGGCGGTGGCGCCGGCCAGCTCGCGCACCGCGGACTTGGCGGCGTTCTCCATCTGGTCGATGTCCGCGGCGCCGACGAGCGCGACCCCGGCGCGGCGCAGGGCGCGCTGGCGGGCGACCGCGCGCTCCTCCTGGCGCACCAGGCCGGACATGCGGGCGAGCACGAACAGGAACATGACCATCGAGGCCACGATCACGACGATGACGTCGGCGTTGCCCCACTCCTGGAAGAAGCGGATGCCCGGCGCGATCAGGCAGGCCACGCACAGGAACCCGAGGCGCACCGGCGTGAGCCGGGTGCGGCCTTCGGCCGGCTGCTCCAGCGTACGCATCGACGGGTGCAGCGCCGCGGCGCCCCAGAGCAGGTAGTAGAAGATCCAGCCCACATCGAGGATCACCTGGCCGTTGTAGGTGCCGTCGAGGAGCATGCGGTTGTAGACCGAGTCGGTCGTGAGCAGGCAGACGATGCTGCCGGCGAGCAGGTAGAAGGCGGGGGCGCGCACGCCGCGGTCGACCGCGAGCCGGATCGCCGCCGCCAGCAGGAGGATGTCGCCGACCGGATAGGCGATCGACACGGCCTCGGGCAGCCAGTTGCCGCCGAGCTGGATGTTCGGGGCGATCAGGAACACCCACGAGAGCAGGGCGATGCCGAGCGTCAGGATCAGCGAGTCGATGGCGCCGGCCCGGTCGGTGCGCGGGTTGCGCCGCCGCACCAGCAGGAGCAGGCCGGCCATGAGCGCCGGGTAGACGGTCAGGTAGAGCGCGTCGCCGGGCGAGGGGAACCCGACGTTGAGTCCGAACAGGCTGGGCAGGCTGTAGGTGTAGAAGTCGCCGACCAGGAAGAGGGCCTGGCCGAGGGCGAGAAAGCCCCACGCCACGAGCGCCTTCGGCCGGTGCATGCGCATGCCGGCGAGGATGGCGGCGACGCCCGAGAAGCCGAGCGCGTTGATGAACGGCCCGTGGATGGCGCTGCCGCGCTGGAAGGCGGGCACGACCGCGTACAGGTAGGTGAAGAGCGAGCCGGCGAGCAGGTACCACAGCCAGACTGTGCGCGGCGAGAGCGGCCACAGGCCCGAGCGGAGGGACTGGGTCAGGCGCGTCATGCGGCCTCCCGGAGCTCGTCGGGGCGCTGCAGCTCGAAGCGCTGGGCAAGCCGGTCGAGGACGTCGATCAGCTCGTCGATCTCGTCGTCGCCGTTGGCGGCGGTGACCTGGATCCGGAACCCGACCTCGTCCTTGGGGACGAGCGGGTAGGCGGCCAGGGTGACGTAGATGCCGTTGTCGAACAGGAAGCGCCCGACCGAGCCGATGTCGCGGTGATCCGAGAGCGGGATCTCGATGATCGGGAAGCCGGAGTGGTTGAGCGTGCGCACGCCGATCCGGCGCAGGGCGTCGAGGACGCGGCCGGTGCGCTCGTAGAGGGCGCGGCGCAGCTCGTCGCCGCGGCGCGCGTTCACGTCGAAGCCGGCGAGGGTGGTCGCGAGCGAGGCCACCGGCGGCGGACCGGAGTAGAGGTACGGCGGGGCGGCCGTCTTCAGCATCTCCTTGAGCGGCGTCGGGCAGGCGATGAAGGCGGCCAGCGACGAGTAGGCCTTCGAGAACCCGCCGACCAGGATGAGCCCCTCGTAGGTCTCGTCCAGGTGGCGGACGATGCTGTTCCCGCGCGAGCCGTACGGGGAGAGCTCGGAGGGCGAGCGCTCGCCGATCACGCCGAAGCCGTGGGCGTCGTCGACGTAGAGCAGCGCGCCGTGGCGGCGGGTGACGCGGGCGAAGGCGGCCAGGTCGGGGGCGTTCCCGGTGATGCTGTTCACGCCGTCCATGCACACGAGCTTGTGGTCGGAGCGATCCTCGATCAGCAGCCGCTCGAGGTCGTCCGGATCCTCGAAGCGGAAGCGCTTGAGCGTGGCTCCGCGGGCGACGGCGAACTGGCAGCCGTCGTAGATCGTCTTGTGCGCGCGGCTGTCCATGAACACCGTCCCGCCGGCGGCGAGCACCGGGATCACCGCCATGTGGATGTGGGTGATCGTCGGCAGGACGAGGGCGTCCTCGCAGCCGAGCAGTTCGGTCAGGCGCTCCTCGATCTCGCCGAACAGCGTCGGGCTGCCCAGCAGCCGCGACCAGCTCGGGTGGGTGCCCCAGCGCTCGACCTGGGCGGGGATGGAGTCCATGATCTCGCGGTCGAGGTCCAACCCGAGGTAGTTGCACGACGCGAAGTCGGCCAGCCACTGGTCGCCGACGCGGATCCGGCGCCCGTCGATCTCCTCGATCACGGCGTCGGTCATCGGGTTCGAGCGCTTCAGCTCGTCG
>Ga0075436_100000374_pt1 | contig 28484 bp, 28 predicted proteins | sample RhiMethybrSRZTD5_FD_75303 | JGI IMG/M metagenome (GOLD analysis project Ga0075436, IMG submission 75303) | Populus rhizosphere microbial communities from Tennessee, USA - Rhizosphere MetaG P. TD hybrid SRZTD5 | ecosystem: Host-associated > Plants > Roots > Rhizosphere > Soil | place: USA...
GCGAGCGCTCGCATTATCAGGAACAGCGACGCCGCGAAGTTCTTTGTCTGGACTCCGAACCTGCGCTTCAGCAGCTCATAAGCCGTCAGCAGCTCGCCCTGAAAATAAGCCGGAATAAAAAGCAGACTGATTATGATGCGCGCGACAATGTAACCGAGCACGACTTGCAAATAAGTCAGACTTCCGCCTTGCTCGGGCCGGGCGAAGTTCTGATACGCGATCGCTGGTACGCCGATCAGGGTCAGCGTACTCGTCTCGGTCGCCACGATCGAGAGACTGATGACTATCCAGGAAGTGTTCTTTGAGCCGATGAAATAATCTTTGACAGTGCGCTGCGATCCGCGGAACATCGTTCCGAACACAGTTATGCCCACAAGGTAGGCCGCCAGCACGAAGTAATCTACCGCAGAGAACCCCACAGCAGGACCCCGTCAAAGAGTTCGGCTTTCAGCGTTCAACGCATGAGTTCCGACTTCAGCTTGCGACTCAAAGCACAAAAAAAAGCAACTGAAGGTAGAACTCGTAACTACTTATGGAATGAAGACGAATAACAGAAAGCAGATCCAGAAACCAGGCTGAGACGCGGACGAATTGCTTTAGGCGCGTTGATCAAGCAAGCTCTTGTGCAAGTTTGACGGCGCCGATGGCCGGTGAATATAAAGGCGGACCGATCTCGGCGCGAGGCGCCGCACGCAAGACAGCCTCGCCGAGTGGCGACAAAACGAAATCGCCGGACCGGAAAACGCTGCCGACGCAAGCGATACGAAATTCACTCGACTGCAGACCAAGCTTCTCGATCACCGTCACAGCCAACCGCCCCAGTTCTGCTCCGGCAGTGGCCAATATTTTACGGGCGACTTCATCTCCGCGTCGGGCAGCTTCGTCGACGAGTTCCGCAAGCGGCGCGATTTCGACCGGCTCAGAGTCACTGTTGTAAATAACGGCCGGCAGATCACTCGGACTAGCCACACCTAGTCTCTTGCATATCAAATCGGTCAGCATCGTGTCAGGCGAACGGCCATCAAACGATGAGATGACTGCCTGCAAGCCGCGGCGTGCGATGTCATAGCCTGAGCCTTCATCGCTCAGCGTAGGTCCGAAGCCACCGGCGCGAGCTTGCCTGCCAGAAGCGTCCATGCCTACTGCTATTGATCCGGTGCCTGCAATTATCACGACTCCCGGCTTGCCGTCCAGCGCGCCTTCGAGCGCCGCTCGAGCATCGGTGACTAACTCGAGGCCTTCGATGTGCAGGGCGTCACTCAAAGCGTCTTTCATTGTGTGATAGTGAATAGGGTGATTGATTCCTGCAACCGCCGCGCACGCTGATTCAATGCTGTAGAGTTTGACCTCCGCCTGAGTGCAAGCTTCGGCAACCGCTTGCTCGATGTGGGAAATCGCTTCTTCAAGACCAGCGCGCAAAGGATTCGCTGCTCCACTGAAACCCTCCCCAATCACGCGAGATTCGGAATCGGCAATGATGGCGTGAGTCTTCGTGCCGCCAGCGTCGATTCCAAGATAGAATTTTTCTCGCGTGCGCGGGTGATCGCCAGACGCAAGTCTGCCGATCGTCTTGCGGCTGGCCATCTCTTCGGGTTCTGTGCTAACAGTCCTGTGCATAAACGTCATCGCGCGAGCATCAGCTCGACGACTGCTGGTTTCCTTATAGCCCCCGCGTGACTCCTTGTAAAACGAATTGTTTTTATGGTTATGATAACCAAAACTATTGCTCGCGTTCTGTTTTCATTAGTTTAACTTAGAGGTAGTTGCAGAGTTTTAGATAGTTTTGCACGAATCTGTGACCTATCTGTGACCCAAGCAATCAAACAGTTTTTTTCAATCTGTCCCTCTCTTCGCCTTTGGCGGATCGGACAGCGTGTGTGGTATACGCCAATCATCGTAGCCAAGAAAGACCAGACTCGACAGGCAGACCCATAAGCGAGCGCCGGATGATTCCGGTTCGCATGATTGCTTGATCGAGATGCCAACATACTGGGATAGCAGACAAAGAGAAATTCGAGCATTGCCTACGGCTCACCCTCGATTTCTCTTCGAGTCACCCACAGGATTGAGTTGAGTATTGGAGCACTGCGGTATTAGCGTCGTTTGAGCGCACGATAAACCAGACCATGTGACTGAGAGAGTCCATCAACCTGACTAATCAAACGGCCAATCGAGGCTCATCATACTGACAGAGCTAACCGGCTGGACTGGTTAGCCAGAGGTCTATCTCCAAACAGAGCTATCCGAGCGTAGCGTAAGCGAAGCGAGCACCACAATGGATCGCAAAGCGGTAGCGATGAGCTACGATGTACAACTTCCTTTGAAAAGAATCCGAAGTGAGCGAAGCCGCAAAGCGTAGCGAACATAATAAGGGTGATTATCTACTTTATGATACGTTAATTCTCTCGCGGTGGATAAACTTCACGTCTTCATCGCGCGGGCGGTAATTGACTCTGCTGTTTAACATCACAGCAGGTTTGATTGATCGTGCTGTTGCGGCTCGTATAACACGATGGGCTGGCTTTACTTTCTGTTATACTAGGTATCTGTCTATCGTATCGTACCTTGCATGCGAACCGAGCTTAGCATGTTTTGCGGCATCGCGGTTGTGCTGGCTGGCTTTGTGTTCACGGCTCTTACACTGCGAGGAATCGTGGATACGATTCCCTCGCGACTATGTCTACTGGCAGCTTGGGTTTTTGCGGTCACTGCCGTAGGTTTATCCGAACCGATAGCTACGAAAAGTTGGAGGCATATCATTATCGCCGAGCTTTCCACGGCTCTAATTTGTGGCGTAGCATTATATGTAATTGACCGCCGGGCATCTAACCGAGCAAAGCCAAAAACCAAGCTAAAAGGCAGGACAGGAAATGCTGCTGTTAGATCAAGGCCGAAAGGCAGGCTACTAGTGGCGTTAGTCACGGCGGCAGCGATAGCGGCGATATTAATCGTAGGCATTGTTCTCTATTGGCCCGTGGAGGTGTATCCCGCGTTTCGTCTCGCTTATGACGACTACGAAAGGGAACTTGGAAGACCTCTCAGGCCAGGCCGATCAAATGGAGAGTTGTCCTATGAAGCGGCGCATGAAGTTGCAATGGTGATTTGGTCAAAAGCATTTGATGGATTCTACAAACTTCCTCACGATGCAGACCGACCTTGGGAGTTTGAGCACGATCCTACGTGGGATGAAGACAACAAGTGGTTTGATCCTAAGAGTCGAATCAATCTATTTCATCCGCCAGTGGGAAAGAAGCCCGCCCTATGCTGGTGTAGCTTCCCACTGGCTTAAACACCCCGAAAAATGGCAATGGATAGGTTGGATGAATTGGTTTTGTCAGTTCGATCCCGATACGACCTTTCTTCAGAAGTTTGAGCATGGACTATTAGTTGGTCCGTTTCGAATGTCTAAGAATGCCAAGTTGGGTCACGTTGTGGTTATCTTAGATGATCATACTTGGCACTTGAGCGATTTCAAGGGACCAATTTCAGAGTGTCGCGCAGGACTTTCAGAAATTGAATGACACAAAGCTCGCGTGCACATAGGTTTGGTCAGTTGGTTGTATTCATGGACGAAATGAGAGTCGCAGCAACGCATCGCGGAAAAGATAAGGGTTGTTTCGATTGTTGAAACGGAATTCAGTTCGTCAAGGTAACGATCAAGTATACGAAGACCTTGAACTGTTCCGTGCTTGGTAATGGTAAAACAGACTTGTCAACCATATCATTTCAGGAACGCCTCAATTGCTGAGGCTGAAAACACAACGGCAACAATAGCCTCATTCGTCGAGCTAACGGATTCCGGCTCAGAAGCTCTACGAGCAAGTAAGAAGAAAACTCCACTGCTAATAGGTTGCTGACTTCATAATGCGTTGTTGCTCTCATAGAGTCCGATAGTTCGAGGCAATGACTCTCAGTAAGTCGCGCGTCGCACCAAGAGAAGAAAATGCAGCCTCATCCTCAGGCATCAAGTGAAAACTGACCCCGCGTTTTTCGACAGCTTCTTTGACTTCTTGCATAGGAAGGGCATTGAGCTTCAGCACTCGCAAAAGAAGTTCTCTTGGATACGGAGACTTAACACGTGAAGAATCGTTCGCTTCATTCGCAGCCGACTTTGCAAACAATTCAGCTTCGGCTAATTGAATGCGTGTATCTCTCACCTTAGCCTTCGCAGTTTCGAGGGCGCGCTCGCTATCTTCAACTTCTTTCGTAGAGATTTCATTTTGAGCAAGCAATCTCCTTCGTTTCTCAAGTTGCTCGGTTGCCGATTTAACATCGTCTTCCTCAAACGCAAGCAGCTTCTGAAGACTCTCTTTGTAGTCCTCTGCTGCTTGAGCAAGATCCTTTTTCGCTTTCTGCAATCGTTCGTTCATACGCTGATCGACCGGATGCTTCCTTGCCGCCTGGGTCGCTGCTTGAGACGATTCCCCAAAAATGAGTATGCTCGCGGCGAGGGCAACGAACGCGAATTTGTAGAACATGTCATTCCACCTAACCCAAAGCCAAACTTGGGCAAAGTCGGGCGCACGGTGTGCCTACTTCTCGGTTACGATATCTGTGATCTGGAAAACGAAGTTGTAGTTCTTAGTCGTCGAGTTTATCTCAATTGGCATGAACGCGCTGAACGTCTTGCCCTTCAGTGCGAGGGCTTCTTTCTTCTCTGGTTTCGGGAAAAGCGGCTCTTCGTGCCAGCCTTTGTTCCATCCAGACTGTGCGTAGTGGACCGCATCGGTGGGTAAAATGAAATCATCGATTTTAGCCGAGGGCGGAATGACAGTGAGTGGGATCGCTTTGTCCCTCTCAATGTACCGGACTCCGTCATGAATAACTTTGTGCGAACCACTGCTTAGATCAACATACGAAATTTGGTTCCAGTCGAGCTTCATTGGGTTGTCTGTCTTATTAAAGAGTGAGAACTTGAACCTGTGGCGGTCTATGTTGAACACTATTCTTAAAGCAGCATCTTCGAAAGCCAGTTCGTCGCTCTCTTTCGGCTTCAGCATTTTGAAAGTGTACTTACTGTCCTTTATTCCGACGCCATTAGGGTAGAGAGATTTCGAGGTGACAAACGACGTGACTGCGAACCCGATTCCAATCACAACCCCAATTCGCACAAGCGCGTTCTTCATTGCGGTCAGTCCTCTTCTTTCCCGGCGGAAGGGTTGCAAGGCGGTAAACAGAAAGCGCTACTCTATCTTGACGGTAATTGAATGTCAATTGGTCGCCTGCATTGGGAGTTGTGGATATATGCCTTGCTAGCGAACTGGATTTGGCTTTGCCGAAACGAGATAGCTTTGCATTCAGAAGCCAAGTTTGGAAAGAAGCTAAGGTACCAGCTTTGTCAAAACACTACCGATAAGCGCCCCTATAATCAGGAGATATATCTTGTCTTTATTAGCTTTCCAAAATGATTGCTCCTGATGCTCGTTTAGTAGCAGGATTCTGGAAAACATTCCTAAACGGTGTCCGCTAAAACAAATGCCAAGACCCACCATAAGCGGGGCGGATACGAGAATAGTTATGCTATCTGACCAGGGTAGTCGTTGATGAAAGTTAAGCACGAGCAATATCAAACCAAAGTATAGGGCAACAAGAATGGGGTTAAGAATAACTGCTAGCACCTTTCTTTGTCTCCGGCGAAGGATCTCTTGGATTTGAACAAATGGCGTCATAGTCCCAGTCTCCCCATCACGAACTAATTTTATTTCCCCGGTTGAAAGTTTCAAAGAAAGCGACGGCACGGCACTTGAGATAGTCAAATTCTTTATTTGCTCTCCCCTTCGTTCAATCAGTTCATCTATCGAATCGTACTCAAATTCTTCATCACAAATCTCGACGACTGCAAACGCGGCTTTCATAAGTTCAATAATCTCTTCAATGTCGTTCCTATAGATTTTTACTGCGGTACAATTCTTCTGCTCGCCTTTTAGCTTCTTCTTCATTCAGAGCCGATCATCCAAAGTGAGAGTAATAAGAGTCACTCAACGGGCTTAACTCCTTGGACAGTCTTGGTTATCATAATAAAAGCCTCCATCCACCAAAGCGAGAAGAGGAATAGGGCCACAGGGTTGGATTCATCTACACCGATATCATGTAGCCACGCCAAAGCAAAAGAATACTCGGGAGCTTGATTTACTCCTCGGTTCGGGTCTTTCTGCTGAGTCAGAAGCTCCATTATGCCGGGACGGTCTGCACGAGTAATTAAAGCGTTAAGATCGTTCATAGCATCCCTTACCCGAGTCATGTAGGCGACGGCTTGTTCACTGGGTGACGCTGGAAGAACATAAGATTCGACAATCGGTATGACTTTTGAATATGTGGGTTCATGTTGCTCTTCTGCTAACAAAGCCATGATTACCAACGCAAATCGGTAGAGAAACATTTTCTTTTCGTAGTCGGCAAGACGTTCGTTGGGTATGGTTGGCTGTTTTGGAAATTGTTTATCATTATCGATGAAGTCTTCAAAAAGCGTTTGTGCAACCGAGTTTGTTTTCTCTTTTGGTTTTCTCTCAAAAATACTCACAAAAGATATTCCTGCCACTTAATGTGCTGTGGATAACTGAGTTGACCGATTCTACAGGCTTGATAGACTTAAATAAAGGTCAGAACGCTTACCAACCTACAACTTCCAATAGAGTCTAATAGCTATTGCTCTGCTAACGGCAATGAAGGCTACTTAGAAATTCCCCAAAAATGCGGCGCATTTATTCGGGCAGAGAGTGTTAAGTCCTGTAGGTACAATACTTCCACAATAGTAAACCTCGAACTGGAGTTGCTTTTAGACATGGTAGAGGGCTGAATTGATGGCAGTCTGGGTTACAATCGCCGAAGCTGTTTGAATCCCCGAACAGCTACAGAGGAAAACGTAGAGGGCTAGATGCTATGAACATCCAGCCCTCGATTTCCCACCCGCGCAAACGGGTAGAAAGGCTTTTAACCAATGTCACACTACCACTACGCCAACCCCAATGCAACAGAAGCGCAGTCCAGATGGAGTGATCTATTGCAACAAGCGGTCACTCAGCCTGGATTGATTCTGAAAGCATATAGCAACTTCCACGGCTACAGCATAGGCAACCAGATCGCCGCGATAGTGCAATGCCACACGCGCAGCATAGAGCCTGGACCGATCAACACGTATCCTGGATGGCAGAAGCTAGGCAGACAGGTTAGGAAGGGCCAGAAGGCTGTCTGGCTCTGTATGCCTATCACCTACAAGCGCAAGTCAGAAGAGAAGCAAACAGAAGAAAGCCAATCGGCTGAGACTGAGGTCATAACCGGGTTTGTCTGGAAGCCTAATTGGTTTGTGATTTCTCAGACTGACGGTGAACCTGTACCGATGCCAGCAATCCCATCTTGGGACAAAGCAAGCGCACTTGCGGCGCTCAATATCGGTGAGGCTGAATTCAGGCACACAAACGGCAACACTCAAGGGTACGCTCGAAAGCGCGAGGTTGCTATATCGCCACTTGCCGAGTTGCCACACAAGACCTTGTTTCACGAATTGGCGCATGTCGAGTTGGGGCATACGTCAGAGGCAGACTTCAATGACTCAGAACAGACGCCTCGAAGTTTGCGCGAGGTGGAAGCTGAGGCAGTCGCGTTGATCCTATGTGAGTCCCTGAGCCTGTCGGGTGCCGAGTATTGCAGAGGCTACATACAAGATTGGCTTCAGGGTGACTCGATACCTGAGAAGTCAGCACAGAAAATCTTCGGGGCAGCCGACCGCATACTACGTGCGGGCCGCTCCAAGGCAACACACGCAGAAACGGAAAAGTGAGAAAGACTTTACGCTGTTTTCTTACTTGTGGGATCTTTGCCAATCTTATGCCCGGATGCCGTTGCGCTGACGCAACTATTTTAGTCGTGGATTACGAGGCGAACGGCCAACGGCAAGCTCGTGTGATTATCTACTCTGCAAACCGAGAGCACATGCGCCACAGTTCGGCAAGAATCCGAACCAGCATCACAAATTTCTTTGGAGGTAAGGCACAATGTCAACCATTACACTTGGTACAGAATGTAAAGAATCAGTAGAAGCGGAATCACAAGAATCAACAGTTAGTCGCAATGAATCGGCAAGCTCCAAACGCCGTAATGTAAAGGGTGACTGTGACGCGGTCGATTCACACCTTCGCGCTAAGGACTATTTGACGGAAAGCGAGATGGAGAGATTTCTACATGCGAGCAAGCGCGGGAAGTTTGGAGTGCGCGACTACGCGATGCTGTTAGTTTGTTTCCGTCATGGCTTGCGAGTATCGGAGTTATGCGGATTGCGCACTGCTGACTTGGACTTGGACTCTGGACACCTCTGGATTCGACGGCTCAAAGGCTCGCTGAGTACACAACAGCCGATCAGCGCGGATGAATCGAGAGCACTACGCGCTTGGTTACGGGAGCGCAGTCTATTGAAGCACTCACACCGGCCCGAACTATTCCTTAGCTCGCAAGGTCCATTCACGCGACAAGCAATCAACTACCTTGTGGCACAGACTGGTGAACGCGCTGGCCTTGGGCATTGCTGGCCTCATCAACTTCGCCACTCATGCGGGTACGCGCTGGCTAACCGGAAGGTGGACTTCCGCGTTATGCAAGACACGCTAGGTCATGTTAATCCGACTCATACCAGTCACTACACGCGGACTTCTGCCAGCAGGTTCGAAGGCATATGGGATTGAGGCGGGGCCTTTCCACCGGCCTTTACTCATCCTTGCACCACGATTAGCGCAAGTGTAGGCTTGCGCGCATGGACTGGAATAAAGCTAGCGGCCTTTCGGGAATCGGAAACTTTATACTCGGAATTGTAGTGGTGATTCTTTCGGTCGCGTCTTGGCTATGGCCGCAATCGCCGCAGTCCTCGCAGTCCTCGTCACCGACACAGGGAGACGGACACTTGACCGGTTGGATTGTCGCCCTGGCGGTATGTATTGTCGTTGCGGCGGCCCTACACCTCAAGGCGGCATCGATTTCAAGAACTAAGCCAGAGCCAAGAGGTGCGACGGTTCCAACCGTTGCAATTGCCACTCCTGTTGACTATGAAAGAGTAGGCTTCCGCCACATTGTACGCGGCTATATTTCTCCGCCCGATCATAGTTTGCAGGTCTTGGTTTTTTCTGGCGACGGGCTGTGGTATTTGCAACCACACGTAGACGTAAATGGTTCTCTCTGGACCGTAGAATGTCAATTTGGCAATAGGGACAAACCGGGCGGTTCGTACAAAATCGTGGCGGTACTTGGCGATGATCTTAAAGAGCGAACATATCGATATTTATCAAATGAATTCGTCAAATCAAATCTCGTCCTCGTTCAAAGACAAGATTCGATAGAACCAACTCCTAATGTCGTTCCTGCGCAGCATCAATGTCCAGATCATTGGCTGCATCAACTCGCGGAGAATGAGAGAGCAACCATCACCGCATTCGTCAAGGTCATTTACTGTTCATTTGAAGCTCAAGAACTGTCTCGCCCGGTGCCTTTCATCAAGTTTAGCTTTCAATTGCATAACGGCTCCATCTTTCGCATTTCAATTGAGGATGATCTAGAAGGCTTCATTGAGTTTGACCACCCGAGCTATGGCGGCAGCCATCAGTTAGGCGGTCAGCTTCTAATGACACAATACGCTTCAATGCAGAATTGCTTGCCGGGGAATACAGGTCGATTTGTTATAGAGCAGCGATTAAGCAGAGAAGAAGCTGAAATGATTTCAGCAGTTGCCGGACAAGCCGACGCTCAATTCATGTTTGATCAACTATCTATAGCAATAGTTGGTGCGGATGCTTCTCAGCGACTTGAACCGAAGCGGAAATATCTACACATGGGCATCACCATGCAGAAAGAGGCGTTTGAGTATAATCGGAATTAGAAGGTTAAGATTTGGCTGGTAAGTGTTGTTTCGACTGATAAAACTGGTAACAGCGTAGAACTGGCTCTGAGAGCCACTTTCAAGGTGATTAGTTGAATGTTTGGTCTCACTTGCTATTTTGATGCTAGCTATGACGAGCGAAAGACCATCACCGTTGTGTCTGGGTGGTTAGCGACTAATGCGCTGTGGGAAAACTTCGTATTAGATTGGCGAATTCTACTAGCAAAATATGACTTGCCCTACTTCCATATGAAGGAGTTCGCGCACAGTAACGGGCCGTTCATAAGTTGGAAAGGCGATGAAAACAAGAGAGTCAACTTCTTAAGCCGTGCCGTCGACACTATTGGACGCAATGTCCTTCATGGCTTCGCGTGTCTCGTTCGGGAGAGCGACTTTAATAAGGTCAATAAGCTCTATCACCTTTCTGAAAATATGGGCGACCCTTATTCGTTGTGCGCAAGGAGCTGTGTCGCCGATGCCAACCTGTGGCTCAGAAAAAAAGAGCGCGAGCTGTCCGTTGAATATATATTTGAGCGCGGCGACGTTGGTGCAAAGGAACTCGTAAGGATAATGCAGCAGCATCAACTTCCGGTCCCGATTTTCAGGCCCAGCCGCGACACCGCTTCTGGCGAGGCTGGGGCGATTCCACTCCAAGCGGCAGACCTCGCCGCATATGAGTTACTAAAGGCGCTAAGAGATGTCGGAGATGATGCGCCTGTGTGGAAGTACCGCAGATCGTTGCAGGCACTTGGGAATATTCCTAACAAGTGGGGACAGCACAAAGAAGAGCAGTTGTTGGATATGTGTAAGAGCATCCCAATAGAGGCTAGAGATTTGACAATTGGAAACCAAGGATGACAGAAGAAAAAGATTTGCTATTAGTCAGAAGTGAAGATGTCCGAATCAAGCTGAGTCCTGTTGAAAGGACAGTCTTGAGCGAAGTATGCAAGCGCGAAGGACTAACCTCAAGCGAGGCGATTGGTCACTTGCTTGTCATGTATGATTTGAACTTCGGAAACAACCCGAATGCCACTCTACCAGAGTGGGAGCCGTTCAAACCAATACCTCAGCCACCTCAACCTGTAGGCAAACAGCGACGGCGAGGCGGGTACTAGACCGATTCACTCACGCCACAACCCTACCGCTATTGAAGTTTTGCTCGTCATTCCGCTTCTTGATGACTCTTCCTGAGTGGTAAATCTGGCAGAAAAAGCATAACCCTGCCCTGAACTACACGAAATGGTGTAGTCTGCGCCCGAAGCTAATAATCCGCGTAGTCGAAAGCTCATAATCCGCTTATATACATAGATTGCAGCGATCTTCGAATGAGAAGGTATAGCGAAGGTACAGCGAGAAAAGACTTACTTATAGGAGTAGTATCAAAATTATTACGAGGAAGCTATGGAAAAACTGTACAGCCTGAAAGAAGCCGCCTTTGCCTGTGGCAAGGGGCTTGCCGCGATCCGGCAAGCATGCGCGAGGCAGCAACTACTAACAACGAAACTCGGTGAAACCCACTTTGTAAGCGAGTGCGACCTAATGACGTACTTGCTCGAATACGATCCGATCCGTGCCGAAGTCTGGCGACAACGAACCGAAGGACTCGAATAATATGGCAAAGATAGAACAACCTACTGAGTTGGCCGCGATGGTCAACCGAGCCGACACATTACAAAAGAAACTAGCTACGCTGACTGGCGACACGTCAGACGATTTTGAGCGAGCCTGCGCTAAAGCCGATTTGCTAATTAAGAGACAAACACAGGGACCGTCTGCGGTTGACGATGGAAAACTTCGAATGAGCCCGACTGAACTGCAAGACTTGCGGAGCACGCAACAAAAGAACGCTGTTCTCGAATTCAAGCAGAAACAACAAGAACGGATTGTCAGCAGGTTGACCGAGCAGCTCAAGTCGGCAACCGAGCCGGTCAAGCGAGTTGAGTTGACCAGGAAGCTTCAAGCCGCAAACGAAACGCTTGGCGAGACAGTCAGAGCAAAAGTTGAGGCTCGGACTCTCAGCATGAACGAAATCATGGAATTGAATCAGCGCTTGCGCAGGGAATACAACGCTGCTGTTAAAGCAGGCGACACCCAAAAGCAAGCCGAAATCCGCCAACAACAAATCGAGCTAATCAAAGATCGGCGCTCGCGAGGCGGAATCCGGCTGTAGAATGCCGCATCGCACACTAAAGGATTATGGAACACATAACATTCAAAGAATTCGCAGATATTTATCGGCTGAAGTTATCCGAGCGTGATGGCGAGAAAGTTATTGCAGGTCGTGATGGATTGATCTACCAGTACCGCGAGCAACTAGCTGTCTGTTTCATGCCGATTTCACGGAGCGTGTATCAATGGAATAAGTTCCGCAACAAAGCCGTGGCAATTGGGATGGTTCTAAAACAGAATGGCGATTCCGAAGGAACATTCTTGTTCAATCCAGAGAACAGAGAACAATCCGAAACCGCTATTGCGATGGCTCATTGCAGACGTAGACCTGCGCTCTCTTCCGCGGAACGAGCTAAACGTGCCGGGCGAGTTGCGATAGCTCGCCAGAGCCGTCGAGACCCTGATAAAAGTGCCCAGATATCGGTCTAGAATGCATTTTCTTGGAGCGGGTGACACCACTAGAGCAAGGGCAAACCCTTTTAGAATGGGGACTCAGACAGCAAAAACCAGAACCAAAATAGTTGTAAAAGGAAAAGACAACGCCACAGACCAACACAGGAGACAGTATATGGGTATGACAGCAACGGCGCTGGTTACGGCGCTCACAGCATCCGACAAGACTTCGATCATTCACGTTCGAAGCAGCAAGCCGACATTCGCAGAGATTCTAAATGATATCAAAAATTTCCAAAACAACTTCGCAGCTTTGGAGTTCGATTCAACAATGTCTGTTCAAAGCGGAGGGGCAACCCGTTTGGTTATTGCCATAGATCGAAACGATTCCACGCCTTCGAATTCACCTGCGGGTGAACAACTATTCCAAGGCGCGACTGTCGCGACGCTCGCGAGGCGAGTCTAATGACCCGCAACGAACTGGCGAAGCTGATTGAAGCCGACGAATGCACAGTGGCGCTTTATCGAGACTCCTACAGGCACCGCTTTGAAGATATTCTGTTGCTCGGAAAAATCGAGGATACGCTGTTCAGGTTCCAAAACTTCAGGGATGCCAAAGGCAAATATTTAGTTCTAGTGCTTGAGCGATCAGCTGACGACAGTTCAACAAAACTTCTTTGACTATTCGACTCGTTCCTTTCGATTTTCATTGCGAGTCGGATGCAGCCGCTTTAGGCACGGCTGTTTTGGCTGGCAACTCCTCCCGCTACGGCGGTTTTTTTGCCAGCTTCGCCCGACCGTCGAGCTTTAGCCATGCCATGGTCCGGTCGGGCATTTTTACTCTAACAAGCGAGGTGAAGAAATTTGATCTTGGAGAGAGCATATTTTGAACAAAGCAAACGCGCAGTTATTAGAATTTCCGAACCGCCACATTGAATCAAATTTATCGTATAGCAAACTGAACCTACCGGACCCGCGTATCTGGTCACCAAAACATCTAGCCAATTTTCTGGGAGTCTCAGTCTCTTGGGTGTACAAGCGCACAGAAGCAAGCGCAGATGATCCGATCCCTCGCATTCGAGGTGTTGGCCGACTCCGATTCGATACTCATTCATCCGAATTCCAAGAATGGTTATCACGTCAGCTTGACTGTAGTGGTACAGTAACCGAGAAACAGAACGCGAGCCAGGGAGGACACTAAACATGGCTCGTAAGAAGATCAGTCTTCAGAAGGGAAGTGTCGAGTTGAAAAACGGTCAATGGACTGTCCGCTATCGGCTGCAAGGAAAAATCAAGCGCGAAGTCCTTGGCAAGTTCAATAACAAGAAGGCCGCAGAAAGAGCCGCAGTGCCGATCATGCAAAGGGTGAATGAGCAGAACAACAGCAATACGTCGCCTGATACAGACATGACTTTCAGGCAGTTTCTTGACGTACACTGGAAGTCATATTCGGAAAAGCACAAGCGCTCAACAAAAGACTGTTGGGGTAGTTTGATGAAGACTCACTTGCTGCCGTACTTCGGCGATAAGATTCTGAGTGAGGTTACTCCGACAGACGTTCAAAAGTTCATGGACAGTCTGCGACTTTCCGCAAACAGTCTGCATAGCGTTTACAATCTGGTCAAACTCTTGTTTGAAATCGCCTCGCAGTACGATCTAATCGAGAAAAGTCCAGTCAGGCCGATGATGCATAGACCAGCGACGGTTCCAAAGGTCGATAAACCAACGCTCACGTTTCAGCAAATCAACGCGACACTAGCAGCGCTACCAACTAAGGAAAGGTTGCTAGTTAGGGTTCTCGCCGCCACCGGTAAACGCTCGAATGAATGCTTCGCGCTGCGATGGATAGATTTCAAACCGGCATCCTTGGTGCTGGAAATAAATCATGGAATCTATCGGAAGCAGCTTCAATCGCCGAAGTCAGAAAGCAGCCGCAAGCCAATTTCGATTACGCCTGAAATCGCTAGATTGCTCACTGAGCACAAAGCCCAGTCTGCTTTTCAGTCCGATACAGATTTCATCTTCTGTCGAGCGGACGGCAGCCCGTACAACCCAACAACGATCAGGAAGCGCCTGTATCGCGCAATGGACGCGGTTGGAATTCAGCGGGTACCGCGCTTGTTTGGGTTTCACATTTTCAGGCGCACTGCTGGAACGTTGGTTGATAACGAATTCAGCGATCTGAAGATGACTTCAAGCATGCTTGGGCACTCCAACATACAGACGACGGCTAACATTTACGTTCAGCGGTCGGAGAGCAAGGTTGCCAAGGCAACAGATTATCTCGATAAGGGAATCTGTGACCCAGATGTGACCCAACGAGCTGCTATCGCAAGCTAATTAGTCACAGTAAAGGATTTCCGAAACTGTGACTTTATGGTTATGATAACGATTCGTTTAAGCGATGGAACTCAGGCTATTAAGGACGTTCAAAGCAGTCGCCGAAGGCGGATCATTTACTAAAGCCGCAAAGATAATTCACGTTACTCAAGCCGCAGTAAGCGTTCACATTCGGCAGCTCGAGGAAGAGGTAGGCGCGCCCTTGTTTCTTCGGGTCAACAAGAAGCTCTATCTCACTGAGGCTGGGCGCGCGCTATTGAGCCACGCTGAAAAGATCATTCGCGCTCACGATGAAGCGAAAGCGGATCTGGCTGCGATGGGCGGTTCATCTCGGGGACGACTGCATATTGGAGTAGCTTCGACGGCGATCACCGTGCAGCCACTCCCGGAGATTCTAAGCGATATAAAACGCAGCTACGCGCTGCTTGATTTGTCGGTGGTGGGCGGAACGAGCGAGTTCATTATAGAACAAATTCTGGCTGGTAATCTCGATGCCGGTCTGGTGTCGCTTCCGGTCGAAGCTTCGGATGTGTTGACTGAAACTCTGCGAAGCGACCGATTGGTCGCGGCGATGAGTCCTCAGCACAAGCTTGGATACTCGCGAGTGATTACTTCTGAAGAGGTCTCGTCAGAGCCGTTGATACTCGGCGAGAAAGGGGGAAACACTCGCCGTTTGATCGATCTTTTTTTCGAAAAGAACAAACTCGAGCCCAAAATTGTAATGGAGCTTCAGCGCACTGAGGCAATCCTCAAAATGGTCGAACTGGGGTTTGGAGTAACTATTCTTCCAACCGGTTCGCTTCAGACTCGCGTGGCGCGAGGAACACTGCGAGCAGTTCCGGTTCGCGACCTGGATTTGAAATGGGAGTTTGGAATCGCTCATCTAAAGAGTGATTACATCCCGCCTGCCCTTGAGACCTTTTTGAAACTTTGCCGGGCTTACATCGGCACAGAAGCCAGCGATGAATAATGTTTTGTGAGCGACGCTTTAGCTCACGCTTCTAAAACGTTCGACAACTTCGGCAAAATCTTCGGGCACATCGGTTACAAACTCTCTCCACTCACCGCCAGCCGGATGATGAAAGGCCAACTTCCACGCATGCAAACATAATCGAGTTGCCGGTTGCGAATTGGGAGTTGCAAATTCACCGGGCTCAGGTTCATCGCCAACGATCGGATGGCCAATATGCGCGCAATGTATTCGTAGCTGATTTGTGCGGCCGCTGATCGGCTCAAGTTCCAGGACTGTCGCCGCGTTGAACTTCTCAACAACCTTGAAGCGCGTCTCCGAATGTTTCCCGTTCTCCATCACTCGCCAATGAGGTCGTCGATCGGGATCGCGGCCGATTGGCGCAATAATGGTTCCTGATTCGTGATCGGGGCGTCCATGCACCAGCGCTAGGTATCGCTTCTCGACCAATCGCTTTCGAAAATGGCGTGAGAGAATCATCAACGCGCTTGCCGTCTTCGCCACTACCATCAGACCTGAAGTAGCCCGGTCGAGCCGATGCACGAGTCCGGGGCGTATTGCCGGGCGAGGATCGAAGATCGAAGATCGATGGTCGACCGGTGATGTTTGATCTTCAAACTTGAAACGATTCAAATGATAGGCAAGCGCATTGGCGAGTGTGCCGCTTTTTACGCTACTTGTCGGGTGCACGAGCAACCCGGCGGGTTTAACAACCACGATCAGATGATCGTCTTCGTGAACTATCGTCATGGGAATCCGCTCGGGGAACATGGAAGTAAGCGAGCCCTCTTCGAAAGATATTTCGATGGCATCGCCCTCCGCGATCCGATAGCCGCCTCGCCCGTTCGCACCGTTCACAACGCAAGCGCCTGCGCCGATCAAGTTCGCGATGCGCATACGGCTCAGGCTTCCAAGGCGCGAGGCGAGAAACTCGTCGAGTCTTTGACCGGCATTCGACGGCTCGACGCGGAATTCATATGAGTGGCGCATCGACTCATTGATTCATCGCAGTGCTGGAGTTGTCAATGAGGGCAGGACTTCTCAGTGAGTAAGAATGTGGTTCGACTCGTCGAGGACCAACGGATGTGAATCCGATTTCAGCGCTCGCTCTGCCATCGCAGCGCCGCGAGCGCGATCGAGTTGAGTGAGAGCCCACAGTGCGTGGCTTCGAACCACCGGCTCGGGATCGCTTGCGATACGACGGGAAAGTGCCGGAATCGCAACAGTCGCGCCGACATTCGCCGCGACGATGCACGCGTTGCGGAGTAGACCGCGACGCTTGGGTCTTGTGAGAGCGGTGCCTTTGAACCTCTCGCGAAACTGTTCGTCGGTGTCGATTGAGAGGACTTCAACCAGGTCCAGTTTCGGCCCTACGCCTGATTTGGCGTGAAACTCAGGCCAGCCGGTCTCGGAGGCAAAGCGGTTGAAGGGGCAAACATCCTGGCACACGTCACAACCAAATATCCATTCGCCTATTCCTGCTCTTAGGTCGCGTGGAATTACTTCCTTGTTTTCGATTGTGAGATAAGAAATGCACCGCCTTGAGTCGAGCTGATACGGAGCGGCGAATGCGTCTGTCGGGCAGGCGTCGATACAGCGGTGACAGGATCCGCAGCTTACTTTTATTTGGTGATCGTCGGTCGGAAGCTCAAGGTCGAGCAGAATCTCCGAAAGAAAGAACCAGGATCCGCTTCGCGGTTGCAGAAGATTCGTGTTTTTGCCGAAGAACCCGATCCCCGCGCGCGCGGCTACGGCCCGTTCAAGCAACGGCACTGCATCGACGAAGCACCGCGCGCGAAGCGGGCGAGCTGCGATGTGCTCAATCTTACCAACGAGCGCTTGCAGTCTCGGTCTTACGACTTCGTGATAGTCCTTACCCCACGCATATCGTGCGACTCGTCCGAAGCGGTGCTCGTGACTAAACGTGGGGGCGTCCGAATAGTGATTCACCGCAAGCGTGATTAACGAGCAGGCATACGGGACAAGCGCACGGGGAGTCGTGTGCAACAGCGGTCTGTGTTTCATGTAGTCCATCCCCGCCGCGAAGTCAGCTTCCAGCCATTCTTGAAACGCAATCTCGTCGCGGGTGAAGGGTTCGACCGAAGCGATGCCTACGACGTCAAAGAACAGCTCTCGAGCGGCGTCCTTTATTTGACTGACAATCCCGCTCATGGAAAAGAGGCTATCTACCGCAGGAGAGTGGTGTCAAACAGTAGTGCTAAACCGTCTCGATTTTTGTGCCGGTGTCGCGTTTTCTTACATAAGAGAAATTGCAGCAACCAATGTTATCAAAGCGAAATCGGCTGCATTGCTGGCATTTCCTTTGCACGATTAACATTGGCGCGGTTCATTCGTCGGCGGAGCCATTTCAAATCGACACCAGCATCGATGAATGTTAGACCGCTCGCAACTCCATCAACAGGAGAACAAAATGGAAACCGTTACTGGAATTTTCAATTCGCGCGCCGACGCCGAACGAGCTATAATCGAACTCAAAGCGGCTGGCGCATCTTCTAATGAGATCAGCATGTTGACGCCGCAATCGTCCGAACAACAACGCTCGAGCGTCCCGGTCACCGAGGCAGAGCAGCCCGGAATGGGTAGAACCATGGGAGGCGTAGTTGGCGGAGCGGTGGGTGCCGCTACCGGCTTGAGCCTTGGAGCGGCCGCGGCCAGCATTTTCATCCCGGCCGTTGGTCCCGTGCTGGCGATCGGTTTTTTAGGGGCGGCGCTCTTTGGCGCGGGCGGCGCATTCGGCGGCGCAGCAGCGGGCGAGGCAATCGAAGAGGGGATGGACGAAGGCCTGCCGGTCGACGAAATGTTTGTTTACGAGGACGCTCTCCGTCGGGGAAGATCCATACTTTTAGTTCGCAACGACGGGAAGCTTCGATCTGACATTGCCAAAGAAGTGATGCGCCAAAGCGGTGCGGAAGGGATCGATTCAGCGCGCGAGAATTGGTGGGTTGGCCTTCGCGATGCAGAGAAAGAACAATACACCGCCGAAGGAACCGATTTCGAATCGGTCGAGTCGGACTACCGCCAGGGCTTCGAAGCTGCACTTAGTCCGAAGTTGCGCGGCAAGTCTTATGACGACGCGGTGAACTATCTGTCAGCGAACTTTCCGGAAACTTACGCCGAGCAATGCTTCCGGCGTGGTTACAAACGCGGGCAGGATTACTACGCGCGATTACTCGAAGAACAGAGTGCTTCGAGCTAAAACCAGAAACGTAAAAACAACAAAGCTCCGATCGAGTCTTGTGAACTCGACCGGAGCTCGATCCTTAAATCAATCTAAAAACGGAGCCTTCGGGTTCTTACCAACCGCGGTAACCGCCGCCGAACTGTCGGTAACCGACAGCGTATCCTCGACGGAATCCATCGCGATAAGCCGAGTCTCCTGAGCGGTAGTGGCTCGAGTTATTCGGGTTGGGAGATCTGCGGCTGCGAGCATCTTCCTGTCCCCGATCCAATCCGTCACGATAGCCTCTCTGCTCTTCGTAGCCGCCTGATCCGCCGTAGCCATACCCGCCGTAGCCATACCCGCCGTTGCCATATCCGCCGTACCCGTATCCGTTGCCGTAGCCATAACCGCGACCGTAATACGGATAGGTCCTCGGATAGACATAGACTCGAGGAGCGGGCGCTACAAAAACGCGGCCCCGGTCTCGTCGCCAGTCTTGAGCTCTGTCACGGTTGCGATCCCAATCGCGGCTGCGCTCTCTGTTCTGCTGTTGCCGCCACTCGCCGCGACGATCCCGGTCCCTGTCCCGGTCCTGAGCCTGAGCCGTTGTCCCAAACATAATGCCGGCGCTGAACAGGACCATGAATCCGAACGCTGCTCCGACAACTAATTTCTTAACTTTATCCAATCTCATAGTCTTGTCACCTCTCATTCGTTCACTGATGGTATCCCATCCTGCTATGTACTCCGTTTCATAAGATTGCCGAGTCTTGCAAAAGGTGGCCTGCCTTTGTTTTGGACGTACCCGGGACCAGCTCGGATCTTCGAGGCCGGACTCTATTCGTGCTCCGTTTCCTGAAGCAAGCGCGCCAGGTGATCCTTCCATACTTCAGGCAGAGAGTGAGTGCCGTGCCCGCGTGTCTTGTCGCTGATCGGAATTAAGACGTAGCGCCCCCGTCGGACGCGCTTGATCTCTTTCTCCAGAATTCCCAGCTCCGGTGGATTGACTTGATCGTCCGCCGAGTTTATCGCGAGTAGCGGCGCTTGAATTTTCTCGAGGTTAGGCGCCGGGTCATAGTCACGCGAGGCCTCGAACGCATACAGCATGTCGTTTGCATCTGTGCGAGCTAGCTGCCTGCTTACCATTTCATCGAAAAATTTATCGGCAGCCTCGCGAGTCGGTGCCTGCTTCTGCCATTGCTGAGGGCTGCTTGTCATAAAGATAAGCGTGTAGATTGCGGAGTTCAGCCCGCGCGGCTGCGATTTGTATTCTCCATTGTTCCAGTCGGGATCACTGCGTATCGAATCGATGACCATGCGCCTGGTCATTCGATTTCGTCCGGCAATTTGCACCGGCAGGCTCGCGAGCGGCATCAAAGCGTCCATAAAGTCAGGATATTTTTCGCCCCACAGCCATGTATGCATACCTCCCATCGAAGTACCCATGACCAATCTGAGATGATTCACCTTCAGACCTTCAGTTATGAGCCTGTATTCAGCGGTCACCATATCGTTGTAGACATAACGCGGAAAATGAGCGTGCAATCCATCGCTGGGCTTTGATGACTGGCCGTGCCCGATGCCGTCGGGAAGGATGATGAAGTACTTGCTCGCGTCCAGAAGCTGGCCAGGCTTGAACAGAACTCCGGCGAATTGTTCCGCGAGAAACGCGGCGCCCGACCCGCCCGTTCCGTGAAGAATGATCACAGCATTTCGAACAACGCCCGCGGCATCACGCCGTGGAGTCCCAAGCGTTCGATAATGTAGCTTGAGTTCGGGCAGTACTTCGCCGCTGTCAAACTTGAAATTGTGGATGACGAAGTCTCCCTGCGCCGGAACGAGATTGTTCTGAGCTTGAGCAGGTGAGCCAACAAGGGCGATCAATAAAACGCCGAACGCGAGCAGCAAGCGATGCATAACAATTCCTTCGTGATCAGAAGAAGTAAGTGTAGCCAATCCGAACCTCCAGCCGAACTCGACTTACAGAATAAATCGAGCACGATTCTTTCTCAACTGCTTGCTATAATCGAGCCGCTGAATCGGCTCGGATAATCTTTTGGTGCTCATCCGAAAGATTAAATTTAGGAGGACTGCGTTTGGTTGTTCACTTGATCGACGGTACATATGAACTCTTCAGGCACTTCTTCGCCGTGCCGCCTGCGACTGACGTGAATGGTCAGGAAATTGGGGCGGTCCGTGGCGTACTGCACTCGGTCCTTTCGATGGTCGAACGTGGTGCAACTCATATTGGCGTTGCCACTGATCACGTCGTCGAATCCTTCCGGAATGAACTCTACGACGGCTACAAGACCAGCGAAGGTGTTCCACCTGAGTTGCTCTCGCAGTTTCCGATTCTCGAAGAGGCGCTTGAAGCGATGGGAGTCGTAGTGTGGCCGATGACTTACTTTGAAGCAGACGACGCGCTCGCTTCGGCCGCGGCTAAAGCTGCTCAAGACGAGCGCGTAAGACAAGTAATCATTTGCACGCCGGATAAAGATTTGAGTCAGTGCGTTGTAGGAACGCGAGTCGTTCAATTGGATCGAAGACGCGAAACAATCCGCGACGAAGCCGGCGTTGTTGAAAAGTTTGGAGTGAGGCCGGAATCGATTCCGGATTATCTTGCAGTCGTCGGCGACAGCGCTGATGGTTTTCCGGGAGTGCCGGGATGGGGTCAGAAGTCTACGGCACTGGTCCTGTCGCAGTATCCGCGCCTCGAAGACATTCCGAAGGACTTCCGCGCCTGGCATCCGTCGATTCGAAGCGCCCTCCGGCTGTCGACTTCGTTATTCAACTCGTGGGAGGAAGCCCTTCTGTTTCGCACGTTGGCGACCTTGCGATTGGATGCGCCGGTGTTTGAATCAGTGGATGGACTTCGGTGGAATGGACCTCGCGAGAGGTTTGAAGAACAATGCCGAAGAATGAAATCAGTCGATTTGCTCAACCGCGCGCGTTCAGCGGCGAACGCTCTGCAACGTTAGTCCTATGCGTACGTCTCGTCAGTTATTTCTTTTCACGCTTCTCGATCTTGGACCAGGTATCCCGCAAGCCGATTGTTCTGTTGAACACGAGCTTGTCGGACGACGAGTCACGATCCACTGAAAAATATCCCAGCCGTTCGAACTGATAGCGCTTGCCTGCAGACGAACCTTCTAAGCTCGGTTCGACTTTGCATTCGGACAGCACTTCAAGCGAAGGGGGATTGAGATTAGCAGTGAAGTCCTGACCTTCTTCAAACTCGTTCGGATTCTCTTTCCCGAAAAGGGTGTCGTAGAGGCGAACCTCGGCGTCAACCGCGTGCGCTGCCGAGACCCAGTGAATGGTGGCTTTGACCTTGCGGCCGTCCGGTGTATTGCCGCCTCGTGTCGCCGGGTCGTAGGTGCAATGAAGCTCGACGATATTTCCGCCCTCATCTTTCACAATATCCGTGCACGTGATCAGATAACCATAACGAAGCCGCACTTCGCGACCGGGCGCCAGCCGGAAGTATCCTTTTGGAGGCTCCTCGCGGAAATCGTCTTGTTCGATGTAAAGGTTTCTGGAGAATGGAACCTGTCGTGTGCCCGCGCTCTCGTCTTCGGGATTGTTGACGGCGTCCATTTGCTCGACAAGATCATCGGGATAGTTGTCGATAACCACTCGCAATGGTCTTAGCACGGCCATCACGCGCGGCGCGCGCTTGTTCAGGTCTTCGCGAACGAAATGCTCGAGAGCCGATAGCTGCACCGTATTGTTCGTCTTGGACACGCTCAGGCTTGCGCAGAAGTTTCGAATCGCTTCGGGAGTGTAGCCGCGGCGTCGCATTCCGGACAACGTTGGCATTCGCGGATCGTTCCATCCGCTTACGCGACCGTCTTGAACCAGCGTCAATAGTCTGCGCTTGCTCAGCAGCGTGTAAGTTAGATTAAGCCGATCGAACTCAAATTGCCGTGAAGGAAAAATCCCGAGCTGTTCTATAAACCAATTGTAGAGCGGACGATTGTTTTCAAATTCCAAAGTGCAGATCGAGTGAGTCACCTTCTCGATCGAATCCGATTGGCCGTGTGCGTAATCATACATTGGATAGATGCACCAGTCCGCGCCCGTGCGGTGGTGTTCCATATGAAGAATGCGGTACATCACCGGATCGCGGAAGTTCAAATTCGGTGAAGCCATATCGATCATTGCTCGCAGCGTTCGCGAACCGTCGGGAAATTCACCTTTCTTCATGCGAGCGAACAGATCGAGGTTCTCCTCGATCGAGCGATTGCGATAAGGGCTCTCGCGCCCCGGCTCGGTTAGCGTTCCTCTATACTCGCGGACTTGATCAGCTGTCAGATCGCACACGTAAGCCTTTCCGGCTTTGATTAATTGAATCGCCCACTCATACAGTTGTCCGAAATAATCCGAGGCGTAAAAAAGCCCGTCCCATTCGAATCCGAGCCATCGGACGTCTTCCATGATCGAATCGACGTACTCGGTTTCTTCCCTGGATGGATTGGTATCATCGAACCGAAGATTACACTTGCCGCCGAACTCTGCCGCGAGTCCGAAGTCGAGGCAAATTGCTTTCGCGTGCCCGATGTGAAGGTAGCCGTTGGGCTCGGGGGGGAAGCGTGTTTGTACCCGCCCGCCGTGTTTTCCTGCTTTGATATCTTCGATGATAGTGTCGCGAATAAAATTAGAACGGCCGCCTGAGTCGGTCGATTCAGCCGCGTCGGCGTCGTCCTTGGATTGTGACGAGTTCATCGTGTGTTTTTCTCTCCTGCGCCAAAAGACGAATTATATATCTACGTCCAGAACCATAGCGAGGAGCGCAATGTCTGTTGGCGCGGTTGTGTGCTTCAAATTCGGGTTGAGGGTGCATGCAAATTCGAATTGTGATTTTGCAAACGTTCGACTGACGTGATAGTTTTGGGCCACGCGGATTTCCCGAAGAGCAGGAGGTTGTGAACTATGGCCCATCAATATATTGCGAACCTTTATCCGGCTGTGACTCAGACCGGCCCCACGCAACCGGTTTTGGGTATTTGTCTTTCCGGCGGCGGATCGCGCGCGTTGACTTGCGCGCTCGGACAATTGTCCGCGCTGAATTCGATGACGTTGCCGAATGGGCAACCGATTTTGAGCCCGGACCAATACCTATCGTCGGTCTCCGGTGGAAGTTGGGCATCGGTGTTGTACACGTTTCTGCCTCAGACCATTAATGGCAACAGCGTGAGCGACTCTGACTTCCTGATTCAGCCCGTTGGTCCGCAGTCACTGACGAAGGGCAATTCGAATAACAACACACCTGGAAACGTTTGCTATATGGGTCCGTATTGCATGGGAACGGCGCCGCAGCAATTCAGCCTTGCGAACATCGGAGTATTTCTGAAAGCGCTGATGGACGCCGGGTTCTTCCTTGCCCCATCGCAATGGAGCTGGTTTTGGATTGCCGGAATCGGTGAGATAATCCTCAAACCATTTGCGCTTTACTCGGCCACTTACCACTTGAGCGGTCCGTTCGTCCAGCCGAGCCTTATGTTCAGCCTGTTGCCGTATTGGGTGACGCAGAACATAACGAAATACAATCCGTCTCTTGGGCCATCGGATTTTTATCTCACGCGATCGGGGAGGCCATCGCTGATTGTGAACGCGAATCTTCTCGAGCACTACCGGCAGGCGAGTACTCCACAGATACCGATGCAGGCTACGCCGAAAGCGACCGGCGTTCTGGGTCAAAGTCCGGACGGCACGGTCGTTGGTGGCGGCGGCGTTGAGTCGTTCGCTTTCACCTCCACGCTGGACGGCCGCGGCCCTTTTGCGGGGACGGCCGCAGTCTCAACCAACCGAAACTACTCGTTGTGCGATATCGCTGGATGTTCGAGTGCGTTCTTCGCGTCGGTTCTATTGCAGTACATTGATAAAGCAGTCGATGACATCGTAAACGATCTTGTGGACTACTTGATCGACGATCTTGGCTGGCCCAAATTTGTCGCGGAAGAAGTGGGCCGGTTACTGAAGAAAGATCTCGAGTCCTTTACCAACGATGCTTCGGAAGTGATACCAGCTTACAACTACTGGACCATCGGCCAGGTGGACAATCCTTCGAACAACATCTTCGGCTTTTCAGACGGCGGAGACTTCGACAACGCCGGCATCCTTGGATTGCTTGCCCAGACGAACGTCGACAAGATCATTGCATTCGTTAACTCGGAGTGCCCGCTGAGCGGGACGGCGACGGCCCTGACGCTGGACCCGTCGATTGGATTGCTGTTCGGATATAATGGTGCGGGCTCCGGCGACCTCGACGGCGTGCAAGTATTTAACGACACGAATCCGTTGTATTCGAACGGAGCTTATGCGGCAGTGCAGGAGGGCCTGTACATCGCGAGTTGCGGCGGAGGTTCGACACTGGGTAAGTCGACAGCGGCGTTTCTGCAAGAGGGACTCGTGACGATTGAGAATCCAGTGGCGAATATCGCCGCCGGGCGAGTCGTAGACGTTTTGTGGGTATACAACAACCCAGTAAGCGACTGGGCGAGTAAGATTGTGGATCCTGGCATTCAGCAGGATCTTTCGCAGGTCTCAACTCCGCTTACCCCACTATGGAACTTCCCGAACTATGACACAGGCGCGCAGATTTATCTTGGAGTTGAGGCCGTCAATATGCTGGCGCAACTTTCCGCTTGGAATGTTGAGCAACTGAGCGCGACGATCGCAGCGTGGTTGGGATCGTAAAAGCGGAGTCTGACCCAACGATTCATTGCCGGATAGTAGTCTCCTAAGGCGATAATCCGACTAAAGTCAAACGCAGCGTTGGACGACCATGACCGTTAGATCATCTGATTTTGGACGCCCGGCGCGAAATGATTTTGCGTCAGCGAGGCAGGCTGCGGTCATCGCTCGCGGCGGCAGCGTGTGCCTCGGCTCGACCAGCTTACTCAGTCGCTCGATTCCGTACTCGGCTTCCAGCGGATTGCGAGATTCCGTCAATCCGTCCGTATAAAGCAACAAGCTGTCGCCGGGCTCGAGCTTCAATTGTCGAGCGACGTATTGCTCCCGGCAGAAGATTCCAATCGGCAAGCCGGTAGCTTCGATGCTTGCGACCTCGCCGTTCTTAATCAGTAGGGGCGGACAGTGCCCTGCATTAGCTAATTCGATTGCGCCGAAACGGTCGGCTCTTCCGCAGACCAAAGTGGCGTAATAAGCCGGCAACGTGCAATCGCTGAATACCTGGTTGGCACGTGCGACAAGCTGATCGACTGAGAGGTCGAGCGTGACCAGGCTTCGAAAGATCGCATGAAGGTGCGCCATTAAGAACGACGCAGCGATTCCTTTTCCAGACACATCTCCCAGGAGAAAAAACAGGTCGCCTCTTTCGGTTTGTATCAGATCGCAAATGTCGCCGCTCACCGGTCCGGCGGCTTCGTAGTGGTAGTAGGCTCGCCAGCCGTCGACGCTCAGATCCTGAGTCGGCAGAAGCTTGTATTGAACCAGCGACACGCTGTCCAAATCCTGTTGAAGTGCGCGCTGCTCCTGCGCGTTCAAACAATCAAGACAGAAGCGTGCGATTGGATCTTTTATCGCATCGTCTTCAATCGCGACATGGCAAGCCTCACAAATTCCGGCTGAACCTTCGTCCATTCTATGAAGCGCGGAATCCAATTCAGAAAGCAGCCCGACGAGGCGAGAGCCTTCTTCAGTTTCATCGATCGCCGTCTCGAGCCTCTTGCGCCAACCGATCAAATCCGAACGCAGATCAATTTGTGCAGTAGCCATTGCGTTTACCTCTTTGAAGTTCTGATCACTTCATTTCTCGTGTCTGTTTCTAAAGACTCGGTGTCATTAAAACGATGAAATACACTCTACAGTTCCGCCTGAAACGCTCACGGTTGCTTGATTTGCAGACGTGGCCAAATGAGTCCAGCGAAAGCTCACATCGCTTGAATGCTAAGCTGGATTTGAGACGAATTCTATCCGGATCTTGGCGTTGAACTAACCGTTGTTAGTCGTTGTCGATCAGAGTGCGAATGTCTTTCTTGTGCTTCTCGCGACGCTCTTCACGACGGCGTTTGTCTTCAAATTTCCTGGTGGGAAGAATAGGCGCGCGCTCGCGAGGCCTTAATTTTTCCTTCTCAATCGTAATCTTGTCAGGTTGTTTCGCCATTGCGCTTATTATACTCCGGCGCAATTCAATATTCAGGAAAAGCGCGCTTCCGCGAGACTTCCGCGCCTGATATATTCTCTACCGCTATGAAAAGGAAGACCAAACGTACAGTCCAGGTTGTCATTTTTCTTTTGATCGCGGCGAGCCTCACGTTTTCTGCCATCGCCGCCAATGACAAGCTCGCGAATATTCCGAAGTCTGAATACCGCGAACGGCGTCAGAAGCTGCTCTCGCAGATCAAAGACGGAATCGTTGTGATGATCGGAGCACGCGAAGAAGACCTCGGCGAAGTCGGGCGCTTTCGCCAGCATAACGATTTCATGTACCTGACTGGCGTTCAGACGCCGGGCGCTTATTTGATATTCGTTCCTGCAAACGGGATTCCGGGTAAGCCTCAACACGAAACGGTTTTTATTCCGCCTCGTGACATCAAACACGAGCAATGGACCGGAGTTCAGATTGGACCGGGACCTGACGCCGAAGAGCTCTTTGGCCTCGAAGCGGTTTCGTCGTCCGCAACTTTCAAAGAGCGGTTGAATCAAGTGCTCGCGCAACCGGGGGAGGGCAAACCGCCGGCGAAAATCTATACAGTAATTCCAAGCGGAAACGGTGCGGACATCAGCCGTGAGAGCCGCTTCGTCGAGATGCTGCGGCAGAGTTATCCGAAGAATGACATCGTCGATGTTTCTAGAATCATTGCCGAGCTGCGCAAAATAAAATCGCCCGCCGAGATCGATCTGCTTCAGAAGGCGGTCGATATCTCGATCGAGGGTCATCGCGAAATAGTCCGCGAGATTAAGCCGGGCGCTTATGAATACGAAGCACAAGCAGTGCTCGAAGCTGCGTGGACCCGGCTCGGTTCAGAGCGCCCGGGATATCCGTCGATCATTGGGTCGGGAATCAACGGAGCAACTCTTCATTACAACGAGAATCGAAGACGCATCGAAGCCGGCGAATTGGTTGTTGTCGATGCCGCGGCTGAGTACAGCTACTACACCGCCGATATAACCCGCACGTTCCCCGCTTCAGGAAAGTTCTCGCCGCGCCAGCGTGAGGTATATCAGCTTGTTCTCGACGCGCAGCGGGCTGCGGAAAAAGCTTTTGTGCTCGGACGGTCAAGCATTGCCGATCTTCAGCGCGTTGCGAGAGACGTGATGAGGTCCAGCCCGTTGCGAGATAAGCACGGTGAGCCACTCGAAAAGTATTTCATCCACGGTCTGGGTCATTGGATCGGAATGGACGTGCATGACGTGGGGAGCTACGGCGTGTTGCCGGTAGGTTCGGTGTTCACCATTGAGCCCGGAATTTATCTCCCCGAAGAAGGCTTCGGCGTCAGGATCGAGGATAATTATCTGGTCACGGACAAGGGGCTTGTTAAGATGAGCGCAAAGCTGCCTTCTGACCCGGGCGAGATCGAGCGGATGATGGAAAGGTCTCGTGCGCA
>Ga0075436_100000379_pt1 | contig 28365 bp, 26 predicted proteins | sample RhiMethybrSRZTD5_FD_75303 | JGI IMG/M metagenome (GOLD analysis project Ga0075436, IMG submission 75303) | Populus rhizosphere microbial communities from Tennessee, USA - Rhizosphere MetaG P. TD hybrid SRZTD5 | ecosystem: Host-associated > Plants > Roots > Rhizosphere > Soil | place: USA...
CGCTCCCCGAGCCCCTTGGCGCGCCCGGCGACGATGAACTGCTCGCGCAGGACATCGAGCATGGCCGAGCGCGCGATGCGCGCGATGAGCGCCGACTGCACGACGCCCAGCGCGAACGCGGGCAGCGTCAGCGACCGTAGCGTACGGAGCCAGCCGTACTCGAGCGGCGAGTACCCGGCCACAGGAAACCACCCGAGCTGCACGGAAAAGAACAGGATGAGGAGCAGACCGAGCAGAAAATTCGGAATCGAGATGCCGATGAGCGCGGCGGCCATGAGCGCTTGATCGGTCGTCCCGTCGTGATGGCGCGCCGCGAGGACGCCCGCCGGGACACCGAACAGCACGGCGATGATGATCGCGTAGGTCGTCAACAGAATGGTCGGCTCGGCGCGGTCCACGATCGCTTCGAGCACCGGACGGCGCAGAAAGATCGACTGGCCGAGGTCCCCACGCGCGAGACGACCATACCAGCGGAAGAGCTGCACGTGAAACGGCGCGTCGAGACCGAGCTGCCGCTGGAGGCGCGCGACGTCGTCGGGGCTCGCGTCGGGTCCGGCGATGATGGAGGCCGGATCGCCGGGTGCGATATGGATCAGCACAAAGGCGACCGTGGCGACGACCACCGCCACGGGAATCAGCGCCAGCAGCCGACGAACGATGTACGTCTTCACGCGCGCGGCGTCACCGGGACAGCCAGACGTTCCAGAGACTCGACTCGTTCGTCGGATGGTATCCGCGCACTTCCTTGCGAACCGCGGTGAGGCCGAAGAAATCGCCGAACTTCACGCGCCCGACATCCTCGTAAAAGATCTGCTGCACCTTCTCCCACATCGCCCGCCGCTTTCGCGGATCGGTCTCCCGGGCGAGCGCCTCCATCCACTGCTCCTTGTCCTCGTGACACCACCAGCCCGGCCAGCCGCAGCTGGCGGCGGTGCTGAAGGCCGGCTCGGGATTGAACGTGATGCCCGTCGAGAACACGTCCCACGCCTCGGGCTTGTTTCGGCGCTGCACGAGCGTCGCCCAGTCCACCACCTGAAGGTCGATCTTGAAGCCGGCGGCCTCCAGCTGTTGCTTGGCAACGAGTGCGTTCTTGTACATCCACTGGTATTCCTTGGTCGTGATCCAGCGGACGGGCTGGCCCGCGTAGCCGGCTTCCTGCAACAGCTTCTTGGCTTTCGCGGGGTTCTTCTGGTTGTAGAGGTCGGCGGACGCGCGCGAATGCCACTGCGGCTGCTCGGGAAACGACAGACCCGGATCGAGGCGATAGAAGGCCTTGTTGCCGAAGCCGGCGGCCATGATCGGCTCCATGTCGAGCGCGGCCTGGAACGCCTGGCGAATCCGTTTGTCGCTCATGAGCCCTTGCTTGTGGTTGGGCACAGCGGTGCTCCAGCCTTCCGGCTTGATGAGACCCGCCACGACGCCGGGCATCGTCTTGACCCGATCGTATTGATCCTGCTGGATCTGCATCGCGATCTGATACTCGCCGGTCTCCACGCCGGCCAGCCGTACCGCGACGTCGGGCACCGGAACGAAGAGAATCTCGTCCACGTTAGCCGTGCGGCGGCCGCCGAAGCCTTCCGGCGCGTCCGTGCGTGCGGCGTATTCCTTGAAGCGCGCGAGGCGGACGTGGCGGTCGGGCTTGTGCTCGACGAATCGATAGGGGCCGGTGCCGATGTACTCCTTCACGGCGTTATCGCCGGCGGCGTCTACGATCTCCTTCGGATAGATCACCGCGCCGTTGTTCGGTCGCGCCAGGCCCATCAACAGCGCACCGGACGAGTCCTTGAGGTACATCGCCACCGTGTAGGGATCCTTCGCCTCGACGCCCTCGACGTTCTTCCAGAACTGCTTGCCCGGCGTGGCGAGCCGTCCCCATCGCTTGAGGGACGCGACGACGTCGGCCGCCGTCATTTCCTTGCCGTTGTGAAACTTCACGCCGCGGCGCAGGCGGAACAGATAGGTGCGGCCGTTGTCGGTGACCGTGTGCGTGTCCACGAGCAGCGGGATCGCGTTGTACTGACGGTCGTACGTGAACAGCGTCTCGTAAACATGCCAGGTGATCTGTTGCACGATCACAGCCGTCGTGGTGTGCAGGTCGAGCGTCGGCGGCTCGCCGATCATCGCCACGCGCAGCACGCCGCCCGTGCGCGGCTGCTCCGTCGGTTGGGCGACGGCGGTCGTCAGCAGGGCGAACATCAACGCGAACGACAGAACGGCGACCTTCATGCGCGACTCCTTCTGCAGCCCCGCGGGCCGCCGACGCGCGAATAGTACCGCACGTCGATTACTCGACGACCTGCCGGACGGTTACTTGACGACCTGCCGGACGGCCGCGACGACGTCGTCCGCGGTCGTCATCACGAACGACTCGAGTGGAGGGCTGAACGGGATCGGCACGTTGGGCGCGGCCACGCGCGCGATCGGCGCGTCGAGATCGTCAAAGCAGTCCTCCATGACGACCCACGCCAACCAGGCTCCGGCCGAGCCCCGCATGGGCCCCTCCTCGGCCACGACGACGCGGTGCGTGCGTCGCACCGATGCGGCCAGGCCGTCACGATCGAGCGGCACCAGCGTGCGGGGATCGACGACCTCGACCTCGATGCCTTCGTCGGCGAGCCTGCGCGCGGCCTCGAGGCTCTCGTGCACCATGCGCGCGGTGGCGATGACGGTCACGTCGCGCCCCCGCCGCTTCACCTCGGCGACGCCGAGTGGCACGAGTGTCTCGGCGTTGGGCACCTCGCCGACGAGACGATAGAGTCCGCGGTGCTCGAACACGAGCACCGGATCGGGATCGCGGATGGCGGTCTTGAGCAGGCCGCGCGCATCGGCAGGCGTGGACGGAATCGCGACCTTCAGCCCCGGCAGATTCACGAACCACGCCTCGACAGAGTTGGAGTGATGGCCGCCGCCCGACTTCCCGATGCCGTATGGCATGCGCAGCGTCAACGGACAGTCGAGCTGACCGCCGAACATGTAGCGCGACTTGGCGATCTGGTTGGCGACCTCGTCCATCGCGCACGTCACGAAATCCGCGAAGTGCATGTCGACGACGGGCACGAGGCCGGTGACGGCAGCCCCGAAGGCCGAGCCGACGATGGCGGCTTCGGAGATGGGCGCGTTAAGGACACGCTCGGGACCGAACTCGTCGATCAGCCCTTTGGTGACGCCGAACGGCAGGCCCAGGACGATGTCTTCGCCGATACAGTACACGCGAGCATCGCGTCGCATCTCCTCACGGAGCGCCAGGTTCAGCGCATCGCCGAAGTCTAATCGCGCCATGGGTAGTGCGCGAACAGATCCGTGAGCGCGTCTTCCGGCCGCGGCAACGGACTCGCTTCGGCATAGGTGATCGCGTCCTCGATCTCTGCCACGACGGATTCGCGGACGCGCGCCGCCTGTGCCGCGTCAAGCAGACGCCGCTCGATCAGGAGCCGCTCGAGGCGCGCGATCGGATCGCGCTGTCGTCCCTCGGCGACTTCGTCCTTGCCGCGATACGCCTGGGCGTCGCCCTCGAAATGACCGACCCAGCGGATCGTGTGCGCCTCGATCAGCGACGGCCCGTCGCCGCCACGCGCGCGCTCCGCCGCACGCGTCACTGCGTCGTGAACGGCCAGCACGTCGTTGCCGTCGACACGCTCGCCCGGAATGCCGTAGCCGGCGCCGCGGGCCGCGATGGAGCCGCCCGCCGTCGAGAGCGCGTGCGCGGTGGACGACGCCCAGCGGTTGTTCTCACACACGAATACGACGGGCAGCTTCCAGAGCGCGGCGAGGTTGACGCCCTCGTGAAACGGCCCGCGATTGGCGGCGCCGTCGCCGAAGAACGTGACGACGATCTGACTCGACCGACGGCGCTTGATCGACATCCCGACGCCCGGCGCAACGACACAGCCGGAAGCCAGGACTCCATTCGCGCCGAGGTACCCGACCGAGACGTCGGCGATGTGCATCGTGCCGCCCTTGCCGTGGCAGATGCCGTTTGCCTTGCCGTACAACTCGGCCATCAGCCCGCGCAGCGATCCGCCCTTGGCGATCAGGTGCCCGTGACCGCGATGCGTCGACAGAACATAATCGTCGTGGCGCAGCGCGGCCGCAACGCCGACGGCAACAGCCTCCTGGCCCACCGACGTGTGCAGAAAGCCCGGGATGCGACCGTTTTGAAACAGCTCGCGCGCGCGCTCCTCGAAGAGCCGCACGCGCAGCATCGAGGCATACATCGCCAGCAACGCGTCGGGGCCGGGCGGGCTCATCGCGCCGGGATCATAGCATCGGCCGCTCGTTGAGCCGGCGTAGCGCCCACGCGTCGTGGCGGCGCTCGAGCACTGTGAGCGCGCCGTAGTCCTGGCCGAGCGCGAGCAGCCGCGCGAGCGGCAGACCGAGGGTTCGACAGAGCAGCGCTCGATTGGTGCCGCCGTGCGCGACGATGGCAACGGCCGCGCCCGCGGCCCTCGCGACGATGGCGTCGAAGGCGGGTCCCGCGCGCGCCACGAGATCCGGCACGCTCTCGCCTTCCGGGAACGGAAACTCGCCGATGCGCGCCATCCAGTCTTCGAACGCGTCGGGCTCGCGTTGACGAATCTGATCGGCGGTCAAGCCTTCCCAGCGTCCCATGGCCATCTCGCGGAGATCGGGCACGAGCGTCGGAGTGAGGCCGTGAGGACGGCCGATGATCTCGCCGCTCCGCCGCGCGCGCGTGAGATCACTCGTGTACAGCGCCGCGATCGTCGCGCCACTGAGCCGGCGCGCCTGCGCGTGACACTGAGCCTCGCCGTGCGCGGACAGCGGCACGTCGAGGTGGCCGATGAAGCGCCGCGGATCGGCCTGCGCCACTTCGCCGTGGCGCAGAAGATAGATCACGGTCGCGTGTGCGTCCACGCGGATACCGTCAACAGAGCAGCGAGCTCGGTCAGCTCCACGCCCGCGCCAAGCACGTCGCCCGTGATGCCCCCGATGCGCCGCGCGAGAAACAAACCGAACATGACGGCGGCGGCGATGCCGAGGACGAGCGCAGCGAGGCCCAGCGTTCCGAGCACGCCGACGGCGACGACGACGGCCACCGCGACAGCGACCACAGTGCCAGCCCGACCGAGGCCCGCGCAAAAGCGCGCGCCCTGCCCCTCCGCGCGCGCGGGTCGAAACAGCCGACCGAGCACCGCCGGCGTCGCCCGCGCGATCACGGGAGCGGTCACCAGCGCGCGCCACCGCATGGCGAGCGGCAACTCGGCGAGGGCGGCGAGCTCGAGCATCAGCAACAACACGAGGCCGATGGTGCCGAAGGCGCCGATGCGGCTATCGCTCATGATGGCGCGGCGCTGGGCCGGATCGTGGCCTGCGAGCCCGTCCAGACAGTCCGCCAGGCCGTCGAGATGCAAACCGCCTGTTAGCAGCTTCCATGCCGTGACGGTCAAGACTGCAGCAACGAGCGCAGGAAACACCCGGATGGTGACGGCGTCGACCGCCGCGAGAGCCAGCCCAAGGCCGAAGCCGACGACGGGAAACCATGGGGCTGCACCACCGAGGTCCTCGAGGCCGGCGTGGCCGCGGCGCGAGACGGGAACGATCGTGAGGTACCGGACTGCCAACAAGGCGCGCGCCACGGGCGGATGCTAGCATGCTGCAAGAAATTTACTCACCGGCAAGAAGTTGTTTGACACGGCGTGATGGCGCACGGACAATCGAAATCACTGGGGGGGCGAATCTTCATCGAGCCAGGAGTTCGTCCATGAGCGTGACCAGCGTGGCTGAGCAGTGGGTCGACGGCGCCGCGAGCATGACGCGGCCGTCGAACGTCGTGTGGTGCGACGGCTCGAAGCAGGAATACGACCGCCTCGTCGAGGCGATGCTGCGCGACGGCACGCTGCTGCCGCTCAACGCCCGGACCTATCCCAACTGCTATCTGCACCGCAGCCATCCCTCCGACGTGGCGCGCACCGAGCAGCTGACGTTCATCTGCGCGCGCACGCGTGAGGACGCGGGCGCCACGAACAACTGGATGGCTCCGGCGGAGGCCAAGGCCAAGGCGGCCGAGTACTTCAAGGGCGCGATGCGCGAGCGCACGATGTACGTGATTCCGTATCTCATGGGTCCCGCCGGCTCGGCCATGAGCCGCACGGGCATCATGGTGACCGACAGCGCGTACGTCGTGGCCAGCATGCACATCATGGCGCGGGTCGGCGATGTGGCGATCAAGGCGATGCGACGAGACGACGACTTCATCGCCGGTCTGCATTCGCTCGGCGATCTCTCGCCCGATCGACGACTGATTCTGCACTTCCCCGAAGAAAAGCTGATCTGGAGCGTCGGCTCCGGTTACGGCGGTAACGCGCTGCTCGGCAAGAAGTGCCACGCGCTGCGGCTCGGCTCGTGGCAGGCTCGCCAGGAAGGCTGGCTCGCCGAGCACATGCTCATCATCGGCGTGGAGGATCCGCAGGGCGAGGTGACGTACATCGCGGCCGCGATGCCCAGCGCATCGGGCAAGACGAATCTGGCCATGGCGGTCTCTTCGCTTCCGGGCTGGCGGGTGTGGACGGTCGGCGACGACATCGCGTGGATTCACGTCGATGCGGCGGGCCAGCTGCGGGCCATCAACCCCGAGCGCGGGTTCTTCGGCGTGGCGCCCAACACCAGCCCGAAGACGAACCCGAACGCGACGGCCATGGTGAAGAGCAACACGATCTTCACCAACGTCGCGCTCACCGCTTCCGGCGAGCCGTGGTGGGAAGGCCTCACACCGCAGCCACCATCCGACCTGTCGGACTGGCAGGGGCGGCCGTGGAAGCCCGGCACGCCCGCCGCGCATCCGAACTCGCGCTTCACCGTGCTCGCCCAGCAGTGCCCGTCGATCGCGCCGAATTGGGAAGAGCCGCACGGCGTCCCGATCTCCGCGTTCGTCTTCGGCTCGCGGCGCACGACGGTGATTCCCCTCGTGTTCGAGGCGTTCGACTGGGCGCACGGCGTCTTCCTCGGCTCGGCGATGAGCACGGAGACGACGGCGGCTATCACGGGTCAGGTCGGCGTGGTGCGCCGCGACCCGATGGCAATGCTGCCGTTCTGCGGCTACAACATGGGCGACTACTTCGCGCACTGGCTCGCGACCGGCCCACGCGCGGCGAAGCCGCCACGCATCTTCCGCGTCAACTGGTTCCGGCGCGACGCCAACGGCAAGTTCCTCTGGCCGGGCTACGGCGACAACGTCCGCGTGCTCAAGTGGATCGTCGAGCGCGTGCGCGGCGGCGGACGTGCTCAGGAAACGTCGATCGGCTGGATTCCCACACGCGATGCCCTCGACACCGAGGGAGCGGCGATCTCTCGCGCGCAACTGGACGAGGCGCTGCGGGTCGACCGCGGCGAATGGCTCCAGGCGCTCGCCGACCTCGACGAGTTCTACGGTCAGTTCGGCTCGCGGTTGCCCGAGCCCATCGCACGCCAGCTCACCGCGACACGTCGCAAGCTCGGCGGCTGAGCAGCTCTTCTCGCTGACGCTTTGCCGAATCGAGCGCTGCTGAAGCGCTCGGCCTGCAGTCCGCTCCTTGATTCGTCACCGCAAGACGCCGGAATCTTGCCCGTGCCGTGGGCGCGGTGCTCGGGCGCAATTCCACGCCGACGAAGTCACGATCGCGCCAATTCTCCGCCAACGAGGCGATCGACTGTGGCATCGCGGATGCTCTGCACGCTCGCGTCGACGAGACTCGAACCTGTGCACGCCACGTACTGATCCGGGAGGGCTCATGGACCAGCAGAAGGTCGAGGCGCTGGCATTTCGTATTGTCAGTGACATGGGAGCGTCGTTCAGCATGGCGCTCGGTCACATCGGCGACCGGCTGGGCCTGTTCCGCGCCATGAAGGGTGCGGGGCCGTTGACCAGCGAGCAACTTGCCGCAAAGACGCGACTCAACGAGCGATACGTTCGGGAATGGCTGAAGGCGATGGTCGCCGCGGAGTATCTCGATTACGATCCCGTCTCCGCCCGATATCTCATGACGGCCGAACAGGCCTGTGTGCTCGCCGACGACACCAGCCCGATGTCCGCAGGCGGCGCCCTGCAGTTCACGGCGCCGACGGTCGCGAACACGGAGAAACTCGTCCGCGTTTTCCGGGACGGCGGCGGGATTCCATACTCAGAGATCGGTCCCGAGGTGCCGGAGGGCATCGCGCGATTCTTCGGCCCTGGCTACGTCAACTTTCTCGTGCAGGAGTGGCTGCCGACGGTGCCCGGCCTGCCTGAGCGGCTCAAGGCAGGTATCGACGTGCTCGACGTCGGCTGCGGCTACGGCCTGTCGACGATGACCATGGCCGCGGCGTTCCCGGCCTCGCGATTCGTCGGCATCGATTACGACGCAGGCTCGATCTTCCGCGCTCGACGCGTGGCGGCCGAGCGCGGCGTGCACAACGTCGAGTGGCGCGCCGAGCCGGCGCACCTGCTGCCTCGCGACCGACGCTTCGGGCTCGTCTGCGCGTTCGACTGTATCCACGACATGGTCGATCCCAAAGCGACGCTCCGCGCGATTCGCGGGAGCCTCGCCGACGACGGCGTGTTCGTGTGGTCGGAGCCGAACGCCTCGGACAACCCGCTGGAAAACCGCAATCCCGTGGGCAAGACCTTCCAGTGCGTCAGCCCGCTGCACTGCATGACCGTGTCACTCGCGCACCGCGGTGAAGGCCTCGGAACGGTCATCGGCGAACGCGGCGTTCGTATTCTTGCGCAGGACATCGGCTTCTCACACGTCGAGAAACTGCCCATCCAGAACCCGTTCAATCAGTTCTTCGCGCTGCGGCCTTAGCGGCCTGTCACGCGCCTGGCCGCCACGCGGGCCGGCGACATCGTGCGGCGGCGAGATTTGACATCTCGCCGCCGCGCGTCAGCGAAGAACAATGGCGGACATCGTTTGACACGGTGTCGCCGCGCGTGCTATCTCCTCCGCGCTCGTCGGTAGCGACTGTGCGAGGTAGTGCACTCCCCGCTGGAGGACACGCCGATGACATCGTTCCGCCGTCTTCCTTTCGTGCTCGCCGTCCTGCTGCTGCTCCCGAGCGTCGTGTCCGCCGCTGCGGTGGAGGTCCTCGGAACCCCGTTTCCAAGTGACGTCTACACCACGCCGGATCCCTCGCATCTCACCGGGCTGCGCGTGAACCTACCGAGCCCCGATTGCGCGAGTCATCCAAGCGACTGCGCCGACAACACCGTCCTGAACACGCTGGATGGCTTCAATCTGCAGCCGCGGATCTCGATCGCGTTCACCGACGCCATCGATCCCGCCTCGATCAGCAGCGCCAACGTCTACCTCGTGTCCCTCGGGAGCACGACGGACGGCACGGGCGCCGGCAAGGTCGTCGGCATCAATCAGGCGGTCTGGGAACCGGCCGCGAACACGCTGCATGTGGAGTCCGACGCGCAGCTCGACCAGCATACGCGCTACTTGCTGGTCATCACGCGAGGGATCCGCGATGCAGCGGGCAATCCGCTCGCCAAAACGACGTTCCAGCACGATCTCAACTTCGGCCAAACGAAGGACCCCGCGCTCAAGGCTTATCGCAAGGAGTTGCTCGACGCGCTGGACGCGCTCGGGCTCGACCCAGACACGCTGGCGGGGGTCAGCATCTTCACCACGCAGAGCGCCACCGCGGTGCTGCAGAAGATCCGCGCTCAGATCAAGGCGCAGACGCCGGCGCCGGCCGTCATGCACGGCAGCTTCGCGCGGGCCACGATCACGTCGATCGTGTGGAAGCGGCAGATCGGGACGGCGACGTTCGCGACACCGTCGTTCAACCTGTCGCTGCTCAACCCGGCCGCCGTCGGTACCGTCGCCTTCGGCCAGTTCCAGTCGCCCGACTACGAGAACGCGCTGAAGTTTATGCCCCCCGTCGGCACGCGCACCGGCGTGCCGGCGGTGCTGGGCACCAACACGATCCAGTTCAACCTGATCCTGCCGCTGTCGGCAGCACCTCCGGGCGGCTATCCCGTGGTGATCTTCGGCCACGGCTTCACCGACAGCAAACAAGGCGCGCCAAACGCTGTCGCTGCCACGCTCGCTGCGAACGGGCTGGCGACCATCGCGATCAACGTTGTCGGCCACGGCGGCGGCGCCCTCGGCACTATCACGGTCAACACCACACTCGGATCCGCCACGCCCTTCCCCGACGGCGGGCGCGGCATCGATCAGAATGGGGACGGCAACATCGACTCGACCGAGGGCTCGAGCGCCGTCGCGCCGCTCATCGGCAACCGCGACGGTCTGCGGCAAACGACCGTGGACATCATGCAGCTCGTGCGGCTCATCCAGACCGGCGGCATCCCGGGCCTGAGCACAACGCGCATCTATTACGCCGGGCAGTCGTTCGGTGGCATCTACGGCGGCATCCTGCTCGGCGTGGAGCCCGACATCCGTGCCGGAGTGCTGAACGTTCCGGGTGGGCCGATCGTCGAGATCGCGCGGCTGTCGCCGTCCTTCCGCGGCCTTGTCGCGCTGGCGCTCGGAGCACGGACGCCTTCGCTCCTCAACGGTGGGTCTTTCGGCTTCACCGAGAACATCCCGCTGCGCAACAAGCCGATCCTCATCGACGTCGTCGACGGTGCCAGCGCCATCCAGAAGAATGTCGACGACACGGAGTGGGTGTCGCAGTCGGGCAATCCCAACGCGTACGCGCCACACATCAGGAACAGCCCGCTCGCCGGCGACGGCACGCCGGTGATCATTCAATTCGCCAAGGGCGACCGCACGGTCCCGAACCCGACGGCCACGGCGCTCATCCGCGCGGGCGACCTCGCCGATCGCGCCACGTTTTTCCGGAACGACCTCAATCTGCCGGGTTCCAATCCCCATACGTTTTTGACGTTCGGCGTCGGGATCACGCCAGGTCTCCAGGCGCAGACCCAGATGGCGATCTTTCTGGCGTCGGATGGGGCGGTTACCGTGGACCCCGACGGTCCGCCTCCGGCCGGGGTGCTGTTCGAGGTGCCGATCAACGGGCCGCTGCCGGAAGAGCTGAACTTCTAAGCCGCGGAATCTCGCTGGCGCAGCGCGGCCGCGTGGCCGCGCTGCGCGGCGGCGAGATCCGGATCGGCGGGGCATCCGCCACGCTCGAGCAGCGCGATGGCCTCGGCGTAGAACGCCACCGCGCGTGTGGGATCACGCTCGGCATCCGCGACGTCGACGAGCACCGCACCTTTCGTGCGCCGCGCCTCGGGATCGTCGGGCACCTCGGCCAACACCGACTGCACGAGCGCCAACGCACCGTCGGGATCGGTCGGCGCGAGCGTGCGGGCCCGGGCCAGGCGGTCGTCGCGATCTTCGAGCCAGCAGACGCTCGACATGCTAAACGGGAAAGACGCCGTTGCGGCGCTGAGGAAACTCGTGCGCCTTGCTCTCGGCGTACGTCAGCCGCTTGACCAGCTCTGCGCGCAGGCTCGAGCCCGGCACGATGTCGTCGACGAGCATCTCCGAGGCGAGCTTGTAGATATCCACGTCCTGCGCGTACTCATCGCGCTTCGCCTTGACCCACGCCGCGCGCTCGCTCTCCGGCAGCTCCATGATCTTGTTGTAATAGACCGCGTTGACCGCGGGCTCGGGTCCCATGATCGCGATCTGGCCCTGCGGCAGCGACAGCGTCGCGTCGGGCTCGAACGCGGGACCGCACATCGCGTAGAGGCCTGCGCCATAGCACTTGCGCACGATGACGGAAATCTTCGGCACCGTCGCCTGTGACGTCGCGAACACCATCTTGGCGCCGTGGCGGATGATCCCCTCGCGCTCCACCTTGCTGCCGACCATGAAGCCGGCGACGTCGGCGAGATACACGAGCGGGATGTTGAACGCATTGCAGAGCCAGATGAAGCGCGCGGCTTTGTCCGACGAGTCGACCATCAGCACGCCGCCCTTCACCTTCGGTTGGTTGGCGATGATGCCGACGGCTCTTCCGTCGATGCGCGCCAGCCCGACGATCACCTCGCCCGCGAAGAGCTTCTTGATCTCGAACCACGAGCCGGTATCGATGACGCGCTCGATCACCTCGTACATATCGAACCACTTGCGCTGGTCGTACGGCACGATCTCGTCGATCGAGCGGCCCGGCTTCGGCTCCGCGGCCGCCACCCGCGGCGGCGGCTCGGCGAACGACTCCGGCATGAACGCGAGATAGCGCTTGGCCAGCTCGATCGCCTCTTCGTCCGACGCGGCCAGCACGTCGCCACAGCCCGAGACCTCGCAGTGCATGCGCGCGCCGCCAAGGGCCTCGAGCGTCGTCTTCTCGCCGATGGCCATCTCCACCATGCGCGGGCTGCCGACGTAGAGCGACGCCTTGCCGTCCACCATGATCACGATGTCGGTCAGGGCCGGCAGGTACGCGGACCCTGCCGGCGATGGGCCGAAGAGGATGCAGATCTGCGGAACGACGCCCGAGAGCTGGACTTCGTTATAGAAGATGCGGCCGGCGTGAAAGCGGCCGGGGAAGATCTTGATCTGCTCGGAGATCCGCCCGCCGGCGGCGTCGACCAGGTACAGCATGGGCACGCGCAGCCGTGCGGCCTTTTCCTGGATGCGGACGATCTTGAGCACCGTCTTTTCGCCCCAGGAGCCGGCTTTCACGGTGTAGTCGTTGGCCATGATGCACACGGTCTTGCCGCCGACTCTGCCGACGCCGGTGACGACGCCATCGGCCGGCGTGTCGGCCTCCTGATTGCGCGCGAAGAGCCAATCCTCCTGGAACTCTGTGCCGGGATCGAGCAGCAGCTTGAGGCGATCACGCACGAACATCTTGCCTTCGGCCCGCAGCTTGTCGCGATACTTCGTGTGGCCCTGCTCGATGCGCGCGCGCTCGGCGTGATAGCGCTCTTCGCCCTGACTCATGACGCGTAACTCATGTCGCTATTGTACGGGGCTTTCCGCGTATGGGATCGGTCCCGCATACTCCGTGCGCAGAGGCGCCCAGCGTTGCGCGCCGAGCCGTGCCAGCGTCGCGGCGAGCTGAGCGAGGTGCAGTCGATCATGCGTCACCCACGCCGCGAGTAAATCGAGGCCCGACAGCGTGCCGAGGCGGGGATGTGCAACGGCGTGACGCAGGTGGTCCCCGGAGAGCCCCGCGAGGAACGCCAGCGTCGCCGCGCGCCGCTCGACGAAAGCGGCCAGCGCCGTCGCCGGATCGGTGTCGCGATACGCCCGCTCCTCGACCCACCGCGCCGGATCGATCGCGGCGAACGTCGTCGCGCGGTCCACGACGACGTGCAGCCGCGCGCCGAAGTCTTCCGTCTCTTCGTCACGGAGGTGGCAGACGATTTCGAGCGGTGACCACTCGCCGGCGGCCGGACGCTGCCGCCACGTCGGCGTATCGACGCCGTCGAGCAGCGCGTCGAGGATGCGCGGCAACCGTGCGAGATCGGCGCGCGCGCTCGCCAGCAGCGTGGCCGGCTCCACCATGGCGGGGTATTGTAGGCTAGGGGCGACGGGAGGCGCCGCGATGGGTTTCGACTACGCGAAGTACTTCGGCGAGATCCGCCTGACGCACGATCTCACGACACGTGCCGACGAGCGCACGTGGCGGCTGATGGCGCCCGAAACACGGCCGGCACGGAAGTCGATCGTGCTCTATCTCGGGTGCAACGTGCTAAGGACCTCGCACATGATCCGGACGGTGACCGCGATCTTCGACCGCCTCGGGTTGGAGTACATCGCGGTCGGCGGGCCGACGTACTGCTGCGGCATCGTGCACCACCGGGAGGGCGACACGGCTGCCGGCGACGGAATGGCCAGGCGCACCCTTGAGCTCTTCAAGCGCTACGAGCCCGACGAAGTTGTGATGTGGTGTCCGTCGTGCATCTATTTCTACGACGAGGTCCTGCACGCACAGACGCCATACCGCGTGCGTCACACGACCGAGTTCCTTCTCGCGCAGGTGCCGCGGATGGAGTTCACCGCCCGCGTCGAGCGCAGCGTCGCGGTGCATGCCCACTGTGTGGGCGAGGCGCGGCAGCGTGAGGCACGCGCCTGTCGCGACCTCCTCGCGGCGGTGCCCGGTCTGCGTGTCGTTCCGCTCGAGCCGGATCCACGCTTCGGCCGCTCGTGTGCGCCGGCGATTCCGATCGCGCTGGGACAGGACGTGTGGGACGGGCTCGTGCGCGACGAGATCGAACGAGCGCGCGCAGCTGGCGCCGACACGCTGGCCGGCATCTATCACGGCTGCCAGCGCATGATCTGCGGCTTCGAGGCCGATGGCCGGCTGACGATCGAGCACTACCTCACGGTGTTCGCACGGTCGCTCGGCATCGAGTTCGAGGATGAGTACAAGAAATACCGGCTGTGGGGCGATCCCGAGCGCGTGCTCGAAGATGCCACGCCCTGCATGCAGGCGAATGGCGTGGATCCCGAAAGAGCGCGCGCCCTGGTGATGGCCACGTTCGCGCGGCGGCCCGCGGCCGGAGGAGCCGCCCCCTCGTAGATCGAGGCCCCGAAGTGGCGCGTCTCGTCAGCGCTCTCGAGGCTGCGGGTTGGCGTTGGCCCAGACGATGATGACCAAGACGCCATCCGCGTAGCGCGGGCCACCGATGACCGCCGGGCTACCGCGCGCGGCCTGAATAGTCGTAGTGACTTCGTTCACAGCACCTCGTTGCAGGCGAACGCGCATGTAGACGGTGTCGCCGTCGACGCGGTCGGGCACCACCTCGAGCGTGCGATCACCGGGCACCGCCCACTGCTGCACGGAGCCAATCGGCACTTCGGCACGATAGCGCTCGAGCGATGTGTACTCCTGATAGCCCGTGAGCTGGCGCAGTCGCGGCAGGAAGGCCTGCAGGCGCTCGTCCGGCCCGGGGGGCGCCAGCCGCAGCGTCGTCGACGTCGACGGCTTGTCGGTCGCGAGGAGCACGCGCGCGCCGAAGCGCACGATCTGCTGCGCATAAACGGCCGGCGCCGCCGCGAGGGCGGCGATCGCCAGGATCAGCGCGAGCATCGGGCCGAGCGCCGCCTTGAGCCGTTTGCGTGCATTGTGCAGTCGCGACATGACCGTTCCCATGGGAATCTCCAACACGTCCGCGATCTCCTTGTACGACAGCCCTTCGATATCACTCAAAACCACGATACGCCGATGATCCGGCGACAGCGTGGACAACGCCCGCTCGATGCGCGCGCGCTGCTGCGCGCCGGCCGCCGCCGCGTCGGGCCGCGCATCCACCGGCTGGTCCACCAGAACACGATCCCAATCCTCTTCCGGAATCCGCTCGGTGCCGAACGCGCGCCCCCGCGCCGCGCGAGCGCGCGCCCGGTCCGACGCCACGTTCATCACGATCCGAAAGAGCCATGTATAGAACGCCGACTGGCCGCGGAAATTCGGCAGCGCCTGCCACGCCCGCACGAACGCCTCCTGGGCGACGTCCCAGGCCTCCTCCCGATCGCGCAAGACGTTGTAGGCGAGGCGCCATACGCGCTGGCGGTACTTCTCGACCAGCGGCTCGAAGGCCGCGATCTCGCCCGCGCGGCATCGCTCGATGAGGGCGGCGTCGTCCGTTTTCACGCGCTGTGAGCAGCGGCCCCTGCATCCAGGCAGTTAGACGCGAGAGTCGCCGCGTTTATTGGGTTGATTGTGATTATCGTAGCGATGATTGTAGCGGTGATTGTAGCGACGACGCGTGCACGGGTAGAACCGTGGGTGGCCTGATCTAGACGGTCAGCGGTTCCGTCTCGCCCGATTAACCGCAAGGCTTAAGAGCGCGTCGAGGCCGAGCACGTAGCTCTGCGGCCCGAATCCAGAGATCTGGCCGCGCGCAGCGGCGGCGATCACTGACCGGCTGCGAAACTCCTCACGCGCGTGCACGTTGGACAAATGTACCTCCACCACCGGCACGTCGATCGCGGCGACGGCATCACGCAGCGCGATCGAGTAGTGCGTGAACGCGCCGGGATTGAACACCACACCGAGGAAGCCTTCGCGCCGAGCGCCCTGTAGCCAGTCCACCAGCTCACCTTCGTGATTCGACTGCCGGCACTCCACGCGCACGCCGCGCTTGCGTCCGTGCTCGCGGATCAAGCGGTCGACCGCCGCAAGCGAGACGCGGCCATAGATCGCCGGCTCGCGGGTGCCGAGGAGATTGAGGTTCACTCCGTGCAGAACGAGCGCGGCGGCCACGCCTAGTGTCCGAGCAGCTCGGAAAATGCCCAGTCGACGACGACGAAGAAGAGCAGACCGCCGAAGACGGTGTAGGCCAGCCCCGGCGCGTTGTCCTCGCGATTGACCTCTGGAATGAGGTCCGACGCGGCGACATAGATGGTGACGCCCGCGGAGAGCGCGAGCGCATAGCCCACATGATGCTGTGCGATCAGGCTCGTGGCCAAGGCGCCCGCCAGCGTCAGCACGCCGAGCCCGGCGCCGGCCGCGAGCGCCGCGCCGCGCGAGTGTCCACCCGCGAGCATGATCGACGCGATCGTGAACCCCTCGGGCAGCTTGTGCAGCATGACGGCGATGAACAGGATCGCCCCCAGCGACGGGCTGACCATGAAGCCGGCGGCAATCGCGACGCCGTCAAACACCGTGTGCACGCCGAGGCCAAAGACCGCGAGCCATCCCGCCGAGGGATGTAACAGCGCCTCGCGATGGACCTCCTCGCCAAAGTGGAAATGCGGCGCCACGGTGTGCTCGAATAGATGAACACCAAAGTATCCGAGGAGCACGAACAGGAAGGCATGCGGCACCTGGGTGCTCTCCGGCAGCATGCGAATGAAGGCGGCGGCCAGCATGAAGCCCGCGCCGCCGGCCACGAAATACCGCAGGCGCGCATGGCCGTGCTTGTGGGCCGTGGTGACGATGACCGCCCCAGCGACGTCCGCGGCGGCGGCCACGGCCGCGAACGCCAAGTATGCTAACATCGTCGGGAGCATAGCATGGCCATTGGAGCTCCTCCCCGTCTCCTTGGCGAGATTCTCGTTGCCGAAGGACTGACCACCGCCGCCGCGATCGAACGCGCCCTCGCGCGCCAGCGGAACACCGGTGAGTTGATCGGCGAGGCCCTCGTCGCTCTCGGCGCCATCAACGAGGACGACGTTGCGCGCGCGCTCGCCGTGCAACAAGACCTGCCTTACGTCTGGCGCGAAGAGCTGCCGTCGACCGTGCCCGTGCTGAAGAACATCTCGGCGAAGTACCTGCGTCAGTATCGCGTCTGCCCGCTCACCATCGAAGGTGGGGTGCTGACCGTCGCCTCCGCGGATCCGCTCAACGCGATCGTCGCCGACGACCTGCGACAGGCCACGGGGCTGACCGTGAAATTCGTCGTGAGCTCGGCCACCGGGATTCTCGAGACGATCGATCGCAACTATGACGGCGCCAACGCGACCGCGCTGCAGCGCATCGTCGAGGGTATCGACGAGGATCGCGGCCCCGAGGATGGCGACACGGACGTCAACCACCTGCGCGACATGGCGTTCGAGGCGCCGGTGGTGCGGCTCGTCAATCTCTTGATCGAGAACGCGATCACAGCCGAAGCGTCGGACATCCACATCGAGCCGTTCGAGGACACGCTGCGGATCCGCTACCGCATCGACGGCATTCTGTACGACCAGGAGGCGCCGCCGCGACGACTGCAGGCCGCGGTCACCTCGCGCATCAAGATCATGGCCGAGATGAACATCGCCGAGCGCCGGCTGCCGCAAGACGGACGCATCCGCGTCAACCTCCATGGGGCGCGCGTCGACATCCGCGTGTCGACGATTCCGACGGTGCACGGTGAATCCATCGTCATGCGGTTGCTGCAGCGCTCGAGCGTGTTCCTGCCGCTCGACAGGCTCGGCTTCCCGGCCGACACGCTCAAGCACTTCGACTCGCTCATCAAGCGTCCCCACGGAATCATCCTCGTGACGGGGCCGACCGGCTCGGGCAAGACGACCACGCTCTACGGCGCGCTCGACAAGATCAACTCACCGGATCGCAAGATCATTACGGTCGAGGATCCCGTCGAGTATCAGCTCAAGGGCGTGAACCAGATCGCGGTGAAGCCGAAGATCGGGCTCACCTTTGCGACCGGGCTGCGTCACATCGTGCGTCAGGATCCTGACGTGATCCTCGTCGGCGAGATCCGCGACCTCGAGACGGCGGAGATCGCCATCCAGGCCTCGCTCACCGGCCACCTCGTCTTCTCCACGCTTCACACCAACGACGCGCCGGCGGCCATCACGCGGCTTCAAGACATGGGCGTTGAGCCCTACCTCGTCGCCTCGGTGCTCGAGGCGGTGCTGGCGCAGCGGCTCGTGCGCCGCATCTGCATGGCGTGCCGCGTCCTCGACACACCGAGCCAGGCCGATCTCGACGCGCTCGGCGTGTCGGCGCCGGTGGGGACACAGCTCTATCGCGGCAAAGGCTGCGAGGACTGCCGGGGCACGGGCTATCGAGGCCGGATGGGAATCTACGAGCTCTTCCCGATCACCGAGGACGCGCGCAGTCTCATGCTGCGGCGCGCGTCGTCTCGCGACATCCGGCAACACGCGGTGGGCGCCGGTATGATCACGCTGCGCTTCGATGGCTGGCGCCGAGCGTGCGAGGGGCTGACGACCGTCGAGGAAGTGTTGCGCGTCACGCAGGAAGACGCCTGAGGCGATGCCGGTTTTCGTCTACAAGGCCGCCGACCGGCGCGGTCAGACAATCGACGGAGTGATGGACGCGCCCGATGCGCGGGCCGTCGTCGAGCGCCTGCAGAAGGACGCCTACTACCCGATCAAAGTCACGGCCCACGAGGAGCGCGCCGGCGTCTTCTCGCTGCGGCTGCCGTCGCGCGTCGGCCAGCGTGAGCTGCTGTCGCTGACCCAGCAACTGGCCACGCTGTTCGAGGCGGGGCTGCCGCTGGACCGGGCGCTCACGATCCTCGAAGAATTGGCATCCAATGCCCGCGTGAAGGCGATCGTCAGCGACCTGCTGCGCAGCGTGCGCGGCGGCGCGTCCTTCAGCGAGGCGCTGGCGAAGCATCACCCCAGGCCGTTCTCGCGGCTGTACATCAACATGGTGCGCGCGGGTGAGAAAGGCGGCGTGCTCGAGGTGGCGCTGCGGCGGCTGGCCGAGTTCCTCGAAGCCCGGGCCGCCTTCAACGAGGCGGTGGTCTCGGCGCTCATTTACCCGGCCGTCATCACCCTCGTCGGTGCCAGCGCCGTGGTGTTCCTTATGACCTTCGTCATTCCGCGCTTCGCGACGATCTTCCGCGACCTCAACCAGGCCATTCCGTTGCCCACGCAGATTCTTCTGACGGTGAGTGCGACACTGCAGCAGTACTGGTGGGTCGGTATGGTCGTCGTGCTCGCCGCCATCCTCGTCTGGCGCATGTGGACGGGCACGCCCGAGGGGCGGATGTCTTGGGACCGCGCCATCCTGAGCGCTCCGATTTTCGGCGGCATCGCCCTGCACGTCGAAACGGCGCGCTTCGCGCGCACGCTCGGCACGATGCTACGCTCCGGCGTGCCGGTGCTGGGCGCCCTCGCCGTCGTCGGCGACATGATGTCCAACCAGGCGGTCGGGGCCGCGGTGTCGCGGCTGTCCGACGGCGTCAAGCGCGGCGGCACCATCGCCGCGGGGATGCAGGACCAGAGCATGTTTCCCTCGCTCGCCGTCCACATGGTGCGCGTGGGTGAAGAAACCGGACGCATGGAGGAAATGCTGCTCAAAGTCGCCGATACGTTCGAGACCGACGTGCGCATCGAGATGAAGCGCACGCTGGGCCTGCTCGAGCCGACGATCATCGTCCTGATGGGGGTACTCGTGGCATTCATAGTCGTCGCAATGCTGATGGCCATCTTTTCGATCAACGAGGTGGCGCTGTGAGGCGGGGCCTTCTCCGAAACGAGCGCGGCTTCACGCTGATCGAGCTGCTCGTCGTCATCATCGTGCTCGGCCTTCTCGTCGGCCTCGTCGGTCCGCGCCTCTTCGGCCACGTCGGCACGTCCAAGCAGGCCGCGGCCAAAGCGCAGATCGAGCTGTTCGGAACCGCGCTCGATGCCTACCGGCTCGACGTCGGCGGCTACCCGACATCGGCCCAGGGCCTGGCGGCCCTCGTGGCCAACCCGAACGTCCCGAACTGGAACGGACCTTATTTGAAGAAGCGGGAGGTGCCGTCCGATCCCTGGGACGCGCCGTACAAGTACGTCTGCTGCCCCGGCCAACACGATGATTACGACCTGTGGTCCGAGGGAGCGGACAAAGCGCCCGGCGGCGACGGAGAAAACGCCGACGTCACGTCGTGGCAGTCCCTGAAATCGCGAAAGGCGGCCCAGCAGTAAGCGCGCCACTCGCGCGCGCACGATCCGAGGCGGGTTTCACCCTCCTCGAGCTGATCGTGACGCTGCTGATCCTCATGCTGGTCGTCGGCCTCACCGTGCCCGTCGTCGGCCGGAGCAGCGACGCCGTGCGCAGCCGCGCCGAGGTCGCGAGCTTCTCCGCCGTGTTGCGTAAGGCGCGCGAGCGCGCGATCACGAGCCGGGTGGCGCAGACGGTCGTGATCGACCCGACAAACCGCAGCATGACCGTGACGTCTGGCAGCGAAACCGAGGCGCGCGAGACACGGCAGCTGCCCGAGCGTCTCATCGTCGAGGCGACGCCGCCGCCTGCACTGACGGTGCGCTTTGAGCCTCAGGGCACTTCGAGCGGCGCCGACTACAAGGTCAAGGCGGGCGAGGCCGTCTACCGCGTCACGGTGGATCCGATCACCGGGCGCGTAAAGAGCACCAGGCTATGAGGCGACTGGGGCGGCGAGCAGCGCGAATGTTCGCGCGCGGCGGACAGTCGGGATTCACGCTGCTCGAGGTCCTCGTCGCGCTCGCCATCCTCGGCTTCGCGGTCGTGGTCTCGATCCAGGCGTTCGCGTCGGGACTGCGGCTGCTCAAGCTCTCGGGTGAGCATCAGGAGGCGATGCTGCTCGCGGACCTCAAGGCACGTGAGGTCACCACTCCGACACAGCCCGCCCGCGACAGCGGTGTGCAGGGTCCGTTCACGTGGGAGCGCGAGGTCAAGCAGGTCGTGGCGCCCGACCTCGAAGTGGAGGGGCGCACCGTGAAGTGGCGGCAGTGGGAGGTCGACGTCTTCGTGCGCTGGGGTGACTCGCGCCAGGTCACGGTGGCGACGCTGAGAACCGTGGCGGGCGATGGCACGCCGCCTCCGACGAGGTCGACACGATGAGGCACTCGCGCGGCTTCACGCTGCTCGAGCTCCTGATCGCACTGGCCATCGTCGGGCTGCTGCTGACGATCGCCTTCAGCGGTCTGCGAGTCGCCATGGCGGCGTGGACGCGCGGCGAAGATCGCGCCGAGGCGCATCAGCACGTGCGCGCGCTCGCCTTTACGATGGCGCGCGCGCTCGGCGCTGCCTATCCCTATCGCGCCGCGAAAACCGATACGCCGGAAGTCGTCATGCTGTTCAACGGTGCCGAGCAGAAGCTCGAGTTCGTCACCCAGGCACCGCCGCTGCCGCTGCAGGCGCCGGTCGCGTTCACCGCGGTTGCGATCTCGCTCGAGTCCGGCGAGGAGAGAGGCCTGGTCGTCCGCGAGCGCGCCTTGCCGAATTGGGATCCGTTCACGAAGGGCGAGATCGTCATGCGCGACCCCGCCGTCACGTCCCTCGCGTTCAAGTTCCAGAACGAGGACGGTGACTGGGTCGACAGCTGGGACGCTCAGGACATGAAGGCGATTCCCCGCGGCGTGCAGGTGACGCTCGGCGCCACGCTCAACGGCCGAACGTTGACGCTGCCGCCCATCACGGTCAGCATCCGCACGACGGGGGCCGTGAAGTGAGCCGTGATCGCGGCTTCGCCCTGATCGCGGTGCTGCTCGTGCTCGCGATGGTTGGCGTGCTCGGCGCCGAGTTCGCTTACTCGATGCGTCTCGAAGCGACGTCAGTGCGCTCCTACAAGGACACGCTGACCGGTGCCCATCTCGCCGAGGCGGGCATCGAGCAAGCGATCCGCGAAATCGCCGGCGACGTCATGTATGCCGTGCTCGCCGAGGACGGCAACCTCACCTTTTACAATCGCACGAACCTGGAGCTGAAACGACTGCCGCGCACCAACGTGCCGCTCGGCGCCGGCCAGTTCTCGTACCGGATCACCGACGAGGAGGCGCGCCTCAACCTCAACACGTCGCCTCCCGACCGTGTCGAGCGGCTGCTCGAGGCGCTTGGGCTGGAGAAGTCCGTCCGCGACACGATCAACGACAGTCTTCAAGACTGGCGGGACACGAACGAGGAGCACCGCCTCAACGGCGCGGAGAGCGAAGACTACTATCTAAAGCTGCCGCTCCCCTACCGCTCCAAGAACGCCAACCTCGACTCGATCACCGAGCTGCTGCAGATCAAAGGGATCACGCCGGCGATCTACTCCGGCACCCCGGGCAAGCCGGGGCTGGCGGCCTACGTGACGGTGAAGTCGCCGGGTCAGGTCAACCTCAACACCACGTCATGCACGGTCCTGCGCTCGCTCGGCTTCGGGGACGCCGAGTGCTCGGCCGTCGAGCAGACGCGCCGGGCTGGCGCCTACGTGAGCGTCCCGGGACAGTTCGGCGGGCGCGGATTGTCGCTCACGACGCGCACGTTTCGGATCGAGGCGGACGGCATCATCGACGGCCAGGTTCGGGCCCAGCTGACCGCCATCGTCCAGCGGCAGGCCGGGACGACCGGCGACACCGTCTCGGTGCTCGAATGGTCGGGTGTCCGGTGAGGGGAAAACTTTTGCCACTCGCGGGCTTTCCTCGTAGGCTAGTCGAACAAACTTCAAGGCTGGTTGAATGAACTTCAAGCCGATCCGGGTCTCTGTCGTCCTTCTCGGTGACCGGCTGGCGACGGCCGTGCTGACGGGCTCGCGCGTCGAGGCCTTTGTCGTCGAGGCCGAGACGCCGGCCATGGCTCTCCGGGCCGAGCTCGACGCCCGCGGGCTGCCGGCGCGCACGGCCTCGTTCGCGCTGGCCCGCAGCGCAGTGACCGTGAAGCCCATCGACCTGCCGCCGGTGACCGGCGATCTCCGCCAGATGGTCGGGTTCGAGCTCGAGCGGCACCTGCCGTTTCAAGCTGAGGACGCCTCGTACGATTTCGTGGCGCTACCCAACGAGCCCGGGAGCGAGCGGCCGGCGACCGGCGAGCAGCGCGTGCTGATCACCGCCGCGGATCGCCGCATCGTCGACACCGCCCTGCGACTCGCTGAGGAGGCACGACTCCGTCCGCTCTCACTGACGGTCGCCGTCCATAACTTGCCGATGCTGGCCCGAATGCCGCGCGGCGGCCACATCGCCTGGGTGCATCGCGCCGCCGGCGCGACGGACCTGCTGCTGCTCGTCGGCGAAACGCTCATGCTCAGCCGAACCTTGCCGGGCACCGAGGAAGCGGTCATCGCGGACGAGATACGGCGGTCGATGGTCGCCCTCCGCTGGCGGGGCTGCGACGCGGTGTGGATGTCCGGCGATCCGGACATGAGCCAGCCGGCCGGCACCAACCCTCTGGCGGAGCTCGGCGCGCCGATCACCGAACCGGCGTGGACGCCGCGGGCCGTGCGTCAGATCGACGAGCTTGCGGAGGAGCACCGCGGCGCGCTGCAGCTCGCCCTGGCCGTGGCCGCCGGGCGCGGCGTGCGTCCGCTCGAGCTCCTGCCGTCGGCGGTTCGCCCGCGCCGACTGACTCGGCCACAGGCGTTCACCGTCAGCATGGCAGCGGCCACCGCGCTGCTCGCGATCCTCGCGCTGCTCGCCCCCGGCTGGCGCGAGCAGCGGCGTCTCAATCGCATCGACGCGGAAATCGCCCGCCTGGACCCGGACGTCAAGAACGTCGACCGCGTGCTGCGTGACCTCGAGCGCAAGCGCAAGCTGCTCGCCACCCTCGACGGAGTGGAGGCGGCGGGCGTGCGTCCGCTCCCGGTGTTGCGCGAGCTGACGGAGATCCTGCCGAACGACGCCTGGCTGACGACCGTGTCGCTCGACGCCAAGGGTGTAGAGCTCACGGGCGCCGCGTCGGCGGCGAGCACGCTCATCCCATTGCTCGAAAATTCACCGCGCCTGGAGCGGGTCGAGTTCTCGTCGCCGGTCACCCGTGGCCGCGACAACCGCGAGCAGTTCCGCATCCGCGCCGCGTGGGAGGCTGCCGGCGCCGTCGCGCCCATCGGAGGGCCGCCGACCGCGGGAGCTCCGGTGCCGGCGGGCCCACCGGCCGCTGTCGTGCCCACGCCATCGGCTGGCGCTCCGCCCGGGCCGACACCTGCCCCGGACCTGACGCGGCGGCCGCCGGCACCGGGAGGTGTCCGACAATGATGCGCTGGCTCGCCCGCTTCTCGCCGCGTGAGCGTGCGATCGTCGTCGGTGGGGCCGCCATTCTCCTGGCCGTCGGCTTCTGGCTGTTCGTCGTCACGCCGCTGCGCGACCGCAACGCCGCGACCGCCGAGCTCGTGCCCGAGCGCGAGCGCCTCCTGGTGCGGCGGCTGGACCTGCTCGCGCGCCGCGGGCAAATCGCGTCGGAGCTCCAGGCCGCCAACGCGCGGCTGGATCGGCTCAATGCCCGCCTGCTCACCGCGGCGTCCCCTGCAGTCGTCGCTTCGGAGCTGCAGAAGCTCGTGAAGGACATGGCGGCCGAGGCCAGGACCGAGATCCGGAGCGAGCGGATCCTGCCGCCCGAGGAGCGCGGCGATCTGCTCGAAATTCCCGTAGAGATCGCCGTTTCGGCCGAGATTAGGCAGCTCGTGGATTTGCTCGCTCGCGTCGAGGGCGCGCAAAAATTGTTGACCGTCAAGGACTTGCGGGTCAGAGTAGTGAACGTCAGTCAGCCCAAAGAGTTGCTGGCGACCCTGACCGTGTCCGGCTTCATTCTGCAGCCTGCGAAGACGAAAGCGTGATGCCAAGGAGACTCGTGGCCGCAAACGTAGTGCTCGCTGCCCTGGCGGCGGTGCTGGTCCTGTACATCGCGCGGCAGTTCATGGCGCCGATGCCGCTGCCCGTCGGCGGCCGCCGGGCAGCCGCGAGCGGCACGGGCGCGCCGGCGATGGATGGGCCGCGGCCACCGGCAAGCGCTTACAACGTCGTCGCCGCGCGCAGCCTCTTCAGCCCCACACGAACCGAAGCGCCCTCGGGAGCCGTGGTGACCGGCGCCCCGCTGGTGAAGCCCAACCTGTTCGGCGTCGTCGTGCGGGAGAGTGGCTCGATCGCCTACCTCGAAGACCCGACGACCAAGCGCGTCGCCGGATACCGTGTCGGCGATCGCATCCTTGGTGGGACCGTGCAGGCCATCAGGGCCGACGTCGTCACAATCGACGTGCCGGGCGCGGGCGGCGCGCTGGACGTGCGACTGCACGATGCCGGGAAGCCGCGTGCGACGCCGGCGGCCGTGACGGGGACGCCGCAGCCGACGGTGGCCCCGGCTCTGCCAGGCGTGATTCCGCCCGCGGCGCCGCCACCGGCGCAGGTGGCGCAACCCACGCAACCGCCGGTCGTGCAACCCGGCCAGGTGCCGCCCATTGTCCTACCAGGTCAGCCGCCTGCGGCCGTGATTCCCGGACAACCGCCGGTCGTGACGACGACGCCTCCGCAACTTCCGGGGCGACGACCGCTTCCACCGAACCTGCTGCGCCGTCTACCGCCTGGAATGGCCGATGCTCCGCAACAGTAAGCTCAACGCCGTCGTCGCGAGCACCCTCGTGCTCTCGCTCGTCGCCGGCTGCACGGCGAAGGGCAAACAGGCCCCCAAGATCACCACGCCGCCCGAGGGCCCGGTGCCGCCGCCGCCAACGGTGACGATCCAAACCGAGCCGACCATACCGCCCGTCTCCGTCGGCCCGCGTCCGCCCGAGGCGGTTGCGCCGCCACCGACCGCGCCGGCGAGGCCAGCGCCCGCGCCGACGCCGACGCTTGCACAACCGCCAACCGCGCCCACAACGGCGCCGAGCGGGCGGTTCATCGTGCTCAACTTCGACAACGCCGACATCGAGACGGTGATTCACGCCGCGAGTGAGATCGTCGGGTTCAACTACGTACTGTCACCCGACGTGCGCGGCAAGGTGACCGTCCAGACGTCAGGTCGCATCCCGCAGGAAGACGTCTTCGGCGTGTTGCTCGGCATTCTCGAGGTGCACGGCTTCACCGCAGTGAAGTCCGGCAACCTCTACAAGATCGTCCGCGTCGAGGGCGCGCGCGAGCGCGCGGTGCCGACCATCGTCGGCGACGTGCCGGTCGACAAGCGCTCGCCGGACGAGATCATCACGCAGATCGTCCCCGTGCGGTACGCCTCGGTGAATGATCTCGGCGTCCTGCTGCGGCCGTTCGTGTCGTCGCGGGGAACGCTCGTGGCCAACCGCGAGACCAACGTCCTCATCATCACGGACGCCGCGTCCAACATCCGGCGCGTGCTCGACATCATCAAGATGGTCGACGTGCAGGTTTCGCTCGACGAGCTCCAGATCATTCCCGTGACCTTCGCCGATGCCACCGAGGTCGCGACGATCCTCAATCAGCTGTTCGCAGGCGGTCGCCTGCGCGCGGCGGTCGGCGGCGTGCCCGGCGCACCCGGCGCGCCGGCGCCAGTCCCGGCGCCCGGTGCCGCCGCGCCGGTCCCCGGCCCTGCCGGCACGTCAACCGTCGAGCGGCAGCCGATGGTCATCGCCGAGAAGCGCTCGAACTCGCTCATCGTCAACGGCCGAAAGTCCGAGATCGACATGATCCGCCGCATCCTGGCGCAGCTGGACATCAACGTCACCGGCGGCCGACGCGTCTTCATCTATTTCGCCGAAAACGCGAAGTCGAAGGATCTCGCCGCGACGCTGAATGCAATCTACGGTGCCAAGGAGACGGTCGCGACCGCGTCGCCGACACCGCCGCTGACCGGGCGGACCGCGGGACAGCCGCCCCAGCCGACGCCACCGCCGCCGACAGTCGCACCCGGCGGCCCGCTCACCCCCGGCCTCGCTGACATCGGTTTCGTCGAGGGTCAGTTCCGCTTCATCGCCGACGAGACCACGAACTCGATCGTCGTCACGACCACGCCCCGTCAGTGGGTGGACATCGAGCCGACGGTTCGCTCGCTCGACAAGATGCCACGCCAGGTGCTGATCGAGGTGCTCGTCGCGGAGATCACGCTCAACGAGGACACTTCGCTCGGCCTGGACTGGGCGCTGAAACAGGGGAAGTTCAACCTCGCGCAGCAATCGATCACCACGTCCTCGACGAGCACGCCGACGATTCAGGCGCCGTCGGGCTTCCAGGCCCTCGGAGCGGCGACGGCGCTCGCGGGGCTGCCCGGTGCTGGCCTCACCGCCTTCACGTTCGCGACCGACAGGTTCTTCGCGATGCTCAACGCGATGGCGTCGGACAACCGCGTCAACGTCATCAGCAATCCGCACGTGATGACGTCGGAAAACAAGAAGGCCATCATCAACGTGTCGACGTCGGTGCCGATCATCACCGGCCAGCAGACGAGCACAGTCAGCGTGCCGGGTCAGACGGCCGGCACCACCAGCACGACGATCACGACGGGCGGCGTGAACCAGACCGTCGAGTACCGCGACGCCGGCGTGATCCTCACCGTCACGCCACGAATCGGCGAGCGCGGCACGGTCGCGCTCGATGTCAAACAGGAAGTCAACTCCGTCGGCCCCGCGGTCGCGCCGACGAACTCGCCGTCGTTCCTCAAGCGCGAGGCCGAAACGTCGGTCGTCCTGCTGAACAACCAGACGCTTGTGATGGGTGGGCTCATCCAGGACAAGCGAACGCTGAACCAGCGCGGCGTACCGATCTTCTACAAGATCCCGGTGTTTGGATTCCTGTTCGGCTTCAAGGAGTACACCATCGAAAAGAGCGAGCTGGTGCTCCTGATCACGCCGCGTGTGGTCGGAACGCCGATCGATGCGCAGCGCATCACCGACGAGATGCGGCGCGCGACGCCGGAGTTGAACGACGCGCTCCGAAAGGCGCCGCGGCCGCCGGGGACCACGCTGCCGGCCCCGATGCCGGGCGCGGGGTCCGTGCTGATACCGGCACCGCCACCGAGCGGGCCACCCGCGGGTGCGCCACCATCGGGCGTGCCGCCGATCCCGCCCGCGCCGCCTCCTCCCTGAAGGGGCGCGGCGCGGTCATCGCGGACAGCGCTTCAGCGGCCGGTGAACTTCGCGGGCCGCTTCTCGAAGAACGCCGCGAGACCCTCCTGATGATCTTCCGACGAGATCGCGATGCCCTGAGAGAAGGCTTCGAGGTCGAGCGCCACGGCGAGATCGGACGTGGCCGCGCGATTCACCATGTGCTTGGCCATCCGCAGCACGGCCGGTGGCCCCCCCGCGATCTTTTCGGCGAGCGCTCGCGTGGTGCTCTCGAGCTCGGCCGCGGGCACGACACGATTGACGAGCCCGATCCGCGCCGCCTCGGCGGCCTCGATGATGTCCGCCGTGAAGATCAGCTCCTTCGC
>Ga0075436_100000380_pt1 | contig 28344 bp, 22 predicted proteins | sample RhiMethybrSRZTD5_FD_75303 | JGI IMG/M metagenome (GOLD analysis project Ga0075436, IMG submission 75303) | Populus rhizosphere microbial communities from Tennessee, USA - Rhizosphere MetaG P. TD hybrid SRZTD5 | ecosystem: Host-associated > Plants > Roots > Rhizosphere > Soil | place: USA...
GAAACTCCTATTGGCGAAGACAAGGATAAACAGGATAGTATTTTAGCTGAATTTATTAAAGATGAAAAAGCTATTGCGCCCAATAATGAAGCGGCCCGTAAATTATTGAAAGAACGCATTGGCCAGATTTCAAGTGAACTGACGCCCCGTGAATTGAAGATTTTAGCCATGAGATTTGGTTTGGACGACGGTGTTATGCATACCTTGGAAGAAACGGGGGCGGAGTTTGGCGTTACTCGTGAACGTATCCGTCAAATTCAAGCAAAAGCTTTAGAAAAATTACGACGACACCAAGATCTCAAGAAAGTGAAGGATTATTACTGATACATAAAAGCTGCGCGTGGCCACGCGCAGCTTTTTTTTGGGTTGTGGATAACAGTGTTATAGACTCGTTTGACAGGTGGTATATAATAAAAATGAACACATGAAGACACGACACTATCTTATTGGTTTTTTGGCCGTAAGTACTATCCTATATGGAGGGATAGTTATAGCCCAGACGACATCGGGGCGTGTTTCTCTACCTGTAACTAAGAAAACTACTATAACCGCCAGGAGGGCAATTGACCGGATACAAACAGCAACACAGACAACCATAAGCAATGTCCGATATGATTTACGCGGAAAAATTTCCGCCATAACAGACGTTGCTCGCCAAAACATAGCCCTTATGATTATTGGCCAGCTTGACCATATTAATAAATTGGCAGTAGACCATTTTAATGATGTTCTTGATCACCTTGATAACGTCCTCTCAAAAATTAAATCCCGAACAGACAAAGTAAAAAGCAGCGGTGCTGATGTGTCAGTTGTTGAACGGAGCATTCAAAAGGCTGCCGACGCCATTGCCCAGGCACGCACCGCCGTAAATGCCCAGGCAAAAAAGTCCTACCAAAACACTATTAATGCCCAAAGTATTTCTACAAATCAAGCTTCAACATCAGAAGGCCAAAATAACCTTATGAGCTCATTACGCGTACAATTCCAGGCGGCCCGCAACGCATTAAAAACTGATTTGTTTACATTACGCGATGGAGTCATTAAAAATGCCCGTACAACAGTACAGGACGCCTTGCGAGCGCTTATGCAAGTAACAAGCACAACGAGTAAATAACATGAATATCCGTCTTATTATTGCAATTATCCTGGTCCTTATTATCGGTGTTGCCGCTTGGTTTTGGTACGCAAGTTTTTTACCATCAAAAACACAATATACCAATAATCAAAACACCGCTCAAGATAGTAATAACGGATCGGCATTTGATACAACAGCTGCCATTTCTCATGATCTTAACAGCATCCCTGATGATTCTTCTATTGGAGATTCAGTAAAGCTTATTGATAGCAGCGTCAGTAGTTTTTAGCATATTCTTATGTAAAGGAAGGCTTTGTGCTTTCTTTTTTGTTATACTAGATATATGAAAAAACTCGTGCTGTCTGGTATTCTTATTGTTTGTGCAAGTATTTTTTATGTCGGTGCTGCATCTATTCATCAGTCTACGCACCGCGCCTGTTTTTCTCAAAACAGCTGTTTTTTTGTTGAAATAGCAGCTACTGATGCAAGCCGCCAACGAGGATTGATGTACCGCACCCACCTTGGTAATGATAAAGGGATGCTGTTTATATTTGATACGCCAGGCCAATATCCGTTTTGGATGAAAAACACACTCATTCCCCTTGATATTATTTGGATTGGCACTGACAAAACCATTGTATCTATTGTAGAAAATGCGCAACCATGCGGTGCGTTGTGCCCGTTAATAAATCCAGAAAAAACGGCACAGTATGTTTTAGAGATACGTGCCGGTCAGTCCGGGAGGGTGGGATTGAAAGTAGGCGATACTATGGCTATGCAATAAAAAATGCGCCTCGGGGCGCATTTTTTATTCTCGTGTTGCTCGCTCTGCGCGCTTAGCGTCTATTTCGGTTAGATACATTTTCCTCATTCGCACGTTTTGAGGAGTTACTTCAACCAACTCATCGTCGCCAATATATTCTAACGCATCCTCTAATCCCATAGTCTTTGGAGTATTAAAATGCTCGTCAGATCCTTCTCCCTTGCTCCGCATATTGGATAATTGTTTGGTTTTGCACACATTTACGCGGATATCTTCGGGGCGTGAGTTTTGTCCTACCACTTGACCTTCATATACTTTGATACCATGGCCCAAAAAGAGCGTACCGCGGTCTTGGACATTAATAAGTCCGTAAAAGTTAGTTTCACCCGTTTCATGGGCAACTAATGACCCTTGTAAGCGTTCTTTCCAGTTTCCTGGGTCAGTCATATATTGGTGAAAGCTCGTGTTCATAATGCCCAAACCCTTGGTGTCGGTCAAAAATTCAGCGCGGTAGCCAAAGAGTCCTTTGGTAGGGATAATAAATTCCAAAAATACTGTCTTGTCTTGATTGCGTAATTCTTTCAGTTCACCTTTGCGAGCTCCCAATTTTTGCATGATTGCTCCATGGTATTGTTCGGGAACCTCAATAAATATTTTTTCATACGGCACCATCATCTGGCCGTTGATTTCACGGGCGATCACCTGCGGACGTGAAACCTGGAATTCATACCCTTCGCGGCGCAGCCGTTCAATAAAGATTGCCAAATGCAATTCGCCACGGCCTGAAACTGTCCAGGTGCCATTGGTGTTTTCTTCAACACGGAGGGCAACATCGGTTTCTAATTCTTTAAACAAGCGCTCGCGGATTTGGCGCGACGTGCAAAATTCACCTTCTTTGCCGGCAAACGGAGAATCATTGACCATGAAGGTCATTTTTACCGTCGGCTCTTCAATGTTAATAAGCGGCAGGGCATGCGGAGTTTCAGGATCAGCGATAGTTTCACCAATGGTTACATCGGGAATGCCGGCAACCGCAGCAATATCTCCCGCGCCCAGTTCTCGCACTTCTATCTTTCCTAATCCCAAGAAGGTCATGAGCGAAATGACACGGTACTTTTTCTCCACCCCCTGGCGGTTAATATGGGTTACTTCTTGTCCTTCCATAATTTTTCCGTTATAGATGCGCCCAATGGCAATGCGCCCCTTAAAATCATCGCCGGCAATAGAGGTAACCAGCATTTGCAATGACTTTGCGGTATCAGCAATAGGTGAGGGGATATGTTTTACAATAGCTTCAAAAACGGGCGTAATGTCTTGCATCTTTGCCAAATCAGGCTCAGTCCCTGCTTTACCGTCGCGTCCTGATGCGTATAAAACCGGAAAATCAAGCGAATGATCTCCAGCGCCCAATTCCAAAAAGAGTTCAAGGGTTGCTTCAAGCGCCCACTGCGGCCGAGCACCGTCCTTATCAATTTTATTAATGACCACAATAATCTTATGGCCCATTTCTAAGGCTTTTTTCAATACAAAGCGGGTTTGGGGCATAGGACCCTCTTTCGCGTCAACCAACAGTAAACATCCATCAGCCATGTTGAGGACGCGTTCTACTTCGCCACCAAAGTCAGCGTGGCCTGGTGTGTCAATAATATTGATTTTAATAGCTTGCCCTGAAGGATTTGAAGGGTCGCCGTATTGCACTGCAGCGTTTTTAGAAAAAATAGTAATACCGCGCTCGCGTTCCAATTCATTTGAATCCATAATAGCTTCCTGTTGGGCGAATTCTTTCTTTAAGTGCGTTTTTGACTGACGCAAAAGAGCGTCCACTAATGTGGTTTTTCCGTGGTCAACGTGGGCAATAATGGCAATATTTCTAATAGGGTTCATACAAAGACATATTATATATGAAAATTCTTACTCTGTCAAAATAATGAAAAAGCCCGGGCGATTGCTCGGGCTTTGCAGGGTTGATGACTACGCTCTATTTTGAGCGAGGTGATCAGCATCAGCTTTCTTGCATTTTTCGTCATTACAAACGGCAATGTCGTGGGTTGGGTTTCCAACGCTTTTGGGCAAATCTTTCCTCCACGACGACCATGCGCCGTTTTCGAAAAACCGTACCCGACGGCAGTAAGAACATTGCTGTGCCTTTACTGTTGTTTGGGGCATGGGATACCTCTCCGTGAAAGGAGGACTGCGCGTTATTTCAACACAGCGAGCAGGATTCTCTTGATAAGATGTTCTGCTACTTTACGAGTCAGGTTGGGGTTAACCCACAGGCTGGCAAATTCTTTTCCACCTTCCATGGTCTTTTGAAAGCCCAGCATTCCGATGATATGGGTGGAATTGAAGCCCAACTTTCGCAGGACTTGAAACGTATACGCCTGATACCCCTCAATGAGGGGTTGGGAGTCCCAGGTACTAATGACCGGGATCGTGGCCATTGCCGTAGCGAGTGTGCGGGCGCGGGATAATAATTTCGCCTCTTCCTTTTCTCCGCCAGCGATGGAGTGGAGTTCAAACAGGTCAGACTGTTTTGGATCTGCCGCTACGATGAACCAGGCCCCCACCTCTACTGGTTCGTCTCTCGGGTTTTCTCCTTCGATGATGTAGTTGTTAAATTTCTCTATCTGCAAGTCAGCAATCTGCACCACCCGTTCATGGAGTTTCTGGTGTTCACCAGCGGTCGCGCGGACTTTTTTGAGCCAGTCGTCAAAAAAAGACAGCATGGTATGCTCCGTGAAAAGAACTGTTGTTTGGATTTTTACTATACCCTATTTTTATATAAATATCAAGAGCGGTGATACATCTCAAAAGCCCTTCAAGGGCTTTTGAGATGTACTATTTTACAAAAAAAGTGAAAGCGTAATACACAAAAAATGCGGGCCACACGAGAGCCTTTAACAGTCCCGTAAGCACTCCTGCAAATGTCGTAGCGTGGCTAATAAAATAAATAGCGGCGCCAATGAGCCCTAAAACATATGCCGCATTGCCTCCTTGATGAATGTGTTTTTCCATATTTAATTTTTTAATAATTATTTATAATGAGGGCCTATCATGTGATTTCTTTTCTATAAAAATAAACCGGCCGTCAAAAAGAGTATGCATGATAACGATACCAGTACCCGTGGCGCACAAAAATATCATCAACTCCACTTGGCCAGCAAGTAAGAGAGCACAACCTAATATAATGCACAGCAATCCGTAGCTGCTGTGGTGAATATGGTATCCAAAGATAATTTCGTGGTGACGATAGTATCGCTGGTTTAATATTTTATTCTTCTTGAGGGTAAATTCAAACGTATGGGAGGCTAATATCCCAAATACAAGCCCAAGAGTAATAAGTAAGATAACATCCATGATTATAAGTATCCATGCATCAGGTCCAATACAAGGCTGATAACTAATGCAATAACCGAAGTGACTAAAATAAAAGCAGAATTAAACCGCACTTTTGAAGTAACACTCGTGTCTATGAGATAGAGTAAGGCAGATTTTTGTTCTGGTGGCACATTGCTGTCTTTAAGGGCTGATGTGAGGTTATAATCTTGTACCATCTTGGCGCGCTTGGTTTCTATACGCGTGCGGTGCCAGAAATAAAAAATAAAACCTATAGTTCCAATATACCAGACAATCTTAATCCATACCCCATCTAAAAGGAAAATAATGCGATAGGCAAGCGTGGCCACAATGCCGCTGACAAAGAAAAACGTGCGCACGTATCGAGGGCTTGGTTTTATTTCACGGGGAAGATGGGGTGATGGTTCCATGATGTTTATTATATGTTTATTATATGTTTATTTAATATATTTTTGTAGTTGTACGTTTCCTGTTGTTCGTTCTACGGTAAATACTATTTTTCCCAATACTTGGCCGCGCTTGTTTTCAACAGAGACGCGCCATTTTCCGGGCTTGGGATTAGCAAACCACGTAAAGCCTTTATACCCATCTTGTCTGCCGCCCGTAATGGTAAGCGCAGGTGTAGCCATCGTCACCCAATCTTTTGTACTCGTGTCGTAATACTGCCAGCGGTCAATAATAGTTGTGGTAAGATCAGAGGGAGCAAAAATAGCGGTGTACAAAAACGCCCGTTCGCTCGGTTGTAAATGAAGAACCGGCCGCTGCAATAGCGCGTCAAGCAATGATTGTTTTTCGCCAAGCACCGTGTAATGGGCATTATTAAAACTAATGCCATGATAGACGCCTGCATCACGAAGTGCGAGGGGAATAGGTGGTGTTATATTTCCAAAATACATGCCGTTCATGACAATCGTGATAATTCCAACACAGAGAATAATAGGATACATTTTGCGATGAATAACATCTGCTGCGCGTGAGAGATAATAAAGATACAGCGCAAAGAGCCCGATACTGACGACGAGAGCTGCTATAAAGGGCCACACGCTGCTTGAATTAAAAACAAACGGGAAGGTAACTGAAAAGAAAGACAACGTAACAAAGAAATAAACGCTCAACTGGACAATAGGCTTGTCAAAATAATGACGGAAGCGGTCGTGCACTACCATAAGTATGACGATAATGGCTAACAGTGGCCAGCTGACTGAAAAGGCTCCATAAAACCAATAGAAAATAAGGGAGAAGCGCAGTAATACTCCAAACATGAACTGGATAATAAGCGGGCAGTAGAGTCTTACGTATCGTGTCCACAAGGGCAATCGGCCTAAGCGCCCGGCATCATACATATGCATAAAAGCGATAGCAAGACCCGCAATCAGCCAGTGCACCGCCAGGAAAAGCAGAGTGAAGTCAATTTCAAAGCTGGCAAACGTAATATAGTCAACAATAAATCCGCCAACCAGCAGCGCGGGAACCAAAAACCGTTCATACTTAAAATAAAAATCCTTTGCTTTGCGGTAGTGGGAGGTAATAGTTTCTTTTACGGCCATTGTTTTAGTATACTGTGAGCACTCAAAAACCGCCAGTTGGCAATAGGGTGAAGAAATCCGTGTGAACTGCAAGGTAGCTCTTTACGAAGCCAAGAATCATTATTCTCCTGAAAAAATATAATAAAAAACATCCGCAATCCTGCGGATGATTTCCTTATTTGAGTTTTTTGATCTTGGTGTGCTTTGCCAACCTTCGCAAAGCCCTCTTCTTAATATCCCGAACCTTGGATGTTCTCATATTGAGCATTTTCCCGATTTCCTTTGGCGTGTGGAGAATGCCGTCCTTAAGGCCAAAGCTAAGCGAGATGATTGTATTTTCTCTTTCGTCCAGAAGAGCCGATATGGCCTGTTCCAATAAGCTTAGGAGAGAATTCCCCTCAGCTTCCGTGCTTGGACACACAGATCTTTCGTCGTGCATGACGTTATGAAGAGAATGTTCATCATCCCGTGCCCCCAGTTGTGCATCAAGCGATACACCTCGTGGCCTGTCACGAACAAGACCCCGCCAGATGGCTTGATGGATTGCGTCGTGGGAATACGTTGAGAATTTAGCTCCCTTATGTGATTTAATCACCCTGGCAGCTCTCACGAGCCCCATGTTGCCTTCTTGAATCAGTCCAAACAGAGTGAGGTTCAATGACTTGCCTAGATACTTTTTGGCGATGGGGACTACAAGCCGTAGGTTTGCTTCTACAAGCTCATTTTCTGCCGTGATATCTCCGTTCTCGATTCTCTGTATAAGCGCTTGCTCTTCCTTTTCGCTCAATAGCGGTCTTTGAGAGATTTTATTGAGATAGATGCTTAACATTAAATCCCGTTTCTTGGGCATGGTTACCTCGTATGTAAAAGGGCTAATCGCGTCTATACTGACACAAATTATTATAAACAACAACAGACCATCATTTTCTTTGCTTCCACTTTAAGGCGAAAACAGAAAACCCACCACCGAAGCAGTGAGTTCCTGCTTTGATGGTGGGTTGATAATCTCACCGCATCATAATCGTGTAGAGTTTCTCAACGAGCTCGGGATCGGCCCCCTTACGGAAGTTCGCGACGTAAAGCGCGCTGATCTCTTTGTCCTTGTCGGACACGGGTCCTTTAGTGACGCGGGGACACATATAGCCCGGGATACCTTGGCAGAGTCGCACCTGAATTTGCGAGGTCAAGGGGTTCTCCGAGGTTTTGGCTTCTTCAAGGAGTACCGCGATCTCCTCCCTGGTCAAGGGATGATGGTCGGGCGCTTCCTGGGTTAAATCGGCTACAGCTCCGCTTTTGTGCGGACACGGAATGATTTTCATTTGCCACGCTCCTTTCAGGGCTGTGAGGCGGTTTTACAACTACACTATATTGTATACTGGGAAAAATATAATTGTCAAATAGGTTCGCTCGTCCAACCGCTATCCAAAAAATAATGGCTCAAATAAAAAATAAAAAATCTGCTCCAAACGTTGGACAAATTCAGAACCGTGGATTGGCATTTTGTACAATTAGAATTAGAAAGACTGAATTTTATAAAATGAAAAAGCTGTGCAACTTTTGGGTTACACAGCTCATTGCTCACAGTTGACGGAAGTTATTCATATTCTCCGTCGACTCCATCTTCCTTGAAAATTGCCTCCAGTTGAGTTTCCGCGCGGAGCAGTTTTGCTACCTCCGCACTTAGAAAGGCTTTCGGATCGGACAATTTTCCCTGGATGGGTGTTGTGAAAATGTACAGCGATTCCTGGCCTCCAGAAACCGGTCGAATGATGCCCTCGCTCTTGCGAAAAGGCCGAGTAGCATTTTTCGCCAGTTTCAACACAAGAACTACCAGATTACAGCCCGTTGGAAGTTCATTTCCCTCGGTTACTACGCCTGCAATGGCTAATTCTCCGTAGCCCGGGATTTCTTCTGATACCGACAATTCAAGCTTCATATATCTCTCCGGTTGTATGGGTTTCGCTTCGTCCGGAACTAAAAACACTGTATCATACTATTGATACAGTGTCAATGTTGGTCCAGTCCCTGAATATGTTTGGAACTGTTGATTGGGTGGATATAAAAGAGAAAATCAGCGGCTTAAGCCTTGTGTTGTAGTGAATCAAACAGTTCCCCTAAAGACTAATGCCATAATACCGTTTTAGTATTAAAAAGTAAATATTTTAATAGAATTTAAACAAATATTGACATATAAATAATACAGAGTAATATGCTTAATTACCTTCGGAATGGCGGTTATCCACATATTGACCTCTGTCTTTCCGTGTTAAAATAAAAGTGTAACAGAAAAGCCACCGTATATATCCGATGGCCTTTCTTCAGTCAAATCAGACTACTCACTACGAGTGGTCTGTTTTGTTTTTTGGAACGAAAAAGTGAAATAATTTTGCGTTCTTCGGGTAAATGGTCTTTCCATTTCTCCTAATGAACCTACAAAATACCTCAACCATTTCGATTCCCCCAATAAAGGTAGTTTTGGGCGTGGGCATGTTATTGCTTAGCTTTACTTCTCCGTACGGTCGACAATGAAGCCCGGGCCTTTATTTGTAGACAGGAAACAAAAATCCTGGTCTACATTAGGGAAATCTGGCGAATAACGAATGTCTTTTTCAAGACAAGCGACATCCGCAAAATGGGATATCGGTAAAGAGAATTTACCAGACGTCCCTAATGCAAAGCAGGATTCACTGCTCGTTATTTTTACCTCGCTCTCTTTACAAACGAGGGATCTAAATTTTTAAAATTATAGTTTATTGAAATATTTTACCACAACAATGAAAAAAAATACAAGTGGATAAGTCCTATTATGTTTTTATTAACAATAAAGATTGACTTTTGAAGTAGGTTTGTTAAAATATGCTTAGAACAAGTGCACTTTATATCATATAGAAATTACCCAAGTTTCGCGGCCTCATGATCTTGGCCTAACGAACGGATCTGCCAGTCACAATAGAAACACGGCATACCTGTACCGCGATTAGCCTGTTGGGAGCCCTCTATAAGTCTACCAAGGACCGAGGCTGAGGATGGCAAAACCTCTTAGCTGGACACGTCAATTTATGGCGTTTCTAGCTAAGGGGTTTTTTGTTTTCATTTGCCTGAAAACCATTGAACGGTGTTTCAACTATTGACAGGGAGGCAAAAATATCTTTAAAGCGGTAAACCTCAAAAATAGCAGCAAGTAAAATTTAAAAGTTTAACGGTAAAATCATTGCACAAGTCCCTTTTTCGCTGGGCTGGTCGTTATGCAATGATTACCAGCTAAGCGCAAAGGGGATTTTTTATGCAGGATAAGCTAGAGGACAGAAAAATTCAAAAAATAGAAACAGATATGACAGACCAGAATGCTGTAGATTTTTTTGCGCTTCTGCTGAAAGTCGATAAAAGAATTAACCCAGAAAATTATAAGCAAGTTCATGGAATCAAACAAAGTAGTCATGCTTGATACGGTGGTTTTACAAATCCCGCCCAATAAATATAAGATTACAGATCATAATCGCTTCAAACCACCGGCATGGGGTCTACTTGATCCTCGTTCATTCAGGCAATTTTTTAATAATCGTACTGCTGAAGAAAAAAGAAAAGGTATTTATAGGCCACGGTTAACCATAAATAAAAGAGGTCGGTATGCGCCTATGAATGTTGAGTTCTCAGCTCCAAAAATAATTTTCAATGAAAATGTTAGCGAGCTTGTGGAAAGTAACTTCACTGATGAAATCTACGAATTATGGGATGATGTTAGACAAATGGGCGTGCTCATTCCTAGAGAATATCTGGCCGAGGCTTCGGTGATTGCGTTTCATCCTTCAAGGAACGTGCTTTTGACAGACGGATACACTTCTTCATTTGCTCTTAAAGAATTATCGAAAATAGATCTAGATTATAGATTTGATCTTGATATCAAGAATTACAGGAACGGCGGCCATGTACTTCAATATTATTCTAATCTCCATTCATTGCTTTTTTACGATAAGGTAAGAGATGATAGGTTGCCGGAAAAAAGAGCCATAGACAAAGATAAAACATCTTATCAGATGAAACTTTTTGAAAGCTTACCACGAGATACTTATTTAGAGATTTTAAAGATAGAAGTCCGACTAAAGAAAAGAAAAATTGCCCAACTTCTCCCTACTTTAGGTTATTCGGTTAATCCATCATTTAGAGATATTTTTAACAGCAATCTGTGCCAGAAAATACTGCAACATTACTGGAGGGGGATGGTTGTGGACAGGAATGCTTTACTGATGAGTCTTCACTCTAACCCTCAGAGGATTTTGCAGAAGATAATCAAGAGTGATAGGAAAATAAAACCCAAGCAAGCTATATATCTTACAGCTCTAAAAATGCTCTGCAAAGATGTTGGAGTTAGAGAATTAAGATCAACATTATCTTTTATTGGTTCAGGTAAGACATGGGAGAGGATTCATAGCGATATAAAATTACTTAATACCTATGAATCAAAACTTGAACTGCATGGTTTTATAAATGATATTGAGAGAGCACTGGAAAGCACGGAGCCATTTAAGTTATCCACTACCAATGTAAATAAAAGTAAAGTATAATAAAACAGTATGGAAAAGGCTAATTTTTACACCGCAAAAGAATTGGCTAAAGAACTAAGGGTAAATATAATGACAATTTACCGCTATATCAAAGCCAAGAAATTAAAAGCCTATAAAATAGGTAAAGAGTTTCGGATAGATAAAGAGGAGTTTGGTAAATTTCTTAAGAAATCGCTCAATAAATAAATTGATAATTGTGGAAAATATAAAATTTGACGCAGATTTTAATACAGATGGAAAGATTATTGATTTCCTTTCAGGAAATCTGCTCGAGAACACTCCAGAAGAAAAGGTGCGACAACGCTATATGAAAGTGCTTCATTTTGATTATAGTTTCAAAAAAGATCAAATGGCACGAGAGGTAGCGATTTTTTATGGGAGGAAGGAGTTGAGCGATAAGGAGGGTCGTCCTGTTAGAGCTGATATCGTCGTCTATAAGAATAAAAGAGCTTGTATAGATAAAAATCAAGGCCAGATATTGTTTATAGTCGAGTGCAAAGCTCCAACAGAAAGGGATGGGTACAACCAACTTGTCTCTTATATTTATAATACTAGTGCAAGTGGTGGAGTTTGGTTTAATGGCGTAGGAGATGAAACAGAAGTTGCTTACTATAGAAGAGTATCAGAGCCTGAAAATAACTTGATCTCTTGGCCTCAATTACCACGAGATGGTGAGGCGTGGGATTCGATAGGAAGGCAAAATAAGTCTCAATTAAGACGGCCCAATGATATAAAGGGGTTATTACGAAGATGTCACAATAAATTACATTCTCGTGGAACTGAGGATGATGATCTTACTATGGATATGGTTAGAATTATTCTTGCTAAAGCGATGGATGAAGAGAATGAATCTGAGCTACCGCAATTCTATTGTACTCCTGAAGAATATAACAGCGAGGAGGGGATAAAGAATGTTGCTGAAAGAGTCCAGAAATTATTCGCTCAGGCTAAATCACTAAACGCACAAGTTTTTGATGAACATGAAAAAATTAGTGTGGGCAATCGGGCAATAGCAGATGTTGTAAGTGAGCTCCAGGAATATCAGCTATTATCTGATCTCAAAGATTCAGACGGCTGGGATATTATGGGGCATGCATACGAGCAGTATACAGCTACATATCTTAAAAGAAAAAACGGGCAATTTTTTACCAATAGATTGGTAATTGATCTAATGGTTAAGATGCTTGAGCCAAATGCAAATGATATTATACTTGATCCAGCTGGCGGATCGGGAGGATTTCTTACGGGTATTTTAAGATACGTTAGACATGACATATTAACTGGATCTGGAAGTGAAATTTCTAAACAAAGACAACTCGATAGGCACCGAACGAGGCTTTTTATGGTTGAAATGAGTAAGAGGCTTGTGAAAGTAGCAAAGACAGCAATGATTTTGAATGGAGATGGTCATGCAGGCATGACGCAGGGAGATAGTCTCGGGTCTTACACAAATTTTAGTGAAAATATTCTTGCTCAGTGTAATAAGGGCACTCCAACCATGATTGTAACAAATCCTCCATTCGCAGGTGTTGGTGAGGGAAAAATTACACAGAAAGAAGTACTTGAACGATTTGCACTTGGGAAAGTTTGGGAAGAAAAAAGTGATGGGAATCTTCATCCAACTGAAAATCTAATAGCAGATGGTGTTCCGCCCGAGATCTTATTTTTAGAGAGATGTATTGATTGGTTAGCACCAGGAGGAAAGCTAGGGATTGTCATGCCCAAAGGATTTTTAGATACAGTTACTTATCAATCCGCAAGACAATATCTTTTGAATAGCTGTAAATTATTAGCAGTGATTAATTGTCATAAAAATACATTCCAGCCTTATACTGGAGTAAGAACTACTCTAATAATAGCTCAAAAATATAATACAGGAGAGAGTAAAAATAGTGATTATAATATTTTCATGGGATTTTCCAAGAAAATAGGGCAAGACTCAGAAGGTTTCCCGATATATCAATTAGATGAAAGTGGCGAGCCAACTGAAAAACTTGATCACGATCTTGAAGAAATATATCAAGATTTTAATCAGCTGCAAACTGGGAAATTTCATAGTTCCGAATACCGCTTTAGTATTAAAAAAAGTGAAATAAGAGAGGGATTAAAGATCAACCCGCAGGCATATATGCCGTCTCTAAATGAAACTGTTAGAAAGGTTGCTAGCATAGATAAAGAAAATTGGTCGGTAATCACGCTTGGACAGATCTGTCAGGGGGTAAAAATCTTTAAAGGGCCTCGACTTAAGAGTGAAAATCTAATAGTAGAAGGATTCGTTAATCAAAAGACGGAAATTTATTATCCGCCAACAGCTATTCTTCAGGGAAAATCTGAAAGCATAAAGTACCTTGATTTAAGTAAGGCCTCAAAAAAACAGCTTGACGCTATAGAAAAGCTTAGAGTTTATCAAGGAGATATTGTAATAACTAGATCTGGCAGTATTGGAAGAGTTACCTATATTACAAAACAGCACAATGGAGTTATAGCTAGCGACGATCTAATTAGAGTAAGAATACCCGAAGAAAATTTGAGGTTATTTGCATACTTTTATTTGCAGAGTAATTACGCTCATGATCAAATGATGAGGAATGAATATGGAAGTATTCAGCAACATTTGGAGCCAAATCATGTTAGTGAGATTTTGATACCAATTCCAGACAGGACAACCGCCATATCTAAGGTAGTAGAATATGCAAAAGAATACATAATAACAATAGAAAAGTCACAAGCCTACAGAGATGAAGGAGATAAAGCTATAAAAGATGCTATAGATAAATTAGTATCGTAAAATCTTATTTTTATTATTTCTATGAAAGCCGTAATCTTAGCCAGAGTTTCAACCGAAGAACAGAAAGAAGCAGGTAATTCATTACCGGCGCAGGTTGAACGTCTGAAAAAGTATTGCCTAAATAAAGGGTTACAGGTGGCTAGAACTTTTAGCTTTGATGAAAGCGCTTACAAAACAAAAAGGGATGAGTTCGATAAGATATTGGATTATTTAAAAGAGCACAAAGAGAAGGTTGCTGTGTGCTTTGACAAAGTTGATAGATTTTCAAGAAACGTATTCGATAAGCGAGTTGCTATTTTGTACGATTTAGCGATGCAGGACAAAATAGAATTACATTTTGCATCAGACAATCTTGTCATTACCCCCGATGTTTCAGCAACAGGAAAATTCCACTTTGGGATGAATTTAGGGCTGGCAAAGTATTATTCGGACGCAATCAGTGACAATGTAAAAAGAGCTTACGAAATTAAGAGGCGTAATGGTGAATGGACTGGAAAAGCTCCTATTGGCTATAAGAATGAACGGGAAAGTGATATTAGAACGGATATCATTCCTGATCCAGAACGAAGTCATCTTATAATTAAAATATTTGAGCTATACGCTACGGGAAATTATTCGTTAGGCCAGATCCGAGATAGGATGAAAGAGTTAGGGCTTAAGGGCACGATTGAAGAAAAACCTGTTGCCTTAAGCATGATTCATAACATTATCAAAAATCCTTTTTACTACGGCGTTATGAATTGTAAAGGCGTATTATATCCGCATAAATACCAGCCGCTTATCTCCCATGAATTGTTTGAGAAAGTGCAGGCAGTAAGATTGGGTTGGCATAAGAAGCCTTTTCAGTATGCTGCCAAGCCTTTTATATTACGTGGCTTAATAACCTGCAAGAATTGCGGATGCACAATCACTCCAGAGCTTAAGAAAGGCAAATATGTCTATTATAGTTGTGCCAATGGCAAGAAAATGTGCACAAGAGTGTGGATCAGAGAAGAAGAGCTTCTAAAGCCCATTTATGACGCTCTAGACGCTATTCAGATGCCCGATAAGAAGATAGTAAAGATAGTTGATGGGCTGAAACGAGCCAGCGCCGATAAAACAGCTTTTCATCACCGGATTATCACTAATTTGGACAAAGAATATGAGAAACTTCAGAACCGCTTGGATTCTTTGCTTGATTTCTTGCTCGACAAGAGTATTACTAAGGATGAATACGACACTAAGTTAAAGTTATTAAAAGAAAAACAGCAAGATATTCTCTTGCAAAAAGAAGAACACACGAAAGCTGACGAAAACTTTTATTTAACAGCTGCCCATGTATTTTCCATAGCGAAGCGTGCAAAAGAGATCTTCATGCGTTCAGAAATTGAAGAAAAACGACAATTGCTCAACTTTTTACTTCAGAACTGTAAATTAGATGGTAAAAAACTCTCTTTTGAACTTAAAACACCCTTTGACAGGGTGCTTGAAGCTAACAATTGTACTACCATGCTCCGCAGGTAGGATTCGAACCTACGACCCGCTCCTTAACAGGGAGCCGCTCTACCGCTGAGCTACTGCGGAATGTGCTTTTTATAATACTACATCTGCGTAATTTTTCAAGTTTTATGTAAACAAAAACCTCCATGGAGGGAGGGTAAAAGCGCATGGCTTTTAATATGGATATAATGGTAGCCAGGGGTTATAGGTGCTATTGTCGTCCGCGTGATGAATGCGCGGCTATACCCCCTTTATGGCCTGCTCTGCGCGCCTCTTCGCTCGTGAATTCATGGGCGCGACCTGATCGGTGGGCTGCTACGCCCCCTTTGCGTCCCGCCTCTCGCGCCTCTTCGGGCGTGAATTCATGGGCGCGACCTGATCGGTGGGCTGCTTTACCCCCCTTACTTGCGATTTCGCGTTGTTTACTCTCATCCATCGCCGCGAAGCCTCTTCGCTGTGCCATAATATCAATATATATTATTTATACGACGACCTTTCTCGAAAAGAATGACGGCAGCGATCTCTAAACCTTACGCGAGCTGTTTTACGGTAAAAAATAGTAAAAAAAGAACCGCTAGTGGAAGTAGTCTCCATTAGCGGTTTGAGTTTTTGTCAGAGGCAGAAGAGTTATTCCTCTTCGCGGTGACTGTCACCCTTGGCGTGGCCGTCGCCGTTATTGAGGCCATCGCCGGTGAGTTCCCCATTCCCGGCCGCCGGATCGCTGTCCGCGGGCGGAGTGGCCGGATCGGCCGCGCCGGCCTTCCTGCGGCCACGCGGCTTGGGCTTGGGAGTGTCGATGGGCGCATTGTTCTTCTTGGGCGTGGCCCCGCCGATCCATTTGAGGTGGCGGAGAACGAACTGGCCGAACGGCATCTGCTTGCCCGGTCGGCCCGAGCACAGGCCCGCGCGAAGGCCGGCCATGTTGATGAGCTTTTCCAGCTGACGCTCGGGCAGGGCGTAATCGCCGCTGACCGACAACTGGAGATGGCCGGCGAAGCCCCATTCGTTCATACGGGGGCGAACGATGCCGACAGCACCGGTGCCCTGCGTGGCGTTGCCCTTGCGGCGGTCGATGATCATGTCGTCCTTGGTGATAGGCTCGCCGTCGAGCTTGCGCAGAACGATGAAGGGCTCGATCAGGCGTACCATGCAGTACAGCAACGTACCGTTGGTGCCGGAGGTGACGAAATCCCACGTCCCCTGGCCGAACTTAACTTTCTTGCCGGTATCGCGCAGGGCGGCGCAGAAGTTCTCGTTGGGGATGCCCAAGGCGCCCGCGGGCATGTCCTTGACGTACTTGTCGGAGTACAGTTTGCGGAAGGCCTTGGTTTCCATCGACTCGTCCTTGCCGTAGTCAACTTTGGCGCCAGTGATGAGTCCGTCGATCTGCTCTTCGGTCATCCGGTCGAACAAGATGGGAGTGAGGCCGGTGATGGCGTACTCGTACAGCGCCATCTCAATGGTGCTGAGCGCGGGCTGGGCGAAAAGATCCTTGATGCGGTTGACCGGCATCTCGGGGACTTCCACGTCCAGGACCGCTGCATTCGTCTCGTTCATGACAGTAAACTCCTTTGTCCCGCATGACGGGACACTATTAGGTGCATATTCGTGCCGCCGGCTATAGCCTGCTCAAAACACGAACGTACGCGTAGGTTAGCACAATAGCAAATCATTGTCAAGTATTACTATTGACATTGCTAGTATTATATGCTAAATTTTCACCATCCCATGCTTTCGATGTTCGGAGGCATTGAGGAGGTCTTTGACAAGAAAGGATGTGCCCCGTGCACACGTTTCCGACGATTCCGGGTGTTACCCTGCAGGTCCGCAAGGAAGACCGCGTGATGACCCCCAAGGATGATGGCCATGTGGGGCAGCTCTTTAGTGGAACTGCCACCCTCCTTGCCATCGTCGATCCAGGCGCCGATCACACAATTGGCATCCTGCGCCAGGGCGACGACAACTACCAGAAAATCTGGAACTGGCTCGTCGACCCGGCCACCATGGACTCCTGCCCCGACGCCAAGGAAAAGCAGCGTCAGCGTCAGGAGTTCTTGGTCGGAGAAGAGTTCGAGGAAGGCACCAAAATCTACGGCCGTAAGATTAACCTGATGGCCGGTGCCGCCCATGACCGGCGGCAGATCAACACGGTGCACTACCCCGAAAACATGCTGGCCATCGCCCAGTACGTTCAGTCGGGTGACCACCTGACCGGACAGGTGCACGTGTGGGAGGCGGCACTGGTGTCACAGCACGGCGAGTTTTTCTTAACCGTGCATCGGCACTACCACATGTCCGCATGCCGCTACCAAGGGGAGATGGTCTTCCCGCGCCTCTATGGCCACCGCATACTGGCCAGGATTCTCAGAGAGAGTTCTCCTACCGGCATGCCTACCATCGATGTCAATAAGATTGTCCCCATCGAGCGGAGCACCGGCGACCCCAACCTCCGGCGCTATGAGGGGGTGGTGGAAAGCTGGTACTACCCGCGCAACATGGGCACGATCATCACCAACCAGGGAGTGGCCCGGGTTCACTGGAGCCAAGTGCCCCAGCGCAACCCCTCACTCCTCCGCTTTCTCAAGGAAGGGGAGCGGGTGAAGTTTGCCGAGCTGCGCATTCCCGAGGAAAACCCTCGGACCGAATGGCGGCCGGTTCGCAAGGCCGAGATCAAGTTCGAAGTCGTGGGCGTTGAGATCGCCTAACGATAATCATGTCGCAGTGCAGAACATGTTCTGCACTGCGATTTTTTCTGCTTAGCATTGCTAAGTTGAGTAAATTCCTGTGCCACACACGTGCTTCCTGCGGACGAATGTTTCGTCTTTGATATCCAGTACCGTTCGGCCGTGTCAGGTGCAGCTTTTGTTCGTTGCTGTTCAATCGGCTTACGCACCCGACGGATGTTCCGTCATTAATGCATTGTTGTCCAGTTCTTCAAAGTGTCCTAGAATTCTGTACATGTGTGTTCCCGCAGAGGACGAATGTTTCGTCGTTGATCCCGAGGACTTAGGTCGCGCAGTTTACAGCGCAGAGTGGTTAGTTAGTGCCCTCTGCAGTTCTGGACGGATGTTCCGTCATTAATAAGACTACCACATGGTCATGTGTAGCTGACTAGTGTGCTCTGCATTTCAGTCCGATTCAGGACGAATGTTTCGTCATTGATGTTGTTGCGCCAATTGCCGCTTTGTGACTTGCTCTTTTACCCCTTGCTATTCAGGACGGATCTTCCGTCGTTGATTTGCTTGTTTCAGTACCTTATCATCCCATACCTCATACAAAGAGGAGATTGGCATGACAGAAAGCCAGGCGTTTGGCGAAATGGCCAATGCAATCTATGAAATGCACCGCCTTCTCAAGGATATCAAAACCTTGCAGCGGCGCATCAAAAATCCTGATGAAGCGCGCAAAGAAATAAGGCGCGCATGCGTTGGCCGGCTCCAAAACGCTTTACGAAGGGCACAAGAAGCCATGAGTGAATGGTTGTCTAAAATGGAAGAAAACCCTCAATCATGATTTCTTTGTCAAAGTTCCTCTACAGCAGGTCTGTCGAGGAATTTTTTATTACTGGTGATTATTTGACGCATTATTTTTTATATGTTAGTGTTTGGTCATAACGGCAGTGCCGTTTTTCTTTGACAATTCATGCTGTTAAGCACAGCAAAACTTAGTCTTGCAGATCTTACTCTTGCACAATCCACTTAAGGACGAATGTTTCGTCGTTGATCACGTATTGTACATTAGTTTAGAGTGGACTGCTTTATCGTGAAATACTTCTTTGTGGAAGTACAGGACGAATGTTTCGTCATTGATGCCATAGAGCAGCACATGTGTATGCTACCGTGTAGATAGGTTGCGCTCATTCCAGCTCTACTTTCTTGCCCAGGGGACGGATGTTCCGTCATTAATTTCGTCACAATCAAGTTATGTCCAGTTTTGCGCACTTAAGTCCACTCCTGCTCAGGACGAATGTTTCGTCATTAATGACGCCAAGCGTAATTTTGTTGAGTACCTCAACGCCCAGTAGTCCCGCCCAAAGGACGAATGTTTCGTCGTTGATCCTGTGGAGCGCCCTGAGGTACCGCGAGTTACTGTCCAGTTAATTTCAGTCCAATGGAGAGAGCTACTGGACGAATGTTTCGTCGTTGATTTGGGGCTAAGCCGTGTCCAATGTGGTGCTTTCATGTCCGACACTCTTCTGGACGGATGTTCCGTCATTGATACTGTAATGCCGACTAAAGCAGAACATCTCGCAGCCATGTAGGATCTTGTAAAACGTATTTCCTTGAAGGACGGCAGTGCCGTCATTGATATCGTTCAGTATTCTTCTGCGGTTCAGAGCAGAGTCAAGTAATGTAAAGCACCCTGCTTCGTAGTTGAACTCGAGGATGAATGTTTCGTCGTTGATTCCGCATAGTTTAGTGAAGTATAGCTAGTTGTAGTTGGGCGGACCACAATGTCGTTCACGATGAATCTTTCGTCGTTAATCACTACCGTGTTAAGTAACGTTAGGTGTCTGTCCAGCGGTACAGGTTTTAGCTTTCGATGGATGTTCTGTCGTCGATATGTAATAGAACTACGCTCTGTCTGGTGCAGTGAACCCGTGTCCAGTGCGAATAAAATTCTGGACGGATGTTCCGTCATTGATATTGTAGTGCAAGGTGCTGTAGTCTATTCTCCGGTCGCGTGAAATTCTCCGGAGTCTCGGACGGATGTTCCGTCATTAATCTTGTGCGGCTATATACAGTTAAATTCGGCGTCTCAACCTTGAGTAGTCTGACGTTGAGTCCCGGACGAATGTTTCGTCGTTGATTTTGTAGATCCCTGTTGAGTCCGATCAAGCTAGGTGGGTTGGAGTATATTTAAGTTGGTTGCAATGCGTCTCACGACGAATGTTTCGTCATTAATTTGGTTTTGCAGTGCGCATTTCTGTGACTTGGAGTGAAGTGATTTGCGCTGGATTACTTTAGAGGACAGATGTTCTGTCATTGATTCTTCTTACGTGGAGTTAAGTACGGCTGAGTATTTCAACGTTAGTTACGTTCCTGTGCAGATCAGTAGATTGTAGGACGAGCAGACTCGTCATTGATTGTCTTTGAGCGGTGTTAGGCCGTGTACTATGGCCTATCGCAGATTTGATTCAAGTTGACTGCACGACGGATGTTCCGTCATTGATAGTTTTTCTGGTGACGCGAAGTGTGGTAGGCTGCCGTATCATTTTGTTCAGCGACCGACGAGTCTTTCGTCATTAATTCAAGTATCGTAGTGTTTAACTCTGTAACGCGGAATGAAAGCAGAGGACGGATGTTCCGTCGTTGATAGTTCTTTCAGGGTAGGGGATGGTGAAAAATCTGTCCCTTTTTTGTTTCATCGTGATACTTGACAAACATATATTATAGTAGTATAATTAAAGAAGAGGATAGGGATACGCCTTTCTTTCAGATCATCGTTACTACTAGTGTATCAAGGCCGTTTGCCTTGACCACGGTAGGCGAGGATGGTTTGAAAGAAGGGTATGGTGCCCTTCAGTGAGGAACGAGATATTCCGCTTTAGCCAGGCGGGATCTCATGGAAACCTATCGGGGAGGATTACCAATGGCTAGCGCCCAACTGCTCGCTCATTCAAGCTGGACCGGCACGAGAGGGATCGGCGATCCCATGTCGGAGGTTGAGGAGAGAGATTGGAGCGAGATCTTCGCCGAGCGCGAAGAGTCCCAGCGAGAACCCGCGGTCAGCCTGGAAAATGATTTCTGGCTGGACATGGAAGACCATCTCAAGGGAAGGTTCAGCCTCGACGAGGCCGAGATCGAGCTGGGCATCAACACCCTGCTCAACAGTCCGGCGTGCATGTGGCTCAGGCCACTCGGTCGCCAGATCCGGCTCTGCGGGAAGGTCTATGACCTCTCCCTCAAGCAGGTCAGGCAGTCGCTGGAACGGCTGCTCGCGACCAAAAAGCGCGTGCGGAGCTGTAACTAAATCACAGAGGGCCTTTGGGCCAAGGGAGAGACCACAAGTCTCTCCTCTTTTTTTGCATGATTATTTATTTGACTTATATATTTTTTATGTTAATGTGAGGCCATAACGGCACTGCCGTTTTTCTTTGACAATTCAATAATGTTTCGTAGAGCTGATTCCAGCTAAGCACAATGCAACTAACCAATGTGGAGGACAGATGTTCTGTCGTTGATTTTCAGAGCGTAGCTTAGCAACCCGAGGTAACTTTCAGTTCGAGTATCACTTCGTGCCATCTCAGGACGGATGTTCCGTTATTAATTTGGTAGAGTGGCGCTAGGTCTACTCTGGTGTTCAGCTGTATGGCAAACTTCAAATTATGCGCTGGACGGGTGTCCCGTCGTTGATTTCGTAATTCGTCTTCGCTTAGTCCATTCAGGTAGAGCTAGGTGGAGTCGATCTTAATTCCGGACGAATGTTTCGTCATTAATTCAGTAAGGTTTGGTCGAGTTCTTTGCCGTGGATTAGACTACGGTAATGCAGTGGATGGATGTTCCGTCATTGATTCGATGTAGGCCGTCGCGAAATACAGCAAGGTAGAGCGGTCTACTGCAGAGAAGAGTCGGTTGCAGTATAGGACGAATGTTTCGTCATTAATCCAGAGGAGCAGATTAGAGTTAAGTCCCTTACTGTTTAGTTTGAGTCTAGGGCGAATGTTTCGTCGTTGATTTATTTGAGCGCACTTAAGTGGAGCTAAACGCTGTTTAGTTGACTAAAGGACGAATGTTTCGTCGTTGATATCTAGTACTGTTCGGCATGACCCAGTATATTTGCGTAGGGTTCAATCAGCTGCATTTTAGGACGAATGTTTCGTCGTTGATTTCGTAGTGTTTTCTACGTCACCGTATTTTCAGGTCGATTCGAGCTCTGTTTAGGACAGATGTTCTGTCATTGATTCTCACTGCGTTGTTTAACTATGTGTAGCATTCAACACTTCCGTGCATTCCGGGACGGATATTCCGTCATTGATTTGCCATCGTGTTATGATGCATGTTCTAGCACTACACAATCTTCCCTAATTCAGTCCAAGGACGGATTTTCCGTCGTTAATTTCGCACGTTCCAGTGGTGCTGATCTAGGAACAGTACACCATAAAGCTGTCCAGGACGAATGTTTCGTCGTTGATTCTGCAAAGTTAAGTCCTTTTTTGTTCGGTAGTCTGCACAACAGTAAAATGCAGGACGGGTGTCCCGTTGTTGATTCTGCTACCCCAAGCTAGGTCTTGTGCTGCTGATTCAAGTACTCTGAAATGGATTGTAGGACGAATGTTTCGTCGTTGATCCCATCAGTGAAGCTTAGCGAGTTCCATTTTAGTCAAGCTTGGCCGTGTCATGCAGAGCTCAAGTATCCGACGGATGTTCCGTCGTTGATTGTGGTTCTGCAATGCAAGGTTCAGTCAAGTCATCCACATTCCACCAAGACCGAGTTTGGTTCAGGACAGATGTTCTGTCGTTGATACCGCATAGTGGTGTGACCTTTTGTGTGGCAGACCATGGTGCTATACAGCACAACTCCAGGACGAATGTTTCGTCGTTGATTACGCTGTCTTGTGTGATGTCGTTCAGCTGAGTCAGTTACCCTTTCTGTAGATTTCTGGACAGATGTTCTGTCATCGATTGCGCACCGTGTTTCTCAGTGAGTCTCAATGGTGTGGAGCTCTTTGGAGTCTCCTAAACTCGAGTATTACGAAGGACGAATGTTTCGTCATTGATTGGAGCTACGCACTGTCAGGTGCACTGAAGTAGGTTGTCTGTATTCCGAGTCTGTGTCCAGGACGGGTGTCCCGTCATTAATCCTGTGATCTACGGTTTGGCACAACGCAGTATGGCGTACTTTAATCTGGTATGGGACGAATGTTTCGTCGTTGATTACTTTGCTTCGTGGTTTTGTATCTTACCGCCTTTATCGACTGTTTTCCCGGACGAATGTTTCGTCATTAATCCAGAGTAGTGCAAAGTTCTCCTAAGTACATTTCTGTACGCCAAAGCTAAAGTCCACGACGAATGTTTCGTCATTAATTCGGCAGGATAGCGTACAGTATGATGCGGCCGATGCAAAAGTCCAGCAATAGTCGAGGACGGATGTTCCGTCGTTGATTGCGTATCGTATTGTCCACTACACACTGGCCTTACATTCCATGGTCAAGTGTGGTAAGTTGTCTTCTACTCAACGACAGATGTTCTGTCATTGATTCAGTATTGTCCAACCCGGCAGTGTCTTCCTGATTCCACTGCTATAGACCTAATCAGAGTGTCCGACGAATGTTTCGTCGTTGATCGAGTGGCGTAGAGTTCTGCTGAGTTGCATAGACTCGGGTTTCAAAGAGTTCAACGCTGGACGAATGTTTCGTCATTGATCCAGTTTGATGCGGTTAGGTGCTGCTGTGTACCGTATAATAAATTCCACTTAAGTTAAGGACAGATGTTCTGTCATTGATTATGCGTTTGCGTATCGTCCAATCCTCTGAACCACGGTTGTGTCTAGTGGAGTCGCGGACGAATGTTTCGTCGTTGACTATTCTAGCTTAATTCCACGCCGTTAGTCCTGGTAAAGCAACACCCCAGTTGAGGACGAATGTTTCGTCATTGATTCCAGCTTGGTTGAGTAAAGCTGATTTGGGCGATAGCAGCATTTCGCTGAGGACGGATGTTTCGTCGTTGATCCGGTGGAGAGCAGTATAGTTTTGTAACGCGTTCCTGCGCGAGAGTAAGGGACGAATGTTTCGTCGTTAATCGAGTGTAGCTAAGTGCTTTTAGGTCAACTGTCGTGATTTGGTGTTGTGTATAGGACGAATGTTTCGTCGCTGATTAGCTTGCACTGAGCAAGTCGAAGTGTTCTTTCAGGGTAGGGGATAGCCATCGTGGTTATCCTTTTTTATTGCCCTATGATACTTGACTTTATTCAATTGTTATGTTAAATTGTTGACACGTTTGTTCTTCGACAATTTACCTGTAAGAAGGAGGAGAAATCATGGCAACCGGTAGACTGGAATTTACCGAGGCCGAACTGTACGATGCGTTTCCCATAAACGCCACCATCCGCCAACCGCGGCCAATCCAGCGCGACGCAATCACTGCGTTGGCTGGCGGCGCGCGATTGTTGGAGCTTCCTACGGGCACTGGCAAGACGGCTCTGCAATACATGATGGCCCAGGCCAGCCTTAAGAAGCTCGAAGACAGTGAAACCGTCTTCTGGATTTTCCCCACCAAGGCTCTGGTGGAGCAAGTCAAGGAAGCCTACCCCGAAATCAAGACCATCTTCGGCAAGCCCGAGCATGCCTGTGTGTGGATGGTGGAAGATTTCAACCCCGAGCCCGAAGAGCCGGTTACCCGACTCCAACTCCCTGTCATCTACGATGACAAGAGTGTCGAGCGGGTGAGTGAGATTCCGCAGTTTTTGTGCGCCCAATGCCCTCACTACGTTAACCAGGAAACTGGTGAAACGCGAGTGCCGGGCCTGGTGGGCTGCACATACTATCAGCAAACGTACGAGGCCAAACGCGGTGGTGGCATTATTGCCGCCACGATGTCGTTCTATATCTTTGCCAAGCTCTTCGCGCGGCGGAAGGCAGACGACAGCGTTCATCAAACGGCCTACGGTCGGGTGGCGGCCCTCATCATTGATGAGCCCCACCGTCTGGCAGATGTCATCCGGTACACCTTATCGTACAACATCACCGACTGGCATGTGCAAAAAGCCATCGATCTGCTCAAGCGCATTGAAGCGCCCGAGCACATCCATCTGCAGAAGTTCTTGAGGGCTCTTAACGATATCGCAGCTGCGTCGGGAAAGACGCCCCGCAAGGAACATCTGCTTACCTCGGATGAAATCGTTAAGCTGGTTGATATCTTAGAGGAAATCGATCCCAAGATGCTTGATCCGCGCCGCATCAACGACGCGGTCAGAGCAGGGTTGCTTAACCGCAAGGATGACTTCCACGAAATCAAAACCATTGAGGTTTTGGCCCGGGACATCAGGCGCTACATCCATACACTGGAATACGCCCTGCCCGGTGAGGAGCGTCAAGGGAAGGACATCGTCAAGCGAGGAGGGCCCTTTAACTACAGCTGTTCGTATTTAACCGAGCATCTGGAGAAGGGCAAGAAAGTCCAAAACAAGCTGGTGCTCCACTGCCACTACGTAGCTCCGCTGGTGAAGCGGCGTCTGAAAGTGCCCACTACGGTGTCACTTTCGGCGACTATCGGCAAGCCCGATCTGTTTGCCTATGACAGCGGCATCAGTGATGTCTTCTACTCAGCGCCGTCAACCTTTCCAATCGAAAACCGGCGAGTGTATCTGCCGGCTGATGCAGAGGACTTGTCGGCTCGAAGCGACCCTTCGGGCCGTAAAAAGTCACGGACTCTGCGCCAGATTGCCAAGGGCTGTCGGAAGCTGGCTGAAAAGGGAATCCGCAGTTTGGTGCTTGTCGTTTCTAACGATGAGCGTAACAAGTTTATGCGCATGGCCGCCGATGAAAGCGTGAACGCGCTAACGTACTCTGAAGACCTGCTTGCCAAGGATGCGGCACAGCAGTTCATCAAGGAAGGAAAGGCCGATGTCTTGGTGGGGTGCGTATCTCACTACGGCGTTGGCTTGGACTTGCCTGACGGCACCGCAAGCGCCATCTGGTTCTTGCGGCCCGGGTATGCCGACCCCGAAAGCGCCGCCGCTCAGTTTGAGGTTGAGCGCTTTGGCAAGGGAGGCTACTGGTCGCGCCAGTACTTTAAGGTGATGCGCGAGGCCTTGCAGGCCATGGGGCGAAACATTCGTGGCCCGAAAGATCGGGGCGTGTGTTTCCTGATGTCTCAAGCGTTTGAGAACTTTGTATTCCATGGCATGCCTGATTGGCTCAAGCCCGCCTACCGGCGCGGCATGATGCTGAACGAGTGTGTGAAGGATGCAAAGGAGCTACTTGTGTAGCAGTTGCTAAGGGCGGACTGAAGGATAATCTTCAGTCCGCCTATTATTTTTAGCACTTTAGCAAGGCTGAGTTCAGCAAGGCTGATTGCCTCAGAGATTAGTGCCCGACGAATGTTTCGTCGTTGATTACGTTAATTTCTGTGGTGCTAAGTCTCTTCAGGTATCTTAGTGGTAAGACATCTTACTCGACGAATGTTTCGTCGTTGATTCAGTAGTTCAAGGTACAGTTGAGCCTTTTCGCGTTCGCTACGGCAAGTTAGCAGCATCGCTTAGGACGAATGTTTCGTCATTGATATTTGGTCACCCATGGCAAGGTCCTGTATCGTGATCGTGAAGTGTGATCGAGTACCTGACAGATCTTCTGTCATTGATTATCCTCTGTTGTATAGCGCTGTGCGTTGCTGTTGTTCCTCTGTGAGCTTCAGTAAGTTGCATTCCACGACGGATGTTCCGTCATTGATTTTGCAGCGCAGCGTAGAGCTTTCTTCGTTCCTGTTCTTCAGACTGACGTCGATCTCCGGACGAATGTTTCGTCGTTAATACCCGAGTTATGTCGTGTTCAGTTTCGTGAATTAGCGTGAATCACAGCCGCATACAGGACGAATATTTCGTCATTGATTTCGCGTAATTGTGTCTGGTCACGCGCCATAGGGTGAAATAGAGTTGGTGCAGGACGGATGTTCCGTCATTGATTGAAACTTTTGTTTTATCATGCGCAGCCGTGTTTATCAGAACTCAGCAACACGAGTTAGATTCCATCTTGGGACGAATGTTTCGTCATTAATTCCTGTTCATCCTGGTAGCTTAGCGTCATGCAATGTCGCCTCGCGTAGACCTAATTCCCGGACGAATGTTTCGTCGTTGACATCATACACTTCAGTGGCGCATAGTACAGCTTTTTCGAGTTCTACTCAGTAACATGTTCTACGGTTCCTGCCCAGGACAGATGTTCTGTCATTGATTTAATGAAGTGGAGCTCAGTCCAATATGGTAGTCTCCACTGTCCTCCTGTCCGTTCCCGAAGAGTATAAGACGAATGTTTCGTCATTGATTGGGTAACGCGGTGCAGAGTCAAGTAAAGTTAATTACGGTCTAACGGCCTCTTGTCTCGGACGGATATTCCGTCATTGATTTCGCAGAGTTACGCTCTGTCGTGTAGAGTAGATGCATCGTCGACCGCGATGCAGTAATGGACGGATGTTCCGTCGTTGATTAGGGTAATGTGCAGTACGTTGGAGTTGTTTTGCGCAGAGTAAACTGCTTTCCCGTATGATCCCCTTGAGGACGAATATTTCGTCGTTGATATGGTTCAGTTATGCCCCTCATGACCCAGTATGTTGTTTTACAATCCTGTGAACGACGAATCTTCCGTCATTGATGTAGTTCAGTAAGGTGTCTTGCCCTCAGGCGAATTGAGGTCCTGCTTCGTCAAGTTAGTTTGAGTAGAGGACGGATATTCCGTCGTTGATTCTGCAGAGCATCGTGAAGTCCCGCCATGCTGGTGTGAACTTCATTTCCTCGTTTTTGCGTTCAGGATGAATCTTTCGTCGTTAATTGGTCAATGGCAAGGTTGAGTATGGTAGTTTCCCGTACTCTGCGATCCAGTCTTGGATGGATGTTCCGTCGTTGATTCCAGTTAAGTACTACTCAATGTCGCAGATCATAGTTCGAGCTTGATAAGTTATGGGACGAATGTTTCGTCGTTGATATGGTAAAGTTCAGCTGATCTTTGTGCACTGAAGTACGATAGAGCTTTTCGCTCGACGAATGTTTCGTCATTGATAAAGTTCCTTCAAGCGCAGTAAAGCTAGAGTCACGCAAAGCAAGATTTCGGACAGATCTTCTGTCGTTGATTAGTTCTTTCA
>Ga0075436_100000381_pt1 | contig 28338 bp, 21 predicted proteins | sample RhiMethybrSRZTD5_FD_75303 | JGI IMG/M metagenome (GOLD analysis project Ga0075436, IMG submission 75303) | Populus rhizosphere microbial communities from Tennessee, USA - Rhizosphere MetaG P. TD hybrid SRZTD5 | ecosystem: Host-associated > Plants > Roots > Rhizosphere > Soil | place: USA...
GAGCATCCAGCGGTAAAGCGCATTTCGCTGAAGCGGTAAGTAGTGATGGCGAGTCAGAATGAGTTTCGCCGATTCGGTTTGACGACAAGCGAGCGCCGCTACGAGATAGTCGCGGCCCATGTGCGCGTGAACGATTTCAATCCCGTGCGCATCGACAAGCTCGGCGATCGCTCGCGCGGACTGAAGATCTAGTGAGTTCCGCAGCGGCATCTCGTGCCACGACGCGATCACTCCCGCAAGCGGGCCACGGAGCGGGCTCTCCGGTCTGACGGCGAGGTACACGGCGTGGCCTCGCTCAGCCAGTCCGCGAACAAGACCGGCAACGTGAACCTCGCCTCCACCCATCTCGCTCGCCGAACAAACCTGAAGTATCTTCATCGGAGCTTGAATGTGTAAGGCCGCGAAAGCGCAAACCTGGAGCGACCGTACATCAGCTGTGGAGCGATCCGACCGACGAGTTTGACAATACTGCGGTGCGTTTATTTTATCCAGTTTATCGGGACGCTTTCACCAGTCGCGTCATAGAAGTAGCAGTACAGGTTTGCAAGAAAACCAGCCTCCACGAGCTTTCATTTAGCCCGGTCTTTTTGAGCTCCAACCGATGCGACCGACGACTTGTCCTTCGCGCGTGCCAGTGACTCGGTCAACGACTTGGATTTGTCGACGATCGACTGATTCTTTTTCTGCAGATCGACGATAGCAAACGAGGCCATCTTTACCGACTCCTGGATCTTCTGATTGTCGGCTGTCTTGGGCAGGCTGGCAGCCTTGGCCTCCAGGTCCTTGAGTTGAGCATTCAATGCCGCGAGTTGTTTTTGCACGTCTTCTCGCTCTGAGGCCAGTTGCTTCAAGTCATCCGTCGCCTTGGTGAGTTCTGCATCGACCTGTTTCAACTGGGGCTCCTTCTGATTTAATGCGTCTCGGACCTTCGTCAGTTCGGCTTCCAGTGCTGTCAGGAGTTCCTGTTCGGCCTTCAGCTTTTCCTGCGCTGCCTTTTCATCAGATTGGTGGCTGCGATATTGAAACGCAAGGCCGAACAGCGCAAGAACAATTGTCATTATGGATACCCAAGACGCTGGGTTTTTGATCCACGACTTATTCAAGTTAGCTATCTCGGCCATCAGTTTTTGTTTTTCCAATTCTTCCTTGGTAAAGCGACTGGCCAGTTCACTCATATTGCATCCTCCAACAGACGACGCGTTGTTTCGTATGGGCGGTATATCACACTGGATTGCAGCGGTTCAACACGGCTTCCAGAATAGCTATTGATCATTCTTGCAAAAGGAATTGAACTAAGAAAGCGACGATAGAGTAGCGTTGGGTTAACATCTACGGAATAACACGCGGCCTTGCGGATGGTTTTGATGATCAAAGATATACAAACCTCTGGACCTTAGCGAAGTCTTAGTTCCAACTGTGGCCCGTTGTTGAAATCAAAGACGCCGGTTATTTGAATTGCATCGTTAAGCCGCAATTCAAGGACGCGATTGCCGCGTGGTTAAACGCTCATCATCAATATCAACAATCGAGTGGGTCGCGAAACTAAACGGTTTGATATGACGGCGCTTCTGGTGAGGCGCGCAGTCCTCATTCGTGTCGCAGTGCAGTCAATGGATCAACCCTCGTCGCTCTGTGAGCGGGCAAGTAACAAGCAACTAAAGCAACGCCGATCAATAAGAGCGCGACTCCGCCGAAACTCAACGGATCAGTCGCGCTGATGCCATAGAGCAGATTGATCAGCAATCGAGTAGCCGCCCAGGCTGCGACCAATCCGAGTGCTACGCCGCTCAGTGTGAGCTTCAGTCCTTGTCCCAAAATGAGCGCGAGCACATCACGGCGTTGCGCTCCCAACGCCAGCCGCACCCCGATCTCACGCGTCCGTTCGGACACGCTGCCGGCGAGCACTCCGTAGATGCCCACCGCTGCCAGTACCAAAGCGATCACGCCGAAGAGCTCGAAAAGTATCAACGAAAAGCGTCGCTCGGCCGCCGATGCAGCGAGCCGGTCATCCATCGTCGCGATCCGCGCTATTGGCTGATCCTTGTCCACCGACCAAATGGCCTGCTCAACAGCCGGAGTAAGAGCGGCAGCGTTGTCGCGCGAGCGAACTACCAACCATCGCCGCCCGTCCGTGAAAAGACGCCACTGTTCGTTAGTAATGTAGACTGCATCTGAGTCGCTGATCGACAAAGAAGTCTGCTTCACGTTCCCAACCACACCGGCGATGGTGTACCACGGCCCGTCGTTGGGACCAACTTTCAAGCGCTGGCCTATCGGGTCGTGACTCGGGAACTTACTCCTGGCAAGCGATTCGCTGATCAGCACCGCAGGCGGCGCCCCGGCCTTGTCCTGTTCGTCAAGCAAGCGACCGCTTCGAAGCGGAATAGCCATCGCTTCGATGTAGCCCGGGCTCACGGCATAACGAAACGCTCCATTGTCCGATTCGGGATTTCCAGTCGGGCTCGATTCGAAATGCACGCCGTAGCCGTCGCCGAGATCGCCGCTGAGCGGCAACTGGCTTGTGAACGCCGCTCCGGTGACGCCCGGAATCTCACGCACTTTTTCAGCCGCCTGAGCAAAGAATCTATTAGTCTTCTCATCATCGTACCCCGGGCCGGACATTTGTACTTGCATCGTGACCATGTGCGACGTATTAAATCCGGGATCGATGGAGAACAGACGATTCAAGCTTCGAAGCAATAGTCCCGCACTCACCAACAACACCAGGGCGAGCGCGACTTCGGCGACGACAAGCGCGCGTCGCGTCAACTGGTGACCGCCGGTCGTGCGTTGTGAACTTTGCTGCAGTGCGACGTGCAGGTCATCCCGCGATACCTGCAACGCTGGAATCAAACCCACTGCCAAACCGATGACTGTAGTGATGCCGATAGCGAAGGCGATTGCGCTGGCGTCAATTGTTATCGCATTGATTCGCGGCAGACCGGGCGGACTCAGCGCTACGAGAGCGCGCACTCCGAATGCTGCTACTGCGATCCCGAAGCCGCCGCCGAGCGCGGCAAGCAAGAGGCTCTCGGTGATCATTTGTCTCAGCAATCTTGTGCGCGGTGCGCCGAGCGCGGCTCGCATTGCTAATTCGCCGCGCCGCTGAGCTCCGCGAGCCAGCAGCAGGTTCGTAACGTTCACGCAGGCAATTGCGAGCAGGACAATGACCGCTCCGAAGACGGCAAGCAGAGCGGGCCTCACGCCACTGGTGACGTCGTTCTGTAATGAATTCAGGGTCAACCCCTGATCAAGTGACGCATGAGGCGGTCGCGAAAATTCCTGCACTGGCTTCTTGGCGATGGTATCGATCTCACGCTTAGCTTGATCTACTCCGATCCCCGTACGCAGTCGCCCCGCCATTCGCAGGTGATGACCCCACTCTCTGCTATCCGGAAGCAACGAATTGTCATACTGCAGAGGAGCCCAAAGCTCTGCTGAAGGTGAGAGAACATTTTCGAACGAGCGCGGCATCACTCCGATGACGGTAAACTGTTTTGAGTCGAATGTAACCTGCCGTCCAACAATCGCGCTGTCGGCGTTGAAGCTTCGCTTCCAAAGCGGGTCGCTGATGATTACAACATTGGGACCATGGAATTCGTCATCTTCGGCTTGAAAGTCTCGGCCTAAAGCAGGCGTGACGCCGAGCACCCGAAAATAAGTTCCGCTCACGCGCTGACCCTCAAGACGTTCCGGTTGCGCGATGCCGGACAAGGCCGGCTGCCAAGGCTTCATCACCGCAAGCGCGTCAAATGAGCGGCTCCTCTCCAGCAGCTCGCGGTAAGTTCCAAAGGTCACGTTGAGTTGTTTGCCCTCACTGCCGTAGTCCCAGAGCGTCGTGATGCGGCCGGCATTCGGATAAGGCAGCGGCTCAAACAGGATCGGATTCACCGCGCTGAAGATCGCTGTGCTGGCTCCGATTCCAAGCGCCAAAGTAAAGACCGCGATTGCCGTGAACCACGGATTCCTTCGCAACATCCGCGCGCCGTAGCGCAAGTCTTGAAACATCTCATCCTCCAGTCGCAGTTGTTGCAGCCATAGCGCGTCCCAAAAAGCGCCGAGGCTACGCCTTATCAAATCGATCTTCGCGCGCCAGTTGAGCCGCTCCCAATCGGCGAGCTGAAACTCGCGATGCCGAAGTTCCGCTTCCCATTCGTGTTTCCAGTCGGCGCGCAAACGACGCGGCACTATCACGCCGACAAGTACGATAAGCCAAAGCCAGAAACGCAAGCGTCTTTTTTGACGTGCTTCACCCAACGTTCTTATTCCTGCCGCAGCGCCATCATCGGGTCTACTTTTGCAGCCTTGCGAGCCGGCAGCCAACAAGCCGCCAGGGCAACCAATGTCAACAGCGAGGCAATGACTGCGAAGGTCAATGGATCAGTTCCCTTTACACCGTAGAGTTGCTCGGACATTTGACGCTGCCATGCTTCCGCTCCGAAATACTCGCTGGCCAGCAGGCGCTTCAGCGCATACCCAGTCAACGCACCGACTCCCAATCCGACAAGCACGAGTCTCATCCCCTGGAAGATCACCAGCCGCAAAATATCGCCTGCTTGCGCGCCGAGCGCCATTCGAATGCCAATCTCGTTCGTGCGTTGCGCAACCGCATAGGCCAACACGCCCGACAAGCCGATGGCCGCGAGCAAGAGCGCCAGGCCGCCAAAGAAACTCAAGAGCTGCGTGTAAAGGCGTTCAACTCCCAGGGTCGCCTGCGCGCGTGCGATTTGCGAACTGACTTCCGTAACCGCAAGATTGCTGTCCAGTTCGCGCACCTCTTGACTCACCGTAGCGGCGAGCGCGGTTGGTTCGCCCGCAGTGCGCAGGGCAAAAGACATATCGCCGAGTACTTCGACTTCCTGTTGCCACGGCGTGTAAAGGAGTGGCTTGATCTCTTCGCGTTGGCGCATGTATTTGGTGTCGGCTACGACACCGATGATCTCGACTTCGCGTTTCCTAGCTTCAAATGTTATGCGCTTCCCGATCGCGTCATCGTCCGAGAAGAATTTGCTTGCGAAGGTTTCATTCACTATGCCGACTTGGGGCGCGCGCGCATCGTCTTGCGCGGTGAAGGCGCGTCCGCGCAGCAGTGGGATTTCCATCGTCTCAAAATAGTTCTCGCGGGCCATCTGCCGATTGGTGGAATGCGGGTCGGCGGTCATTGCGTTCTCGCCGGGCAGAAGGATGCTGTTGACATAATTGTCCTGTGCGATGAGTGGAACCTTCCCGAACGTCGCCGCGCGCACGCCGGGCAGGTTATCCAGCCGCGCAAAGAGTTGCTGATAGAATTGCACCAGTCGTTCGTCTTTGTACCCGCTTTGCGCCGGCTGCAACCTGAAGACCAGAAGGTTCTCCTGATTGAAGCCCAGGTTGACGTGTTGCAGGTTGGAGAGCGTTCGAATAAACAACCCCGCGCCGACCAATAACAACAACGAGAGCGCGACCTGCGCGACAATCAGTGCTTTGCTCAAGCGCGATACCGCGCTCATGGTGCGGCGACTTTGTTTGAGTGAGGTCGCCAAATCCAGACTGGTCGCGCGCCACGCGGGTGCCAGGCCGAACAACACGCCGGTCACTAACGAAACGGCGAGCGTGAACGCGAGCACTCGCCAATTTAGACTGAGGTCAACGCCGTTGGGCAAGAATCTCGCGTCTTTGTCCGTCAGTGCCAAGAGCACACTCTTGCCCCAGAAGGCGAAGAGGACACCAACCGTGCCTCCGCAGCCGGCGAGCAGCACACTCTCGGTCAGCAGTTGCCGGATCAGCCGCCAGCGGCCCGCGCCGACAGCAAGCCGTACGCTAATCTCTGCGCTGCGCAAAGCTGCTCGCGCCAGCAACAAGTTCGCGACATTCGCACAGGCGATTATCAATACCAGTGCTACTACAGTGAACAGCCCGTATATGGTGGTTGAATACGCCCGGCGCATGTCCAGCATCCCACGGCTGCCGGATTCAGCAATCAAGTGCGGGTAATCTTGTTGTTCGAGTTGTGCTGGTTCATCTGCTTTGCGCGGCGGCGGCATCACCTCCAACGCGGCGGCCTGAAAAGTGCCGTTCATACTATCGCGCGCCTGTTCGTAGGTCGCGCCCGGTTTGAGCCGTCCCATCAGATTTAGCCACCACGCGCCCGGATCCTTCGCCGTGCCCAATCTGCTGCGCTCGCCTCGCAACAACGGCTCGCACGCAAGGGGGACGGTGACGGAAGCGTGATAATCCACCTGCGATATATCGTTGAAGCCGGGCGGCGTGACGCCGATGATAGTGAACGTCTGCTTGTTGAGTTTGAGCGCTTGCCCCGCGATCGAGGGATCCGCGCCTAATCGCTCCTGCCAAAACTGATGGCTGAGCACGACCACTGGCGCGGCCCCTGGCCTGTCGTCTTCGTCAGAGATTGCACGTCCAAGGATCGGTTGCACTCCGAGGCCGGTGTAATAGCCACCGGACACAGCTTGTCCGTTGATGATCTCCGCTTGATCTCCCACCACTGTAGTTATGTCCCGTGTCGGAGCGAAGGCAAAGAAATCGCTGAGCGGGCCCTCAGGCGCAGCGGCGAGCGTTTTCATCTTTTCAAAGACGTCGTAGCGAAACAGGGAATCCCCCTGTGTGCCCGGCGGTGTGGGCACGAACGATGTGCCGCTTATGCCATTAATTCTGAACGGACGTCCGGCTTGCCATTCAAACAACACCAAGCGTTCGGGCTCAGCAACCGGCAAGGTCCTGAGCAATACTGCGTCTACCACACTAAACAACGCGGTGTTCGCGCCGATACCGAGCGCCAGTGACAGCACCGCGACCACCGTGAATCCTCTGTGCTTCAGCAACATTCGCGCGCCATAACGCAGATCCTGAAACATCTCGTCCTCCAGTCGTTGAGGCTGCAACAGCAGCGCATCCCAGAACGCGCCGAGGCTCCGCCAAAGCAGATTCAGTTTGGTTCTTAGATTGAGGTTGTCCCATTCGGCAAGCAACGATTCGCGATGACGCAGCTCGGCTTGCCACTCCTGCTTCCAGTCCGCTCGAAGCCGCCTTGGAACGATCACGCCGATTAGCGCGATCAGCCAGAGCCAAAAACGAAACCGTCTTACTGAAGCCGGGGTAGTCATGCTCGCTTAGCCGAAAGCCATTCAGTTCAGTCCCTGTTTAGACTTCAGTCTTTAAGCTGCCGCGTACCTAACGATTGAACTCTAAACCGATCCAACTTCATTCGTGACGCAGCGCTTGAAGCGGATCGACCTTTGCTGCCTTGCGCGCCGGTAGCCAGCAGGCCGCCAGCGCCACCAGCAACAAGACGCCGGCAATTGCAGTCAGAGTTATGGGGTCCGTGCCGGTTACACCGTAGAGCTCTCTAGCCATCTCGCGTTGCCATGCTCGCTGGTCAAAGTATTCACTTGCCATCAATCGCTTGATTGCGTAACCCAATGAAGCTCCGACAATCAATCCCGCAATCACGAGCTTCATCCCTTGCCAGATGACCAACCGAAGGACGTTGGCCGGTTGTGCCCCCAGGGCCATTCGAATCCCAATTTCGTTTGTGCGCTGGCTTACAGAATAGGCGAGCACGCCGGAGAGTCCGATGGCCGCCAGTAACAGCGCAAGCGCAGCGAAGAAGCCAAGGAGCCTTGCGTACAGGCGCTCCTGGCCCAGAGTTCGTTGCGATCTCGCCGTCTGCGTTCCAACCTCGGTGACCGGCAAGTTGGGGTCAGCATCGTGCACAATCTCGCGCACGGTGGAAACAAGTGCGGTCGGCTCGCCGGTTGTTCGCAATGCGAAGTACATCTCACCAATTGCGTCTTTCTCCTGAAGCCACGGCGTATACAACAGCGGCTGCGTGTCCTCACGCTGACTGCTGTACTTGGTATCGCGAACGACTCCAACAATTTCGAACGTACGCTTGTCGTCGGGGTCGACGACGCGCTTGCCGAGTACATCTTCATTCGGGAAGTACTTCGAACAGAATGTCTGATTGACGACGGCGACCTGCGAACTTCGCTGATCGTCCTGTTCGGTGAACTCGCGCCCGGACAACAAAGGAATACCGAGAGTAGAAAAATAATTCTCACGAACCATCTGTCGGTTTGTGATATGTAGCTCCGCAGCCTTTTCAGTCTCTCCCGGCAGCAGTACGCCAGTGTTCGACATGTAATGAGCGATTAGAGGGATTCGGCCAAATGTAGCCGCATTTACACCGGGCAAGTTATCCAGCCGGGCAAAGAGCTGACGATAGAACTGAACAAGGCGATCATCTTTGTAACCAGCTTGCGCCGGCTGGAGCGAGAAGAGCAGCAAGTTCTCCTGGTTGAATCCGACATCGATTCTTTGGAGGTTGTACAGTGTGCGAATAAACAAGCCTGCGCCTGCAAGCAGCAGCAACGACAACGCAACTTGCGCTATCACGAGGCCCTTGCTTAGTCGCGAGACTACCCCAGTCGCGCGCCGTCCTTGTTTTAGAGACGTAGTCACGTCAAGTCGCGTGGCGCGCCAGGCCGGCGCGAGTCCAAAAAGGACGCCGGTTAACAATGAATTTGCGATGGTGAAGGCCAGCACTCGCCAGTTCAATGGAAGATCGACACCGGACGGAAGGAAATCAGTATCCTTGTCGGCGAGCATCATCAACGCACGCCTGCCCCAGAAAGCGAAGAGGACACCTACCGCGCCTCCGATGGAAGCAAGCAACAGACTTTCAGTTAGCAGTTGCCGGATCAGGCGCGATCGTCCTGCGCCGACCGCCAATCGCACGCCGATCTCCGGGCCCCGAAGGGCCGATCTTGCCAATAACAGATTTGCTACGTTCGCACATGCGATGAGCAAAACAAGCCCCACTACCATAAGCAACCCGTAGATCGTGCGCGAATATATCTTTCTCCCCTCGAGAAGGCCGCGGCTCCCGGATTCCGTCATGAGTCGCGGATTGTCTTTCGGATCGAGTTGAGCGACCTCGCCTTCTTTACGTGGCGGAGGCATTACTTCCAACGCGGCCGCTTCGAAAGTACCGTTCAAACTATCACGCGCCTGGTCGCGCGTGGCTCCAGGCCTCAAGCGCCCCATCAAGTTGAGCCACCAGATATCCGGCTTTCCAGTGTGAGCCAATCCGCTTCGCTGACCCAGCACGAGCGGCTCAAAAGCAATTGGGATAGTTACAATGGGTTGCACGTTTACTTGCAAGGCGCCGACGAACGAAGGTGGCGTTACTCCAATGATCGTGAAAGGCGTTTGGTTGAGTTTGATCTGCTGGCCTATTACATCCGCATTCCCGTTGAAGCGATCGAGCCAGTACTGATGACTGATTACGACTACAGGCGTAGCCGCAGCATTATCGTCCGCGTCCGTGATTACGCGGCCAACCACAGAGTCGACTCCAAGACCAGCGAAGTAGCCGCCGGAGACTGCCTGTCCCTGGATTACCTCGGCTTGCTCGTTCACAACGGAGCTCAATTCATAAAGCGGAGCAAATGCGAAAAGATCCGAGAGTGGATTGTCAGAGGATTGCGCGCGCGCACTTTGAAGCTTCTGATAAATGTCGTAACGAAACATAGAAGCGCCACGGGTGTTGGGCGGTCCCGGCATGAAAGTTCCGCGCATGCCATTCGTCCTGAACGCGCGCCCAGCCTGCCATTCAAAGAGCACCAGACGATCCGCGTCTTTAACCGGGAGGGTCTTCAGAAGGACCGCATCCACTACCGTGAACAACGCTGTATTCGCGCCGATTCCAAGCGCGAGTGAGAGCACGGCTACGACAGTAAAGCCTTTGCTCTTCAATAGCATTCGTATTCCGTAACGCAAGTCCTGAAACATCTGGTCCTCCACTAGTCTATGCGGTTGTAGAAGCAGAGCATCCCGGAACGCGCCGAGACTGCGACAGAACAAATCGAGTTTGGAGCGCCAGTTGAGATTGTCCCAATCGGCGAGAAGCATTTCCCGATACTGCAGCTCCGCGAGCCACTCCTGGCGCCAATCCGAGCGCAGGCGGCGCGGCACGATCACGCCCAACATGGCGATTAGCCACAGATGCGGTTTCACAGCCGCAACACCTCCGTATCTACGCACTTCTTCAAAGACGAATCAGTTATTCCTGTCGCAGCGCCACCATCGGGTCGACGCGCGTGGCGCGGCGCGACGGTAAGTAGCCGGCGACAATCGAAACCGTCAGCATCATTAAGGCCGCTGCCGAAAGTGAAAGCGGATCGGTCGGCGTCAGCCCGAAGAGTAATGTCGCGGCCAGACGAGTCGAAGCGATTACGATCGGCAACCCCACGACAATGCCGGCGACGACCAGCACCAACGCCTCGCGCAGGATCAACCAGAAGACGTCAGATCTTCGTGCGCCCAGTGCCATCCGTATGCCGATCTCATTTGTTCGGCTTGCCACGCCGTACGACAGAATTCCGTAGAGCCCGATGCAGGCGAGCGAGAGCGCCAGCAATCCGAAGAACCCGGAAAGCGTAGCCACCAGCCGCTCTCGAAGGATTGTCGATTCGATCAACGGCTCGAACCCCCTGAAGCTCACGGTGATGGCTGGATTAATTTCCTCGAGAACGTGCTTTACTGCTGCGATCGTGTCGGCTTGCGGAAAGCGCGAGCGGATCAAGATTCGTCCGCCCGGTCCGGCTCCTGAATTTTGTGCCGAAGCGTAATACGCGATGGGCCGAAACTCTTCGCGCAACTCGCGATATTTTGTATCTCGAACGAGACCGACGATTTCATAAGGAGTGTTGGGGCTGCCCGGCGACGCTTCGATCCACATTCGATGACCGACAGGATTCGCGCCATTCAGAAACTTTCGCGCGAAGGCCTCGTTGACGATAGCCACCTTTGTTGAGCCAACCGTGTCGCGCGAATCAAAATCCCTCCCCGCAAGCATGGGAATTTCGAGAGTGTTGAAATAATTTGGCCCAACGCGACTGAGACTCGTGTTCTGCGCGCGCAGTGCGTCCTCGCCGTCCATCCAAGCGGAGCCTCCGCCCCAGTCATCGAGCGGAATAATACTGGTAACCGCCACAGATTCGTTTCCGGGGATCGCGCGGATACGCTCGATCATTTCATCTGTGAAACTCGAATAGCGCTCGCTCGGTAAACTCAAACGGCGGAAATTCACTTGCGCGATCAGGACTGTCCTTCTGTCGGAAACCGGTGTGCACATTGGCGAGATTGCTGAGACTGCGCGAGAACAAAAGCGCGCCGGCAACCAGCACAAGCGAGAGCGCGACCTGTGCAACGACAAGAGCCCTTCGTAAACTGAATCGCTCGCGCCCCGCAGTCATGCCGCGCCCGCCGCTCTTCATGACCGTGCCAGGTTCCATTCGTGTAACGCGAATTGCCGGCGCCAAACCAAACAGCAGACAGGTGAGGACCGCGAGCCCAGTTGCAAACCCGAGCACACGCCAATCCGGCGTGAGATTCAAGAACACTGGGTCCGCAGTTGTGCTGAGAAATGCTACTAGAAACTGGCTCAGCGCCTGCGCAAGTCCTGCGCCAAGCGCGGCGCCGGTCACGGCAAGCAACAGACTCTCAACCAACAACTGGCGTACAAGTCGTCCGCCCGAAGCCCCAAGTGCTTGCCGCACCGCGAACTCGCGTTCGCGCGCGCTGGCTCGCGCAAGCAACAAGTTGGCGAGATTGGCGCAGGCAATCAACAACACCAGGCCGGCGATCGCCAGCAACATCAACAGTGGCTGCTCATATTCTTCTCGCAGCGCGGAGACGCCTGAGCCCGCGGGCACCGCAATCAACTCAGAGCCGAGATAATCTTTTACACTGACAGGCGGGTAATTCGGAGGCAGCGCCGCTTCAAAAATGCCGTGCGAGATTGACAGCGTGTGCGCATTCGCTTGTTCCAATGACCAGCCCGGCTTCAAACGGCCGGTGACCGTTAACCACCACATTGTGCCGGAGAGGAAGTTGTTGTTGCCGCGGACGAGCGCAACCGCACAAATCGGCAGCGCCAGATCAAACGACTTGCCGACTTCCATGCCGAAAAAGCTGGAAGGCGTCACTCCGATAATTTCAAAAGCGTGATCGCTCAGCTGGAGCTTTCGTCCAATGACGGTTTCATCTCCGCCGTATTCGCGTTGCCAGAATTCGTGACTGATGACCAGGCCCGAGTCACCACAGCCGCGCTGATCGTCAGTGTTCGTGAAGACGTGGCCGAGCGCTGGTTGAACTCCAAGCACATTAAAGAAGTCACCACTCACGTAAAGCATGCGAGCGGGACGCGCTTCTCCCCCGGGTGCAAGGTTGACGCTGTCCGCTCCCCAGGCGCAGATGCCGGAGAAGGCTTGCTGCCGGTCCCTGATCTGCTCCCAAATCAGATTGTTAACCGACGGTTCGCGGCCGAACCCGCCTCGCGCCCCGTCCATGTTCAGCATCCGAACTTCAGCCAATTCGTTTGGGGCTTTGACAGGAAGAGCGCGCAGTCGCACCGCGTCCAGTAACTGAAAGATCGCCGTATTCGCGCCGATGCCGAGCCCGAGAGAAATGACAGCCACGGCCGTGAAGCTTTTGTTTTTAAGCAACATTCGCACGCCAAAACGCAGGTCTTGAAACATAGCGTCCTCCAATCGTCGCGGCTGCAACCAGAGCGCGTCCCGGAACGCGCCTATGCTTCGTCTTAGCAGATCGAGCTTCGTGGTCCAGTTGAGCTTGTCCCAATCCTCCAACATGGCTTCACGCGTTTGGAGTTCGGCGGCCCACTCCTGTTTCCAGTCGGCGCGCAAACGACGCGGCACGATCACGCCGACAACTTTTATCAACAGCAGGTGCGGGCGATTACGAAGCCTCATGGAATATTCACTCCGATACGATTCGAATAGATTCCCAATCAGCCTCTCTGTCGAGAAGGCTTTGCGGTAGCCGAGTGTGGAAGGAAGCTGCTCGCAAGGCGATATCGTTTGACGGCCTCCGCCAGAGCCTGCTTTCCATCCGCAGTCAGCTGGTAGTATTTGCGTGGCGGGCGTTGTTGGCGCTGCGCGATTGTTGCTTTTTCCCATTCGGAATCGACCAGGCCTGTCTCCTCGAGCCTTCGAAGCGCTGGGTACACCGTTCCGCTTGGCAGGCCGGTAATGTCCATGATGTCGAAGCCGTACTGGTAGCCATTGGCGAGCGCCTGAAGTATCGCCGTCACCGAATGCGAGAGAAATGTTTTCGTTCCCATCAGTCCTCCATTACGTAGGATCCTATTTATATAGTTTTCTACATAGGGTGTCAACAGGAATCTAAATCGGACACACGCAGGGGGGAGCTCAGTCCAAAAAACTTTCAATTGTGACGCCCGCGGTCAACGTCTTATGCACGGGGCAGTGCTCCGCGATCTGGAGTAAGCGTGCTTTCTGATCTTCACTGAGCGGGCCGGTGACAGAGATGAATCGCTCGATGCGATCGAGGCTGCGCTTCTGCGTTTCGCAGTCAGCGCAGTCCTGGGCGTGAACCCGCGAATGCACGAGGCTAACCTGGACTGTTTCAAGAGGCCACTTCTTTCGCCGCGCGTAGAGTTCAAGCGTCATCGAAGTGCACGCGCCGAGCGCCGCCAGCAGGTACGAGTACGGATCGGGGCCTTCGTCACTGCCACCCGCTTCGCGAGGCTCATCGGAAATGAACGTGTGGCGGCCTGCAGTGATCTGCTGCTTCAGATGGTCAATTGAAGAAACTATGACTTCAGCCATGGAACCTCCAGAGTTTCAGGCGTTGACGCTTGATTTCGCGCGTCACAATCAAGCCGGTAGATCCGCGCCTTCGATCTGTTCGGCGTCGGGCGCTTCCGTATCAGGTGAGAGTTGCGAGCCGGCAATGGACGGGACTCGGTCGCGAGTTGAAGGTTTGAAGTATCGGCGGCCTTTCAAACCCTCGGGCAGGCAATCCATGTCTTCAGCCTTCCCCGATTCGAAGTCGTGCGCGTACTGATAGCCCTCGCCGTAGCCGAATCGCTTCATTAAACCGGTGGTCGCATTGCGCATGTGAAGCGGCACCGGTTCGCGCTCTGTTTCCAAAGCATCTTTTGCGGCGGCCCCATAAGTCTCAAGCACCGAATTCGACTTCGGAGCTGTGGCCAGATAAAGCGTCGCTTGAGTCAGTGCCAGCTTTGCTTCAGGAAGACCGATGAAGTGAGTGGCTTGCATTGCCGAGACCGCTTCGACAAGCGCAATCGGGTCGGCGAGCCCGATATCTTCAGACGCGTGCACGACCAGGCGCCGCGCAACATACAGCGGATCTTCGCCGCCTTCAAGCATACGGGCCAACCAGTAAACCGCTGCGTCGGGGTCAGAGTTCCGAATCGATTTGATGAACGCAGAAATCAAATTGAAGTGCTCTTCGCCCGCTTTGTCGTAGCGAATCGCCGCTCGCTGAAGTGCCTCGCGCACGCCTTCATCGGTTATAACTCGAGCGCCAATCGCATCCGTTTCTGCAATTGATACCGCAAGCTCGAGCGTGTTCAGGGCGACTCGCGCGTCGCCCGACGAGTAGACAGCGATTGCGCGCAGAATGTCTTCAGTGATGTCGATCCGATGCTCGCCAAACCCACGAGCGCTGTCGGTCACCGCGCGCTGCAGTATTGTCGCGATGTCATCGGTTGAGAGCTCTTCAAGAACGAACACCTTCGATCGAGAGAGCAACGCGGAGTTCACTTCGAAGGAAGGATTCTCAGTCGTTGCGCCTATCAGAATAATCGCGCCGCTTTCCACGTAGTGAAGGAACGCGTCCTGCTGAGCCTTATTGAAACGATGAATCTCATCGATGAAAACAACAGTGCGTTTACCGAGCTTGCGGCGATACTCATCAGCTTCGGACATGACCGCGCGCACTTCGCGGATGCCGGCCGAAACGGCACTGAATTGAACAAATCGTGCGGCGGTTTGATCCGCAATGATGCGAGCCAGAGTAGTCTTGCCGGTTCCAGGAGGTCCCCAAAAGATCAACGACTGCAGCCGGTCCCCTTCGATCATTCGTCGAAGCGCGCGGCCTTCGCCGACGATCTTGTGCTGCCCGACAAACTCGTCAAGAGTCCGCGGCCGCATTCTATCCGCGAGCGGCCGCTCGCCAGGCTCGCTCGTGTTGGACTCGGGCGTTGATTCCTCGGGCTCCGCGAATAACGCGCCTCCCGGGTTTTGATCCGTAAAGCGCTTTTTGATTCTGGGCATACTCGCTCCAGTTAGAATAGTAAGCGGCGTGAGCTTTAGATCGCAACGATCAAAATAAAGCGGTCTTGATGTAACCACTTCGGCGCGGACTTCGTCGAAGCCTCTGATACTAAGAATGCGACCCGTTTTTCGGAGGCGCATTCATTGACAATCGTTTCGGCACTTTGTTACGGTTAAGGCTTGTTCGGTGAGGGATAACGGCCTCTGTGCAAGCATGACTATGGTTGTGAATCGATCGGGCGGGCTCACTCGATGCCTTTTCATTTTAGTGACTGCGGCCGCGTCTCTACTGGGCGCCTCGTGCATACACCGCGTTAACGTAAACGCGTTGCTCTCATCGAATCCTCCCCTCCAGACTGACGAGCTGATCAATCGAATCAACGCCTATAGCCGAATTCAAACTTTCTCGGCGCAAGCCGACGTAACCGTATGGAATTACTTCACCGGCGAAGGAACAAAGGCCGACGAGTTTCCCGAGGCGACCGGACTCATTAGATTCAAGAGGCCCGAAAACACTCGGATGCGAGTCACGTTTACAGGGTTCAACGTAGCGGACATGGTGAGTGATGGGCAGAAATTCAAGCTCGCGGTCTATCGGCCACAAGCCAAACGGCGCTTCATTTACGGCAGCAACCTTACCGACATCGAGCGAATGAATGCTGAGGAGATTAGAGAAGTAAAAGACCCTCAGTTGACGAAGGCCGGTGGATTAGTGAATATGCGGCCTCAGCACATAACCGATTCTTTCTTGATTAAGCCCATAACTGAAAACGATCGGCCCAATACTTTTCGCGAAGAGGTTCGGCAAGTTGAAGCTGACACTCGGCCCGGCAAGAAAAACCATTTGGTCGAGCGAAGCTATTACGTTGTGTATGTGCTGGAGCACGATGACAAAGGGCAGCTCAAGCTGCGCCGGAAATTCTGGTTTGATCGAAGCCAGCCCGGAACGCCGCTTGTTCGTCAACAGACTTTCGAAAATGGTGTTGGCCGCCTGGCGAGCGATGTCACTTATGCGAATTGGTTCATGGTGCCGAACACCGCTGGTATTTGGCCAGGTGACGTGATCATCGACCGGCGTAATGACGGCTACAGATTAGAGTTATCTCTGCTGCGTGATACGGTCGAAATAAACGGTGAGCTGCCGGAGACAACCTTTGAACTCGACAATACGGAGAATCTCGAAGAAATAAACCTGGACGCTCCACGCAAGAATGCGGTTGAGACAACAAGCAAGCAAAATCCGATGCCGGTAAAGACCCATTACGCCGGCGAAGTAGTGTCGGTTGATGCGACGAGAAATGAAATTGTCATTAAGGATGACAACGGAGCAGAGGCTCATCTCCTGTTAAGCCCATCCACCAGCATCACCAGATCGCACAGGGCAATCACACTTGCCAACATAAGAGTTGGCGACAAAGTGACCGGCGAGTGTGAGGCAGCAGCCGATGGCTGTAGAGCCGAATCAATCACGGTGACTTCGCCGGCACCGTAAGTTCACAATGGACAGCCTCATCGCTGCAAACATCAGCCAACGTCCGCTGAGAACGGCGATCAGCATCATTGGGGTCGCGCTTGGTGTGATTCTTGTCACGCTGTTCGTGGGCCTCGCCCGCGGAATGCTGCGCGACGTAGCTCAACGACAGGCAAACGTAGATGCAGAGATTCGATTCTGGCCGGGCGGCAACATCTCACTTGCCGGAAATCCGCTGATGCTGCCTGCTCGCTACGCCGACGCGATTCTTCACGGGGTTCAACCGACTACTGAAGACCCGGACCTCGAACCAAAGCCGCCGATCTCAGGCATCGCTGCAACATCGGCGGTCGGAGAGTACGTTCAGGGCAGCGTAGCCGGAATCGGCTTCGAGCTGGTGGACGGCATCGACTACCCTGCTTTCATCAGAACTACTCATCTCACCATCGTGCAAGGCCGAGGGCTCGCCGACGGTCGTACACCAGACACCGAATATGAAGCAATCGTCGATCGTTACTACGCCGACAGCGGCAAGGATATCGACGGAAAGCATGTATCAGTAGGGAGCAGAATCACGGTGCTCGGTCACACGTTCACGGTCGTTGGAATCTACGAGCCCTCAGTACTCGCTCGCGTCAAGATTCCGCTTCACACGTTGCAACAACTACTGGGCGGCGTCGAGAATTGCACCTTCGTCATGGTCAAGTGCGAAAGGCCGGAGCTTGCGAATCAAGTCCTCGAAGACTTGCGGCGCTACTATCCCGGCAATCGAGTCATTCTTACTAACGAAATACCTGCTCTGTACGCGCAAGGACTTGTGCCGGTCGAGATTTTTTTGAATGTGGTGATAGGCCTTGGGCTCGTAATTAGCGTGCTCGTGATTTTGCTTGCGATGTACACAACTATCATCGAACGAACGCGCGAGATCGGAATACTCAAGAGCCTCGGCGCTTCAAAGCGTTTCATCGTGATGACCATCGAAAAGGAAGCCGCCCTGATCAGCGCAATGGGAGTGTTGCTGGGATTCGTGGTTGCCGTGATCGGCAAGTTCGCTATCGAAGCCAACACGAGATTGCTGATTGACCTGCAACCAAGATGGCTTTTCATAGCCGCTGTAATCGGAATTCTTGGCGGTTTAATAGGAGCAATATATCCGGCTGCTCGGGCGGCCAACCTCGATCCAGTCGAAGCGATCAGCTATGATTAGTAAAGCGTGAAACGTGACACGTGAAGAAATCCGTCACGCATCACGTTTCACGTTTCAGTTCTTATGGATCCAGTTCTTGAAACAATCGACCTTCAAATGATCTACCGTGTGGGCAAGGTGGATGTGCCCGCCCTGCGCGGAACCACTCTTAAGGTTGAGCCCGGTGAGTATGTCGCGATCATGGGGCCGTCCGGGTGCGGCAAAAGCACGTTCCTTCACATCGTAGGCGGAATGCTCAAGCCTACTTCGGGAAAGGTGATGATTGAAGGCGAAGATCTTACCGCGATGACCGACGGCGAACGCACCGATCTTCGCCGAAGGAAGATCGGGTTTGTTTTTCAGCGCTTCAACCTTTTTCCTACTCTCACTGCCGAAGGCAATCTGAAACTGGCAGAGCGAATCTACGCAGGAAAGAACAACCGGGACGCCGCCGGGCGTCGCGAAGTGCTTCGAGTGCTGGGGCTCGAAGACAAGATGCATCACAAACCGCTGGAGCTATCGGGCGGAGAACAACAGCGTGTGGCCATTGCTCGCGCAGTGATCAATCGCCCGGCTATAATTCTCGCCGACGAACCGACCGGCAATCTTGACACCGAAAACTCCGAGATCGTTCTGAAGATGATGCGCCGGCTCAATAAGGAATTCGGCCAGACGATCATAATGATCACGCACAACGCAGAAGCAGCGGCGCGCGCGGATCGCGTCATCGAAATGCGAGACGGCCATGTGATTCGAACCGGCCTTCCTGCTGAAGTAGTGCGAGGCAGATCGTGAAGATTATTCTAAGCACGCTCAAAAAAATACTCTTCTGGTCCTACGAGCGGGGGAGTTGGCAATACGACGTGATGTGCGTTGTGATCCTCGCTTTCATTTTCCTCGTTCCGATCAAAATCTCAGGCGACAATGCTTCGCCGGCAATGATCGTTCGGGCCGACGAAGTAAATGCGCTCGATAAGAACAGTGTGGAGCGCGAAATTCAGATTCGGCTGCGTCAGAAGTACGGCAGCGCGGCCAGCATCTCGCGCATCGAAGAAGTTGAAGACAGTTCAGGCCAGACAAACTACGTGGTCTACAAGAAATAATTGCGCGAGGAGTCGAGAAACTAAATGAAACGAAGTCTTCTGTTGTTGACAGTCCTTGCTGTCATTGTTGCCGCGTCAACGCGCGGTCCCGTTGCATGCGCGAACGGCAAGCTTGATGAAGTGCTTGCAAACATGGACAAGGCAGCGCGCTCGATAAAAACGATCCAGGCCGATATGCGGCAGGAGAAGCGAGACCGAACCATAGGCGGGGCTGCGGAGGTCTACGGCGGCCACCTTCTCTTCTCCCACGCTGGCAAGAACAACGACAAAGTGCGAATTAATTACGAGCGTCCTGCCGGTCAAGTGGTTGCCGTTGTAGGCAACGAGATCATCCTCTATCAACCAGCCATCAAACAGGTCATCATCACCAGCCGGCAGGCTCAGGCTTCAAAGAATCAGGAATTTTCATTTATCGCGACGCCTTACAAATCGGTGCCTGAGCTCAAGAGCCAGTACAACATCGTATACGTGGGCGACGAACAAGCCGCAGGTGCTTCGACTTCAAAACTCGAGCTCACGCCGAAGGCAAGATCCTCAGTGCAGAAGCTCACGCTGTGGGTGAATCAATCTTCGTGGCTTCCGATTCAGTACCAGGTCGTTGAAATGAATAACAACGTGACGACCTTCGTGCTGAGCAACATGAACTTGAACGGTAACATCCCCGCGAGCGCCTTCAAGGTAACCTGGCCGCCCGACACCAAGGTAGTTCATCAATAGAGTGTGCCTACAAAACGTAGAGTGCCAGAACTATCATTCCAATAATACCTAGAGAAACAATCCAGAACATTAGTTCATAAAATGCGAGAAGCACTCGAGGATAGTCTGGTCGAGCCTTCTTCAACTTTCTTTGCTTCATTCGAAGCGCTGAGTGTGCCAGCACGATTCCAAGAACCAACGCTCCAAGCGACATAATCCGCAGCGGCCACAAGAAAAACATCCATTGCATCTCGACCAATAACAGTAGCGGGATTCCAAGTCCGAAACACGCAGCCGCGCTCATAAGCAAGCCCGCGAGATCGGCATCGGCAACCGGTATCTTGAGTGTTCCCGCCTTCGAAGCAGCGTACGGATCGAAGCTCATCGATGGCGCGCGAGTCTGAGTGGGCGGTCGCCGCTCAGCATCGTAAGCGCGGCGTGTTTCGAGATCGGTCAAGATGTCGCGCGCTTCGTTCAGAGACTTCATCGCTTCGTCGCTTCCACCGCCGTCAGGATGATGCTTGCGAGCCTTGCTTCGATACGCGCGATCGATGTCTTGCTTGCTCGCGGTTTCACTGACTCCGAGCACGTTATAGTAATTCCTCTTGGGATCGAATTTCTTCACCGGCATCGCAGCCCAATTATAAGTTTTAGCTTTCCAATGCCCAACCCCCGCTCTGCTATGTTGTGCTATATTGACGCGGATGGCGAGCACACCTAAAGACGCAGCAGCGATAATCTTGCTAAAGGATCGAGACGATCCGAGAGTTTTCTGGGTAAAGCGCAGTCCAAAGCTTCAGTTCATGGGCGGCTTTCACGCGTTTCCCGGAGGCCAACTCGATAAGGAAGACTCATCGATCGCAGTCCGCGATTGCGACGGCGCTGAAGCTTCAATGCGGGTGTGCGCAGTGCGAGAGTTCTTTGAAGAGACCGGAGTTCTGCTCGCGCGCGGAGCGGACCGGTTGTCCGTTGAAAAGATCGCCGAGAAGCGCCGCGCGATGGCTGAAGGCACGAAGAGTTTCCGCGATGTTCTTGCGGAAGACGATCTCGAAATCGCGCGTCTCGATTTCGAAGCAGCAGGCAGATGGGTCACGCCGCCGTTCGCACCACGCCGCTTTGATACGTGGTTTTTTCTGGCGTGGATGCCCGACGGACAAGAAGCTTTGATCGAACTGGGCGAGCTCGAAAGCGGCGAATGGATAAAGCCGTCGGAAGCGCTTGCAAGATGGAAGCGCGGTGAAATCGTGATGGCGCCGCCAACGCTTCATATCATTCGAGCCCTGGCGACGCACGGCGATTCAATCGAAACTCTCTCGCCGGCGCTTACATCAATTCCAGAAGCAAATCGAGGAATGGTTCGCCGCATTGAGTTTCGTCCGGGCATTTTTCTTTTTCCCGTTAGGACGCCGACTCTCCCGCCGGCCACGCATACCAACTGCTACATCATCGGCGGCGAAGAACTCATCGTCATCGATCCGGCATCCGCGTATGAAGAAGAACAACGTGAGCTCGATACGTTTCTCGATTCGCTTTTCGAAGAAGGACGTCGCGTGAGAGAACTGATCTTAACGCATCTGCATCCGGATCACATCGGCGGCGCAAATCATCTCCGCGAGCGGCTTGGCGTTCCGGTCGCTGCTCACCGGTTGACGGCCGAGCGCATCAGCCATTCAGTGAAAGTCGATCGGCTCATCGACGAGAATGACCTGATCGAGCTAACGGGCGACGCGGGTTGGAGGCTTCGCGCTCTTCACACGCCGGGTCACTCGCGCGGGCACCTCTGCTTTTATGAGGAGATCACGGGCGCGATTATTACCGGCGATCTGATTGTGGGAGTCGGAACAGTAGTGATCGATCCGCCGGAAGGCAACATGCTTGACTACTTCAACTCGCTTCGAAGGCTTCTCGCGTTGCCGAAGCTATCAGTGCTGCTGCCGGCGCACGGACCGGCAATCGGCTCGGCACGTGAGAAGATCGAGGAATACATCGAGCATCGCACGATGCGTGAGAACAAGATTCTCGGTGCGGTTCGCGCCGGGGCCTCAACGCCTCGTGACGTTGTCGAAGTCGCTTACACCGACGTTCATCCTTCGATGTATGGATTGGCAGAGAGGTCCACTGTAGCACATCTGGAAAAGTTGGAAGCGGAAGGGCGTGTATCGCGTCACAATGGAGTCTATCGCATAGAGTAAACCGAAAATCGCAAACAGGAAATCTTTAGATCTCTTGGAATGTTCGGCTGGATTGTCCTGGTGCCTTTGCGCCTTTGTGGTTAATTTATTTCTTGGGCGAAATTCTTATTCCTCGCAACACTCTTGTCGTCTTATGCGGACCCGCCGGAAGCGGCAAATCCACCTGGGCCGCGAAGCATTTCATCTCCACACAAATTGTCTCCTCCGACGAATGCCGCGCGCTTGTGTGCGACGACGCTTCGAATCAGAACGTCTCAAAGCAGGCGTTTGAGGTGATGCACTTCATCATCGAGAAGCGTTTGGCGCTCGGCCGGTTGACCGTCGCCGATGCAACTAACTTGAGGCGCGAACACCGAGGTGAGTTCATCAGGATTGCAAGTCGGTTTTCCTTCAACACGGCTGCGATTGTATTCGATGTGCCGGCTGAAGCTTGTCTCGAACGCAATGCCGGCAGGGATCGCAAGGTTCCGCGCGACGCCCTGAGGAATCAGCTTGAAATGCTCGAGCAAACGCTGCGCACTGTTGATAGCGAGGGATTCAGTTATGTCTACGTACTCGATCAGAATACACAGTCGAGTTCGCGCGTTAGGATCGGGCCGTTTGTCAGTCTCCAGTCTCAACGACCGGTTCCTGAATCGGAATCCCGCGCATAGTTTTTCGCCAATGGAGAATTGAATCGACGAGCACGATCACGACGCAGGTCATCATTATTGCCGTCAACGAAGCGTTCAGATAACCTCGAAACATCGTCTCGGGCTTCTTCGCCTCCTGCAGGAAGTTGTCGAAGATCGAGCGCCAGCCTGCGGTCAACGTCGTCGTAGCGACGAAGGCCAGCGGCGTGATAGTCACCCACGCATATTTCGCGCGACCCGAATTCATGATGACCGTCGTGCCAACGCACAGCGCAATGGCGGCGAGGAGTTGGTTCGCAATTCCGAACATCGGCCAAATTGTCGAGATCGAACCGGTGCGAATAAAGTAAGCCCATCCCGCTACAATCAATGCTGACGTTATCACCGCGCCCGGCATCCAGTCGGGACGTTCGATAGGTTTATAAAACCTCCCCAGAAATTCGCCGAGCATGAATCTTGCGACACGAGTCCCGGTATCGATCGTTGTAAGAATGAAGAGCGCTTCGAACATAATCGCGAAGTGATACCAGTACTTCATCAGTCCGCGCATTCCCGGCAGCCCGGAGAATATTTGAGCAATACCGACTGCTAAGGTGACTGCGCCTCCGGTGCGCCCGCGCAAATTCTTTTCACCTGTTTCCTGCGTCAACTCCTCGAGTTTCTGCTCGTGAAGATCAAAGCTTTGAGTGCTGTTGGTCTCGACGAACTGCACGTAATCCGTTCTTGCGCGATCAACGTTGATGGAAAAGTAATCGCCCGGAAAGAGCGATGTGGCGGCAACCAATGCCACTACGCCCACGAGTCCTTCCATGAGCATGCTTCCATAGCCGATCATTCGCGCGTCGCTTTCGCGATTGAGCATCTTCGGAGTAGTGCCTGAGCTGATCAGCGAATGAAATCCCGATATCGCGCCACAGGCAATCGTGATAAACACAAACGGAAAAACCTTGCCGGGAATGATTGGTCCCCCGCCCGCAACGAACGGCGTCGTCGCAGGCATATTCAGATGGGGAGCGACTAAAATCACACCGATGATCAGAAAAGCGACTGTGCCGACCTTCATGAATGAGCTCAGATAGTCGCGCGGGCAAAGCAGCATCCAGACCGGCAATACCGACGCGATGAAACCGTAACCGGCCATCAAATAAGTAATCGTGCTTTCCGAAAAAGTGAAGCTTGAAGCAAGCGTCGACTCCGCGATTCGCCCGCCCATAATGACCGCGAAGAATAATCCAATCACGCCGATGGTTGTCGCTTCGGCAATGCGGCCTTTGCGGAATCGATACATATAGAGGCCCATGAAAAGTGCTAACGGAATAGTAAAGCCGACGGTGAACGTTCCCCACGGACTCTCGCCAAGGGCCTTCACCACTACGAGTCCAAGGCCTGCAAGCGCGATCACGACAATAAACAGAATCGCGATTCCAGTGACTAACCCTGAGACTGGGCTGATTTCGGTGCGAGCTATTTCAGCGAGCGACTTCCCTTTCCTTCTCACAGAAGACGCGAGAATTATGAAGTCGTGAACGGCGCCTCCGATTACTACGCCGATCACGAGCCAAAGTAGTCCGGGAAGAAATCCAAATTGAGCTGCAAGCACAGGTCCGACCAGAGGTCCGGCGCCCGAGATCGCGGCGAAGTGATGACCGAACAAAACCCAGCGGTTGGTTGGGTAATAGTTGTGACCATCGTACATCGCGTGAGCGGGAGTCTCGATCCTGTCGTCGAGCACCATTACTTTTGTCGCAATGAACGCGCTGTAGTAACGATACGCGATCGCTAATATGCACAGCACTCCGATCATGATTGGAAGAGCAGTCACGCCGTCTCCTTTGCTGGTCGCAAATCGAGATGTTTTGATTTTGGCAATGCTTCTACTGCGATGGGGATGCTAAGGTAACAAAACGAGGTGTGTCAACGAAGCTTGCTGTCAGAGTGTTACTTACTATGTTTGATGTCGGGCTGGTGATCTCGAGCTACCAGAGTGATGGAATTTACGGATTTCAACGCCGCCAAAATCTGAATCAACCGGAGAACCGGGCTCCTCTTCGCTGCCGAATCTTCTCGCGGTAGTCCTCGCCTTCCATCGGCACCAACCTGCACATCTCGTGCAAGCGAGACCGAAGTCGAACTCCGACTCGATCCGTCAAACTCTCGTCGTAGGCTGAACCAATTGGCAAATCCAGGTAGTTGGAAGTGAAGATGGTGACCTTTTTCTCATTGTATCGTTTGTTGATGATGTGTGTGATTGTCTCCTGAACCCATTCGGTCGGTTTACTCGCGCCGAGCTCGTCCAGCACAAGCACCTCCGCATCGAAGACCGGCGCAAGAATTCTAAGCTCAGACGTATGTGTGTTCGGGTTGTAGCTGTCCTGTATCTCTTTAAGCAGATCGCGGAAATCATAAAACAGACCGGCAATACCTTTGTTGATCAACTCTTTTAATGCGGCTACAGCCAGATGAGTTTTTCCGACGCCGCAACGCCCGAGGTACAACAGACCGACATCGACAAGTGGATATTCCTCGACGAACCGCCTCGTGTTCATCAACGCGCGGCTGACCGATATGCAAGCCCGTTCAAAGTTATCGATATTGCAGTGCTGAAAGCGCTTTGGGATTCGCGCTTGCCCGAGGAGAGTGTCGGTGCGAGCTTCGGTCTTGCAACGGCATGGCTTGACAACGTTGCCTTCGACAAGCTCCCATCCCGTACCCCCGCAATGCGGACACGGAGCGAGTTTTATTTCTGCCGAATCAGAAATCATTGCTTCCTGCTAACTTGCTCGTTGATGACTTTGAGACTGGGGCTCTCTGATCTGACGGCGCGCGCATTATATGTAAGCTGCATGCAAAAAGCAATAACTCAACTTCATCTCATGACTCTTTTTTTAAAACTTTTTTTGCGAGCGTGCGCTTTAGAGCATATCAACCGGAAAGTCGTCGGAGCGCGCGCCTCAAGACTGCTTCGATCGTGCGATCGCCTTCCTCGCGCATCGCGAATAAGACCGCCCGCTCGGCTATCGCTTTGGGATATCCGAGCGCTATCAGAGCCGAGACTGTGTCGTCTCTGACGGCGGCTTCGCCAGGCGGCAGGTCGCGCGAAGAGGCGCGGTCCGCATCTTTCGACTCAACCGAAATTGCCGCGAGCTTGTCGCGCAATTCGACCACGACGCGTTCAGCCGTCTTTCTACCTACACCCGGAATCGAAGTGAGCCTTGCGAGATCGTTGCTCGTGATTGCGTTGATCAATTCTCCCGCAGGCATGCCCGACAGCATCGTGATTGCGAGCTTTGGTCCAACACCGCTCACGCTGGTGAGCTTAGAGAACAGCTCTTTCTCTCGAGCCGTCCAAAACCCAAACAACTGAATCGCGTCTTCTCTAACGTGAGTGTGAATCTTAAGCGAGACCTCTGAGCCGGGTTCGCCGATCTCATAAAAAGTTGACACCGGAATCGTGACATCGTAGCCGACACCTCCGACGTCGATGATCACTTCATTTGGCTGTTTATGAATCAGCTTTCCGGAGAGTTGCGCGATCAAGCTGTGTTCCCTTGCTGAGTTCGAAATTCGGAACCCGAAGTCTGTCAGCTTGGAAAGTGATAGTCAACGAAGCCCGTGCGTTACCACATCTATTTAAGGATTTCCTCGTGTTAGTTCTGTCACAACGAGTCGTCATATTCTGACGCGGTGTGGACTGCCCGATGCCATCATAAGTCACTCTTGTTAAGGCTCCGCAATTTGAGTCACAAAGTGGTGTCTGATATGTGCTCGCTCAATGTTCCCGTGACGGAATTTTCCGTTCTGATATTTGATAGTGAAGCGCTGCGGTCAATTTCGCGTTGGCCCTTGATGTCCCGTGCTCGTGCATTATTTGAAGTGTGTACGGAAAGGGACGATAAACAGGGTGGTCAGCAATAGGAGGATTTGACACGTAGATCTCGTATTCTCCGGTCCCCAGTAGTGTCCCCGACCAACTCGTTACGCCCCCTTTGTCGATTCCTTTTAGAAGCGCGGTGCTCTCACCAGGTGGATACCATCCCTTTTTGGTCTGAACCCAAAATACCAAGTCTTCTGCCCTCTTCGCGTAACAATGCAGGTCGATGCTCAGTTTCTCTCCCGCACGAGCACGAAATCGGTAAATGTGTTTGGAATAAGGTCGCAGGATTCCCTTCAGCACAATTACTGGTTTGTGACTTAGAATGATTCGCCGAACCTGATCATGAGACCGACGAAGTGGGGTTGATCCCGCATAAATGCTTAGTGCTAGGAGCAGGACGGGCGCACGAAACCAAACTTCAAGTGTTGCGTTTCCTGGCTTCGAACTTATCTTCAAAAGCACGGTGTCCTTTAAACTTAGCTTTGCTAATGGCCTCTACCGCGGCGAGCGCGATTAACGATGTTCGGTCGTCAATCTGATCCTAGTAAAGCGCATCTCCCAACCAAGGATAAAGGCGGCCTGATACTCCCTGACGTACGGCCCGCGCGATCATTGGGATCTCTGCTCTATCGCATCGAGAAGGCCGTGGGCGTACCCCTCGCACTGGGTGACGAAAAACTTGTCTTTCGTCTTGCACAGTTCAACCAGAAGCTTTTGTTCACGTTTGGCTGACTCGATATCCCCGAGACTCAGAAAGGTTTTGCCTATCCAAAAACGGATGACATCGTCTTCCGGATCGACACCTTCGGCATGCTGAAGAGAGCTCAATGCTTCATGATACCTGCCCAACTTGATAAATATCTCGGCAACTACGAACGCGTCCCTCGTTTCGTGGTGTTTTTGATAATCGAGTATAGCCGAGTTGATCTGTCCAAGCTGGACCTCGTTTTCCCGTCTCAAGGTCCACTCCACGGTGTAGGCTGCCGCAGACTTTTCGTACTGCTTTCGTAAGTAATGAGCGTGAGCCAGCTCGCAATAGGCATCTGGCCACGCAGGCTTCAACTCTATGGCTCTCTTCAGTGCCTCAATGGCAGCATCGTCGGAGCGAAATTCATAGTACGTCTCCTGGTTGAGTATCTTGCCCAGCAACAGGTACGACTCAGGATCATCTGGTTGTAAAGAAATGGCTGTTCGGCAAAGCGTTTCAATGAGGCAATACTCTTCCTCTGACAACCGAAAGCCAAATTCTTCGTTCTTACTAAGGTGCGCTGACGCGAGATGCTTATACGCCTCCGCGTCTGCAGGATCCAGAGCTATGGCTTTCTTTAGAAGCTCCTGAGCCCCGCTCGGCGTAGATGCCTCGGCTGGGTACCTTTTCCTTAGGCCGAGGCATTCGCTTCCCAACGAGCGCTTAGCGGATTGCACTGGCTTGGCTGAAGTCTTCGGCTGCTGCCAACTCTTGTGGAAATCGCAGGGAGACATAATCGTCGTCAAGGCGGTGGCTGCCGAAGACATCCTAACAGTCAATGCTGAAGGTATTAAGCAGGAAGCGATGAGTATCAAAAGGCATAATGTAGCAGCAACCTTATTGGGCATCTCAGTAACTCCTTCTACCAAGGGACGGACCCCAAGCTATTCCCCCTGTTGACCTGAAGGGCTAGAACAGATGTCAACAAGTCTACTTATTTAGCTTCCAACTTTATCAGCGGTCCATTCTTAAACTCGATAGTGTAGGTCCAATGTAGACGGGCAAGCCGGAAAACGTAATTAAGCCCACCCCCAAACAAACTTCGAACCCGAGAGCCTTGATGTACAACGTTGTTGTGATTGCGAACAAATGGTCGGGGCGCTGATACTTTGTCGGATTGGTTGTCAGGACCTGATGGTATTCCTCCAGACAGCTTCCACGACTATCGGGACAGTAACGTTTATAGATAATGTAACCCTCCCCAAAAACTGGTCCATTGAAAACTAGAGGTTTCCGGGCGAGTATGACGCCAGGAGGCCTGAATGCGAAAGAGCAAATACAGTGAACACCAGATCATCGCGATCCTTA
>Ga0075436_100000383_pt1 | contig 28314 bp, 26 predicted proteins | sample RhiMethybrSRZTD5_FD_75303 | JGI IMG/M metagenome (GOLD analysis project Ga0075436, IMG submission 75303) | Populus rhizosphere microbial communities from Tennessee, USA - Rhizosphere MetaG P. TD hybrid SRZTD5 | ecosystem: Host-associated > Plants > Roots > Rhizosphere > Soil | place: USA...
TGTCGCCGACCTTGAGCTTGCCCGTCTCGACGCGCCCGACCGGAACGGTCCCAATCCCAGTGATCGTGTAGACGTCCTGGACCGGGAGCCGCAGCGGCTTGTCGGTCGGCTTCGAGGGCACCGTGAGGTTGTCGAGCGCCTGGAGGAGGGTGGGGCCCTTGAACCAGGGCATGTTCGGCGACGCCTTGTTAATGTTGTCGTCCTTGAACGCCGAGATCGGGACGAAGACGACCTGCGTCTCGACCTTGTACCCGACGCTCTTGAGGAGCTTCGTGAGCTCCTCCTTGATCTCGTTGAACTTCGACTCTTTGTAGCCGACCTCCTGCCGGTCCATCTTGTTGATGGCGCAGATCAGCTGCGCGACGCCGAGGGTCTTCGAGAGGTAGACGTGCTCGCGGGTCTGGTCCTGCACGCCTTCCGCCGCCGAGCAGACCAGGACGGCGCCGTCGGCCTGGCTCGTTCCCGTGATCATGTTCTTGACGAAGTCACGGTGGCCGGGGGCGTCGATGATGGTGAAGTAGTACTTTTGCGTGTCAAACCGCCGGTGGGCGATGTCGATCGTGACCCCGCGCTCGCGCTCCTCCTTGAGGTCGTCCATGACCCAGGCGAATTCGAACGTCGCCTTGCCCTTCGCCTCGGCCTCGGCCCGGAACTTGTCGATCTCCTCCTGGCGGATGTAGCCCGTATCGAGGAGCAATCGGCCGACCGTCGTGGACTTGCCGTGGTCGACGTGGCCGATGAAGACGATATTGAGGTGGGGCTTCTGCGCCATCGGATGGGCTCCGGGCGCGGCCAAAAGGTGCCCCTATATAGGCGTTGTTGCGCGCGAAGCTCCTCGGCACGCCGGCAGAGCGCCGCCGGCGGCCGGAACGGACCGGCGTCGCATCGCGAGCCCCGCGATGCGTCCCGCGCGTCGGTCCGTGGCCATGTTCGTTCCTCGGTGGTGGGAGACGTGCGACACCGATGAGTTCGACGACGCCGCGGTCGACGATGGTGTGGCCGCCGCCGTTGCCGGGCCGCGTACGATGGGCGTGGCTCCTCGGGACCCGGGGACGCGGCTGGCGGCTCACTTCCCTGCTGCGGCTCCTCGACGGACGGATGCAGCCGACCTCGGTGGTGGCGAGCGTCGGCTCCGGTCCCGGGTTCGATGCCGCCCGGCTCGCTCGAAGAACGACGGTGAGGGGGATCCGATGGATCCTCGTCGACCCGCAGCGCGGTATGTGGTCCGACCCTCGGGGCGTGGACCGCATCGCCCGAGCGCCGCTCCGTGCGGCCCGGCTCCAGGGGGACGCCGCCGACCTTCCGCTGCGATCGGGATCGGTCGACGTCGTCCTCTCGATCGGAGCGCTCTGCTGCATGTCCGACGCGGCGGTGCCGCGCGCCGTCGCGGAGACGGTACGGGTCCTGAAGCCGGGCGGATACCTCGCCTTCGGGGTCCCACGACGTCGTGGCGCGTCGGACGAAGCCCGATGGACCTCCGCCGGGCTCGTCCGTCGCGCGAGCCTGCGCTCGGGGCGCGCGCTCTTCCAAAAGCCCCTTTAGCCTCCGCTTCCTGAAGGGTCCGTCCGCGCCGGCGTCCGATCCGGTCGCGCACGAAGGGATTCGACGTGTCGGGGCGCCTTGCACGGGCCGTCGCGGCGTCCCGTTCGACCGTCGTCCGACTGACGGTCCCGACGGACGCGAACTTCACCGGGAACGTCTTCGGCGGGGTGATCCTCGCCGAGATCGACCGGGTCGCCCTCGTGACCGCGACGCGGCACTCGGGCCTCACGTGCGTCACCGCGTCGTTCGACGGAGTCGACTTCATCGCCCCGGTGAACGTCGGGCAGGTGCTCACCTTCGATAGCCGTCTCACCTACGTCGGCCACTCGTCGATGGAGATCTGGGTCCAGGTCCACGCGGAGGACCTCGCGGGCGGGCCCGCCCATACGGTGGGCAACGCGTTCGTTACGATGGTCGCGGTCGGTCCCGACGGTCGCCCGTCCCCCGTTCGGCCGCTCGAGCTCGTCACCGACGAGGACCGCCGACTGTTCGGGGAGGGCGCAGCGCGCACCGCCGCCCGCAAGGCCGCGCGAGCTCGCACGACGGCGGGTGCTGGGTAGAGGTACGAACCGATGATCTGCGAGATGTGTGGCAAGGACGTCGATGGCCTCCAACGGGTCCGCGTCGAGGGCTCGGTCCTTCGGCTGTGTGCCGACTGCAGCCGGTTCGGGGTCGTGCTCGATGCGCCGCCGCCGACGCCGGCGGCCACGCTCGCCCCGCGCACAACGTCCGTCGGGCCGCTGGCGCGGGCCCTTCCTCGGACGCGCCGCCTCGAGGAGCGAGACCTGTACAAGGAGCTCCCGGACATGGAGCTGGCGGCGGACTGGGGCAAACGGATCCGGATGGCGCGCGAGAAGCTCGGCTGGACCCCCGAGCTGTTCGCCCAGAAATTGAGCGAGAAGAAGTCGGTCGTCTTGAAGCTCGAGGCGGGCAGCTTCCACCCGCCGGACGGGACGGTCCGGAAGATCGAGAAGCTGTTACGGATCCGTCTGCGCGTCGACCCCGAGCCCCCGGCGTAGGTCGTAGCGCCGCTAGCGGCCGGGGACCAGCCGCTCGAGGATCGCCTTCTGCGCGTGCAGGCGGTTCTCGGCCTGGTCCCAGACGACGGAGCGCGGGCCGTCGATCACCTCATCGGTGATCTCCTCGCCCCGGTGGGCGGGCAGGTCGTGGAGCACCCAGACCCCCGGGCGGGCGCGCGCCACGAGGTCCGCGTTGATCTGGAAGCCACGGAACGCGGCCCGACGTGCTTCGGCCTCGGCCTCGTCCCCCATCGAGACCCAGACGTCGGTGTAGAGGGCGTCGGCGCCCTCGGCCGCCGTGGTGGGATCGTCCGTGAACGCGAGGTGGCCGCCCTTCGCGCGCGCGATCGCCTCGGCGGTCGCGACGAGGTCGGGAGCGGGCCGGTAGTCGGCGGGCGTCGCCGCGGTGAGGTCGAGCCCGACGAGGGCGCACCCGAGGAGCAGCGACGCGAGCACGTTGTTCCCGTCGCCGATGAACGCGAGGCGTTTCCCCCGGAACGCTCCCTCCCACCGCTCGTGCAGCGTGAGGAGGTCCGCGACGATCTGGCACGGGTGCTCGCGGTCGTCGAGCGCGTTGATCACGGGCACGGACGCCCACTTCGCGAGCTCGGTCATGTCCTCGTGCCGGAAGGCGCGGTAGACGATCGCGTCCACGTAGCGCGAGAGCACGCGCGCCGTGTCGGCGATCGTCTCGCCGCGCCCCAGTTGCATGTCCTTCGGGGCGAGGTAGAGCGCGTGGCCCCCGAGGTCGTTCATCGCGACCTCGAACGACGTCCTCGTGCGGGTCGAGGGCTTCTCGAAGATCATCGCGACGTTCGTCCCCCCGCGCGTCGCCGAGAGGTCCCCCCGTCGTCGCGCGGCTTTCATCTCCGCCGCGCGGGCGAGCAGCGGGAGGAGATCGTCGGCGAGGTCCGCGACGGACAGGAGGTCGCGCTTCACGGGAGGGTGGGGCATGCCGACGAAACACCGTCCGACGACTAAAGGCTTCCCGACCGGCGACGGCCGACCCCTCGCGGGGGCTTAGGATTATCAACATCGCCGGGCTCGCGGCGTCCGAGGGTTACACGTGGCGGCCCGTTCGAAGGGAAAGCAGGGCGCGAAGTCGACCGAGGCCGTACCGGAGCTGCCGCGGCACCGGCCCAGCCGGCGCGTCTTCATGGTGACGGGCGGCGTGACGAAGTTCGCGAAGGCCCATCCCGCGATGGACTTCCGTCTGATGGTCAAGCGGGCATACGACTACGCGCTCAAGGACGTCACGAACCTCACGAAAGACCGCATCGACGGCACGCGCGTCTCCTACTTCTCGGACCACTTCTCGCGCCAGCTCAAGGCGGCGAGCATGGTCCAGGACTACCTCGGGATGAACCCGAAAGGGTCCGTGCGCATCGAGTGGGGGGGCGCCACCGGCGGCGAGTGCTTCCAGGCGGCGTTCGAGGCCGTCGCGAGCGGGCGGATGGACGTCTGCCTCGCGGCGGGCTACGAGACGATGAGCCGTGTGCCGACGTGGAAGGGCAACGAATTCATCGCCCTCGCCTCCGACACGAACTTCGACTTTCCGTTGGGCGGTTTCTACACCGGCTACTACGCGCTCATGGTCGCGCGCCACATCTACGAGTACCTGCGCCTCACCAAGTTCGCGCACATCAAGGACGAGCGCGAGGCGCAGCGCCGGGCGATCGAGGAAGGTGGACGGATTATGAGCCTCGTCTCGGTGAAGAACCACCGCAACGCGCTCCACAACCCCTACGCGCAGTACCCGAAGCGGCTCACCGTCGCCGACGTCCTCGCCTCCGAGATGATCTCCTACCCGATCACGCGCGAGCAGATCTGCACGATGAGCGACGGGGCCGCCGTGGCCGTCCTCTGCTCGGAGGAGCGCGCGCGAGAGTTCACGGACCGGCCGGTCGAGATCACCGGCGTCGGGACCGGCACCGACACGATGCGGCTCGCCGACCGGCCGTTCGGCTCCGTACCGCTCGCCCCGAACGAGCGCCCGACGGACTATCCGAACCTCCCGTACCCCGGGGTCCACTCGTTCCGGGCGGGCCGCAGCGCGGGCCTCGAGGCGTACCGCATGGCGGGGATCACGGACCCGAAGCGCGAGCTCGACTTCATCGAGCTCCACGACGCGTACGCGTCGAGCGAGATCCAGACCTACGAGGACCTCGCGCTCTGCCGGTACGGCGAGGGGTACGCGTTCACCGAATCCGGCGCGCCGTTCCTCACGAACGTCGAGTACGGCTTCCCGGTGCCGAGGGCTGGGGAGATCCCCGTGAATCCCTCCGGGGGCCTGATCGCGTGCGGCCATCCGGTCGGCGCCACCGGCCTCATGCAGGCCGTCTTCGCCTTCTGGCAGCTCCAGGGGCGGATCGCGAAGCACTTCGGCGACCCGACGCTACAGATCGAGGACGCGAAGCGCGGGCTCATCCACAGCCACGCGGGGACCGGCTCCGCGGTGACCGTCTCGATCCTCGAGCGGGGGTTCTGACGATGCCGGCGCCGAAGACCTTCACGAAGTTCCGCGACGTCCAGGCCGAGCTGACGCGCACCGGGGCCGCGATCTTCAAGGACCCGGAGGGGAAGGAGAGCCTCGTCATCCACTACCCGTACTCGATCCTGTACATCCACAGCTACGCCGAGGACACGCCGTTCTTCCTCGGCCTCGCCGAGGGCCGGTTGCGCGGGTCGCGGTGCACCGGGCCCGAGTGCCGGTTCGTCTACGCCACGCCCCGCAGCCACTGCATGGAGTGCGGTTCGGCGACGGAGTGGATGGACCTCCCGAAGCGGGGCCGCGTCCACGCGTGGACGACGTGCCACTTCGGGTCGGAGGCGTTCCTCAAGGAGACGCCGTACAACCTCGCCCTCGTCGAGTTCGACGGCGCCGACAGCCTGCTCCTGGTGCGCCTCAAGGACGCGACGGAGTCGGAGCTCTACATCGGGATGCCCGTCGAGGCGAAGTTCGACCCGAAGCCGAAGTACTCGATCACCGACGTCTGGTTCGTCCCGAGCGCCGCGCCGAAGGCGCGCAAGGCCGCGCGGTAGGTGCGCCCGCGGCGACGCGCCATGCCCGAACCGCGGCGCCCCGAGCCCCCCAACGCCCCCGCCGCCGACCACCTGCCGTTCGAGGACCGTTTCTGGGCGTCCGAGGGGTATCTCGCGCACCAGCGCGCGTCGGTCCGCGACGTCGAGGCGTTCTGGGAGCCGGTCGCTCGCGAGGTCGTCCAATGGCACCGGCCGTTCACGGAGACCCTCGACTGGAAACCGCCGTTCGCCCGGTGGTTCCCCGATGGGCGGCTCAACGTCGCCCAGAACTGCCTCGACCGGCACGTCGGCACCCGCACCTGGAACCAGGTCGCCTACTTCTGGGAAGGCGAGGACGGTGCCCGTCGGACCCTCTCCTACGCGGACCTCTACGAGGCGGTGAACCGTCTCGCCGCCGGGCTGCACGCACGGGGGTTCACCTCGAAGGACTTCGCCGCGATCTACCTGCCGATGATCCCCGAGCTGCCGATCGCGATGCTCGCCCTCGCCCGGCTCGGTATCCCGTTCACCGTCGTCTTCAGCGGGTTCAGCGCCGCCGCGCTCGCCGAGCGGATCCGCGGCCTCAGGGCGCGGCTCCTGATCACCGCCGACGGGGGGTGGCGCCGCGGGAACCTCGTGCCGCTCAAGAGCATCGCCGACGCGGCGCTCGAGCAGGCGCCGAGCGTCGAGACCGCCGTCGTCGTCGAGCGGACCGGCACCCCCGTCGGGTGGAGCGCCGGCCGCGACGTGCGGTGGAACGACGTGCTCACCGAGGGGCCCGGCCGCATCGCGCCGGTGCCGGTCGCATCGGACCACCTCCTGTTCCTCCTCTACACATCAGGGACGACGGGGCGACCGAAGGCGATCGCCCACGGCACGGGCGGCTACCTCGTCTACGCCAACGCGACGATGCGCTGGGTCTTCGACCCTCGGCCCGAGGACGTGTTTTGGAGCGCCGTCGACATCGGCTGGGTCACGGGACATAGCTACATCGTCTTCGCGCCGCTCGCGCTCGGCGTGACGAGCGTGCTCTACGAGGGGGCGTTCGACCACCCGACGCCCGACCGGCTCTGGTCGATGGTCGACCGGTACCGGGTGACGGTGCTCTACACCTCCCCGACAGCGCTGCGCGCCCTACGGACCCACGGCGACGACCCCGTGCGCGCCCACGACCTCGCCTCGCTCCGGCTGCTCGGCACCGTCGGCGAGTCGATCAACCCGTCGGTGTGGGAGTGGTACTATCGGACCGTCGGGCGCGGTCGGTGCCCGGTCGTCGACACGTGGTGGCAGACCGAGACGGGCGGGATCATGGTCTCGGCGGCGACCGGGCTCGGGATGGTTCCGATGAAGCCGGGGTCGGCGACGTACCCGATGCCCGGGATCGACGCGCAAGTCGTGAACGAGCGCGGCGAGCCGGCGGCGGCCGGAGAGAAAGGGCTCGTCGTCGTAGCGAAGCCCTGGCCGGGCATGCTCCTCACCCTCTACGGCGAGCCCGACCGGTACCGCGCGGCGTACTGGCAGCGGTTTCCCGGCGTGTTCTACGCGGGCGATTACGCCGTTCGCGATCCGGACGGCTACTTCTGGTTCTTGGGGCGCGCCGACGAGGTCCTCAAGGTCGCGGGCCATCGCCTTGGCACGATCGAGATCGAGGACGCGATCCTCTCGTACCCCGGGATCGCCGAGGCCGCCGTGTGCGGCAAGGACGACGCGGTGAAGGGCGAGGTACCGGTCGCGTTCGTCGTCGTGCGGAAGGGGACGAACGCCACCGAGGCGCTCGCGCGCGCGGTCGGCGACCGCGTTGTCGAGCGGATCGGCAAGATCGCCCGGCCCGAGGCGGTCCACTTCGTCGCGCACCTACCGAAGACGCGGAGCGGCAAGATCATGCGGCGGGTCGTGAAGGCCGTCGCGGACGGTAAGGTCGACGTCGGCGACGTCACGACGCTCGAGGACGGCGCGACCGTCGAGGAGATCCGGGATGCGATCGCGCGCCTGCGCGGTGGGCTCGCGACCGGTCGCTGACGGGCGAGCTCAGCACCCGGGAGGAGGGAGTGCCGCGGGCCGGGCTTGAACCGGCGGCTTCAAGATCTTCAGTCTTGCACTCTCCCAAACTGAGTTACCGCGGCACAGGGCCGCCCGACCCGCTGCCGGTATAAAGGCGCGGCGACGCCGGCGCTCGCTCCGTCCTCGCCGGGGCGCCGTCGGGCCCGCGCCGCGCGCCGGTCGGGTCGAGCGCGGCCCGGACGCGCGCGCTCGCGCGTTCGGCGCGGTCCGGTCGGCCCGTCGCTCCCTCCAGTTTATCTAGGCGCGTCCGCCTTTCAACGGCGCCCGTGATGCGCACCCTCGTCGTCGCCGAGAAATTCAACACCGCGCTGCGGATCGCCATCGTCCTCTCCGACGGGAGGATGAAACGATCGCGCGTCGGCGGGACCAACGTCTTCCGGTTCGACCGGCCCGACGGGGAGTACGCGGTCGTCGGGCTGCGCGGCCACATCGTCGAGCTCGACTACCCAAAGGAGCTCGCCGAATGGAACCTCGACACGCTCCCGAAGCTCCTCGAGACCGTGCCGCACAAGCGCGTGACCGAGGGCGGGATCGTCGCGACGCTCCAGGACATGGTCCGCGAGTTCGGGCGCGTGATCATCGCGACCGACTTCGACCGCGAGGGGGAGCTGATCGGCCTCGAGTGCCTCGAGCTGCTCCAGAAGGTCCACCCCGAGATCGCCGTCGTGCGGGCGCGCTACAGCGCGCTCACGCGCGAGGAGATCGAGCAGAGCTTCGACCACCTCCAGTCCGTCGACCACGCGCTCGCCGCCGCCGCGGCGGCCCGCCAGGAGATCGACCTCGTGTGGGGCGCGCTCTTGACCCGCTACCTCTCCCTCACCGCGGGCCAGCGCGGGCGGGGTTTCCTCTCCGTCGGCCGCGTCCAGACCCCGACGCTCGCCCTGCTGGTCGAGCGCGACCAGACGATCAAGGAGTTCCGTCCGACGCCGTTCTGGCAGCTCGTCGCCATGGCCCAGCACGGGGAGGAGGCGTTCCGGCTCCTCCACGAGCACGGCGTCTTCGACGACCGGGCGCAGGCGGACGCGGTGTTCCGCCGCGTGACGGGCGCGACCGAGGGCACGGTCCTCGAGTACACCGAGGAGGCGACCCGCCGTCGGCCTCCGATCCCGTTCAGCACTACGTTGTTCGTCGCCGAGGCGACGCGCCTCGGCCTCGGGGCGGCGCTCGTGATGCGGATCGCGGAGGACCTCTACACGCAGGGGCTGATCAGCTACCCGCGGACGGACAACACCGTCTATCCGAAGGGCCTCGGGCTTCGGACCCTCGTCGAGAAGTTCAAGGACGGCCCGTTCGCCGAAGCGGCAGCGTTCGTCCTCGCCCAGCCGTCGTTCCGCGCGACGCGCGGTCGCAGCGAGACGACGGACCACCCGCCGATCTATCCGACCGGCGTCGTCGACCCGAAGAAGCTGAAGCCGGACCACGCGAGGATCTACGAGCTCGTCGTGCGGCGGTTCCTCGCGACCGTCGCGCCGGACTCGACCGGGCTCGCCCGGCGCGCGAAGGTCGACGTGCGGGGGGAGACGTTCGAGGGGAAGGGCCAGCTGCTCGTCGAGCCCGGCTGGTATCGGATCTACCCGTACTCGCGTCCCGAGGAGGTCGCGTTCCCGGTCCTCACCGTCGGCGAGAAGGTCCGGATCACCTCGGTCGAGCTCGCCGAAGACCAGACGAAGCCGCCGCGCTACTTCACCCAGGGGTCGCTCATCCAGGAGATGGAGCGGTTGGGCCTCGGGACAAAGAGCACGCGCCACGACGTCCTTCAGAAGCTCTTCGACCGTCACTACATCACCCAGAGGAACCTCGAGCCGACCGGCACGGGCATCGCGGTGACCGAGGCGCTCCAAGCCCACGCCCCGGTGATCACGCGCCCGGAGATGACCCACCGGCTCGAGGAGGACATGGCGCTCGTGGCCGAGTCGAAGAAGTCGAAGGACGACGTGCTCGAGGAGTCGCGCGAGATGCTCCGCGAGGCGTACGACCTCCTCGCGCGGAACTCGGAGGGCGTCAAGAAGACCCTCACCGGGGCCCTCGACCGCCAGCGGTTCGTCGGCCCGTGCGTGAAATGCGGCGGGGCCCTGATGATCGGCCGGAGCCCGCGCGGGTTCCGCTGGGTCCAGTGCGCCAACAACCCGGCGACGTGCCCTGCGAGCTACCCGCTGCCCGCGGCCGGGTTCATCGAGCCGGCGCCGGAGTTCCTCTGCGCCGAATGCAAGGTGCCACGCGTGAAGATCATCTTCCGGGGCCAGCGCCCCGACCTCTACTGCATCAACCCGGAGTGCCCGGTGCACCAGAAGACGTGGCAGATCGGCACGTGCCCGACGTGCGGATCGAAGCTCGAGATCCGCTACTCGTTCGCCGGCAAGCGGTTCGTCGGTTGCTCGAACTACCCGAAGTGCACGCAGACGTACCCGCTCCCCCAGCGCGGGAAGCTCGAGAAGGAGAACCCACCGTGTCCCGTCTGCCACGCCCCGGTCGTGACGGCGATCGAGGCGGGTCGGCCGCCATGGACCCTCTGCATCAACCCGTCGTGCCCGACGCGCGCGAAGAAGGAGAAGCCCGCCAAGGCGTCGAAAGCCGTCAAGGGGACGGCGCGGGTGCGGAGGCCGTCGAAGGGGAAGGCCGCGCCGCCCGCTCCCACCTCCAACGAGGTCGACGCTCTCCCCGCCAGCGCTCCCTCGCCCCGACCGGTCCGAGCGGCCCGACGGACCGCGAAGGGGACGAAGGGCCCGCGGGCGACGCCGAGCGAGCCGATCGCCGCCGAGGGATCCGCGCCGGAGATCGCGCCCGCGACGGTCGCCGAACCCCGGGCGCGACGGGGCCGTCGAAACCCAAAGGAATCCGCCGGGGTCGTATAGGCTCCCCTACCGGCGCGGCCGTTTCTCCACCTCCCGGCCCGCGTTAAATACGGAGGCCTCGTCGTAGACGCGTGGAACGGTCGGTACATCGTCTTTCGGAGCTGGACTCCCGCTCCTTCGAGGTGCGACTGCGGGAGAATCCCCTTGTGATCCTCCCCGTCGGGGCGCTCGAGGCCCACGGTCCGCACCTTCCGCTCGGCGCGGACCAGATCCAGGCCGAGTCGACGGCGTTCGCGCTCGCGGAGCGGTTCGGTGCCCTCGTGGCCCCCACGATCGCCTACGGCTCCTGCCCGGGCGCCCGCCACTTTCCCGGGACCGTCTCGATGTCGATACCCGATCTCCTCGCGAACGTTCGCGGCGTGCTCGCCGAGTTCGCGCGCATGGGGGTGCGACGCCTCCTCGTACTGTCGGGCCACGCCGAACGCGGGCACATGGCCGCGCTCCGCGAGGCCGCCGACGAGGTCGTCCGAGCCCACCCGACGCTGAAGATCGTCGTGCTCTCCGACTACGATTTCGTCTACGAGCTCCGCGGCGTCGATTCGCCGGCGTCCGACGGGCACGGCGGACTGCTCGAGACCTCGCGCGTCCTCCATCTCGCGCCCCACACCGTCGGACCGTCGCGCCCCCACGTTCCGCGACGCGGATCGCCGTTCGTCGCGGGTCCGACCACCGCCGAGGAGTGGCCCGAGAGCGTCCAGGGGGACACGCGACCGGCGAGCGCCGAGCTCGGGGCGAAGGTCCAGGCGCACGTCATGGCGCGGCTCGAGGAGACCGTCCGCGAGCTGCTGGCGGCCTGAGGGCGGGCACCGGAACTATGGTCGCCCCCTCCGACGTGATACGCATCCGCGGCGCGCGCCAGCACAACCTCAAGAACGTCACCCTTGACCTCCCCCGCAACCGGTTCATCGTCATCACCGGCGTGAGCGGCTCGGGGAAGTCGTCGCTCGCGTTCGACACGCTCTACGCCGAAGGGCAGCGACGCTACATCGAGAGCCTCTCGTCGTACGCCCGCCAGTTCCTGGGCCAGATGGACAAGCCCGACGTCGACGGGATCGAGGGGCTGTCGCCGGCGATCGCGATCGAGCAGCGCGCGGGGAGCCGGAATCCCCGGTCGACCGTCGGCACGGTGACGGAGATCTACGACTACCTGCGCCTCCTCTACGCCCGCATCGGCGTCCCCCATTGCCCGAACGACGGCCAGGAGATCGCACCCCAGTCCGTCGACCGGATCGCCGAGTCGATCACGGGGCGGGGCGCGGGCGAGAAGGTCGATATCCTCGCGCCGGTCGTCCGCGCGAAGAAAGGCGAGTTCAAGGACGTCCTCGACCAGCTCCGCAAGCAGGGGTTCCGCCGGTTCGTCATCGACGGCGTCGAGGTCCGATTGCCCGGCGCGGAGGTCCGCCTCGAGAAGGCGAAGAAGCACACGATCGAGGTCGTCGTCGACACGATGGTCGTCGGCGAGGACGAAGCGACGCGGCTGGCGGAGGCGGTCGAGCTCGCCCGGTCGCTCGCCGACGGCCTCGTCGTGGCCCGGCGCGCCGGTGGGGCCCGCGAGACGTTCTCGAGCTCCCGCGCTTGCCCGTTGTGCGGGTTCTCCATCGAGGAGCTCACGCCGCGGATGTTCTCGTTCAACAGCCCGTTCGGAGCGTGCCCCGAGTGCTCGGGGATCGGGGCCACGCTCCACGCGGAGCCGGCGCTGATCGTGCCGGACCGCACGAAACCGATCGGCAAGGCGATCTCGGCGTGGGGGCTCACGCCGGAACGCGAGGCCCTCGAGCGGTTCGGGCAGCTCTTCGACTACCATCCGGACGACCCGATCTCGAAGCTCTCGGAGAAAGGGTGGAAGGCGCTCTTCTTCGGCTCGGACCGCAGCCTCGGGCGCACCGGCCACTGGGGCCACCACTGGTGGGGCGGTGGATGGCTCAAGGAGGGGTTGGCCGCGGCGCTCGAGCGCCGGTGGAAGGCGGCGAAGTCGGAGAAGCTCAAGGAGTACTACATGGGTTTCATGACGTTCACGCCGTGCCGCAAGTGCGGCGGCCGACGGCTGAAACCCGAGAGCCTCGCCGTCCACGTCCTGGGCCAATCGATCGCCGACGTGAGCGCGATGACCGTCGCGAAGTGCGCCGCGTTGTTCGACACGCTCGCCCTCTCGGCCCGCGACGAGCAGATCGTCGGCCAGGTCGTGAAGGAGATCCGGGCGCGGCTCGCGTTCCTGCGCGACGTCGGCCTCACCTACCTCACCCTCGAGCGGGCGTCGGGCTCGCTGTCGGGCGGCGAGGCGGAACGGATCGCCCTGGCGACCCAGATCGGGTCGGGCCTCGTGGGCGTGCTCTACATCCTCGACGAGCCGTCGATCGGTCTCCACCCGCGCGACCACGCGCGGCTCCTCGCGACCCTGAAGACCCTGCGCGACCTCGGCAACACGCTCCTCGTCGTCGAGCACGACGAGATGACGATGCGGGAGGCCGACTGGATCGTCGACCTGGGCCCCGGCGCCGGCGTGCACGGCGGTGAGGTCCTCTACAACGGTCCGCCCGAGGGCATCGGTCGCGCCCCGAGGTCCGTGACGGGCGACTTCCTCTCGGGCCGCCGGTCGATCCCGCCCCCCGAGCGTCGGCGCGCGGCCGACAACCGGTGGCTGACGGTCCACGGGTCGAAGGAGCACAACCTGAAGGGCGACGCGATCCGCATCCCCCTCGGCACGTTGACGGCGCTCTCGGGCGTGTCGGGGAGCGGCAAGTCGACGTTCCTCCAGGAGATCCTGTACAAGGCGATCCGTCGGCACCTCGGCCTCGGCCGGGACATCCCGGGCCGGCACGACTACATCGAGGGGATCGACATCGTCGACCGTGTCCTGATGATCGACCAGTCGGCGATCGGGCGGACGCCGCGAAGCAACCCTGCGACCTACACGGGGCTGATGACCCCGATCCGCGAGCTCTACGCCGGCCTCCCCGAGGCGAAATCGCGCGGGTTCGGGCCCGGACGGTTCAGCTTCAACGTCCGCGGAGGGCGGTGCGAGGCGTGCGAGGGCGACGGCGTGCTGCGCTACGAGATGCACTTCCTCCCGGACGTCTACGTCGTGTGCGAGGAGTGCCGCGGCCGCCGCTACAACGCGGAGACCCTCCAGGTGACGTTCAAGGGGAAGTCGGTCGCCGACGTCCTCGACATGACCGTCGACGAGGGCGTCGCGTTCTTCCAGAACCACCGACGGATCGAGAGCCGGCTCCGCCTGCTCTCGGAGGTCGGCCTCGGCTACATCCGCCTCGGGCAGAGCGCGACAACCCTGTCGGGGGGCGAGGCCCAGCGCATCAAGCTCGCGTTCGAGCTCGCGAAGAACCCGACCGGTCGGACCGTCTACCTCCTCGACGAGCCCACCACCGGGCTCCACTTCGCGGACGTCGAGCGGTTGCTCGAGGTGCTCCACCGGCTGCGCGAGGGCGGCAACACCGTCGTCGTCATCGAGCACAACCTGGACGTCCTCAAGAACGCGGACTGGCTCATCGACCTCGGCCCCGAGGGGGGCGACGCCGGCGGCCACGTCGTCGCCGAGGGCACGCCCGAGGAGGTGGCGCGGGTCCGCGGCTCGCACACCGCGCGCTACCTCGCGCCGCTGCTGCTCGCGCCGAAGGCCGAGGCGCGGCCGGCGCGACGATGACGCCGCCCGGTCCCGAGCTGCCGTCGTTCGTACCGGCGAGCGAGCTCGCCGGGCGATCGGGGGGCGGGTTCGCGAAAGGCCCGGACGTCCCCGGGGTCTACCTGTTCCGCTCGGCGCGCGGCGAGGTGATGTACGTCGGGAAGTCGAAGCACCTTCGACGGCGCGTCCTCGACCACCTCCACGCCCGCGTCGAGAAGGATGGGACGATCATCGCCTCGAGCGCGTCGGTCGAGTTCGTTCCGACGGCGTCGGACCGGGAGGCGCTCCTCCTCGAATCGAGCCTGGTCAAGCAGTACCAGCCGCCGTACAATGCGCTCCTCAAGGACGACCGCAGCTACCCGTACCTCGCCGTGACCGTCGGCGAGCAGTACCCGCGCGTCCTGCTGGTCCGCCGGCCCAGGCGAGGCCGCCAGAACGTCCTGTTCGGGCCGTACACGTCCGCGCGCGAGGCGCGGAGCGTGGCGCGTCTCCTCTCGGAGACGTTCCAGCTCCGGCGGTGCGTGCGCCTCCCGAAGCGCGAGTGCCTGTACTACCACCTCAAGGTCTGCAGCGCCCCGTGCATCGGCGCGATCTCCGCGGAGGCGTACCGGCACCAGGTCGACCGGTCCCTCGAGGTCCTCCGCGGCCACGGCGCTCTCCTCAACCCCTCGCTCGAGTCGGAGATGCGCGACTCGGCCGAGCGCCTCGAGTTCGAGCGCGCGGCGACGTTGCGGGACGCCATCGCGGGCCTCGCGGCCCTCGGGGAGCGTCAGCACGTCGTCGGACCCGGACGCGGTCGGTCCGACGTCGTGTCGCTCGCGCTCCCGCAGGATCCCGGGACGCTCCGCGTCGCGGTCGGCCTCCTCAAGGTCGAGGACGGCGAGGTGCGTAGGACCGAGCCCCACCTCATGGCGTTCTCCGCCTACGACCTCCCCGAGCCCGGCGAGCTGCTCCGCCAGTTCCTCTCGCAGTATTACGGCCACCAGCTCGAGATGCCGGAGACCCTCTACGTCGACGGTCCGCGACCCGCCGGGATCGACGAGACCGTCGACTGGCTCGAGGGCGAGCGGGGCGTTCGGGTCCGGTTCCGCCCGACCGGCCGGCCCGCGGCGTGGGCGCGTCTCGCGTCGCGCCTCGCGCGCGCCCACGTGGACCAGGTGGCGCCGACGCCCGTCCCGCGCGACGTCCTGCTCGCGCTCCAGAGCCTCCTCGAGCTCCCGACGATCCCGAACCGGATCGAGGGCATCGACATCTCGCTCTTCCAGGGGTACGAGGCCGTCGGCTCGCTCGTCGTCTTCCAGGGAGGGCGACCGGACAAGTCGGAGTACCGCCGGTACCGGATCCGCGGCGTCGAAGGGACCAACGACTTCGCGATGATCGCCGAGGTCGTCCGACGGCGGTACCTGCGGCGCGTGGCGGAGTCGGAGATCCTCCCCGACGTCCTCTTGATCGACGGCGGGCGCGGGCAGGTCGCGGCCGCGGTCCAGGCGCTCGAGGAGCTCCCCGTCCCGGTCGAGATCCCAATCGTCGGCCTAGCGAAGCGGGAGGAGGAGCTCTACCGGCCCGAGGAGTCCGAGCCGCGGCGCCCGAACCGGAACTCGCCGCCGATGCTCCTCCTGCGCGCCGTGCGGGACGAGGCGCACCGGTTCGCCGTCACGTACCACCGGACCCGCCGTCGGATCCGCCTGCGCGACGAGGTCGGCCTAGCCGCCGCCGAGCCGGCCGCGTAGCGGGCTCGGTCTACTTCTTGTCGCGGCCGCGCTCGAGCGGCCCGATGAACGGCATGCCGTTCACGCGCTTCGCGACCTCGGCGGGGGTGAGATGGCGAAGATCGGTCTCCGGTTCGAGGATCGAGACGTCGAGGGCCTCGGGCGGGAACGGGGTGGGCGACCCCTCGGCGACGGCCTGGACCGCGAGCCGGAACGCCGAGTCCTCCGTCCGGTCCGGGGTGATCTTCTCCTCGAGGAAGTCGGCGACGGCGCGGCGGTTGCGGCCGATCGCGTACGCCTTCCACCCGATCGTCGCGCCGCTCGGGTCGAGCTCGAAGAGCCCGGGCGTCTTGTCCGTGAACCCACCCAACAGGAGCGAGACGGCGAACGGCCGGGTCCCTCCGAACTGGGTGAACTGCTGTAGGTGGGTCCCGAGCGCCTGGCCCAGGAGCGTGTAGGGCGCGATCTCCCCGAAGGTGATCCGGTGGCGCTGCGCCTCGAGCCGGAGGAACTCGACCAGGACGCGCGAGTCGGCGATGAGGCCGGCGGTGACGCACCCGAGCCCGGCGTCGATCGCGAAGCTCTTCTCGATCGAGGTCGCCTCAGCAAGCGAGCTCACGGGAAGGTTCCGGTAGGCGACGAAGACGATCCCGCCGTTGTACGTGACCGCGACGGCGGTGCCGCCCATCTGGATCGCCTGAAGGGCGTACTCGACTTGGAAGAGGCGACCGTCCGGCGAGAAGACGGTGCTCGCGCGGTCGTACGCCATCTGACCCGGTTGCATCTCCATCGCTGTACGTCCCCCGGAACTAGGGCCGCCCAGCCGGGTGGGGGATTTGAACCTACCCCCCGGGGTGGTGCGGCCCTCACTAGGTGGCGTCCGTCCACCGGACCGGGCCCCTTGCCGGGTCGAGCCCGCCGACGATGGGCGGCCCTAGAGGGTCCCCCGCCGGCGTCAAGGCTTTAGCCCGGACGCCGCCTCGCGCGGCGGATGGCGTCGTCGGGGCTCCACCTTCTACCGATGGCGTCGAGCTACCGCGGGGATCTCTCCCCGGCGTGCCAGCAGTGCCGCGAGGGGCGCAAGATGGTCCTCTTCGTCACCGGGCTCTGCCGTTTCCGCTGCTTCTACTGCCCCGTCTCCGAGCGTCGCAACCAGAAGGACGTGACGTACGCCAACGAGCGCCTCGTCACGTGCGACGAGGACATCCTCGCCGAGGCCCGGGCGATCGGCGCGGGCGGGACGGGCATTACCGGTGGGGACCCGCTCGGCGAGATCGACCGGACCGAGCGGTACGTGCGCCTGCTCAAGAAGGAGTTCGGGCCGGAGCACAACATCCACCTCTACACCCACGAACCGAACGCAGAGAAGCTCCAGCGCCTCGCTCGGGCGGGCCTCGACGAGTTCCGCCTCCACATCCCTCACTATCTGTGGGGACCGCTCGCCGCCGAGGGCGGGGCGTACCGGGCGGTCCTCGAGGCGGCGCCGAGCTGGGGCCTGCGGCGGGGGGTGGAAATCCCCGTGCTCCCCGAAAAGGAGGCCGAGCTCCGACGGCTCCTCCGCGCGCTCGACGAGATCGGGGTCGATTTCGTCAACCTGAACGAGCTCGAGTTCTCCGAGACCAACGAGCTGAAGATGCACGACCGAGGGTACGAGCTCGACCCGAAGAACGGCTGGGGGGTGCGCGGCAGTCGCGCCGTCGCCCAGCGGATCGTGCGCGAGTCGGCGCTCCGCGTACCGGTCCACTATTGCTCGTCCCGGTTCAAGGACGGCGTCCAGCTCAAGCAGCGACTGTTGCGGCGCGCCGAGCGGACCGCTCCCGCCTTCGCCGAGCGCACCGCCGACGGGACGGTCGTCCTCGGGATCGTGGAAGTGCCAAAGCGGCTCGACGTCGCGCGGTCCGGTCGTCGGATCGCCGCGCTCGCGGACCTGCGACCGGCGGACTACCGCGTCGACTTCGCGCGCCGTCGGGTCGAGTTGGCGGCGGATCGGCTCCGTCGGGTGGCCTCGGAGCTTCGCTTGCCCGCCTTCGAGGTGGAAGAGTATCCGACCGACGATGCGCTCGAGGTCGAGCGGACCCCGCTCAACGACGCCGCGTTCCCGGGCGCTTCGGCCCGCGAGGGGACGTACCCCTCGTCGCAGACGTGACCACCGTAGGTCAGGTACCTCTCGTCCCCGCGCCGGTGCTTGATCGAGCAGGGCCCCCAACCGGCGTCCTCCGCCCCATACCACATCGGGCAGTCCCGGCAGACGAGCTTCGCGGCCGCGAGGAGAGGGAGGGGCTCGAGCTCCGTCATGTCGGACGCGCTCCGCGGAGTCCCCAGGCGTGCACGGTGTTCGCCATCAGGCACGCGACCGTCACCGGCCCGATTCCGCCGGGGACGGGGGTGAGCGCGGAGGCCCACCCATCGAGCGAGGCCGCGTCGGCGTCGCCCGCTATCCGGATCCCGCCGGGCCGCTCCGGGTCCGGGACCGTGCTGAGGCCCACGTCGATGACCGCGGCGTCCTTCGGCACCACGCGGCGGTCGAGCAGGCCCGGTTGCCCGGCGCAGGAAAAGACAACCTCGCAGTCGCGGAGGGCGCGACCGAGGTCGGGGGTCTTCGAATGCGCGACGGTAACGGTAGCGTCGCCGGTCGCGCCTCGGGCCAGTAGGAGGAGCGCGAGCGGGAGGCCGACCGTCTCCGAGCGCCCCACGATGGCCACGCGACGGCCTGCGACTGCGATCCCGTAGTGGTCGGCGACGCGGAGCGCGGCGCGGGCGACGGCCGGGACCTGGACCGGCCGGTGCGAGAGCAGGTGCCCCAGATTGAGGGCGCCCACCCCGTCCACGTCCTTCTCCGCCGGGAGTCGATCGAGCGCTCCGAGGAAGTCGAAGGACGGAGGAAGCGGGTGTTCTACTAGGACCCCGTCAACGTCGGGATCGGCGGCGAGACGACCGGTCACGAACGAGAGCTCGAGGGCGTCGGCCGTCGGCGAGAGGGCGATCGGTTGGAACCGAACGCCGGTCGCCTCGGCGGCCTTGGCCTGACGTTTGAGGTAGACCGAGAACGGCGTCGCCGCCCCCCGGTGTACGCTCGCGAGCGCGGGAGCGGAGCGTCCGGCGCGGGCGCCGACCGCGATGGCGTCCCGGGCCTCCGAGAGGACCCTCTCGGCCACGGGAGCGCCCGGGAGTAGGGTCGTCAACGCACTGCCTCGTCCGCTCAGAGCCTCGGGTCGTAGATAACGAAACACCGACCTGTCCACCCCCCGCGTGGCGGCCGGGCAGAGCGCCACCGCCGAGGATTCGGCCGAAAACGGACGGTCCCGAAGTCGGGCAGGGAACCCGAAATCAGTGAAACCATTTATACGGTGGACCTCTCTGTTTTAGTCGACGCCGGCGGGGACGAGCACCGCCGTAGCGTCTCGAGGGAGTTACGGACGAATCGTCGGGCGAGCCCGGTGGGGCCTCTACCCCGTCGGACCTCGACGGCTGGGGCCAGGCGCTCCCCTACGAGTCGACCGCGAACGTCGAGGTCCCGCCCCGCCTCCTCGAGCAGGTCATCGGACAGGACGAGGCCGTCGAGGTCGCGAAGAAGGCCGCGAACCAGCGCCGCCACATGATCCTCATCGGCGAACCCGGGACGGGCAAGAGCATGCTCGCCCGAGCGATGACCGACTTCCTGCCGAAGGAGCAGCTCCAGGACATCCTCGCTTACCCGAACACGGAGGACCCGAACGAGCCCAAGATCCGGGTCGTCCCAGCGGGCAAGGGCAAAGAGATCGTCGCGGCGCAGAAGCTCGAGGCCGCGCAGAAGAAGGAGCAGCGGACGATCTTCCTCGTCGTCATCGCTGTCGCCGTCATCGCCCTGATGGCGTACATCGTCCTCGAGACGCCGAACCACGACCCGACGGCGATCCTGGTCGGCATCCTGATCGTCCTGATCATCTTCTTCTTCGCCCGCCTGGCGAGCGGACGGTCCGACGGCAGCGGCGCGGTGGCGAAGCTCCTCGTGAGCCACACGCCCGACGAGCGCGCGCCGTTCCTGGACGCGACGGGGGCGCACGCGGGGGCCCTCCTCGGCGACGTCAAGCACGACCCGTTCCAGTCAGGTGGGCTCGAGACGCCGCCCCACGAGCGCGTCGAGGTCGGGGCGATCCACAAGGCGAACGGCGGCGTCCTCTTCGTCGACGAGATCAACCTCCTCAAGATCGAGAGCCAGCACTCGCTGCTCACCGCGCTGCAGGAGCGCAAGTTCCCGATCGTCGGGCAGTCCGAGCGGTCCGCGGGGGCGATGGTGAAGACCGAGCCGGTCCCGGCGGACTTCGTCCTCGTCGCCGCTGGCAACATCGACAGCGTCCAGTCGATGCACCCGGCCCTGCGGTCGAGGATCCGCGGCTACGGCTACGAGGTCTACGTCAAGACGATGATGCCCGACTCGCCCGAGAACCGGATGAAGATCGTCCGGTTCGTGGCGCAGGAGGTCACGAAGGACAAGAAGATCGCCCACTTCGACATGGGCGCGGTCGTCGAGGTGGTCCGGGAGGCGCAACGCCGCTCGGGCCGCAGCGGCCAGCTGACCCTGCGTCTCCGCGAGCTCGGCGGCCTCGTGCGGGTCGCCGGGGATATCGCGAACTCCGAGGGGGCGCACCTCGTCACCCAGGACCACGTCGTCCGCGCGAAGCGGTCGAGCCGTTCGCTGGAGCAGCAGATCGCCGACCGGTACATCGAGCACCGCAAGGAGTACCGGATGTTCTCGACGGAGGGCGCGGCCGTCGGGATCGTCAACGGCCTCGCCGCGATCAACGCCCAGAGCGGGATGAGCGAGTTCTCCGGGATCGTCCTTCCGATCGTCGCCGAGGTCACGCCGGCCCAGACGCGCCACGGTGGGGTCGTCGTCGCGACCGGCAAGCTCGGGGAGATCGCGAAGGAGGCGGTCCAGAACGTCAGCGCCCTCATCAAGAAGTACACGGGCGAGGACATCTCGCGCTACGACATCCACATCCAGTTCGTTGGCACGTCCGACGGCGTCGAGGGCGACAGCGCCTCGGTGTCGATCGCGACGGCCGTGATCTCGGCCCTCGAGGCCGTCCCCGTCGACCAGTCGCTCGCGATGACCGGCTCGCTGTCGGTGCGCGGCCAGGTGCTCCCCGTCGGGGGGGTCACCGCCAAGGTCGAGGCGGCGGCGGACTCCGGGCTCAAGCGGGTCCTCATCCCCGAGGACAACATGGACGACCTCGTCCTCGAAGCGCGCTACCGCGGGGCGATCGAGGTGATCCCCGTGCGGACGATCCGGGACGTGCTCAAGTTCGCCCTCGTCGGCCAGAGCCCGCAGAAGGAGTCGCTGCTCGAGCGGCTCGCCTCGATGGTCCTCGCGACCAGCCGCACGGACTCCTCCAGCGGCGGGGTCCTGAAGGGGCCGCTGAAGGCGCCACCGGGGCGGCCCACGGGCTCGTGAGAGGCTCCATCCGCATCCCGCTCCACGGTCCCCCGCCGCCGCGCGACCCGATCGTCCTCGACGAGAGCGAGGACGAGGACCGGTTCATCGGCCGCCCGTGCTACCTGTTCAACCCGTCGCTCCGTCCTACGCTCGACGACACGCGATGCAGCCACTGCCGCCACTACCTCACGGCGCGGTGTCCCCACATCGATGAGTTCCTCGACGACGTCGAGGACCTTTCCCCCGAGTGACGGCGGTCCGACCGTGCGCGGGCTCCTCGTCGGGCGGTTCCAGCCGTTCCACGCGGGCCATCTCGCGGTGGTCCGGAAGGTCCGCGCCGACCGCCCCGAGGAGCTCCTGCTCCTCGGGATCGGGAGCGCCCAGGCCTCGTACACCCTCGACAACCCGTTCACCGCCGGCGAACGGTTCGAGATGATCGAACGGGCCCTCGCCGAAGCGGGGGTCGACGGGTGTCGAGCGGTCCCGCTCCCGGACATCGACCGCCACGCGATGTGGGTCGCGTACGTGGAGTCCCAGCTGCCCACGTTCCGCCACGTCTACACGAACAATCCGCTCACGCGCCTCCTCTTCGAGCGCGCGGGCTACGCCGTCGAGAGCCCGCCGCTCATCGACCGGGCCCGCTACGAGGGGACGCGCCTGCGCGCGGCGATGGCCGAGGGCGATGGGTGGCGCGATGGCGTGCCGCCGTCGGTGCGGGAGTACCTGCTCGAGATCCAGGCCCCAGCGCGCATGCGCCTCCTCGTCCCCCACGGAGGTCGCGTCCCCTCGGGAGCCCGGTGAGCGCGACGCCGACGGAGCCGTCGGAGGCGCGCCGCCGGACGACGTCGCGGTCGTTCGACCCGTTGCCCGCGTGGGTCGGGCCGTCCACCACGCTCGTCCACGGCGCGCGCCGGCCCGAGCTGAACGCCGGCGCGGTCGTGCCGCCGATCTACCAGACCTCGACGTTCCACTACCCCGCCGAGTTCTCCGACGCCGCGCCCGAAGGCCGCGTCTACCTCTACACGCGCAATGAGAATCCGACGCTCGAGGTGCCGGCCGAGCTCGTCCGACGGCTCGAGGGCGCCGAAGCGGCCCGGGTGTTCGGCTCGGGCATGGGCGCCCTCTCCGCGACCCTGCTGAGCCTCCTGCGCTCCGGCGACGAGGTCGTGGCGCCTTCGGACCTCTACGGCGGGACGATCGGCCTCCTGGAGTCGGTGCTCCCCCGCACCGGGGTTCAGGTCCGGTGGGTCGGGCCGCGGGCGTCCGAGCGCCCGGAGGCGGTCCTCGGGTCCGCGACGCGCGTCGTCCTCCTCGAGAGCCCGAGCAATCCCCTCCTGCGCGTCCACGACCTCGCGCTTTGGGCCGCCGCCGCCGACCGGGTCGGCGCGGTCACGGTCGTCGACAACACGTTCGCGACGCCGATCAACCAGCGGCCGATCGCCCTCGGCGCCGACCTCGTGGTCCACAGCGGGACGAAGTACCTCGGGGGCCACTCCGACCTCCTCGCCGGGGTCGTCGCCGGGTCCGCGGCGCTCGTCGAGCGGATCGACCGGACCGCCGAGACGCTCGGGTCGGTGCTCGACCCGATGGCCGGGTTCCTGCTCGCGCGCGGGCTCCGAACGCTCGCTCTGCGGATGGAGCGGCACAACGCGAACGGGCGCCGCGTCGCCGACGCCGCTCGCGGGCACCCGAACGTCGAGCGCGTGTTCTATCCGGGGTTCGCGGACGCCGAGGAGGAGGCGCTCGCCGCTCGGCAGATGACCGGCCGCGGCGGGCTGGTCGGACTGGTCGTGCGCGGCGGTCGGCCCGCCGCGCACCGACTCCTCAAGCGCCTGCGCCTCGTCCACGTTGCGTCGAGCCTGGGCGGAGTCGAAAGCCTCGCGAGCCTCCCGGTCGAGACCTCGCACGTCGGTCTCTCCGCAGAGGAACGGGCGCGGCGCGGGATCGCCGAAGGTCTGGTCCGGTTCTCGTTCGGAATCGAAGAGCCGGACGACCTCGTACGCGACCTGACCGAGGCGCTGGACGCTCTCTGAGAGCGTCGTTCCGCCATTATTATAGGGCGGGCCCCGTCGTCACGCCTCGGCGCCACTGTAGCTCAGCGGCAGAGCGGCTGATTCGTAATCAGCAGGCCGGGGGTTCAAATCCCTCCAGTGGCTCTCGGGCCGTGTCGCCCTCGATCCCGGGGCGCGCTACGTCGTCCATTCCCTCAGCGGAGTGACCCGGCCCCGGCGACCGCTCGCGCGGTCGGCCCCGAGCGTGCGCCCCCGTGGGACCGCCGGCCCCACTGCTGCCGCGGAGGAGGACGTTGCTCCGGCCCCTTCGTGCGAATGTCGATCTCGCTGCCGCCGTCTCGGCGGGTTTATCCCCCAACATTGGCCTCGTCACCGGTCGATGAGACCTCGCGCTCCGGCCCTCTACCGGATCAGCCGCGCGCTTCGGATCGCGGCCACGCTCGCCCTCGTGCTCATCCTCCTCTTCGTCGGCCTCGCGTTCTACTCCGCAGCCCAGGTTCGACCGAAGTTCGACCCGCATTCCTCCACCGGTTTCGTGCTCGCCTCGAACGGCACGGCGCACCTGACCGCGACGCTGAACCTCTCGAACCCCGGCTTCTTCGCGATCGCACCCATCTCCGTGGCGCTCCAGCTCCACTACCCCGACGGCTCGCTCCTCGCCTTGGGGGGGTCGCCGACGGTCGAGGTCGCACCGGGAGCGACGGGCGTCGTTCCGGTGTCCCTCTGGGTGCCGCTGTCGTCGGCCACCGCAACCCTGCTCACCCAGGACCAGAACCTGACGGCCCACCTCTGGGCGAATCTGACGTACGCGACGCTGTTCCACCTGCAACTGACGGCGCTGAACAACCTCTCCTGGGGCGCCCCCTTCGAGGGGTTCAGCGCGACGCCCGGGACCCCCCAGCCCCAGTCGAACGGCACGGTGCTGGTCCCGGTGCAGATCACGTTCCGCAACGACGCGTCGTTCGACGTCGTCGGGACCTTGACGGTCACGATCGCCGACGCGCAGGGCGCGGCGTGCTCGACCACTCCCGTGACGATCGACACACTGAAAGGATCGTCGTTCGGCCAGACCCTCTCATTCTACCTCAGTGGCGGGTGCAATCCGTCGGGCGGGACGATAGTCGCAACGTACAGCGGGAACGGGTTGACCTACGCCTTCCCGCCGGAGGCGATTCCATGAGCGCCCCCGAAGGGACGGCGGCCGAGGGCGGCGCTCCGCCGCGGGCTGTCGAAGCGCCGACTCCGCCGCTGAGCGTCCCACCGGTCGCCGCCGAACCGCCCCCGGGGTTCCGAATCCCGTCCCTCGCGCGCCGCCTGACGATCGGGGTCCTGACCGGGGTCGCTCTGTTCTTCGTGCTGGTGATCCTGCCGACCGAGGCTCTATCGCGCCTCGCCGAGCTCTCCGTCGGGTTCACGACCCAGGTCCCGGTCGGCGCGATCGAGCTCTCGGGGACCGCGATCGCGCTCCTGTACGCGGCGCGACCGGTCGTCGCCCCGATGCGCGCCTACGGCCCGGTCTACGCCGCGGGGGCGCTCGTGAGCTTGGGGTATCTCCTCTACCTTGCGCCGCTCGCGTGGGTGGCGTTGGGGATGGGCGAGGTCGGGATCGCGCTCGGTTTCGGGGGTCTCCTGACGCTCCTCGCGATCGTCCCGCTGCTCAGCATCGGCGCCGGCATCGTGACGACCCTCGAGGACTTCGCCCGCCCCGGCGAACGCGTCCGTTACCAGTACCGGGTCGCGTACTGACGGTACGGTCGTTCAGCCGACGGTCGCGCGGACGATCCGGATCGGCGTGTTGGGCCGGTCCGAGGCGTTGCGAGGGGCCTTGGCGATCTTCTCGAGGACGTCCTGCCCGTGCGTGACCTTGCCGAAGATCGCGTGCTTGCCGTCGAGCCAGCTCGTCGCGGCGAGCGTGATGAAGAACTGGCTGCCGCCGGTGTTCGGACCGGCGTTCGCCATCGAGAGGATCCCCGGGCCCGAGTGCCGCAGCGACGCGTGGAACTCGTCCGGGATCTCGTAGCCCGGGCCGCCGGTGCCGTCCCCTTTCGGGCACCCGCCCTGGATCATGAAGCCGGGGATCACGCGGTGGAACGTGAGCCCGTTGTAGAACCCCTTCTTCACGAGCCCGAGGAAGTTCCCGGCCGTCTTCGGCACCTTGTCCTCGAAGATCTCCATCCGGATCTCGCCGAGGCTCGTCTCCATCGTCACCGTCGGGTTCGCCATCGGAACGCCCGACGCCGTCGTCAGTTGAAAAGAACTAGGGGCGGACCCACGCGCCCGGGCAGCGCCGGCTCGGAGCGGGGCGCGTTCAGTTGAAGTGACGCCGAACGAGCACGAGGTAGAGGAGCAGGAGGGCCAGCAGGATGGTCCCGAGCGAGACGATGCTCCCGCGCACGACCGCGTCGAGCAGGAGAACGAGGACGACGATTATCGACAGGACGAGCGCCCAGAGCTCCAGGCGCCAGAGGCCGACGGCGACGACCAGGAACACGATCGCGACGATCAATAGGATGATCCCTCCGAGGAGGCCCGGCCCGAACAGCGCGAGCGCCTCAGAGTACGCGAACGTCGAGAGGACGAGGAGGAGCACGCTCGCGACGAGCAACAGGACCCCCACGAGGCCGAGGAGGATCGATAGGATCGCGACCCCCAGGGGCAGCCGCCGAACGGGTGGGTAGGGGGCGCTCATCCGGTTCCGAGGACGGCATCGTCGCTCGAGGGCCAAGAACCTTTCGCGCGCCCTTCGCTCGCCCGACCCTCTTTATAGGACGCCCGGGCTAGTTGACCCGTGAGCCGCCCTCGTGGGCGTTTCTCGGTCGATGAACCGTCGGATCGCGCTCGCCGGCCTCTTCCAACTTCTCGTCGCGCTCGCCCTGATCATCTCCCCGATCGCCCTCTACGGCTCCCTGCGCGTGACCCTCGAGCTCGAGATCGGCCTGTTGATGCTGCCGCTCGGGTTCACGACCGTCTTCTGGGGGTCGGCGAGCCCGGACCCGGAGATCACGACGATCGGAGGGGTCTTCGGCAATCCGGTGGAGAACGAGCTGCGTCGCCTCGAGGCGCGTCGGGCGTCGGTCGCGCACGTCCGTTACGCGTCGAGCCCGAAGGAGCCGGTCCACTGCCGCCAGTGCTACACGCTCATCGCGTGGGACTCGGCCGAGTGCCCCCGCTGCGCGCGCCGACGCGAGTGCCGCGGGTGCGGTCGGTCGCTGTTCTACCTCTCGGGCGCGGTCCGGTGCCTGCCCTGCGTGCGGGACGAGGTGTTCTGCAACTGCCCGAAGCTGCGCAAGCCCGCTCCCCAGGTCGTCGGGCCGCGTACGAGGGCGACCCTGTGACGCCCGACCCGATCGACCGCGCGGTACCGAGGGCGACGACCGTCCTCTCCCCGATCGTCGCCGTGCACTTCGACGGGGCCTGCCAGCCGCCCCACGGAGGGATCGCGACCTACGGGTTCGTCGTGGAGGGACCGGAGCTCGCGTACGAGGAGCGCGGCCCGGCCGTCGCGCCCGGTTCGCCTCGCGCGACGAACAACATCGCCGAGTACGTCGGCGCCATCCGAGCCCTCGAGTGGCTTCGCTCTCGCTCCTTCAGCGGGACCGTGATCGTCTACGGTGACAGCCAGCTCGTGGTGCGGCAGATGCGGGGCGAGTACGCGGTCCGATCGGAGCACCTTGTCCCGTACCACGCGCACCTCCAGAACCTCGTGCGCGGGTTCGCGGAGGTGCGGTTCGAGTGGGTCCCGCGCTCCGAGAACCGGCGCGCGGACGCTCTATCGAAGCAGGCGCTCGAGGAGGTCCGCGGGGCGACCGGGCGCGAACCGGACCGAGCCGCCGAAACCCGCGGCGTCGCGGATGATCCGGGCGCCGTCGACCCGGACTAGCTCCAGCGTACGGTGTAGACGAGCGTGCGTCCCTGCATCGCCGCCCTCGCCCGCGCGCTGTCGACGAACGTGGCGAACGCCGCCGCCGCTTCTGGGCTCAGGCGTGGCCGATAGCCGTAACCGCGCGGTGTGCCCCGTCCGAGGAACATCTTGCGGGCGGGGACGGTCGGCGGCTCCGGACGGGCCTCGCTCGGGCCCGGCACTAGCGACGCCCCCATCCGACGGCGCGCTCGATCATCTCGCGATACGTCGGAGCTCCGGGGGTCCGTGGGATGTAGGCGATAGGGAGGTCGACCGGCTCCTCGTCCGGCGTGGCCTCGGCGAGGACAGCGAGCGCGGCCAAGGGGACTAGTTCCGACTCCGGATCCGACACGACCCACCTGCTCGTTTGTCAGACGTGTGTCATACATAAAGCACGTAGCTCCTGTGGAAGCGGAGGGGTCGGAACCCCGACTTCTATCGGCGGGTGGCGGCAGACAGCCGGCGGACACCGACCCGAAGTTCCACTGCAGGGAGGGCTCCAAGGTTCGACGGCCGGGCGGCGATCGCAGGAATGAATTCCCATCTTGGCCCACGGATTGAGACCGACACCGGTCGGCCCTCCGCGTACCCGCCTGGTCGCTCGGGGACTCGGCTCGGCGCGCGGCCGGCGGACCCGTCCACACCGGGTTCAAGAGGTGCCGCGCATGCCTCGGATGGGAGAGTGAACGAACGGCGGAGGCGTTGCGCCCCTCGGACCCGGCGGCGGAGCGATTCCTCGCCGACGCCGAGGCCCGGCTGCTCGAACTCTCGATCGATTCGTCGCAGGCGGACTGGGTCCACGCGACGTACATCACCCCGGACACCGAGGCGCTCTCGTCGCGGACCTACGCGCGGCTGATCGCCCAGACCGTCGAACTCGCCCGCGGCGCGAGCCGGTTCGCGCCCGGCTCGATGTCCCCGACCGACGCACGGAAGGCGAAGCTGCTGCGAATCTCGCTTCCGTTGATCGCCCCGTCCGATCGTGTCCTCGCCGACGAGCTCACCGCGACCGTCGCGGCGATGCAGAGCACGTACGCGAAGGGCACGCACCAACCGGCCGGCGAGGCGAAACCGCTCGACCTCCAGGGACTCTCGCGGCTGATGACCGAGCGTCGTGACCCAACGTTACTGCGCGACGTCTGGG
>Ga0075436_100000387_pt1 | contig 28212 bp, 22 predicted proteins | sample RhiMethybrSRZTD5_FD_75303 | JGI IMG/M metagenome (GOLD analysis project Ga0075436, IMG submission 75303) | Populus rhizosphere microbial communities from Tennessee, USA - Rhizosphere MetaG P. TD hybrid SRZTD5 | ecosystem: Host-associated > Plants > Roots > Rhizosphere > Soil | place: USA...
GCGCTTGCGCTTCAAGGGCCCATGTCGGGCCGTCTCTTGCGCACCGTGACGGATGCGCCCATCGACAGCCTGAAATATTTCCGCGTCACGCGTGGAAAAATCGCCGGCGTTGCCGTGGACATTTCCCGCACCGGCTACACCGGTGATCTGGGATTTGAAGTCTGGATGCCCTGGATCGACGCCATCAAAGTCTGGGACGCGCTGGTCGCCAAAGGCAAAGCCTTCGACATTCATCCCGCGGGCATGATCGCATTGGACATCGCTCGCATCGAAGCAGGCCTTATCCTGATCGAAGTCGACTACACCTCGAGCAAGAAGGCGCTCACCGACTCGCAAAAATACTCGCCGTTTGAGATCGGCCTCGGCAAGCTGGTCGATTTGAAAAAAGAGAATTTCGTCGGCCGCGAAGCGCTGGCGCAGGAGGCAAAAAAAGGCGCGGAGCGCGCGCTCGTCGGCCTGGAGATCAATTGGAACGAGGTCGAAGCCCTGTACGACAAGCTGAAAATGGCGCCGCAGGTTCCCAGCATGGCCTCGCGCGTCGCCGTGCCCGTATATCGCGGCGGCCGCCAAGTCGGCAAAGCCACGTCAACCACCTGGTCTCCTACTCTGAAAAAAATGATCGCGCTGGCTTCCGTGAGCCGCGAAAGCTCCAAACCAGGCACATCACTCAGCATGGAAATGACTGTCGAAGCCGTCCGCCACACCGTTTCCGCGAAGGTCGTCCCCCTTCCCTTCTTCAATCCCCCGCGCAAGACGGCTGTCCCAGTCATTTAGGCGCCGGAATTCATTAGAACGCTGCAAGGAAATGACTTCCAGACAAACTCTGGAAGGCACAATTCCAGCCGATTGGTGTCTATAGAAAGGTGCGATCCTTTGCCAACGCCCCGTTGGTATTTTTGCTCTTTTGCACTTTGGCCGCAGCCGCGCAGAAGAACGAGGAACATCATAGGAAAATTGTTTGCCCTCCCATTCCCCATCCAAAACTCGTACTACAAGTGCGTCCAAAGTATCCCAAGGAAGCCAAGCTATCAGGAATTGAAGGAAGAGTGTCTCTGCATTGCATAGTTGGAGCCGATGGTTCCGTTCTTAAGATGGAGGTTATAAGAGGCAAGGAACCATTCGTCCAAGCAGCGAAGACAGCTGTTGCCCAGTGGAAGTACCAGCCGGTTGCTCTGAACGGAGTGGCCGTTGAATCCGACACAACGGTTGATGTCATTTTCGAAATACCAAAACAAAAATCAAAAAAACATACGCTCACAGCTCCCGGTCAGAATTAGTTCACTCCCTTTCTACTCATTGGGTCAGGCGGTTGTATTTCTTGAGCGCTTCGCGCAGCCTCTCGTGCGGAAGCGCAACCACCTTATGATTTTCGATCCCGGTCATCGTTTCCGCCGCCACCATCGCGTTGATAATCGCCTCTTCCGTCGCCTGCACCGTCGCGGCGAAGACGGGCCCGAGCTTGTCATTGGGCAACATTTTCAAATCAACGACGTGATCGGTACCGGCCGCGCCCGAATTTACCGTGGAGAAAGCGATGAAAATGTCGCCCGAGCCGTTGCCGGAGATGCTGCCGTTTCGGCCCAGCCCCAGCGACACACGGCGCGCCAGTCGCTTGAGTTGGTGCGCGACAAGCGGCGCGTCCGTGGCAACCACCACGATGATCGAGCCGTGATCGTCACTCGCGAAAGAAGTGCTGGCGTACGGATCATCAGCGGCAATTTCTCTCCCCACGGGGATTCCGGCAATGCGTAAATTGTCTTTCGTGCCGTAGTTGCATTGCACCAGCACGCCCACCGTATAGCCGCCCGACTTCTCATCCAGCTTTCTTGACGACGTTCCGATGCCGCCTTTGAACCCGTTGCAAACCATTCCTGTGCCGCCGCCCACGTTGCCTTCTTCGACCGTCCCGTCGTGCGCGGAATCGATTGCGTGAAATACGTGCTCCGGCTTGACGTGAAAGCCATTGATATCGTTCAGCCAGCCGTCCCAAGTTTCCGCCACCACTGGCAGCGACCACCAATATCCGGTAGGATCCGGCTTGCCGTGCGCTACGCGCCATTGAATCACCGCGTCGCGCACCACGCCTACGCTATGCGTATTCGTAATCATCACCGGGCCTTCCAGAAAGCCCGATTCTTCCACCCACGTCGTGCCGGTCATTTCGCCGTTGCCGTTGAGCGACCACCAACCGGCAAAAACGGGATTCATCATCGAGTCTAATCCGCGCGGAAGAACCGCCGTCACGCCCGTCCGCACCGGTCCCTTGCCAACCTGTAGTTTGCCTTCGCCGGAAATCAATGTCGTATGTCCCACGGTGACGCCAGCAACATCCGTGATCGCGTTCAACGCCCCCGGCGTCCCGTCAAACGGAACACCCAGATCCCGTGCCCGTGGCTTTGAATGCGCCTGTTGCTGGGCAAACGCTACGGCGTACGCGAAAAGCAAACAAAGCGTCATTGCAACACAGCCCCAAGGCTGAAGACTATTCCTCAATTGTTCTTCTCCCAAGAAACCTTTGCCTTGCGCAACAATTCGGTGTTTTTGGCCAGCGCACGCTCGATCAACGCCGCCTGTTCTCCCGCAAGCTTCCAGCTCCCCTTTTCCACCGCTTCCGTCAGTCCAGGAAACTCCAGGTGCGCGTAGGTATAGCGCGCCGCATAAAGCAAATGCTGAAACCACGGCCTTCCCGGAATTCCTGCAGGCTCGAGCCAGTTCGACTCCACTTGCAAGAGCTGCTGATTGAGCCGCTCCTCCTTCTCCGCAGAATTTCCGTCGGAGGCAAGGCCGCGCTTCACTGCCTCTCGCAGATCGTCTCCTGCTTTCTCGAAATCCGTTATGCGCGCGTGAAGTTTTTTCAATTTCAGCTCGTGTGCATCTACTTTGTTTCTCAGTTCCAGCTCCGTCAGAAAATGGTCCAGCGCCATCGCGTTGAACCCAAAGTCATACGGCAACACGTCTGCGTTCGCCAGCCGCAGCGCAACCAACCCCCAGATCCGCGTCAGCGCTACGTGATACTCGAACGAAGGATCGCCAATATTCTCCATCCAATAATGGTCGTCGTACATCGAGTGATACACGCCATAATCGCCGCTGAACCCCAGGTTAATCACCGGCCGTCCCAAATGATTCAAAAACACTGTATGGTCCGAGCCGCTTCCAATGCGTGTTTCGACGAGCACGCTGTCCAATGGCGGAGCGCTGGCTTTCGAATCGCGCTTGCTCGTCGCCCGCCAGGCTTCGTAAAGCGACTTTCCCGATGGCGCGCGCACGTCTTTCGAAGCTTGCACCAACATCGGCGCGAGCGAAGCCACTGCCGCAGGTGAAAAGCTCAGTCCTTCCGGTCCAGCCGTCGTTGCCGCGCCCGCTACCGACTCATCTACGTTCAAATACGCCACCAGCTTTTTTTTCAAGTCATCCGCGAACTGCTCGCCCCATTCGGTCGATCCCGTCAGCGCATACTCTTCTCCGTCCCAACTGCAAACGACAAGCGTGCGTCGCGGACGAATCCCGCGCTCTTTCATTTCGCCAAGCGCCCGCGTCAGCTCCATCATCGAAGCCGTCCCGCTCGAAGGATCCACGCCGCCAAACACCCACGCGTCGCGGTGATTTCCTATCAGTACCCATTCGTCCGGCAATTCGCTCCCGAGAATCCGCGCTTCCACCACGGTGTAGGGCTGCAGGCTCGTGTCCATGTCCACTTTCACGTGCGCCGTCACCGCGCCCGTCAATCTGTACTTGGTCGGCAACGCCCCTTGCCAATCCTTCGGCGCTTCAGCGCCATTCATGTTTTCCAGCAACGGCTTCGCGTCGCGCCACGATAGCGGAAGCGCCGGAATTTTCGGTAGCGACCGTGCCTCCTCCGGCGCGATGTGTTTCGCGCCAGCCACCGAAGCCCATCCCGGCGTCGTGGGATCGCCCGGCACGATATAGTCGTAAGTAATCGCGCCGCGTTGGATGTGGCTCTCCGGCCCCCACGGCCCGTCGGGAAAAACTTTCCCGCGCGCGTAGCCGTCCTCCTCGGGATCCGAGTAAATCAGCAACGCCGCGGCCCCCTCGCGTTCCGCCGTGAGCGCCTTGAATCCGCGGTAGCTATACGGATTCGAATAGCGCACCAAAACAATCTTGCCCTTAACGCTGATGTCTCTTTTTCGCAGCAAATCGTAATCTTCGGGATTCCCGCTGTGCGCGTAAACCACTTCCGCCGTGACTTCACCCGAAGCCGAATATCCAAAATACGCGCCCGACACCCCAGGGTTTTTCGTGTCGGGATCCGCGTCCACCGGATCCTCGCGCAACGATGCGGTGTAATGCACGGGCGCCGTCATCTCCAGCGAAACGCTCCGCGGCCGCGAGTGCAGCACTTCGTAGCGCCGCAACGCTACGTCCTCCCAGCCCTGCTTGCGCCACTCGTCCGCAATAAATTCCGCAAGCTGATTGTTTCGCTCTGACGCTGCCGGATGAGGTTCCCCTGTGAACGTCCTGTGCCACTCCCGCGCCCTTTCCGGCGAAGGAATCGCCTGAAACTCCGTTTCGACCTTATGCTCGGCGGCCGCATGCCCCCCAGCAAATCCCAGAATCGGCGTTACAGGGGAAGGGGAAGGGGAAGGGGAAGGGGAAGAAGCTTCCTGGTGCTGCGCGACAAGCGCTGAGGAAAGAAGAAGGATCGCAACAAAACCAACGGGCGCAGCCAATGAAAATTTTCGCATCCGCAGTTGGCGCTCTCTAATCCCGCGAACGTTCGAAGAAATCAAGAGGGAAACACTTTCGCAAGCGCCGTGGCCAGCGCGTTTCCCACCAGCGCGCATTCTTCGTCGGAAATGGTGAATGGCGGTGCCAGCAGGATGTGGTCGCCGCGGTGTCCGTCCACGCAGCCTTGCGTCGGATACGTCAACACGCCTTCCGCTGCCGCCCCTTGCCGAATTTTCTCCGCGACGTTCTCGGATTTTGCAAAAGGCTCGCGCGTCGTTTTTTCTTTCACGAATTCCACGCCCAGCAGTAGCCCCAATCCCCGAATGTCGCCCACGTGCGGATGTTTTTCTAACCGTGCAAGGGCCGCGCGCAACTTTGCCCCCGCCGGACTCACTTTTTCAAAAAGCTTGTGCGCCTCCAAATAATCCAAAACCGCATTCCCTGCCGCGGTGCACACCGGATGCGCCTGATACGTAAATCCGTGCATGAAAGCCCCGGATCCCCCTCCAATCGCTTCCACGATGCGCGCCGAAGCGAGAACCGCGCCCAGCGGCGCGTACCCGCTGGCCACTCCCTTCCCTATCAAAATAATGTCCGGCTCGACTCCCCAGTGTTGCATCGCGAAAGGTTTTCCGGTTCGGCCCATTCCCGTCATGATCTCGTCCGCGATCAGCAAAATGCCATTCCGGCGGCACGTTGCCGCGATATGCGCCACGTATCCATCCGGCGGCGCCGCTGCGCCGAGCGTTGCTCCAACCACCGGCTCGAAAATAAACGCGGCCGCCGTTTCGGTCTGATGCTCCCGCACAAACGTTTCCAGGTCCTCCGCGCACGCCAGTTCGCACTCCGGAAAAGTTTTGTTGAACGGGCAGTGATAGCAGAAACATGGAGCAATGTGTCCCCACTCGGGAATCAGCGGCGCGTACGGCGCGCGCCGCGCCACGTTGCCGCTCACGCTCATCGCGCCAAGCGTGCTTCCGTGATAACTCTGCCTCCGCGAAATCACGCGGTAGCGTTCCGCCTGCCCCGTTTCCACTTGATATTGCCGGACCAGTTTGATGGCCGTCTCCGTCGCCTCCGAGCCGCCCGACGTGAAGTAAACGCGCCCGCCATTGCGAAAACCCGAGGGAGCCAGCGCGAGCAGCCTGGCCGCCAGCTTTTCGGCGGGCTCGGTATGGAATTGCGAAGTGTGTGCGAACGCGATTTTCGCGGATTGCTCCGCCATCGCCTGACCGATTTCCGCAACGCCGTGGCCGATGCTCACCACCGCGGCCTGACCCGCGGCGTCCAGAAACCGCTGGCCGCTCTCGTCCACAATCCAGCAGCCTTCCCCGCTCGCGGCAATGGGAAACGTCTTTTTTAAATTTCGGGAGAAAAGTCCGCTCGTCGGCATGTCCAGCCCGCCGCAAGATTGTAGCAGACTCACCTGCTACCTTTAGCCAACACCGCCGTGGATGTCATCCTGAGCGAAGCGAAGGATCTCTACCGATCCATACCGGAACTTCGGATTCTCTCCGCGCGTGTCCGCTGCAGAATCTTATGCTAGCCTTGCGCAGTTTTTGCATCGCGGCTGAACATCCTTTGCAAAGAAACAGGCGGAAGCGACTTTGACGGAATCCTCTGCTGGCCTCGTTCGCACCATCGGCCGCTGGAGCCTCGCCGCGCTCATGGTCAACACCATGGTCGGCGCCAGCATTTTTGGCCTGCCTGCGCTGATCGCCGCTCGCCTTGGCCCATGGAGCCCCTTAGGTTTCCTCGTTGCCTTCGCGGTCATCGCCGTCATCGCCGCCTGCATGGCAGAGGTCGCCTCCCAATTCCAGGATGCCGGCGGCCCCTATCTCTACACGCGAGTTGCTTTTGGCCGCCTTCTGGCGATTCAAAACGGCTGGCTCACCTGGCTGACGCGCATCGCCGCTGCCTCCGCTGTGGCCAACCTCTTCATCATTTATCTGGCCGAGTTCTTCCCTGCCGTCACGAAGCCCTTTTCGCGCGCCGCGGTTCTCATCGTTCTCATCGGCTTTCTTGCCGCCGTAAATTATCGTGGCGTCGCCGGTGGCAATCAACTCAGCAACGTTTTCACCGTCACCAAGCTGAGCTTGCTCACGTTTTTCGTCATCGCAGGCTTCGCCGCGTTGGTGTTCCATCCGGATATTCGTGCGAATCCTCCAACAATTCATCCCACCGCCTTAACGTGGTTCGAAGCCGTTCTCCTCATGATGTATTCCTACGCCGGATTCGACGCGGCTCTCATCGCTTCGGGTGAGACGCGCGACACCCGCAAGGACATTCCCCTCGCGCTCTTCTCCGCCATCGCCGCAACCACTCTCCTCTACGTCGCCGTCCAATACCTTGTCATTCATACCATCCCGAACGCAGCCGCGTCTGCAGCTCCCGTTGTCGATTCTGCTCGCCGCTTTCTTCCTCCCTGGGCCGTGCGCATTGTTGCCGCCGGCACGCTCATCTCCGCCTATGGCTATCTCAGCGCCAACATGTTGCACACCCCGCGCGTTACTTTTGCCATGGGCGAGCGCGGCGATTTTCCCGCCTTCTTCGCCAGGATTCATCCCCGCTTTCGAACGCCGCACGTTTCGATCATGATTTTTGCCGCGCTGCTCCTAGTCTTTTCCATCGCCGGAGATTTTCCCGGCAACGCCATGCTCTCTATCGTCTCGCGCTTGTTCGTCTATGGTTCCGTCGCCGCAGCCTTGCCCGTCCTCCGCAAAAAGCATCCGAACGCCGACGCCTTCCGCCTCCCCGGCGGCATCTTCTTCTCCGCCCTCGCTCTTTTCTTCACCGCCGTCCTCGTCACGCGCATGCACCGCGGAGAATTCCTCGTGATTGCGGCCACGGCCGCCCTCGCCTTCGCCAATTGGCTCTGGGCGCGCAATCGCGCTATTGGATTCGCGCCGGAAACGTGACATCATCCGAAGTTCCGCAAGACTTTCACACTTGCAATTTCAGGGGAGAGAAAGAAATGAAAGGCATTTTTCTGCGAAGTGCCGCCGTAACCGCGCTGATTCTGGCGTGCGGATTTGAAATTGCGGCCCAGGAGGCGAAGCATCCCATCGCCTTCGACGACATGATCAAAATGCATCGCGTCGCCGAGCCGCAAATCTCTCCAGACGGAAAATGGGTGGCTTACACCGTCGCCACGCCCGACATGGATGCCAACCGCAATGCCACCAATATCTGGATGGTTTCGACCGCCGGCGGCACGCCGCAACAACTCACGCAGAGCGGCCATGATTCCTCGCCCGTTTGGTCGCCCGACGGAAAAACCATCGCCTTTCTCTCTTCCCGCAGCGGCGATTCCCAGGTGTACTTGCTTTCGCTCGAAGGAGGCGAAGCGCAAAAGCTCACGAAACTTTCGACCGGCGCAGACATCGTGAAATGGTCGCCCGATGGAAAGACCATCGCCTTCACCTCCTCCGTCTATCCGGATTGCAAAGACGACGACTGCAACAGCAAGCGCGACGCCGAAAAAGAAAAGAACAAAGTGAAGGCCCACGTCGCCGAGCATCTTCTTTATCGCCACTGGACCCACTGGAACGAAGGCAAGCGTGCCCACCTGTTCGTCGTTCCCGCCGATGGCAGCACCGCCCCGCGCGACCTCACCGCCAGCGCCAATTACGACGTTCCTCCCGACGAACGCGGCGGGCCGGGCGACATTAATTTCTCTCCCGACAGCAAAGAAATTTGTTTTACCGCTGTCACCGACAAAATGGAAGCGATTAGCACCAACGGCGATTTGTTCACGGTCCCGGTCTCCGGTGGCGAAATCAAGCGCATCACCACGCAGCCCGGTTTTGACGGCGCGCCCGTCTATTCGCCAGATGGCAAATACATCGCTTATCACGCTCAGCTCACTCCCGAATACGAAGCGGACCGCTCGCGCGTGATGCTCTACGATCGCCAGACCGGCAAGAGTGAGAATCTTTCCGAAAAGTTCGACCGCAGCGCCGACGAACTCGCTTGGTCTGCTGACAGCAAGGCCATTTACTTCACGGCTGAAAACGAAACACAAAAGCCCCTCTACGCGATGGCCCTCAGCGCTGGGAGCGAGCCAAGGAAAATTCTCGCCGACACTTACAATGCTGCGATTTCCTTCAGCCGCGATGGCAAAACGCTGGCGTTCGAACGCACTAGCTTAACCATGCCCGCTGAACTCTTTGCCGCTTCAAGCGATGGTTCCGGCGCGCGCCAGCTTACGCATCACAACGACTCCATTCTCGCCGCTCTGGAAATGAATCCCCCCGAAATCTTTTGGTTTGACGGCGCCGATAGCACAAAAGTCCAGGCCATGCTGATTCGCCCGCCAAAATTCGACGCCTCGAAAAAATATCCTCTTCTCATACTGCTTCACGGCGGGCCGCAAACCATGTGGTCCAATGCCTGGGGCTACCGCTGGAACGCAGAAGTTTTTTCCGCTGCGGGCTACGTTACGCTGATGATCAACCGCCGCGGCTCCACCGGCTACGGCCAGAAATTCACCGACGAAATCACCAACGACTGGGGCGGAAAAGCCTACGTGGACGTGATGAATGGCGTGGATTTCGCGCTAAAAAAATATCCGTTCATTGACGGCACAAAAATGGCCGCGGCTGGCGGCTCTTACGGCGGTTACATGGCTGACTGGATCGCCACGCACAATGGACGCTTCAAAGCCATCATCAGCCACGCCGGCGTGTACGACAAAGTTTCCATGTACGCCACTGAAGAACTCTGGTTCGAAGAGCACGACATGCAGGGCACGCCGTGGTCCAATCCCGAGAGCTATCGTAAGTGGGCGCCCGTCACGTATGCCGGTGAACTCGGCAAATTCAAGACGCCCACGCTGGTCATCTGCGGCGAACGCGATTACCGCGTCCCTTACACACAATCCCTGGAATTTTTTAGCGCGCTCCAGCGACAGGGCGTTCCATCGAAGCTCGTCGTCTTCCCCGACGAAGGCCACTGGGTATTGAAGCCGCAAAACGCGCAGTTCTGGTACAAAACCTTCTTTGACTGGCTCGCGCTCTATCTGAAATGAGCCGCGTTTCAGGCCGCCAGCAATTTCTGAATCGCGCGCCGCGCAAAGCGGAATAGGTGGTAGAGCAAAAACACGCAGAGGATCAAAAGCACAGCTACAACAATCGTTGTGGCAACTGGATGCGCGTTGGCCATCCACGACAGCCAAACCGCAAGCACATCTTCGCCCAAACTTAGCGTCCAATTGCTGAACGGCTCCGGGCTGGTATTGACCGCTGCCCGTGCGCTCGCCTTCGTTCCGTGCGAAGTCAGCGCTACGCTACCCGCGAGCAAGGCCGCTCCCCAGCGCCACTCCGCTCCCGCGCCTCCAGCCGCCGCATAAGCCAGCAGCGCCGCAGCCGGTGGCCGAATGAACGTGTGAACGAAATCCCAAATCGTGTCGACGTAAGGAATCTTGTCCGCAAAAAATTCAATGAGGTAAAGCCCGGCAGCAACCCCGATCACCCACGGATGCGCCAGCACCTGAAGCGATGCGGGCAGATGCACAATCCCAAAACGCTGCAGCAGCCCAAGCGTGGCCACCGTCGCATAAAGGTTCAACCCGGAAGAGAATCCGGCCCCAAGCGCCAGGCTTAACGTCTGAATGGGATTCATTTGAACCAATCATAGCAGCCGCCCGCCAGTCATCCGCAACCCCGAGACACACCAGCCGACGCGCCGCGGATCCGTTGTAGTGGCGGGTCTGTAGACCCGTGCTTTGTTCTTCTCTCAGCCCTGCGATACAACCATTTACTCGCGCAAGCCGGTTTCGCCATGTTTTGTTTGACCGCTGAACAAAACCAAGCGATTCTTGTCCATGCTCGCTGGGGACGGTCGTCCATGTTTGGCTTGAGCCACCTCTTTTACCCTTGGGGAATCTTCGTCCAGGCCTTCGCCATTATTCATTTCTTCCGGCGTCGGCCTGAGGGCTATTGGTTTTACATCATCATCTTCCTTGGACCGCCCGGCGCGGCAGTGTATGTCTTTGCAGAAGTCGTCCCGGATCTCGGGCTGCTGCGCGACGTTTTTCAAGGATTCGGCCGGCGCTCGCGCATCCAAAAAGTCGAAACCGCTATCCTCGATAACCCATCCCCCGCCAATTACGAAGAGCTGGGCGAGCTCTACAAGGATCAACGTGAGTTCGCCAAAGGCCGCGAAGCCTTCACCAACGCCATCTCCGCGCGCAGCGATTCCATCTACACGTTCTACTCGCGCGCACTGTGTTCGCTGGCGCTTAACGATCTCGCTGCCGCGATTCCCGACCTCGAGCACGTGGTGGCGGGCGACCGCAAATTCGATTACTACCGCGCCGCGGGCTTGCTTGCTGATGCTTACTCGCGCACCGGGCAATTGGACCGCGCAGAGTCTCTGTTCGCCGAAGTGACGCAAATCTCCACTACACCCGAAACGCTTTACAACTACGCCAGTTTTCTGAAGACCGCCAACCGCCGCGAAGAAGCCCGTGAATGGGCGCAGAAACTTATCGCAAAAAAGCGTACGCTCCCGCGCTACATGCAGCGCCGCGAGCGTCCTTGGTTCCGCAAAGGCAAAGTCCTGTTGAAAGAACTCGCCACCGCCTGAACACTCGCCCGCCAGCACTACCGAACAGGGGGGAACGATAGGCCAGTCTTACCAACGTACCAAGACAGAAATTGCTTGCAGTACGCGTGTACTATAGCCACGCGCAGGTGCCAAGCCGACCATTTCCTCAGCGTGGCAGTACAGCAGTAACGGGATTGGGAGGGTACGTTTATGGCATCGCGCCTTACCGTTTTTCTGGAAGGGGCGTTTGGCAAGTCGTCCGCCCGCAAATCGCGCCTCGCCCTTACAATTTGTGCTTTGTTTGGCGTAGCATTGGCGAGCGAACTCGGCCTCGCCCAAAGCAACACCAGCCAACCGCCGGTCATTAGTACTTCCACTTCGTGGACTTTGGACGCTCCAGCCCTTGCATCCTCCAATGCGAGCGGTGTCCCCTCCAACGGCTTCAGCATGCTGGGCGGTTTCTCTCCTGACGGCACCCATCTGCTGTTCTGGTCCAGGTCTACGAACATCGCTCCCGGAGCCACCAGCGGCTTCTCGGAGCTCTACATCAAGGATTTGAGTTCAGGCACAGTCTTGGTCGTATCGTCGGATGCCAACAGCGTCGAAGGAAACAACGACAGCATCAATCCGAACAATTCCAGCCAGATTCTTATGTTCTCGCCGGACGGCACGAAAGTCGTGTTCGAGTCCGCAGCGACCAACCTCGTCCCCGGCGCCAACGGGCATCAGCAGATTTTCATTAAGGATTCGACGGCGGGCGCGGTCACGCTCGTGTCGATGGATGCCAATGGAGTCCAGGGAAATGCCAACAGCATGGATTTCACGTTCTCGCCGGACGGCACGAAAGTCGCGTTTGACTCCGCCTCCACGAACTTGATCCCCGGAGGCACCACCGGTAACCAAGTCTTCGTCAAGGATCTCACGACGGGGGCCGTGACTCTCGCGTCCGCTGATCCGAACGGCGTGGCGGGCAACGGCGCAAGCTCGTTTCCGGTGTTTTCGTCCGACGGCACACAGGTGGCGTTCGCCTCTACCTCAACCAACCTCGCTGCCGGCGCAACAAATACGCATTCTCAAATCTACGTAAAGAATCTGCTGTCCGGCGCCATCACCGCAGCATCCGCCGACGCCAGCGGGAACGAGGCGAACAACGACAGCCTTTATCCGATGTTTTCTCCCGACGGCTCGAAACTTGCTTTCAATTCCATCTCCACGAATCTTGTGCCAAACGTGCCCAGCTTCAACTCCGAGGTTTACGTCAAAGATCTAGCGACCGGCGCAATCATTTTGGTATCAACGGATGCCAACGGCGTGCCCGCCAACGGGAATAGCACGCAGCTTGGCGCATTCTCGCCAGACAGCACGAAAATAACATTTCAATCTGGGTCCACCAATCTGATGTCGGGCGCCAACGGCGCGAGCCAGGCTTACGTCAAGGATTTGCTGACCGGCTCCGTGACTCTGGTATCGGCCAACGCGGCGGGAGTTATCGGCAACGGCAACAGCACCATGCCCACTTTTTCCCCGGACCATCTGGCTTTGGCTTTCCAGTCCGGCTCGACAAACCTTGGTGTAAACAGCTTCGTTTCTCAAATCTACGTTCGCTCGATCTTCACCGCTTCCGGCGCCGTGGCGGACAACACTTTCGCAACGAGCTTGTCCACGGCGGGCCAGCTGGCGTTTTCTGATGCGGACACGAGCGACAAGCACACTGCTTCAGTGGCGGCCCAGGCCGGTGACCTCGGCACGGTCACGGCCAGCGTATCGAAAGACAGCACGGGCAGCGGCACGGGCGGGGTGGTTCTTTGGAACTATCAGGTCAGCGAATCGCAGCTCCGCGCGCTTACCGCGCCTGCAACAGATAATTTCACACTGACGCTGACCGACAGCCAGGGCTGCATCGCCACAACAGCGATCGTTGTGACCGCTCTGCCGCAAGACTTTGCAATCACGAACGCAACCAGCGGCACGCCTGTTTCCACCTCCACTTCAACGTCTTCTTGTCCGACGCTGTCGGTGACCGCATCGCCATCCAGCCTCACCGTAACGTCGGGACAGTCCGCATCGTTCAGCGCATCAGCGACGGGCACGCCTGCGCCAACCGTGCAGTGGCAAGTTAGCACGGACGGCGGAGCCACGTTTACCGATCTGCCCGGAGCGACTTCCACCACGCTGACGTTCTCGACAGACATGTCGCTGAATGGGAACCTCTACCGCGCCGTGTTTACCAACGCCTCCGGCTCGGTCATATCGAGCGCGGCCACTTTGACCGTAAACACCACTGGCGCGACGACGACGTTGGCCTCTTCCAAGAACCCCACCGTGTTCGGACAAGCGGTCACGTTCACCGCAACGGTTAGCGCGACGTCGGGCACGCCGACAGGCAACGTCACGTTCCTTGACGGCGCCACGAGCCTCGGCACGGCAACGCTTGACTCGACCGGCGCAGGCTCGTTCACCACTTCTGCGCTGTCCGTGGGCACGCATGCCATCACGGCGTCCTATTCCGGCGACAGCAATTTCAACGCGAACACTTCCTCGCCGTTCACGCAAATCGTGAATCTGGACGTGCCGTCGGTCACGGTAAACAATTCGCCGAATCTGAGCGTGTTCGGGCAGCCCATAGTGGTCACGGCTACGGTGAGCGCGACTGCGCCGGGCTCCGGGACGCCGACCGGCACGGTGACGTTCCTCGATGGCCTTACCAGTCTCGGCACCGCGAATCTGGTGAATGGACAGGCGTCGTTTACCGTTGCGACGCTCACCACAGGCCTGCACTCGATCATGGCAACCTACGGAGGCGACGGCAGCTTCAGCCAAAACTCCGGCGTGGCCGGCCAGACCGTAAGCAAGGCTTCGACGACGGCGTCGCTGAGTTCGTCAGCGAATCCGTCCATCATCAATCAGAGCGTGACGTTCACGGCGACCGTCAATGCGGTAGCACCTGGAGCGGGCGCGCCCACGGGCAGCGTTACGTTCAGCGACGGAGCAACAAGCCTCGGCAGCGCGAGCCTGGTCAATGGCCAGGCGTCGCTCACTACCTCTACACTCGCCGTAGGTTCGCATTCGATCACCGCGTCGTACGGCGGCGACGGGAACTTCGGCTCGAGTACCGCCTCGCTCGCCCAGACGGTGAACAAGGCTTCGACGACAACCACGCTGAGTTCGTCGGCGAATCCTTCCGCCATCGGTCAGCAGGTGACGTTCAGCGCGACGGTCAATGTTGTGGCGCCCGCCGCAGGGACGCCGACCGGCACGGTGACGTTTAGCGACGGCTCGACGACCTTGGCGACCGTGGCTCTCAGCTCGAGTGGCACAGCCACGTTCACCACTTCGACGCTGGCGGTGAAGTCGCACTTGATTACCGCGGTCTACAGCGGCGACGAAAGTTTCAACGGCAGCACCGGAAGCCTGACGCAGAACGTGCAATTCGGGATCTGCGCGCAGTACGACCAGACGCGGTCGGTGCAGGGCGGCGCGACGTTCCCGATCAAGCTGCAAATCTGCGACGCGGGCGGGGATAACCTCTCGTCTCAGTCCATCGTGCTGCACGCGACGGCGATCCTCGCGGCGTCTGGCGTCGCGGGCCCGGTTCAGGACTCCGGCAACGCCAACCCGGATAACGACTTCCGGCCAACGGGCGGCAATGGCTCGAACGCCGGATACATCTTCAACCTGAGCACCGACGGTTTGCCAACAGGCACGTACGCCTTGCAGTTCACGGTTCAGGGCGACCCCGTCCTGCACACCGTGTTCTTCGGCGTGAACTGAGCACGGCTTCGTTGATTCACCAAGTGCCCGGCGGCCGGTGGGTGCGTGGCATCTGCCGGCCGCAGCTTCTCCAGCGTTGGAAATCTCGCGTGGGGCCGGACTAGCGAGTTCAAGTATTGCTTTCACTCCGGCGTACCCCGTACCCCCCACCCCCCGGCAATTTGCATCGTTGTCAAAACAAAGGACTTACAAATGGGGCAGTTCGTATTTGTATGAAAACAAGGAAGATAACAGGGGGCAAAATGGACAAAACAGAGCGAGCAAAGGGAGATGGAGTGGCTTGATGAGGCGGTCCTGGGTGGGCGGACGAGCGGAAGATGATTCGGGGAGGGCCGGTGGGGGCGTCCCGGGAGAGCGTACGGAATGGGAAAGGCGCGCATAATGGCGTCGTCCCCAACCGACAAAAACATTGTAGCACATTTCTGTTTACTTTTCAAGTACGTTTATAAGTCGTTTCGATGCAGGGACTTAGAAGTAGAGAATTAGACGAAGAATTTGGGATGTTGGAAGACGGAAGGAAGTGGTTTGTTTAGTTCAGGATAGCGGAGAGTGAAAGAGAGGCAAAACCCGCACCCTGAAAACCACAGGGATGCGGCACCCGCTCTCCTGAGCTGCGATCCAGCCTATGCCTCACCCGCCCGTAGGAGCGTTCCCATTTTGAAACGATTTGAGAGGGAGCCGCACTATTCCTCATGTCCCCAGTTAGGACGGAGTGTGGCAGGATGCGATGCTCCTTTTGCATCCTCATGGTGCTTGGCGACCTGCTCGACGACGGAGAGCTCCTTTTCGTAGAAGCAGTCCCAACCTCAGAGGCTGCAAGGCAACGAATCGAAGCGCTGGCCGCATTATTGCCGGGTCAATACGTGATTTACAATAAGGAAACAGGGCAACGGCTCTCCATCACTGCGGGTGTCGAAGGGTAATTCAAAAGAATCCGCCCGGTGCAAAAAGTCTCATCAGGACGCGCGAGTTGGCGAAGCCGGAATAGAAGTTGAGCCGGGAATTGTGGATAATAGCGCAGTAAATGCACGCGCCTGCCAAAAGCAAGTCTTTGCAGGAATCCTCTCCTGGCGAGACGAGTAACCTTTCTCGCTACGTTCCCACGCAACTTGCGAAAATAGAAGATCCTCAAACCGCCATTCCAAGGATTGCGAAGGACCCCAAATCCATCGATCTTATTGAACGGGCTGTCCATCAAGTCCCGACATCACACACGCTTTACCTTGGGGATGCGCGGGAAATGCGGGAATTGCGACCCGAGAGCGTTCACTTGGTGCTGACTTCTCCCCCTTACTGGACACTTAAGGAGTATCGGGATTCGGACGGCCAACTAGGTCACATCGAGGATTACGATCAGTTTCTTCAAGAACTCGACAGGGTTTGGAAGCAGTGTTACCGGGCTTTGGTCCCTGGTGGACGATTGATCTGCGTCGTTGGCGACGTTTGTCTATCCAGACGAGAGAATGGAGGGAGGCACACGGTCGTGCCTCTTCACTCCTCCATTCAGGAGCATTGCCGCAAGCTGGGGTTTGACAATCTCGCGCCCATCATCTGGCACAAGATCTCGAACGCTGCATATGAAGTCGAGGGTGGATCCAGTTTCCTCGGGAAACCTTATGAACCGAATTCGGTCATAAAAAACGACATTGAATTTATCTTGATGGAACGCAAACCCGGAGGATATCGCGCTCCGGATATCTCTACAAAAGTTCTAAGCGTAATTTCCGTCGAAAATCACAAGAAATGGTTCCAGCAGATTTGGACAGGGGTTACCGGAGCGTCCACAAAGCACCATCCTGCGCCGTACCCAATTGAGCTCGCGGAAAGACTCGTGCGAATGTTCAGTTTTGTTGGCGACACCGTTCTGGATCCATTCTTGGGCACCGGCACGACCACAGTTGCCGCAGCGAAGTGGGGAAGAAACAGCGTTGGTTACGAAGTAGATCGGCACTACTACAAGCTGGCCCAGAAGCGAATCTCTGAGGAAACATCCTCGTTATTCAGCACGGCCACGATACACTCGCCCAACGCCGAGTAACCGCCGAATGGCCCTTCGCCCTGATTTCGACAAGGAACTTCGCAGAGCCATTAAACATTTTTGGTCCACGCGCAAGAGTCAAGCCCGGAAGCAGGGCTCCAAATCCGGCTCGCGCGATGCCGGTTCAAGAACAGCAGTCACTGGCGGGCGTCAGATGGACGGGTTCGTGAATCTCGTCCGCGATCACCTGTCGGCCAACGGCATCCCCAAGACACAAGTCTTTTGTCGCAAGAGTGTGGAATTGCCCGGATGGTATCGCCCCGAAAAGCAATGGGATTTGCTGATTGTTGCAAACGGCGAGCTCTTCGCTGGGATCGAATTCAAATCGCAGGTGGGCTCTTTCGGCAACAATTACAACAATCGAACCGAGGAAGCGATCGGTAGTGCGACCGATATCTGGGCAGCTTATCGCGAAGGAGCTTTCAAGCCCTCCGCTCGTCCCTGGCTCGGCTACATGATGCTGCTCGAAGAAGCTCCCGGCTCAACGCGGCCCGTCAAGGCACAAGAACCACACTTCCAAGTCTTCCCGGAATTTAAAGACGCTTCGTACGCAAAACGTTACGAGATTCTGCTCACGAAGTTAGTCCGCGAGCGGCTTTACGACTCGGCTTGCTTCTTGCTTTCAGCCCCAAAGAGTGGAATCAAGGGAGATTATCGCGAACCAGTTGCCGAACTCACCTTCGAGAAATTCATGGCCGCTCTGCTGGCGCGAGCAACGGCACTAACAAGGAAGGGATGGAGTTAACCGAACTTCGATCTAGGCTATATCAACCCTGCCATGACCACACCCGAGCCAAACCAGCCATGTCATATAAATCTTAGAAAACGTCCCGTCTGTACCCGGTCTTCCACGAAAATCATGGGTTATAAGCTTCGCAAACGTCAGGCTTTGTTGCATTTCATCGTTGTCCTGTCACTCGCCGGAAGCGGTGTCTGCCAGGAAAAAGAGGGGTCCCAGGGTTGGGTTCTCTACGACGATGTCAAGAGTGGCTATCAGTTTCACTACGCTTCCTTCCTGAAGAGGAACTTCGGCACACTGGTTAATCCCGCTACGAATGACCAAATCTTCATCCAGTCTCAGTTTGTCTCGTGGGACCCGAAGCCTTATTTGGACAGCGCACAATTGTTCCATGCGGCTATCGACCACGAGACGGTAAACGGGCGGAGATGGGTGACGATAACCTCGCCTATATTCAAGCAGTATTACCTGTATGTACCAGGGCACGGCGTCGCCATTTCGGAAGGCCAAGGCATCCTTATTTCATTGGGGAACCCACGAAACGAGCATCCGCCAACGGCAGAGGAATTGGCAGCATTAAGACAAATAGTATCAACGCTCACATTCACCGGCAGGACTCTAACAACGCATGGCAAAATCTCGGCTCTGAAACCTGGGGACAAGTACGGGACGCTGGTGGTGAGCCGCGTCGTTCTTGGCACTATCTCAAAAAGCGCTCGGAGAACCGGAGATTGGCCTCCTGTTTTCGACCAGGTTGACTTCAAGGGTCAGCTATTGCTCAGTGGTCGCCCTGCCAACAACGGAACCATGAACTCAGCGCCAGTCTGGGTCATCTACCTTGATTCGCAGGCTATGGTTGCCAAGTTGCCTCAAGTCGCATATCCCTACGGCATAGATAAATGTGAGATGAATTTCACAAATCAACAGCCTGCGACCCAGCTACTGTTTTCGTATGCGCAGACTGACTCTCCCGCTACGGTTGTGGTTGACGATTTAACCGAATATTTCACGGGCGGAGCCATTCCGCCTACCTTCGTCGCGAAATTGGTTCGCGTCATTCACCATGGCGGGAGGCCATAATCCCTTTGGAATTTGGTTCGTCAAAGGGTGCAGGGGTTGACTCGTTGTCCTTCTTCTTTCTGACCCTCTACTCTCTGACCCTCTTCTCTCAACTCTCCGCTTACCCGCTCCGCATCCTTCGCCGGCGGTCGTTTTGCACAAAAGAACCCTTCGATTCTCCTTGACACGCACGCTCGCGGGGAACAAGATGATGCCGAAGTCCCGCAGTTCGGGGCGAGACTCCCGCATCCTAGTCCGAACGCAGTTTCTTTAAAGACAAGCTCCGCATCGAGCGCTAAGAAGGGCAGAACCGACTCGGTTCCTTTTTATTCCCTTGCGCGGGGCGCAACCCTCCTGTCCGACGTACAGGTCCACACACTCGAGACGCCAGCGGTTCCAGGCCACATCACGCAACCCCGACTCGCTCCAGGCGAGAGGGAAGCTCGAATTTCGTAAAAGCAAAAAAGGAGAATTACCATGTCCGATACAAACAAGAATGTAGTCCGCCGTTTGTTCGATGAAGTGTGGAATAAGGGTAATCTGCCGGTGGCCGACCAGCTCTTTGCCCCCATCTACGCGCACCACGACCCTTCAACGCCCGATTTTGGGCACGGCCCCGAGAGTGAAAAGAAAAGAGCGACTCTCTACCGTACGGCGTTCCCCGACTTTCGCCTGACAATCGAGGACCTGACTGCCGAAGGCGAAACCGTGACGGCCCGTTGGTCCTGCCACGGAACTCATAAGGGTGATCTCAACGGCATTGCCCCAACAGGGAAGCCGTTCAGTATCTCCGGGATCAGCATGGCCCGCTTCGTTAGCGGCAAGATGGTGGAAGGCTGGATCAACTGGGACGCTCTGGGCCTGATGCAGCAGCTCGGCGTCGTTCCGGAGCTCGCCAAAGTCAAAGTGGCCGCCGCAGCCGCTACAGTCAGGTAGCCGTCCGGCATTGCCGAAACCAGAAAAGCCCGGCCCACCGTGGCCGGGCTTTCTGTTTGATAGCGTGATTCAATTCTCGCCGGGAGACAACGAGGCTAGCCCACGGGCGTGTAGAGGATTTTTCCGTCGGCGGCTGACAAAACTACCAAATTTGATACCATCTCCCGCATGCCCGATGCGCTGATACGCGACGTGGTTTGCGGCCATTGTTCCCGCCGAACGCCTCAGCGGCTCTCCACGCTCGAACCCATCCTCTGGCTGCAAGCGACATCGTCCGAGAATGGCATTTACATCAATTATGCGTGCCCTCTCTGCAACACGCTGACGCGCTCCCGCTTGGGGTCAGGCGCCAAGAGTCCTCAGGACGGGGACCCGGCCAAATCCCTCGACGACCTAGCCGTGTACATCGTGTTTCTGAAATGCGCGAAAGCGGATTGCGAGTCTCCTGTAATTCTGCTGGCGCCGGTGAAAAACGGAGTGCGCGACGCGGACTTGATGGCGCACATCCGTGAGAATTGGAGCAATCATGGCGCCGCGTGCGCCCAGGGCCATCGGCCGAGCCATCCCTACGAAGTTCGCGTTTGGAAGCCAGTCGAGGGGGAAGCTTAACGCCTAGCCGTAGACCAGCGTTCCGATAATTACCGCGCAATCGAGCAGGATCCACCCGATGCATGGCAGGTAGATGTTCTTGTCGCGCTTCTGTAAGCCGTACCAGAGCCACACAACAGCAGAGACGAGGTACGCAGCCCATGACAGCATGGATACCCCTGCTGCTCGATGACTAACCCAGATGGTGAGAACCTGGGGAACCGTCATCACCATGGTGAAGAACGATAGGCCTCCGAGAAGGCGCTTAATGAAGCCTTGCGGAGGCAAAGCGTGCAAATGCGGAGGCGCTGGATTGGGCGGCATAGACCATCCTAAGCGGGATCGCGACCCGGTCAGTCGGGAAGTGTACCGCGGGAAGTGTACCGCGGGAAGTGTAACGCAGCTGCGGCGGGAAGCTGCATTGAGATGGAGCGCGGATGACCGTCCTGGCACGTAGTGCCCTGCGGGCGGCCGACCTCGTGCAGTCCGGAGCGTAATCCTTAACTTCATTACCTCGTGGCGTGCTTACTTCGTTTTAGAATGACTGCTATGACCAATCAATGGAATGCGGCGGAGTATGACGCGAAGCATGCGTTCGTTTATGAGAAGGCGAAGGGGTTGGTGGAGCTGCTGGCGCCGAAGGCGGGCGAGCGGGTCCTGGATTTGGGCTGCGGGACGGGCGCGTTGACGGCGGAAATTGCCGCGCGCGGCGCGGAAGTGCTGGGAGTGGACCGGTCCGAGGAGATGATTGCGCAGGCGCGGAAGAAGTTTCCGGCGCTGCGGTTTGAGGTGATGGATGCGCGAGAGCTGCGATTCAATACAGACAAGGCGGACAAGGCAGGCGCAGCGGGATTTGACGCGGTGTTTTCCAATGCGGTGCTGCACTGGATTCCGGAGGCGGAGGAAGTGATCGCGGGAGTGGCGCGGGCGCTGAAACCCGGCGGACGGTTCGTGGCGGAGTTTGGCGGGAAGGGGAACATCCAAAGGCTGGTGGCGGCGTTTCACGGAGCCCTGGCGGCGCTGGAAATGCGGCCTCCCGATGAAGTGGGACCGTGGTTTTACCCGAGCGTGGCGGAATATGCGGGAATGCTGGAAAAGCATGGGTTGGAAGTGCGGGAAGCGTCGCTCTTCGACCGGCCGACGGTGCTGGAAGAAGGCGAGCGCGGGCTGGAGAACTGGATTCGAGTGTTCCGGAAGACGTTTGTGGAGAAGATGGGCGAGGAAGACGCGGCGCGATGGATCCGGGAAGTGGAGCGGCAGTGCCGGGGGGTGTTGTTTCACGAGGGGAGCTGGGTGCTGGACTACCGGAGGCTGCGGATTGCGGCGTGGAAGACGTGAGAGGAAACGGTTGTGTTATGCTGGAAGTCCAGCCTCGATTCCCTGAACCATTGCAATTTCGCCAGCCTAATTCCTAGCAGGAGGAGAAATGCGTAACTTCATCATACTGATCGTGCTCGGCCTGTTCGTCGCAGCTCCCGCGATGGCCCAGGGAACCACCCCGAAAGCGGAGTTCTTTGTGGGGTACGAGTATGAGCACTTGAATCCCGGCGGCGCAGGCTGCCATGGCCTCGGTCTCAACCTGGCCTATAACGTCAACGACTGGCTGGGCGGAGTGGGCGACTTTGGCTATTGCAAAGAGACGGGCGCCGGATCGGGTTTGCATGACTTGAACTACATGTTCGGACCACGAGTGACTTACCGGAACCTCGGAAAGATAAATCCCTTCGGGCAGTTGCTCCTCGGGGGACAACACATCGGGGGCAACGGAGGCAGCGCCAATAGTCTCGCGTTGACCCTGGGAGGCGGCGTGGATTACAAGTACAACGACCGTTTTTCCATCCGTTTGATCCAGGTGGAGTATCTGCGGACGCACTTCGCCGGGTTCGGGCAGAATAACGCGCGAATCGAGGCCGGCTTGGTTTATACCTTCTAAGCCAGACGTCTCAGCGTCCAGAGGATATGCCGCGGCAAGAATGACCACGCTTGGCTTGATGTACGCGAAAATGGACCGACTTGCGGGGCGCTGCCGCCGCCAAGTCTCTTAAAAAGAGTAAGTTAAAAGCAAAAGGCCGGAGGAAAACTCCTCCGGCCTTTTTGCTTAAATCGAATGGGGTTGTTTTCGATTTATCCATTTGCGATCTGGGTCGGAATCATGTTCCAGAACCAGATTGCAAGGATTCCGTAATAAACGGCGACGACGCCCAGACTAATGGCGAACGTGGTGGCCGTTTTGCCGAGGCCGGCGTATTCGCGCTTCCAGTGCCGCGCGCAGAAAATAATCATTAGGATGGCAAGCACAGCCGATACGGCGGCAATGAAGCTGACGTCGTTGCTGACGGCTTCGCCGCGCATGAGGCGCAAAACCTGGCGCGCTGCGCCGCCGAGCAGGCCGGTGGCGAAGACCATACCGAGCCACGCGACCGGCGCGAGCATGCCGATCATGTAGGCCCAGCGATCCTCCATGTAGAAGAGCAGGATCAAGATCGCCATGTAAATGATGGTTTGATAAAGATGAAGCAGGAAAAATTGCGGTTCGTAATGGGTCAGGACGGAGAAAAGGACGACTTGCAGACCGGCGACGGTCGCGATATCTCGATTCAGTTTCATTGGCAACCCCCCCATGCAGGGTGAGCCGGGGCGGCGCCTAGGGGCGACTACATTCGAAAGCGTGGACGATTCCCTGCGCCTGCGGCTCCCGAATGGGTAGTGGCAAGTGACGGGCCAGTCGGTTTGAACCGTAAGAGCATGATTTTAAAGCAAATAGGATGTGATGGGAAAAGAGGGGAAGGCTGAGGTGCGCGAAAAGGCGCGACGGGAGCGGCGTATTCCGCAGGGTGAAGCGGACGGGCGGGTGAAAAGACCAGACCGGAACCGAGTCGTTTGAGTCTTCGAATGGATTGAGGCGGATGTGATTCTGGCATAGACTCGGCAGATGGACGCGGAATGGTTGCGCAAGTTGTGCCTGTCGTTTCCGGGCACCACAGAACAGATTCAGTGGGGTTACGATTTACTGTTCAAGGTGGGCGGGAAAATGTTTGCGGTCACGCCGCTTGAACCGGCGCCGGTGTGCCTGTCGTTTAAGGCGTCGCCGGAAAAGTTTGCGGAGTTGACGGAGCGGCAAAACATTATTCCGGCGCCGTACCTTGCGCGGGCGCAGTGGGTGGCGCTGCAGACACGGGATGCGGTGGCGAACGAGGAACTGGCGGGACTGCTGCGGGAATCGTATGAAATGATTCTGGCGAAGCTGCCGAAGAAAGTGCAGGAGGCGATTGCGAGTGGAAGAAGTGCGAGGCGGGGCGGCCGAGGCGGGGCCGGGCAAAGAAAGAAAGTGAGAAGCCGGGAAGCGGCGAAGAAGTTGAGAGTGGGAAAGAAGAGAAAGACGAGACGTTGAAAACACTTTGGAGCGAGGTGCGTTGTGTTTAGAGAGCGAGAGTTATTTGCGGCGATTGTGGTCACGGCGAGCTTGGGCGCTTTGTGGATTGCAAAGGCGAGACCAGCGGGCGGCGGGCTGCTGGTGATCGCGAATCAGAAAGAGCACACAGTGCTGGTGGTGGACCCGGATGAACGAAAAGAGTTGGCGAAAGTGGTGGTCGGCGTGAACGGCCACGAAGTGATGGTGTCGAGGGACGGGAAGTTTGCGTACGTGCCGATTTACGGAAATTCGGGCGTGGGCCGGCCGGGGACGGACGGAAGCACGATTGACGTGGTGGATTTGCAGGAGCGGAAGCTCGCGGCGACGATTGATCTGGGGAAGCCGCTGCGGCCGCATCGCGCGGAATGGGGGCCGGATGGAATGCTTTATGTGACCGCAGAACTGGGAAACGCGGTGGACGTGCTGGACCCGAGCACGCGGAAGATTGTCGCGGAGATTCCGACGGGGCAGAAAGAATCGCACATGCTGGTGATTTCGCCGGATGGGCGGCGCGCGTACACGGCCAACGTGGGCGCGGGAAGCGTGAGTGTGCTGGACGTGGTGAAGCGCAGCCTGATTACGACGATTCCGGTGGCGAAGATGGTGCAGCGGATTTCGATTTCGCCGGATGGGAAGTGGGTGTACACGCACGACCAAGATGCGCCGCGAATCGCGGTGATCGACACGGCGACGAACAAAATTGCGAATTGGATCGCAGTGCCGACGTCAGTTTATGCGTCAGAACCGACGGCGGATGGGCGGTGGCTGGTGACGTTGGACCGAAGCAGCCACGCATACGTGATCGATCTCCAGTCAATGAAAGTGGCGCATGCGCTGAAGATTTCGGATGGAGCATCGGAGATTCTGATCCGTCCTGGAGGAGAAGTTGCGTATTTGAGCGGAACGGGCGCGGGAAAGATTGACGTGCTGGATTTGCACACGTGGGAACTGCAAAAGCCCATTGAGCTGACGGCTGGAGTAGATGGGATGTCATGGCTGCCGGCGGGAGCCAAGTAGCGGAAGGGCTAAGGCTTTAGCCAGGAGTCGCGTCCTTCGCGGACAAATTCGTCGTCATTTAGTTCGGGATAGGCGCGATACACGCGGTCGATTTCTTCTTTCTGCCCTGGGCTGAGAGTCTCACGAGGATCCAGGCACCAAATGCCTTCGAACAAGCCTTGCCGGCGCAGGACTTCATGCAAACCAGCGATGCAGCCTGCGAAGTTGTTTGCCGTATCGAAAAATGCGGCGTTGCAATCGGTGACTTGGACGTTTCGTTGCAGCATGGATTGCGGGATGGGCTGATCGGTGCGCGCCAAGCTGCGGCATTCCTTCAAGAGTTCGACGGCACGTTTGGTCCAAACGGCCCAGTGGCCGAGCAGACCGGCAACGATGCGGAATTTTTTCTGCTTACCGTCGATCTGAAAAGCGTAAGGCGTGAGCAGGTCCATCACTATATTGTCGTCGTTGCCGGTGTACAGGGCGATCTCGCGGCCGGAGTCCGCGACGGCGCGAACGACATCCAGGGTGTGGTAACGATTGAAGGGCGCAATTTTGATCGCCACGACATTCTCAATTTCGACGAATCGGCGCCAGAAGTTGTAAGAAAGAACAGGACCGCCGACGGCTGGTTGGAGATAGAAGCCCATGATAGGGAGAAGCGCGGCAACTTCGCGACAGTGGGCAACGAGCGCGTCGTCGTCCAAGTCCCCTGCCGCGGCGAGGCTCAAAAGACCCACGCTATATTTCAAGTCACTCAGCAGACGCGCTTCGCCTACGGCCTGCGCGGTTATGCCGCAGATCCCGCCAACGCGGATGAGCGGCACTTCGCGAGCTTTGTCCGCGCGGTCCATTTCCTCGGCGGCCAAACGCAAAACAGGCTCAAACAAGCCGACGCGCGGTTCGCGAATGGCAAACTGAGTGGTGTGCACGCCGACGGCGAGGCCGCCGGCGCCGGAAGCAATGTAATAGCGGGAAAGAGCCCGCTGGCGGCGTTCATCTAGTTTGCGCTCTGCGGTCATAGCGAGCGGATGCGCCGGAATCGCGGTTCCGGCCTTCAAAGCATTGTCAATTTTGGGATCCAAAGTTTGCACCACGTTTCCGCCGGGACTTGCGCTCCGCCGCCATTTAAAAGTGGCCTGCACGTTCCTCAAAGTGAGTCGGCTTCGCCAGAGTCGTTTCGCCTCTGCGAACCCAATCCGCGATCCAGTCGATTATTTGTTGAGCATTTACACGAGGACGGCCAAAAAGCTCGAACGACTTGGCGCCATTGCTCAACAGGGCGTCACTCGACTCAGTTCCATCAAAACGAACCGGTTTGCCAAACTTTTTGCCAAATTCTTCCGCGACGCTTCGCACGCTGAGCAATTCCGGGCCCGTAATATTGATTACGTTGGGCGGTGATAATGCGCAACGGAACGACTCCAAACTCATGGCGGAGGCGTCGGCTTGCCAAATGGTGTTTAAGTGGCCCATGGGCAGCGACACAGGCTGACTTGCGTTCACGCGCTGAGCGATGTCAAGCAGCACGCCGTAGCGAAGCTCGCACGCGTAATTCAGGCGAAGAATGGTCATCTTCGTGTTGTTAGCCCGGCTGAAATGCTCGAAAATGCGCTCGCGGCCTACGCAACTCATCGCGTACTCACCGGAAGGGTTCAGCGCATCTTTTTCGCAGGAGCCTCCACGGGTAATCGGTGACAATCCATACACATTCCCCGTTGAGAAGACCGCGATTTTACTGTTCCGATATCGATTGGCAACCAGTCCGGGCAAAAACGAATTGATGGCCCAGGTGAGCCACTCCTGCCCAGTGGAACCAAATTTCATTCCGGCCATGAAAACTACGTTGGCCGCATCGGGAAGCTTGGCCAGCGAAGCGGGGTCGAGCAAATCGCACCGCACCGTCTCGACGCCCCATGCTTGCAATTGATTTTCGAGCGAAGGGGGCGAAAACCGCGAAACGCCGATGACGCGTCTCTTCACTCCGGCGGCCTCGGAGGCCCTTTTTGCCATGCGGGCCAGAGTTGGGCCCATCTTCCCGGCTGCGCCGAGAACGACAATGTCGCCCTCGAGGCCGCCCAGGGTGCGGACGACACCTTCGGTTGGCTCGCTGAGAAGGTCTTCCAGTTGCGCTACGTCTTGAATGGAAGCAAGGTTACCCGACATGACGACTTCGTTTCTCCGGATGGGTTTCGCGTACCGCCGCGTGATTGTACTCGAATTGTTCCTGGACGGTCTTCAGGTTTCAGGTATTCTTCTACGCGGTTTAGAACTTCCAGGATTTTATTTCGATGCATCTTCGCATGATGACTGAGCAGGACGTCCCGGGCGGCTTGCGTCTGAATACTCTTGTCGGATGGAATCAGACTGCGGCCGATTGGTGGCGATTTCTCAGGAACAGTCCGCATGGGTGCTTTGTGATGGAGCACGAGGGGAAAATTGTAGGAACCGCGACGACCATCAACTACGAGAGTCGCTTTGCCTGGATTGGGATGGTTTTGGTCGATCCGGAGTTCCGGAAGCAAGGAATAGGAACCGAACTTCTAAGAAAAGCCATCGAGTATCTCGATGGCGTAAGCATACGCACCGTGAAGCTTGATGCCACGCCGCAGGGGAAACCGATTTACTCAAAGCTGGGATTTGTCGAGGAGTACGAGATTGAGCGATGGGTTCTGAACAGGCCGCCTGGCACAAGTTCAGCAGCACTTAGCTCAACGCGCGCTCCACTTAGTGAGACGCAGAGAGAACAGATTTTCCGATTGGATAAAGAATTGTTTGGCGCAGATCGCAGCTTCGTGCTTCAGGCCCTTTGCGAAGAAGCGCCGGAATTTGCAACGGCGGTTTGGGAAGATGAGTTGCTGCAGGGCTATGCATTCGGACGAAGCGGATTGTTTGCGGATCATTTTGGACCGTGGATGGCAAGGACGCGGGTGGCAGCGGAAAATCTGCTGCAATCTTTTTTGGCCAAATCATCGCGCGAAACTCTCATTGTAGATCGCATGAAGTCGAATTCCATGGCCGTCGAATTGTTGCGGGGCTGTGGTTTTACCCCGTCGCGTCCCCTCACGCGCATGGTCCGCGGCCCGAATGCGTATCCCGGCAGGCCTGAGTCGTTCTGCGCAATCCTCGGCCCCGAATTTGGATGAAATCATCCTGCGAGTCGGGATAAGCTTCGCATCCGCCGCGATACGGGGCGACGCTCAGGAGACGGATGGCGCTCAGCAAGTCGAACGGTTCCGCAAGTCACATCTACTATGGCTGGTGGATTGTCGTCGCGGCCTTCTTGAATCTTTTTTTCGTGGTCGGAATTCTTTTTTATGGCTTCCCGGTTTTTTATCCGTACTTCGTGGAATCCCTCGGCTTCACCAGGGCCCAGGTAACGCAAGGCTTCCTGCTCGGATTCCTATTCGCGGGGCTTCCCTTTGGGGTGTTGGC
>Ga0075436_100000388_pt1 | contig 28173 bp, 23 predicted proteins | sample RhiMethybrSRZTD5_FD_75303 | JGI IMG/M metagenome (GOLD analysis project Ga0075436, IMG submission 75303) | Populus rhizosphere microbial communities from Tennessee, USA - Rhizosphere MetaG P. TD hybrid SRZTD5 | ecosystem: Host-associated > Plants > Roots > Rhizosphere > Soil | place: USA...
GAGGTCGCGAGCAGGATGATCTGGTCGGGCTCGCCGAAGGCCTTGCGGTCCTCCTGCGTCCTCACCACCGCCGGATCGCCGTCCGGATAGATCGCCGCGCCGTCGGTCCGGATCTCCAGGCGGAGGAGCCCCGGCACCATGGCGGCCGATGCTGCTCCGAGAAGCGTGAGCACGACGCCGGGGCGGCGGATCGCGGTCCGGGCCAGGGCGCGGAGCGGGCTCATCAGGAGGCGGCTCGGATCAGATGGCCGTACTTGAGCGGCTCCCCCTTTTCCCAGGGGCGGTATTCGTTGCAGAAATCGATGCGCTCGCCCGCCGGCGGGTGGCTGGAGCGCCACAGCTTGTACATCAATCCGGGGCGTGGATTGCTCAGGTTTTCCTCGATCAGCTTCAGGAAAGCAGTGCCGCAGTGGTAATTGTCATGCGTGATCTCCAGGCCGAAGCGGTCCGCCTCGTGCTCGACGTGCCGGTCCACCGCCAGGAGCACCGGCAGCAGGACGAAGACGACGACGGAGAAAAGGAGAGACATGAGCGGCACCGAAGCCACGTCGGCGAGCTCCGAGAAACCGAAGCGCTCCCGGAAACGCGCGATCAAACCACGGGCCGTGAGGTGGATGATCCACAGGCCGAGGAGGATCAGCGCGGAAGCGAGGGCGATGAGCTGGGGCACATGGCCAAGGACGTAATGTCCCATTTCGTGCCCCATGACGAGGAGAACCTCCGGCTCGTCGAGCTTGGCGAGAATGGTGTCCCAGAGGACGATCCGCTTGGTGCCCAGGAAGCCGTTGACGTAGGCGTTCACCGTCTTGGTGTCGACGCTCTTGTCGACCTCGTAGACGCGGCTCCCCTCGATTCCCGCCCGGTCGGCCAGGGCGAGGATCTTTGCTTCCAGGGCTTTGTTCTTCATCGGCCCGAAGTGATTGAACAGCGGCTCGATCCAGATCGGCGTGATGAGGAGGAGGACGGCGACCAGCGGCACGCTCGCCAGGCCCGTGTACAGCCACCAGCGCCGCGGGCTCTTGCGCAGAAGCCAGTAGGGGAACCAGAGCGTCAGGGCAAGGAAGACGCAACCGATGGCGAGGTCCTTGAACGCGTCGCTCCACCATTTGGCCGCGGTCTGGTCGGTGAGGCCATAGGCGTGCTCGCGCACGAAGCCTTCGTAGTAGGAGAGCGGCAGGTCCAGCGCGAAGCCGACGAGGGTGAACAGGACAGCATAGACGACGATGGTGAAGAACCAGTTGCGGCCGACCTTGCGGGCGAGATCGCGCATCCGGGCCGAGAGGCCGGTGAACAGCAGGAGCGCCGGCACGGCGAATCCCCACAGCGTGCCGACCACCCAGAGGACGTTGCCGCTCCGGTAGTACCGCATGGCCTTCTCGCTGGCCGGCGGGACTTGGACGGGTGGATGGGGAGTGGTGGGTGAGGAGGTGGCAGAGGGGGTCGCAACCGTTGGAGTCGAGGTGGAGGCCGCGGGCTGAGCGCCGGCGAATGGCGCGAGGAGGATGAAGAGGAGCAGGGCGAAGAGCAGAGGGACGGTGGCGCGCATGCGGGAAGAATACGACGGCGCGCTCGTGGAGCCGAGCACGCGGGCGGTGCGATAGAGTTGCGCTACGATCCTTCCGGGAGAACCCATGATGAAACGTACGCTCGTCATCGTCGGAATTGCTCTTGCCCTGGTCGTCCTCGGCCGCGTGGGCTACATGGTGGTCCGTATGGGCCCGCGCATGGCGTGGGGAATGTTGCGCTACGACCAGCGGCATGAGGGGGACCTCAAAGTGGGCGATCGGGCCCCCGACGTGGCCCTGGTCGCCCTCGACGGCTCCACCCGCGAGCGGCTGGCCACGCGGATCGGCGGCCGTCCCCTGGTGCTGACCTTCGGCAGCTTCACGTGACCTCCCTTCCGGCGCTCGGTCGAGCGCCTGGCCGACCTCTACCGGCGCTACGGCGACCGGGCGACTTTCGTTACCGTCTACATCAAAGAGGCGCACGCCCAGGACGAGTGGCAGATGGACTCCAACAAGACGGAAGGGGTCTGCTACCCGCAGCCGAAGACGCTGGCCCAGCGCGTCGCGATCGCCAACGACTTCACCCGGCGCTTCGGCTATCCGGTCCCGTTGCTCGTCGATCCGATCGACAACCCGGCGAACCGGCTGTACGCCGGCTGGCCCGAGCGCCTGTACGTCGTCGACGAGCGGGGCGTGATCGTCTACAAGGGCCAGACGGGGCCGGGCGGCTATCACCCTGAAGAGGTCGAGGCCTGGCTGGCGCGCCGGTTCAGCCCGCGCTCCTGAAGTCCGGTTGCCCGGGCGGCAAAACTTCGCGGCTCGTTCCACGTATCCAGGGGATGACCTGGAAGAACTGTGTCCCTCTGTCCCTTGCGTTGCTGCTCGCCCTCACCCTTTCATTCCTCCCCGCACCCACCCTCGCCGACGAGCCCGCCACCAAGGCGGCGACCACGGAGAAGGCCAAAGAACACGACAAGGACAAAGACAAGGACGAGAAGAAGGCGCCGCAGGACAAAGTCTCGCGCACCCAGCACTCGATCACCCTGGGCGGCCAGAAGATCGCCTATACGGCCACCGCCGGCACGCTGGTCCTCGCCGACGAGGAGGGCAAGGCCAAGGCCTCCTTCTTCTACATCGCCTACACCAAGGACGGGGTGAAGGACCCGCGTGAACGGCCGGTGACCTTCAGCTACAACGGCGGCCCGGGGGCCGCGGCGCTGTGGGTGAACATCGGCGCCTTCGGACCGAAGCGCGTCGAGATGACCGCCGACGGGATGCCGCTGCCGCCTCCGGCGCGCCTGGTCGACAACGAGGACTCGATCCTCGACGCGACGGACATCGTGTTCATCGATCCGATCGCCACCGGCTACAGCCGGCCGGCTCCAGGGGAGTCGGTCAAGGACTTCACCGGCTTCAAGAACGACATCGAGTCGATGGGCGCCTTCATCCGCCTGTGGCTGACCCGGAGCTCCCGCTGGGCGAGCCCCAAGTTCCTGGCCGGAGAGAGCTACGGCACGACCCGCTCGGCCGCTCTCGCCTCGCATCTCCAGGAGCGCTACGGGCTCGACCTGAACGGCATCGTGCTCGTCTCGGCGGTCCTCAACTGGGGAGACTTCATCGCCGACACCGGCAACGATCTACCGTTCATGATGTACCTGCCGACCTACACCGCGGCCGCCTGGTATCACAAGAAGCTGCCGCCCGAGCTGGCGGGCGATCTGCGGCACACCCTCGACGAGGTGCAGGAGTTCGCGCTCCACGACTACGCGCTGGCCCTTCTCGAAGGGGACCGGTTGCCGGCGGCGAAGCGGCACGAGATCGCGACCCGGGTGGCGCGCTACACCGGGCTCTCCGTGGACTACGTGGAGCGGGCGAACCTGCGCATCGACCACGAGCACTTCGCCAAGGAGCTGTTGCGAGATCAGGGGAAGACCATCGGGCGGATCGACAGTCGTTTCACGGGTCGGGACCGCAACGGGATCGGCGAGGTCTACGAATTCGACCCCAGCATCACGGGGCTGGACGGCCCGTACGTGGCGGCGATGAACGACTACGTGCGCCGGGAGCTCGGCTTCGAGACGGACCTCATCTATGAGCGGCTGTCGGAGAAAGTGTGGCCCTGGGCCTTCCCGGAAGGCCAATATCTCAACGTCTCGGAGCCCCTACGGCTGGCGATGATGAAGAACCCCAGCCTCCAGGTGCTGATCGCGAGCGGCTACTACGACATGGCGACGCCGTTCTTCGACGGGATCTATACCATGGCGCACATGGGCCTCCCGGAGTCCGACCGCCACCGGGTGCATCAGACGCTCTACGAAGCAGGGCACATGATGTACATCCGCCCGCTCGACCACGTCAAGCTCCACAAGGACATGGTGGAGTTCATCAAGGGGGCGGTGCCCGGGAAGTAGAGGACGCAAAGGACAACAAGGACAGCAAGGACAGGACCGGTGCCTCCTCGTCCTGGGTGTCCTTGCATGTCCTTGCTGCAGCCCTGTGGTAGAAATGGTCTCATGTCCGAGCCCGACGGTTCCGATCGCATCGTCCGCTGTGCCATCCACCCATCCATCGGCGTCGCCCGGGTGGGCAATGCGCCGACGGAGTACTACCTGGCGCCGGAGGTGCCGGGACTGGCGCCGGATCCGGGGCCGCCCGGATTCAAGACGGACAAGGGCGAGGTCAAGCGCGAGGGGGTGCGCTTCCGCGTCTACGGCTACGACGCGGACGGCCGCGTGGTCCAGGAGCTGACCGCCGACAGCGCGGAGATCCAGTGGCGGGTGCACCTCGCCAACCGCAAACCGGCCTGGTACCAATTCAACAACGCGCTCGACTTGAAGCAGTACGCGATGTCCAGCGCCTACCGGAATCCCACGATCACCGGCGCGTTTCGCCAGGAGCTGGTGATCGACCCCGGCGCCAAAGAGATCTCTGGGCGGAACGAGCACGGCGCCCGGTACCGATTCGATCAGGGGTACGTCAACTTCAATTCCGGGTACGGACCGCACCAGGTGCCGCTCGGCGAGCTGCGGACGGACGAGGCGGGGCGCCTCATCGTCCTCGGCGGCTTCGGCAAGTCGGCGTCGGACAGCGGCTCGCAGGCGACGACGTTCGCCAACAACGACGGCTGGTACGACGACGTGTCGGACGGCCCGGTGCGCGCCCGGGTGAAGCTGGCGGACGGCCGGACGCTGGACGCGGCGCCGGCGATGGCGGTGGTGACGCCGCCCAATTTCGGCCAGGGGCTCTACGGCGTGGTCACCATGTACGACGTGGTCTACGACCTCTTCCTGCGCCAGGGCTGGATCGCGCCGCCCGCGCGGCTCACCTTCTGGGATCAGATCTACCCGCTGTTCGAAAGGATGGTGGGCAACCAGTGGGTGAACGAGGGGATGTTCTTCCTCTTTGGTGCCGGCTCGCCGAGCGATCTCACCGCTCCGGCGCTCCTCGCCCGGCTGTCGAGCCCCGCTCCCCAGCATCGCGAGGAGAGGGAGTCGCTGTTCCGCTGGTTCCGCGAGCCCCCGCCGCCCTGGGACGCGCCGGGCAAACGGGCGCATCTGCCGCCCCCCCGGCATGCCAAGCTGCCGCCTTTCTACGGCGACGGGGTGGACTATTCCTCGACCACGATCTACGACCTCGCGCTGACCGGCACGCAGTACGAGTGGCTCAAGCGGTGGGCGGCGGGAGACCTCGTCCCCGGGGAGCGCCGCAAGCCGCCGCAGAGCCTCGCCGAGATCCCTCTCCAGGAGCAGCCCATGGCGCTCGACGTCGCGCCGCTCGAAGGCTGCCTCGGCGGACCGTTCCACCCCGGCATCGAGCTGACCTGGCCGATGCGGGTGCCGTCGATGTGGCAGAAGCCGGACCCGCTGCCGTTCCGGCTCAACATCCTGCCGCCGGACGTCGAGCCGGAGGACGATTTCGGGACGATCCTCACCCCCTCGATCGCTCTCGGACCGGACGGTCCGTGCGCCGCCAGCGGGCCCGGCACGCTCACCCGCTGGATGGGAGTGCCTTGGCAGACCGACGAGGCGAGCTGCCTCGACGGCTACAACACCTCGACCTACCTGCCGCTGCCCTCCTTCTGGGCGGCGCGCGTGCCCAACGAGGTGCTCAGCATGGAATCCTATGAGCGCCTCGGCGATCCCGCGCTGCCGGAGCTCCAGCGCACGAAGCACCTGGACTACCGGCAGATCTGGCTGCGCGACCTCGAAAAGGGGTCCGGCAGCAGCTACCAGGGGCGCATCAACAACATGGTGAAGCAGTGGAATCTCCTGGGGATCATCGCCGAGCATCCAGCGCCGGAGGCCGCTGAGGCGCCGGGCTGGCCGCAGCGGTACTGGGTGGAGACGCAGCGCAGCCGGAGCTTCAGCGCCGTGGATCCGAGCTGGCGGCAGATGCTGCGCGCCGAGCGTGCGATCCCGGACGACGAGGCCGCGCCGCCGCGGTCGGCGCTCCTCGAGAGCGTGGCTCCGGTAGTCTCAGACAGCGCGCCGCAGGAGGAGCCGCAGCACCCGGTCCGGCGCGACGAGCGCTGATGCCGGAACCGCACGTGGCGGTGGTGGGAGGCGGCCCCGCGGGCGCGGTGGCCGCCTTGGTCCTCGCCCGCCGCGGCGTGCGAGTCACGGTGCTGGAGGCGCTCCCGGCGCCCACGGTCAAGCCCGGCGAATGCCTGCCGCCGAGCCTCACGCCGCTGCTGCAACGGCTGGGCTTGGAAGATGCGCTTTCCGCGGACGGTCACCTGCGCTCCTACGGCAACCGCTTCGTCTGGGGCGCCGCGGAGCCGGGTGAGCGGCCGTTTCTCGCCGGCACCCGCGGCGACGGCTGGCACGTCGACCGCCGGCGTATCGAGGCCCGGCTCGCCGAGCACGCGCGTAGCGCCGGCGTCGACTGGCGCTGCGGGTGCCGCGTCCGGCGGGTAAGCAGTGATGACAGGTGGCATCTTCATCTGGAAGCGGACGGCGGCCGCGAGGAGCTGGCGGTGGACTTCCTGGCCGACGCCACCGGCCGCCCCGCCCATCTCGCCCGCCGCTTGGGAGCACGACGCCTGCGTTACGACCGGCTGGTAGGGATCGCCGCGCTGCTGACCAGCGCCGCGCCTGCGGCCGACACCTATACGCTGGTCGAGGCGACGCGGGAGGGCTGGTGGTACACCGCCGTGCTCGCTGACGGCCGGCTCGCGGCGGCGCTCTTCGGCGACGGCGATCTCCTGCCGCGTTCGCTCCTCGGCCGTGGGAGCGATCCGGAGCTGTGGCGGCGGCTTCTGGAGGCGACCGCGGCGACGCGGGAGCGGGTCGCAGGGCATGGTTACCAGACAGCCGGCGCGCCGCTGCGGGTGGTGCCGGCGGAGAGCTCACGGCTGGACGTCATCGCCGGCGACGGCTGGCTTGCGCTCGGCGACGCCGCGGCGGCCTACGATCCCCTCTCCTCCCACGGCATCGGCTCGGCGATGGGGTCCGGCTTCTACGGCGGGCAGTCGATTGCCGATCTCCTGGCCGGCCGCGAGGAGGCCCGCTGGGCCTATCTGGAGGTCATGCAAAACGCCTACGCCGCCTACCTGAACCTCCAGCGCGGGTGCTACGCCCAGGAGCGCCGCTGGCCGGACGCTCCGTTCTGGCGGCGGCGCCATGCAGCGGGGTACTGTCTGGAGCCTCTGTTAGATGCAACGGGACGTTCTCCCGTATAATACGCGTGTTGCTGGAGCCGACCCTCTAAGAATGAACCGCAGATCCGCTGCCTTCCTCTTCTGCTGCGCCCTGCCCGTCCTTGCCGCGGCGGTGCCGGCGCGTGCCGAGCTGGTGATCCTCACCGACGGCAACGTCCTCAAGGTGAAGGCCTATGAAGCCGAAGGAGATGAGGCGCAGTTGCTCATGTCCTTCGGCGGCCGGATGACGCTGCCCATCGGACGCGTGGAACGGGTGGTGGACGACGAGGTGATCCCCGAGCCCGATCCGCCCCAAGCCGTGGCCGTCGCAGCGGTGGAGGCGCCGCCGATCCCCCTCCGTTTCTCGGAAAGCCAGCCAGTGCCCGACGGCCCCTACGGCTCGATGATCTACGACGCCTCGCGCCGCCATCAGGTGAATCCGCAGGTGGTGGCCGCCCTCATCCACGCCGAGTCGGCCGGCAATCCGCGGGCGCGGTCGCACAAGGGCGCCCGCGGCCTCATGCAGCTCATGCCCGCCACCGCCGAGCGCTTCGGGATCGAAAAGGGGCGCCTCTATGACCCGGCGCAGAACCTGGAGGCCGGCGTCAGCTACCTGAGCTGGCTGCTCGACCAGTTCCCCAACGATCTCGGCAAGGTCCTCGCGGCCTACAACGCCGGGGAGCAGACGGTGGTCAAGTACCAGGGCATCCCCCCCTACCGGGAGACCCGCGACTACGTGCGCCGGATCTTCTCGACGCTGGGGTTGACGATCGCGAAGCTGTAGTCCTTCAGGTCCTTTTCACGCCACCGCCAGCTCGGCCGCCCTCGTCTCTGCCGCGACGCCGGGCCGGCCCCGGTAGCGCATCACCACCAGGGTGCGGTCGTCGCTCGGCGGCTCGTCGCCGACGTGGCGGTCGACGGCGGCGAGGAGGCGGTTGCGCACGTCCGCGGCGTTGTCGCCTCCCTTGCCGGTGCCGTGCAGCGCCCGGACCACCGCCTCGTATCCGAAGGGCTCGCCGTCGCGGCCCGCGGCCTCGATCAAGCCGTCCGACAGCCAGACCAGCACGTCGCCGCGGTGGAGGGGGACGTCGGCGCGCCCATAGGTGTGGCCCAGGCCGCCGAGCGGCGAGCCCGGGAGGACGATCTCCTCGACCGCGCCGCCGCGCAGGAGATAAGTGGGCGGATGCCCGGCGTTGTAGAGGCGCAGAGCCCCGGTGTGCAGGTTGACCAGGCCGAGCGTGGCGGTGACGAAGACGCGGGTGTTGCCGTTCCGCACCACGGCGTCGAGACGGCGCAGGATGTCCTCGGGGTCGCGGGTCTGCTCGACGAGGATGAGCAGCGCCGCCTTGAGCATCGCCATGCGCAGGCCGGTGGACAGGCCGTGGCCGGAGACGTCGGCGATGATCACCGCGAGCTCGTCCTCGGAGAGGCGCAGCACGTCGAAGTAGTCGCCGCCGATCGCCGCGCTGGGCTCGAACAGGGTGGCGAACTCGACCCCCTCGCCGCCCGGCAGGTCGCGCGGGATCAGGCTCTTCTGGACATCGCGGGCGATCTCCAGCTCCTTCTCCAGGATCTCTTTCTGCGCCCCGGCGGCGACCAGGGTCTCCAGGTTGGCCGCCATCTCGTTGAACGAGCGCTGCAGGTCGCCCACCTGGTCGTGCCGGCGCACCGGGATGCGCATGGTGAAGTCGCCGCGCTGCACCGCTTCGGTGGCCTGGCTCATCCGGTTGACCGCCCGCGAGAGGCTGAAGATCATGAACACGGCCATGCAGGTTGCCACCGCGTAGACGTCGAAGAGCAGAGCGGCGAAGACGAGGAGCGCGATCCAGACGGAGGAGTCGATCCCGCCCGCGCTGGTAAACAGATGGTGCACGACGGCGCGCGGCGTGCTGTTGAGGACGACGGTGAGCGGCTCGATGCCGCGGCCGGTCGCAGGGTCGAGGAGCGGCCCGGGAACCTCGGCCCACCAGAGGAGGGGGTCATCCCAGAGCGCCTGGCCGCGCGAGACCTGCTTGAACAGCTTGGCGGCCTCCCCGGATTGGTGCTCGCCGCGGATCCGGCGCAGCGGGATCTTCATGTTGAACAGCTCGACGTGGATGACGTCCGGATCGTCCGGCCGCCGGATGGTGACCCAGAAGCCGGCCCGGCGGCTGATCGCGTGGTCGAGGTCGCCGCTGAACAGTGCGAGCACGCCCTGCCGGCCGCGGGCCGCGGCGGCGAGGAGGGTGGGCGCATGATCGCCGCGCGCGAAGAAACGGGGCTCCGCCGCCGCGGCTCCCGGCGCGCCGGACGCCGCGGCCCAGGCGGGCCATTGCGCCGGCGCCTGCGGATCGCCGCCGGTGCGCTTCCCATCGCGATAGAAGGCGAACGCGACGTCGCCGCGCTGCGGTCCCGGCGGCGCCGCCGAGGCCGCGGCGTCGAGCTGCGCCTCGGCCGTCTGTCCGAGGTCGTTCTGGAGATCGGTGGTCGCGTCGCGGTAGAGGTGGCCGAGAAAGAAGCCGGCGAGGATGTACGCTCCGATGCCGAGGAGCAGGAGGACCATGGGGATCGGCAGCACGCCGATCAGGAAGTAGGAGAAGGCCAAGCGGCGGCTGACCTTCCACAGGTAGGACCGGTAGGCCTTCCAGAGCAGCCAGAGGAGGAGGACGACGACGCCGGCGCCGAAAGTGAGTTGGGCGAAGGCGCTGAGGTAGGGGATCTTGAGCAGCGCCAACGCCAGCGCCACGGCGGCGCCCAGTCCAGTGAAGAGAGCTCGGCGGGCTGAAGGTTTCACGAGCGGCTCGGAGGGCTCCCCGTGGAGGAGAGCCTCCGCAGGGCACTACGCAGGGCCGGAGGCAAAGTTTCCCGCCCGAGTCTGAGTTGCATAGAATCGACACGCCCGGCGGCACCCGGTCGCGGTAGCCCCGGAGGCATCTTAGCGCAACCGAGAGGAGACGACACGTGTCGAGGATTCCGCGTTACCAGGAGCATCTGAAGGCCGGCTTCACCGCGGAGGCCGTGAGCGCCGCCCGCTGTCGCGCCTGTGCCGCCCGCGCCGAGCACGACGGCCGGCCCAACCTGGCCCGGCATTGGCTGCGGCTCGCCGCCGAGAAGGACGCCCTGGCGATCAAGCTCCTGGAAGCCGCCGAGCAGGTGCGCGGCGAAGCCGCCGACATCTTGGCCGCCATCTCCGAGGAGCGCTACGAGAACGACGTCCTCTATCCCAAGATGATCCGCGACGTGGACCAGCACACGGCCGACGTCTTCCTGCAGGTGCTGGAGGCTCAGAAGGTCCATCTGCGGGAAATGGAGGAGCTCCACCGCGCGCTCGCCGCCTCGCCGGGCGACGTCGCCGTCCCCGCGTAGCCCGCCGTCAGCCCCCTCCCCCGTCCCCTCCCCCGTGCGGCCTCCACACACCCTCCCCGAACGGGAGAGGGGCGCCACCGCCCATCCCCAAGAAGAGCCACGAAGCGAAGATCCTGACGTTCTCAGCTCTGGGCGGGGGCGCCCTCTCCCGCTCGGGGCGGAAGGGTGGGGGATCGCGCGGGGGAGGGTTGGGGAGGGGGCGGCAGGGTCAACGACGCCGCCGTCAGGAGCACGAAAGCGATCCACAGCAGGTCCGCGAGGAGCAGATGGACCATCTGCATCCAGACCGGCGCCAGCAGCAGCATGTTCGCCAACCCGGCGACCCACTGGCAGAAGACGAGGATCGACGTCCACCGCCCCCAGCGCGCAGCCTCGGCCGTGCGCGGCTGGACGGTCAGCAGGATGGCGACGATGCCGGCGCCGGCCGCGATGGCGGGATGGAGCAGGCGGAGACGGATCAACAGGTGGCCGGTGGCCGAGAAGTCCTGTCCCAGCGCCTCGGCGAGGGAACGGGCGGGGAAGAGCGTGTCGCCCAGAGCGGCCACCGCGCCGCTCACGCCGGCGAGCAGCAGGCCGAGGAGGCCGAGGGCGAGCCCGGCGCCGAGCCACCCCGGACGGCGCAGGGAGAGCGGCGCGCCGCCACCCGCGAAGTGGGCGGTGAGGGCGAGAGCGGCGAGAAGGAAGAACGTGTTCGTCAGATGGGTGCCCATGAACATCGCCCGCGCCATCGACTGGTTGTCCGCCACCAGCCGGAAGAGCACCAGGCCCGCGCCCACCGCCGCCTCGCTCAGAATCAGCACGACGCTCGCCGCCGCCGCCTTGCGGGTGGGATCGCCTTTCGGGCGCCCGCGGAACGCCGCCACGGCGAGCGCCACCACCAGCAGCAGCGCCACGCCGCTGGTCAGCCGGTGCGCAAACTCGATCACCGTCGCGACGCGCGCTCCCCGCGGCACCACCTCGCCGTTGCACAGCGGCCAATGGCTGCCGCAGCCGGCACCGGAGCCGGTGGCGCGCACGACCACGCCCCAGAGGATGACGGCGATGTTGTAGGTGAGGACGAACCAGGAGAAGCGGGAGAGGCGGCCCATCATCGAGGCGGAGTCTAGCAGAAGCTTCTGAAGCAGTTGAGTGGTATCATGATGAGCATCGTCGACAGCGCGTTGGATGGTCGCCTGAGAAAGGTCGTGAGATGCTCTGGTATCTCGAAAGCCGTATCCCGGAGAGCCGCCTCACGACCAGCACGCCGCTGCGTCCCCTGCCGTTTCGCGTCGGGCGGCGCTGGGATCTGCCGATGGTGCTGTCCTCGCCTCTGATCTCCTGGGAGCACGCCGAGATCTCGCAGGTGGACGGCGGCCCTCTCTCCGTCCGCGATCTCGGCAGCACGAACGGCACCTTCGTGAACTCCCGGAGGATTGCCACGGCGACACCGCTGGCCGAAGGGGACGTCCTGCGCTTCGCGGTCCTCGAGTTCCGGCTCGGCTCCACGGCGTTCCCGGGGGAGCTCCGCCAGACCACTTCGCGCGTGAGCGCTCTCTCCCAGACGCTCATCGAGCAGGCGGCCCACCTGACCGAAATGCTCCTGGGACGAGCGGTGGAAGCCCGCTTTCAGCCCATCATCGGGCTCGCCGACGGGCGGCCGTTGGGGTTCGAGCTGCTCGGCAGAGGGAGCCATGACCGGCTGCCGAGAAACCCGTCGGAGCTCCTGGAGATCGCCCAGCGTCTGGGGTCTGCGGCGGAGCTCAGCCACCTCTTCCGCGTCTGCGGTGTGGAGGCGGCGCGCCAGCTTCCGCCGCAGAGCCGGCTGTTCGCCAACACCCACCCTGTCGAGCTGCAAGATCCCGAGAGCCTCCTGCGCAGCCTGCGCCAGACCCGCGAGATGGCGCCCGAGATGCCGTTCACCCTCGAAGTGCACGAAAAGGGGATCGCCTGCCTCTCCTCCCTGAGCGCTCTGCGCTCCGACCTGCGAGAGCTCGGCATCCAGCTCGCCTACGACGATTTCGGCGTCGGTCAGTCGCGTCTCCTCGAGCTCGCCGAGGTGCCGCCGGATGTCCTCAAGTTCGACGCGTCCCTGATCCGCGACATCGAAAGGGCGCCGGCGTCACGGCATACCCTGCTCTCCTCGATGCTCCGCGCCGCCTCCGAAATGGGCATCGTGACCGTGGCCGAGGGCGTGGAGACGGGCGCCGCTCTCGAGACCTGCCGCGAGCTCGGCTTCGATGCCGCCCAAGGCTATTTCTACAGTGTCCCGGCGCCGGCCTCCGCCTTTGCCGCGGAGCTCAACCTCCTGGACGACACCTGCGCCGGGATCTAAGCTGGCGCGGCGCCGCTAAGTCGAGATTCCCCTGGGGCTTGCGCAGCTTGTGACCGGCAGTCACAAAGGCATGGTAGACTGGGCGTCGCGAGAGGTAGGAAGCCCATGAGCGACATGATCGGAGAGAGCTGGGTCACGACGCAATTCGAGGCTCTGGAGGATTGGGCGCAGCGCAATTCGTTCTGGCCGTTCCCGTTCGGCACCGCCTGCTGCGCCATCGAGTTCATGTCCACCGTGTCGAGCCACTACGACGTCTCGCGCTTCGGCGCCGAGGTGGTGCGCTTCTCGCCGCGGCAGAGCGACGTCCTGCTGGTGGCCGGCACCATCAACGACAAGATGGGACCCACGCTCAAGCGCATCTACGATCAGATGGCCGACCCCAAGTGGGTCATCTCCATGGGTGCCTGCGCCTGCTCCGGCGGCTTCTACCGCGCCTACCACGTCATGCAGGGGATCGACGAGATCATCCCGGTCGACGTCTACGTGCCGGGCTGTCCGCCGACGCCGGAAGGGTTGATGTACGGCATCCTCCAGCTCAAGGAGAAAGTGGTCCGCGACCGCAAGAAACACGCTCCCCGCATCCAGGGCGGCGAGCAGTCCGAACCCGAGAAGGAGACCATCGAGCGTGTCGACGTTGGCTCCCCCGCCTGAGATCGGACCTGAGACCGCGACCGATCCTGCCGCCTCCGGAGCCGCCGACCTCGCGGCGGTGGCAGGCAAATTTCCGGCCGGCAGCATCACGGTCGAGGCTGCTACGGACCAGGCGACCTGGATCGTGCGCCGGGACGTCCTCTTCGACCTGGCGCGCGAGCTCCGGGACAACCCGGCGACCCAGTACGACATGATGCTCGACCTCTGCGGCGTCGACTATCTGGATGGTGGGCCCGACCGCGCGGAGCGCTTCGAGGCCGTCTACCATCTCCTCTCCCTGCCGCGCAACACCCGTCTGAGGCTCAAAGTGCCGCTCACCGCTGACGACGCCGTCGTGCCGTCCCTGATCCCGGTGTGGAAAGCCGCCGACTGGTTCGAGCGCGAGCTGTGGGACATGTTCGGCATCCGCGTCGAGGGGCATCCGAACCTGCGCCGCCTCCTCTGCCACGAGGCGTTCCAGGGGCATCCCCTGCGCAAGGACTACGACCCGGCGCGGCGCTGGATCCTGACCGAGGACAAGATCTACAAGCCGCATTTCAACCTGCCCCCCCAGGAAGACAACCGGCAGGACGACCTCTTCGAGCGGATGACCATCAACATCGGCCCGTCCCATCCGGCGATGCACGGCACCTTCCGCCTGATGGCGGTCATCGACGGCGAGACCATCGTCGCCTCCGACGTCGAGATCGGCTATCTGCACCGCTGCTTCGAGAAGATGTCCGAGACCCACACCTGGAGCCAGGTGATCCCCTACACCGACCGCCTCAACTACTGCTCCTCCTTCATCAACAACGTCGGCTACTGCAAGACGGTGGAGAAGCTGTTGGGGATCGAGGCGCCGCCGCGGGCCGTGTGGGCGCGGACCATCCTCTCCGAGTTCTCGCGCATCATGGACCACTGCGTGTGCAACGGCACCACTCTGGTGGACAGCGGCGGCCTGACCAACTTCTGGTACCTCTTCCAGCCCCGCGAGGAGATCTACGGTCTCCTCGAGGCCTGTTGCGGCGCCCGCTTGACCGTCTCGTACGGGCGGATCGGCGGCCTGGCCCAGGACCTGCCGCCCGACTTCATGGAGCGCAGCCGGCGCCTGCTGGAAATCATCCCGCCGTTCGTCGACGACTCCGAGAAGCTGGTCAACAGGAACCGCATCTGGCTCGACCGCTCGGTGGGGATCGCGGCGATCTCCGGCGCCGAGGCGGTCAATTGGGGCTGGACCGGACCCTGCCTGCGCGCGAGCGGCGTGGGGTACGACGTGCGCCGGGCGCATCCCTACGATCTCTACGACACCGTCGACTGGGAGGTCCCGGTGCTCTTTGGCGGCGACGTCTACGACCGCTTCCGCATCCGCATGCTGGAGATCCGCCAGTCCCTCTCGATCATTCGCCAGCTCCTCGACCGCGGGATGCCCGAGGGCCCCTACATCGTCGACGATCCGCACGTGGCGCTGCCGCCCAAGGAGGCCTGCTACACCCAGATGGAGGCCATGATCTACCACTTCAAGCTGATCATGGACGGCATCCAGGTGCCGCCGGGCGAGACCTACCAGATGGTCGAGGGCGCGAACGGCGAGCTGGGCTTCTACGTCATCAGCGACGGCTCGGGCAAGCCCTACCGGATCAAGGTGCGGCCGCCCTGTTTCCCGATCTTTTCGACCTTCTCCCGGCTGATCAACGGCGGCGCGCTCTCCGACGCCATCGTCTCGCTGGGAGGCCTCAACGTGATCGCCGGAGAGCTCGAACGATGACGCAGCCTCTCGCTCAGCCAGCCCGGACGGCTCCGACCGGCCGCCCCGTCCTGAGGACGCCGCATCCGACCGCGCCGCAGCCGTACCGGCCGGGCCTGGCCGAGCGGCTGGGCCTTCCCTTGCTCAGCGGCCTGATGGTGACCATGCGGCACTTCCTGCGCAACCTGTTCCATCCGGAATCGCGCTTGACCATCGAGTACCCGGAGAAGCGGCGCGACTACAGCCACCGTTTCCGCGGCCACCACATCCTGACCACCCGTCCCGACGGCTCCGTGCGCTGCGTCGCCTGCTTCCTCTGCGCCCAGGCCTGCCCGGCCGAGTGCATCCACATCGAAGCCGGCGAGCATCCCGACGTCAACATCGAGAAATACCCGGTGGTCTACGAGATCGACATGCTGCGCTGCGTCTTCTGCGGCTACTGCGTGGACGCCTGCCCGGAAGAGGCCATCATCATGAGCAACAACTACGACATGGCCTACTTCAACCGCGAGCAGTCGATCGTCGGCAAAGACGACCTGATGAAGCCCTACACATTCGACGAGAGCCTCCTCGGCTACCGTCCCCGCTTCCCGGAAGAAGACGCCAAGCGCGCCCGCATGCGCCGCGACGCCTTCGACCTCGTGACCGCAGCGAAGGAAGCCCAGGAGCGCGAAGAGCGGGCGGCGGCGCACTGAGCTGACGGAAGGCGTGGTATCGTTTTTTCATGAAACGGGCCTCCCTCCTCCCGACCAAGGGTCCCTTCCGGGCCGACCAGCTCCGCCCAGGGGACCCCTACGAGCTTTCCCATGGGCACGCGATCCAATGTTTCCCGACGGGTGGGCGGGGAGCCAGAGCGATCAGCGCGGGAGCCAGGGCCCTCGCAACCGATCCCGCGGTCCAGGACGTGGGCTTCGACACCGGATTCTCTCCCGCGCCGGACATGCTTCGCGCGCCGGATCTCGCCGTGGGAGCGATTCCCGACGAGCCCGGCTGGGTGAAGGGGACGCCGCCGTTGGCGGTGGAGTATGCCGACACCGGCCAGGATGAAGCGAAGCTGGAAGAAAAAATCTGTGACCTCTTGGAGGCTGGCACCCGCTTCGTCTGGGTGGTCCGTCTCACCGGTTCTCGCCGCGTCGAGGTGCATCGATCGGGAGAGCCGATGCGGATCGTTCACCCGGGTAGCCATCTTGAAGCGCCCGGCATTCTCGCCAATCCTCTGCCCGTCGAGGCCCTCTACGATCGCGACGTGAGCGATGAGGTCAGTCTGCGCAACCTCTTGCAACGCCACGGTTATGCGAGCTTGGACGAGGTGCGGGCCGAAGGTGAGGCCAAGGGTGAGGCCAAGGGTGAGGCCAGAGGCGAGGTCCAAGGCGAGGTTGCGGCTTTGCGATCGGTGATCCTCGAGGTCTTTGCAGCCCGCGGGTTGAGAGTGGGGGAGGATGTCGAGGCCCTGATCGCCGGATGTAAGGATCCAGCGCAATTGCGCCGTTGGCATCGCCAGGCGATCACCGCGACCAACGCGGCCGAGCTCATCCCCTGAAGGAAGCTTGTCGGAGAGGACGACGCAAAGGATCTGGGAGGGGGTTCGCATTGTCGCAGAGTCGATCAACGCCCCCGCGGCGCGAATCCACTCCGGGACGAAGTCGATCCGCTCCACGCCGGATTCGATCAACCACGTGATGGAGTAGATCGACTGCCCCTCAGAGACGATCCACTCTTCGTCGGAGAGCATCGTGACCGGGCCGGAGTCGATCAATTCCCACTTGGAATGCACGGAATGCGAGCCAGAGTGCACTGAATCCAGGCCGGAGTGCATCGAATCCAGTCAAGAGTCGATCGACTCTGTGTAGGAGACGATCCACTCCGAGGCAAAGTGAATCGTCTCCCGCTGAGAAACGATCGACTCCGGCGAAAGACGATCGTCTCCCAGCCAGAGTGCATGGACTTTGACCAGGAGTGGATCGACTCCCAGCTAGAGCCGATCGATTCTGAGGCAGAGCGCATCGTCTCTCAGACAGAGTGCATCGAATCCAGACGGGGATGGTTCATCGTTGCCTCACAGAAGATCGTCTCCACCGCGTCCGCCTCGGGCTGGCATACAATCCAGGCCAACAGGGAGGGCTCAAGAGATGAAAAAGGTCAACGTGCTCGCCATCGCCGTAGTCTGTCTCCTGCTCGGCGTTGCGCTGGGTTTCGCCGCCAAGAAGACGTCCGCGGGCGTGGCGGTGTTCAAGGGCAAGGCTCCGAAGGAAGCCGGGCAGGCGGCGCTCGCCGAGGCGGAGCGGCTCGCCGAGGACGGCTCGTGGGAGCTGATCGCGATCGGCCGTGTGTACTACCTGTCGGGCGACAAGGCGAAGGGGCAGGCACTCTTCGATCGTGTCACAGGCAAAAAAGTCAAGAGCAGCGACTGGCAGCGCATCGGCGAGGTCTACGCGGAGGCCGGCGAGAACGCCAAGGCCGAGGAGTGCTTCCAGAAGATGATGGCCGACAGCCCCAAGGACGACACCGGCTGGTCCGAGGTCGGCTCCTGGTACGTGCGCACCGGGAAGCGCGAAAAGGGCGAAGAGCTCATCGCCAAGGCGCTGGGACGCAATCCCGACGACATGTGGCACTACGTGCGCGCCGGGGAGGCCTATCTGGGGGTTCCCAGGGGGCGGTAGGAGACGGCGTCGGTCCTGGGCGGACAACTGAGACGTTGATGTCACTGCCCATCAATCTCGATTCCCTGGTCCACGGCAAGGCCGTGGAGTGGGAGCGCCTTGAGCTCAAGGAAGGGTGGAACCCGCTCGCGACTCTCCACGCCATTTGCGGCTTCGCTAACGACTTCCACAACCTCGGCGGCGGTTACATCATCGTGGGGATCGAAGCGAACGACGGCCGGGCGGTGCTGCCGCCGAAGGGACTCGACCCCGGACGGCTCGATTCCGTCCAAAAGGAGATTCTCGAGCTCGGAAACAGCTCGATCCGACCGTCGTATCACCCGGTGGTCGTGCCGCACGAGATCGACGGCAGGACGATCCTCGTGATCTGGGTCCCGGGCGGCCAGACCCGCCCCTACAAGGCGAGAACCGCCCTGGGTAAGAACAATGGCGAGTGGGGTTACTTCATCCGTAAGGGGTCCAGCACCGTCAGGGCCAAGGGTCAGGAAGAAACCGAGCTTCTCTCGCTCGCCGCCACGGTCCCCTTTGACGATCGAGTCAACCAGCGGGCGCAGGTGGAAGACTTTTCCCGGGACTTGATGCGGGAGCTCCTTACCGAGGTGGGCAGTGATCTTGCCCCATTGGCTACCGCTCTCCCCCTGGTCGAGCTCGGCTGGCAGATGAACGTGGTCGGCGGCACCGCAGAGGCGCCGTTCCCGCTGAACGTGGGTCTACTCTTCTTCAATCCCGAGCCGCACTGGTTTTTCCCTGCCACCCAGATCGACGTCATCTGGTTTCCCGACGACCCTGGAGGCGAACGCTTTACGGAGAAGACCTTCCGTGGACCGCTCCACCGCATGGTCCGCGAAGCACTGGCTTACATCCGGCGCAACTACATCAACGAGACGGTGATCAAGCACGCGGACCGGGCCGAGGCCACCCGCGTGGTGAATTTCCCGTACGCGGCGGTCGAGGAGGCTGTCGTCAACGCCGTCTATCACCGGAGCTATGAGGAGCGGGAGCCCGTCGAGGTGCGCATCACCCCGCACGAGCTGGCGGTCCTCAGCTTTCCTGGCCCTGACCGCTCCATCCGCCTCGACCAGCTCCGTGCCGGCCGGGCCGTCTCCCGCCGCTACCGCAACCGACGCATCGGCGAGTTCCTCAAGGAGCTCGACCTCACCGAGGGCCGAGCCACCGGCATTCCCAAGATCCTCCGAGCCATGCGGGACAACAGCTCGCCGATCCCGGAGTTCGAGACTGACGAGGACCGCATCTCCTTCCTGGTCCGTCTTCCCGTCCATCCCCAGGCGGCTCGTTTGGCTCCAGACTCGGATGGTGAACCGGTCGGGCCAGAGTCGAGGCCAGAGTCGAGGCCAGAGTCGAGGCCAGAGTCGGGGCCAGAGTCGGGGCCAGAGTCGAGGCCAGAGTCGGGGCCAGAGTCGGGGCCAGAGTGGAGATCAAGGCCCAAGTGGCGGGAAGCTTGGGGGCCTGAGTCGATCCACGACAGGGTGATGGCGGCGATCAGCCAGGCGCCCCTCTCGCGGTCCGAGATTGCCAAGGCTTTGGGGCATACCTCCATATCCGGCGTGATCAAGCGAGCCCTCGCCGATCTCATGCAGGCCGGGCTTGCTCAGTACACCATCCCGGACAAGCCCAACAGCCGTTTGCAGCGCTACCGCACCACAAGGGCGGGCAAGGCGCACGTCAGGCGGCACGACTCGTAGCCCCCGCGTCGCGCTTCACATCCCCTTCAAGTACTCGTGGACGAGCTGGATCGCCATCGCCCCCTCGCCGACGGCTGAGGCGACGCGCTTCACCGAGCCGGAGCGCACGTCTCCCGCGGCGAAAACTCCGGGGCGGCTGGTCTCCAGGATGAACGGCTGCCGCTTGACGGTCCAGTGGGGCGACTCCGCCAGGGACGGCCCGGTGCGGATAAAATTCTTGGCGTCGCGCTCGATCTCCGGCGGCAGCCAGTCGGTCCGCGGCACCGCTCCGATGAAGCTGAAGACCGCCGGGACGTCGAGCGTCCCCTCCTGGCCCGTCTTGCTGTCGACGATCTCGACCGCGGTCAAGTGGCTGTTCCCGGTCATCCGCCGGATCGTCGTGTTGCAGAGCAGCTCGATGTTGGAGGTCTGCTCGATCCGCCGGACGAGATAGCTCGACATGTTCTTCAACAGGTCGCCGCCGCGGATCAGCAGGTACACCTTGCGGGTATGTGAGGAGAGGAAGACGGCCGCCTGGCCGGCGGAGTTGCCGCCGCCCACCACCACCACATCGGCTCCCTGGCAGAGCTGCGCCTCGTTGAACGTCGCGGCATAGTAGACTCCGCGGCCTTCGAAATCTTCGCACCCATCGACGCCCAGCCGCCGGTACTCGGCCCCGCTGGCGATCAGCAGGCACTTGGCGACCACCGTCTCGCCGCCGTCGAGCTCGAGGACCGGATACGCCTTGTCGAAGGCCAGGCCGGCCACCGGCGTGGGGACGGAGAGAAACGCTCCGAACTTGTTGGCCTGGAGGACGGCGCGATCCGCCAGCTCGCTGCCGGTGATGCCGGTGGGGAACCCGAGATAGTTCTCGATGCGCATGCTCATGCCGGCCTGTCCCCCGGGCGCCGTGCGCTCCAGCACGACCGTGCTCAGCCCCTCCGAGGCGCCGTAGACCGCCGCGGCCAGCCCCGCCGGCCCGCCTCCCACCACGGCGAGGTCGTACACCGTCTGCTCGAGCGGCCGGTGCACGCCGATGGCGTCGGCCAGCTCGCGGTTGGAAGGATTGCGCAGGAGCAGCTTGTGGCCGCAGGCGGCGACCACCGGCGTGTCCGCTTCGGCGAGGCCGAATTGGCGGAGCAGCCGGTCCACCTCCGGGTCTGCTTCCAGGTCCAGCCAGGTGAAGAGCACCCGGTTCTTGGCCAGGAAGTCGCGCACACGGAACGTGTCCTGCGAGTAGCGCGAGCCGATCACCCGGAGACCGGTGAAGGCCTCCGACTCGCGCAGGAGCTGGCGCCGGGCGATGAACGCCTGCAGGATGACGTCGCTCAGGTCCGGGCATGTGTTGAGGATCTGCCGCAGGGTGTCCGCCGACATCTCGTAGACCTCGGAGTCGCCGCGGGCGATGGCGCTGACCATCGCCGGGCTGCCGGTGAGCTGCGACACCTCGCCGGTAAAGTTGCCGGGACCGTGGACGGTGATGGTCTGCGGAGCCTCGCCCGATTCGTCGACGATCTCGACCTCGCCGGACTTGACGACGAAGAACTTGAAGTCGCGCTCGCCGATGTGGAACAGCGTCTCCTTTGCCCGATAGCGCTTGAGCGACGCGTGGGCACAGCTCCCCAGCTTGGTGATCTCGGCCTCGCTCAGCGTGGGAAAGGCGACGGCGCGCAAATCGTGCTCGGCCATGTCTTCACCTCCTTCGGGGACGGGGCCCCGCCGGACCGATGGTAATCCAAGACGCTGCCCAGCCGCTCGGCGAGGCCAGCCCTGGATCGTGACAGCGCCTGGGTGGGGAATGGCCCGCCTTTCGGGACGGTTCGTTCATCATGGCGGTCTGCTAAGATCCTTGCCCAGGACTTACCGAGAGGAACGGCATGAGCACCACGGTCGCAGAAAACGAGAGACGAGACCTCGCGCTCGAGAAGCTGGATGAAGTGGTCATCCGCTTCGCGGGCGATTCGGGTGACGGCATGCAGCTCACCGGCACCCAGTTCACCAACACCTCGGCGCTGATCGGCAACGACTTGTCGACCCTGCCCGACTTCCCCGCCGAGATCCGGGCGCCCGCCGGCACGCTCCCCGGGGTCTCGGCTTTCCAGGTGCGCATCGCCGACTACGACATCCATACCCCGGGCGACGCGCCGGACGTCCTCATCGCCATGAACCCGGCGGCGCTCAAGAAAGAGCTCAAGGATCTGAAAGCGAACGGCGTCATCATCGTCAACACCGACGAGTTCAACGCCCGCAACTTCACCCGCGCCGGCTACACGGTCAACCCGCTGGAGGACCACAGCCTGGACAAGTACCGGGTCTTCCAGGTGGCGCTCACCACCATGACCCGGCGGACGCTCGAGGGCATGGGCCTCGACAACAAGTCGGCGGAGCGCTGCAAGAACATGTTCGCCCTCGGCATGTGCTACTGGCTGTTCAGCCGGCCCATGGAGAGCACGGTCGCCTTCCTGAACCAGCAGTTCGCCAAGAAGCCGCTGCTCGCCGAGGCCAACATCAAAGTCTTGAAGGCGGGCTGGAACTTCTGCGACATCACGGAGCTTTTCCACACCCGCTACGAGATCCCGGCCGCGGCGCTGGAGCCGGGCCTCTACCGCAACGTCACGGGAAACACCACCCTCGCCCTCGGGCTGATCGCCGCCAGCCGCCGTAGTGGGTTACCGCTCTTCCTCGGCGCCTACCCGATCACTCCGGCGTCGGACGTGCTGCACGAGCTGTCGAAGTTCAAGAACTACGGCGTGACGACCTTCCAGGCCGAAGACGAGATCGCCGCGATCTGCGCCGCGATCGGCGCCTCGTTCGGCGGCGCCCTGGGCGTCACGACGACGTCCGGCCCGGGGATCGCCCTCAAGTCCGAAGCGATGAACCTGGCGGTGATGACCGAGCTGCCGGTGGTGATCTGTGACATCCAGCGCGGCGGCCCGTCCACCGGCCTGCCGACCAAGACGGAGCAGTCCGACCTGCTGCAGGTGATGTTCGGGAGGAACGGCGACTCGCCGATCCCGGTCATCGCCGCTTCGTCTCCCAAGGACTGCTTCGAAGTGGCCCTGGAGGCGGTGCGCATCGCCACCCACTACATGGTGCCGGTGGTGCTCCTCTCCGACGGCTACATCGCCAACGGCTCCGAGCCCTGGAAGCTGCCGAAGGTGGAGGAGCTGCCGGACCTGCGCGTCGAGTTCCGCACCGATCCAACGGGATTCCTGCCCTACGAGCGGAATCCCGAGACCCTGGCCCGCCCATGGGCGATCCCCGGCACGCCCGGCCTCGAGCACCGCATCGGCGGCCTCGAAAAGGAGGACGTCACCGGCAACGTCTCCTACGATCCGGCAAACCACGAGAAGATGATCCACCTGCGCGCCGAGAAGGTGGAGCGCATCGCGCGCGACATCCCGCCGCTCGCCGTGCACGGCGGGGAGAGCGGTGATCTCCTGGTCCTCGGCTGGGGCTCGACCGCGGGAGCCATCACGGGCGCGGTCAACATGGCGCACAAGAAGGGGCTGAAGGTCAGCCGCGCCCACCTGCGCTACTTGAATCCGTTCCCGGCCAACCTGGGCGAGGTGTTGGCGCGCTTCGAGCGCGTCCTCGTCCCCGAGATGAACCTCGGCCAGCTCGCATTGCTGCTGCGCGCCCGCTACCTCAAGGACGTGCAGTCCTTGAGCAAGGTGCAGGGCCAGCCGTTCACCCGTCAAGAGATCCTGGACAAGATCGAGCAGATCCTGGAGTTCAAGCCCTATGTCCACTGAAGCGCCGACCCTGACGAAGAAGGACTTCACCACCGACCAGGAAGTCCGTTGGTGCCCCGGCTGCGGGGATTACGCGATCCTCTCCGCCGTGCAGCAGGTCTTCCCCGAGCTGGGGATCCCCCGCGAGCAGTTCGTGGTGGTGTCGGGGATTGGCTGCTCCAGCCGCTTCCCGTACTACATGAACACCTTCGGCTTCCACTCGATCCACGGCCGCGCGCCGGCGTTCGCCACCGGCCTCAAGCTGGCCCGCCCGGAGCTCGAGGTGTGGATCGCCACCGGCGACGGCGACTCCATGTCCATTGGCGGCAACCATCTGATCCACACCCTGCGGCGCAACGTCGGAGTGAAGATCCTGATGTTCAACAACCGCATCTACGGTCTCACCAAGGGGCAGTTCTCGCCTACGAGCGAGATCGGCAAGAAGACCAAGTCGAGCCCCGTCGGCTCCGTGGACTACCCGTTCAACCCGCTGTCGCTGGCGATCGGTGCCGGCGCCACCTTCGTGGCACGCAGCGTGGACATCTTCCAGGCGCACCTGCGCGATACTCTGCGCCGCGCCGCCCGGCACAAGGGCACCGCCTTCATCGAGATCTACCAGAACTGCAACATCTTCAACGACAAGGCGTTCACCTACATGACCGACAAGGAGCACAAGGACGACGGCGTGCTCCAGCTCGAGCACGGCAAGCCGCTGATCTTCGGCAAAGCGAAGGACAAGGGCATCCGCATGCAGGGCACCGAGATGGAAGTCATCGAGCTGGGTGGCGAATTCGGTCCGCAGGACTGCCTGGTGTGGAACGAGTCGCTGCACAATCCGGCGACCGCCTTCCTGGCCGCGCAACTCTTGCCGCCGCTCTTCCCGACCGCCATCGGCGTCTTCCGCAACGTCGAAGAGGTCCCCTACGAGCAGCGCGTCGTCGACCAGATCCAGCACGAGACCGAGCGCCTCGGCCTCGGCAAGCTCGACGACCTCCTCCGCGCCGGCGACACCTGGACGGTGTCCGAGCACGGCGCGGTGAGCTGAGGCTCGCCCCCCTGCCCCCCTCTCCCATCGCGGGGGAATGAGGAACGAGATTAGATTAGGGTCGGCCGGCGGTAACGCCGGCCGTTCTGCTTGCCGGGTGGACCGTGGGCTCTGACAGAAGTAAGATCTCGATTGGAGGTGTCATGTCCCGAGCGCACCATTCGGTACAGGGAATTGAAGACGACGCCATCGACCGCCTCTATGCAGAGCTTTCGGATCTGTATGCGGAGAAGGAGTCCTCGCCTGCGGCTCTGCATTTGGACGAGCGGATCTCCGCGACCTTTCAGCGCCTCCGCGCGGCGCAGGCCGACGAAGTCGTACGGCTGCGGAGCTCCTTCGAGTCGGGATTGCGCATGCCGCTAGGCGCAGGATCTGACCTTTTAAGGCAGGTGAGACAGATGAGGGGCTCGCATGAAGATCCTGCCGCCGGTGACCTTGCCTCCTCAGCAGCCCACGACTCGAAGACATAATCCCCGGATGGCCCGGGGACTTCAGGGATTCCACGCCTACCGGTCGTGTCTCCGGTGGGACTTCGGTTTCACCTGTCCGTTCTGTCTCTGCCACGAGGCGGATCTGACCGGTGGACGCTCCGTAGAAGGCTTCGGGATCACCGGTGTCGAGCACGGGGCTCCCCGAAGCGTTGACCCGGGTCGGAGCAACGACTACTCCAACTGCTTCTATTCGTGCCGGCTCTGCAACGGGTCCCGGTCCAACCGGCCGCGGTCCTCGGAGGGACGATCCCTTCTGGATCCCACCGCAGAGGCGTGGGGAGCACACTTCTATCGATCCGGTGACGGCCTCTTGCCGGTCCAGGGTGACCGGGATGCCGAGTACACTCACGAGGTCTACGACCTGGGTGATCCCCGGAAAATCGAGCTACGGCGGCTCAGGCGGGAATTGGTCACTGATCGCTTGGAGTTGCTGCGTCGATTCCCCGAGGATATCAAGTGGCTTCAGACGGAGGCAGAGGCCTCGCCTCCAAGCAGAGCTCGCCAAGCTCTCGACCTCGCTCGGCGCCTGCGAAGAGCGATGCACAACGCCCTGGAAGAGCTTGTTCGCTTTGCGAGTGTTCCTGCGGATGCCCCGTGGGAGTGCCGGTGTGGCCAAACGGACCAGCATTCTCTGCCGCAGGGGTTGGAGATTCAGTCGGTTGATGTGGTCCTGGGCTGATCCTCGCCCGCTTTTCGGGCCCCCTATCCCCGCACCACCCCCAGATACCCCGGCGGCGTGAAGCCTGGGAAGACCTCTCCGATCTTCAGATTGCCCAACCGGCGCTCCACGACCTCGGCGAGGACGGTGCGGTAGTCGGTCGTGATCGCGAGGTCACCAGGGCCGACGAGCTGATCGGGCGCGAGGCCCGGCCAGTCGCCATAGACTTGGCGGCCTTTGACGGCGCCGCCCAGGAGGAACATGAAGTTGCCGTGGCCGTGGTCGGTCCCGCCGGAGGCGTTGTCGTGCACGCGGCGGCCGAATTCGCTCATCGTGACGACGGTGATCCGGCTCATCCGATCCAGAAGGTCCGTATGGAAGGCGGCCAACCCGTCCGCCAGATCGGACGCGACGTCCGCCATCGCTCCCGTCGGCCCGCCCTGCGCTGCGTGCGTGTCCCAGCCGGCCAGGTCCACGCAGGCCACCTCCACACCCAGATCGGCCTTGATGAGCTGTGCCACCTGCCGGAGCGCCGATCCGAAGTCGCTGTCTGGATAAACGGCTCCGTTTCCGGGCTTGTAGGTTCCGGGATGGGCGGCCGCCAGGGTGGTGACCGCTGCGAAGGTCTGCAGCGCCTGGTGGTCGAGCCAGACATCGCTCCCGTTCAGCGCGGACAGCCGGGCCTGAAAGCGCGCGCTCTCGGCTTCCTGTCCCGGCCGGCCGTTCAGATGGAAGCCGGCGATGGAAGCCAGGGCGGTGACCGGCACCGATCCGCGCAGGGAAAACGGGAGAAGAGAGCCCAGGCCGACGCCACGGAAGGGAGAGTCGTTGCCCGTGTCCAGGGCCGCCAGATGCCGTCCGATCCAGCCGGTGGGGATCGACTTGCTGCCCGGCGTGCCGCGCTCCATGAAGTCCATGGCGTCGAAGTGGGAGTGCGTCCGGTCGGGCGAGCCGGTGGCATGGACCGCCGCGAGGACGCCGTCGTCGTACAGCTCCTTGAGCGGCGCCAGGGAAGGATGGAAGCCGAAGAAGCCGTCGAGGTCGATGGCTCGGCGCCCGCCGCGGCCGGGTGGGCGGATCCCCAGCAGGGGGCGGTTCGTGGAGTAGTCCTCGTCGGCGTAGGGCACGACCACGTTGAGACCGTCCGCGCCGCCGCGCAGGAACACACAAACCAGGACATCGCGCTGCGGCGACGGCGCCGCGGAGAAGGCGAGGCGGGGGAACCAGGCCGGCAGGGTGAGACTGCCGAGCCCGATCGAGCGGAGAAAGCCGCGGCGCGTGAGCTCTTTCATGGTTCGCTCCTCATCAACGCCATTGGAAGTAGGGAGAGCTGAGGAGCAGCGCGGCGGTGCCCATGGCCGCGCTGCGCAGCTTGCGCTGGAGGATCGGCGCGTCAGCCGGGCCGCCGGCGGCGACATAGCGGATCACCTGCCGGCGGTCTGCGGGATCGAGCTCGCGGGCGAGGAGGCGCGCGGTCAGATGGTCCGTCACCTCGGCCGGCGTGGGCCGGAAAAGTCCGGCGGTCAGCGCCGCGAAATCGACCTGGACACCGGGCAGGCCGTTCCACCCGAGGGCGAGCATCAAATTCCAGCGATCGAGCAGGCCGTTCGTGTTGCCCCAGGCGTCCGCCACGTCCGGATAGCCGTTCGGCGGCGGCCAGTTGAAGGGGAGCTGCCCCATCTCCTCGAGGACCGTCAGCAGGGCCGGCATCGCTTCCGGCGCCAGCTGCGCCTGCAGGGTCCGCAGCGCCGAGACCACGACCTCGAGAGGCCGCTTGAGCTTCTGGTCTGCCGCGGCCAGCAACTCGCTCGACAGGAGGATGGTGCGCAGGACCTCCCGGATGTCGCCGCCGGTCTGCGTGAAGGTCGCCGCCGCGCGCTCGACCAGGGAAGCGGGAGGGTCGTCGGCCACGAAACGGCGGCAGAGCTTGAAGGCGAGGAAACCGGCGCACGAGGGGTGCGCGGCCAATATGTCCAGCACCCCCTGGCCGTGGCCGATCCCCAGGCCTGCAGGGATCTCGGTGCCGAGCACCGTCCGCGCGCTGTCATCGTGCTGGTCAGCGTTGAAGGAGAACTGGTCGGCCCGTGGACCGGCCGGATCGATCTTGCGCAGCGTCCAGCCGGTGAAGGCACGGGCCACCTCCTCGACGTCGGCTTCGCTGTAGCCGCCGTCGACGCCCAGGGTGTGCAGCTCCATCAACTCGCGTGCATAGTTCTCGTTCGGCCGCTCTTTCAGATTGGAGAAGTTGTCCAGGTAGACGATCATGGCCGGGCTCGCCGCCGAGCCGCCGAGGAGGTCGCGGAATCTCCCCAGGGCATGACGGCGGATCAGCTCGCGGTCCTCGACCGTCTTGAAATAGGCGGCCGGCCCGTCGAGGTGGAAGACGTTGAAGTGGTTCGACCAGAAGTCGGCCATCATCTCGAGGAGCTGGCGGCGGCTGGCCACCGCCCGGTAGACCGTGGCCGCCTTGAGCTCGAAGGCCACCTGGAGGCGGTCGTACGCTTCCAGGGCGAGCTGATCCAGGGCCACGGTGGGGAAGCGTTTCGCGACCGCCGCCTCGACCGCCGAGTCGTCGATCTCGTCCGGATGGAGCTGCTCCTCGATGAAGCCCGCGAACCCGAGCTCGCGGGCCCTCGCCACCTCCGCGGGGGTCGCGCCGAACGTGATGCGATCGACGAGGTGGACGATCGGATCGGGAGCCGGCAGACCGGAGCCCCCGGCCGCGGCGGC
>Ga0075436_100000389_pt1 | contig 28152 bp, 25 predicted proteins | sample RhiMethybrSRZTD5_FD_75303 | JGI IMG/M metagenome (GOLD analysis project Ga0075436, IMG submission 75303) | Populus rhizosphere microbial communities from Tennessee, USA - Rhizosphere MetaG P. TD hybrid SRZTD5 | ecosystem: Host-associated > Plants > Roots > Rhizosphere > Soil | place: USA...
GCGCAACCGGCGCCACGATCTGGAAGACCTACACGATTCCGGAGAAGCCGCAGCAGGTCGGCAAGAACGCGACGGGGACTGCGCTGTTCAAGCCGGCGGGCGCGGCCGTCTGGTCGTCGCCGACGATCGACGAGCGGCGCGGCGTCGTCTACGTCGCGACCGGCAACGCCTACACCGAGCCTGCGGCGCCGGCGTCGGATGCCGTCGTCGCGTTCGATCTCGACAGCGGCACGCGGCTGTGGACGCGGCAGGTGATGGCGAACGACGCGTACGTCCGCGACTGCCCCGGGCGCTATCGTCCGCTCGTGCCGAAGGACAACAAGTCGGAGACCTGTCCCGACGACCTGGGGCCGGACATGGATTTCGGCAGCGCGCCGATGCTGCGAACGCTCGCCGGCGGACGATCGCTCATCGTGATCGGCCAGAAGGACGGCCACGCGTGGGCGCTCGATCCGGACCGGGACGGCGCGGTCGTGTGGAGCCGACAGGTGGGCCTGGGGCTCGACGCCGGCGGCGGCGCGATCATGTGGGGCTCGGCCGCCGACGATCGGTTCGCGTATTTTCCGATCACGCGCGCGGCTGAGACGCTCGGCGTCGCCGCGCTGCGGCTCGAGAGCGGCGAGCTCGCGTGGCGCGCGTCGCCCGCCGACGGCGGCGCGGCGCCCGTCTCGGTGATTCCAGGCGTGCTGTTCTTCGGGTCGAGCGCCGGCGTCGTCTACGCCTACTCGACCGGTGACGGCAAGGCGCTGTGGCAGTTCGACACGGCTCGCGCGTTCGACACGGTGAACGGCATCGACGCTCGAGGAGGCACGATCAACGCCGCGGGGCCCGTCGTCTCCGGCGGCATGCTGCTCGTGGCCTCGGGCTATTCGGAGCTCGGGAGCGGCGTCCGCGGCAACGTCCTGCTCGCGTTCAGTGTCCGCTGATCTATGGAGGCTCGATTTATGAAGCACATCGTTCGCGTTCTCGCCTGTTCGCTGCTCGTCGCCGGCGCCGTGCGGCTCGGCGCGCAGCCGCCGGACTTCAGCCAGGTGCAGATCAAGACGACGAAGGTGGCGTCGAATTTCTACACGCTCGAGGGGCAGGGCGGCACGATCGGCGTGCTCGCCGGGCCCGACGGCGTGCTGATGGTCGACGCGCAGTTCGCGCCGCTCGGCGACAAGATCGTCGCCGCCATCAAGCAGATCTCCGACGGGCGCATCCGCTTTCTGATCAACACGCACGTGCACGGCGATCACACCGGCGGCAACGAGAACATCGGCAAGCTCGGCGCCGCGATCCTCGCGCGCGAGAACCTGCGCATGCGGCTCGCGAAGCCCGCCCCGCAGGCCAACGGACAACCCGGCGTCGCCGCGCCGCCGATCGCGCTGCCGGTGATCACCTACGACTCGCCGGTGACGATTCACATGAACGGCGAGGACGTGCAGTTGATTCCCGTGCCGGCCGCGCACACCGACGGCGACACGATGGTCTACTTCCCGGCCGCGAACGTGCTCATGACCGGCGACTTCTATCGCTCGACGGGCTACCCGAACATCGATCGCGCCAACGGCGGCACGATGAACGGCATGCTCGCCGGCTTCGATCTCATCGCGCGCACCGGCAAGCCGGACACGAAGATCATCCCGGGCCACGGCGCGACGGTCGACAAAGCCGCGGTCGCGGCGCACAAGGCGATGATGATCGGCGTGCGCGACAAGGTCGCGGCGCTCGTGCGGCAGAACAAGACGCAGGAGGACGTGATCGCCGCGAAGCCGACCTCGTCGTTCGACGCGCAGGTGACCGGCGCGACGCCCATGACCGCGGATCGCTTCGTCGGCCAGCTGTATCAGGAACTGAAAGGATCGTCGACGCGATAAACCCCGGCACTCCCTTTGCACGCTCACGCTCGGGTTGCGATCCACCTCAGCGATGAGCCTCTGGCTGCGCGTGCTCGCGACGGTCGCCGCGGCGGCCCTCGTCTCCGCGCGCGGCGCCGCCGTCGAGCGGTTCGACGCGAAGACGGCGTCGTTCGCCGTGACGTTCCACGGCGAGACGTCGGCGTATCGCGACACGGCGGTCGTCACGATGCCGGGCGACGCGGTGATTTTCGACGCGGTCGACGGGCCGCCCGGTGACTACGGCGCGACGACGGCGAGCGGCACGCTCGTGCAGCAGGGGACGCGCCAGTGGAAATGGACGGCGCCGCCGCGCCCCGGCGCGTACCTCATCACGTTCGCGGGCCCGGGGCGCCGCGACGCGATTGCCGTCCACGCGTTCGTGCCGGTGCCCGCGGCGAACGTGCGCAGCGGCATGCTGAACGGCTACCGCATCGGCGCGTATCCGTCGGTGCCGCTCAAGGGCAACCCGCTCTATCTTCCGCCGCGCGGCTTCATCGAGGTCACCAAAGCGATCGAGGACACGAAGGTCTCGCCGCACTTCACGCTGAAGCAGTTCCTCTGCAAGGAGGACACGACGAAGCGCTACCCGAAATACGTCGTGCTCCACGAGCGGCTGCCGCTGAAGCTGGAGATGATCCTCGAGCGCGTGAACGAGATGGGGTTCGCCGCCGACACGCTCCACGTGATGAGCGCATACCGCACGCCGTACTACAACCACGCGATCGGCGACGTGAAGTACAGCATGCATCAGTGGGGGAGCGCGGCCGACATCTACGTCGATCCGGAGCACAAGGATCGGATGGCGGATCTGAACCGCGACGGCGTGGTCGACACGGCCGACGCGAAGTTTCTCTACGACAAGATCGAGACGCTGCTCGAGAAGCCGGAGCACCGCGCGCTGCAGGGCGGCATGGGCTTCTATCCGCCGACCCCGGCGCACCCGCCGTTCGTCCACGTCGACGTGCGCGGCACCGCCGCGCGGTGGAAAGGGTAGCGTGCGGAGGTCGATTGTGGCCGGCGCGATCGTCGCCGCGGCGCTCTCGGCGGCGCCGGCGTCGGCGTACTCGGTGCTCGCGCACGAGGCGAACATCGATGCGTTGTGGGAGCCGGCGATCCGGCCGCTGCTCGAGCGGCGCTTTCCGCGCGCGACGCGCGAGGAGATCCGCGACGCGCGCGGCTACGCCTACGGCGGATCGGTGATTCAGGATCTCGGCTACTACCCGTTCGGCAGCAAGTTCTTCAGCAACCTGCTGCACTACGTCCGCACCGGCGACTTCGTCGAGACGATCGTCCGCGACGCGCGCGACGTCGACGAGTACGCGTTCGCGCTCGGCGCGCTCGGGCACTACGCGTCGGACAACGTCGGCCATCCCGAGGCGGTGAACAAGTCGGTGGCGCTGATGTTCCCGAAGCTGCGCCAGAAGTACGGCAGCGCGGTCACCTACGTCGAGTCGCCGGCGTCGCACGTGATCGTCGAGTTCTCGTTCGACATCGTGCAGGCGGCGGCCGGCGCGTATGTGCCGGAGTCGTACCATCAGTTCATCGGCTTCAAGGTGGCGACGCCGCTGCTCGAGCGCGCGTTCCGCGAGACCTACGATCTGGAGATGAAGGAGATCCTGAAGCACGAGGACCTGGCGATCTCGAGCTACCGCCACGCGGTCAGCGAGCTGATTCCGGAGCTCACGCGCGTGGCGTGGCGCGACAAGCGCGCGGAGATCGAGCGGCTGATGCCGGGCGTGCAGCAGAGCGCGTTCGTGTACAGCTACTCGCGGCAGCAGTTCGAGCGCGAGTTCGGCGGCGACTACCAGCGTCCCGGCTTCTTCGCGCGGTTCCTCGCCTTCATCTATCGCCTGCTCCCGAAGATCGGGCCGCTCAAGCCGCTCTCGTTCAAGACGCCGACGCCGGAAGCGGAGCATCTCTTCGCCGACAGCTTCAAGGACACGCGCGCGCGCTACGCGGCGGCGCTCGACGAGGTGCGCCGCGGGCAGCTGCGGCTGACGAACACCGATTTCGACACCGGCAAGCCGCGCGCGTTCGGCGAGTACGCGCTCGCCGACGAGACCTACGCGGAGCTGCTGCGCCGGCTCGCCGACACGAAGTTCAGCGCGTTGTCGAAGCCGCTGCAGCGCGACATCACGGCGTTCTTCAACGCCGATCCCGGGAAGAGCGCGAGCAGGAAAGTCCGCCACCGCGCGAAGGAGCTTCGCCGCGACCTCGACGCGCTGCGCGCCGCGGCGCCTGCGTCGTAGCGTGCGGCACGGCCTTCAGGCCGGCCCATCATGTAACATCCTCCATCTGCATGCGTGTCCTGTCGGCGGTCCTCAAGAGCGTCGCCACCACGATCGTCTTCTTCGCCGCGGCGGAGATCGGGCTGCGCGCGACCTACGCGATCCGCACCGCGTTCGTGCGGCGCGTGCCGCTGCCGTACTCGGTGGGCGACGACTACGGTCCCATCCCGCCGTGGCTCGATCGTCTGATGATCCTCGTCCCCGACGACGAGTTGATCTGGCGGAACCTGCCGAACGTGCGGCGCACCTACGTGGACATCTTCAGCCCGGCGCCGGACGCCGCCGCGCGCACGGCGCTCCTTCGGCGCTTCCTCCCGACGATCCCGTCCGAGTTCCGCGACAGCCCGACGTGGACGATCGCGCTCAACTCGCGGGGCTATCGCACCGGCGAGTTCGCGCGCGCGAAAGCGCCCGGCGTGCTGCGCGTGGCGTGCGTCGGCGACTCGTGGACCTTCGGCATGAACGTCGATCAGGATCGGACCTATCCCAGCCGCCTCGCCGCCGATCTGGGCGCGCGCGCCGAGGTGTTGAATTTCGGCGTGCTCGGCTACTCGTCGTTCCAGGGCCGGCGGCTGCTCGAGCGCCGGGTGCTCGAGCTCGATCCGGACGTCATCGCGATCGGCTTCGGCATGAACGATTCGGAGGTCGCCGGCTATCGCGATCGCGACATGGTGGGCGGCGGCGCCCCGTCGCTGCGCACGCGCCTGCGCGAGCAGGCGGCCGATCTCGAGTTCTACAAGCTGCTGAAGTACTTCGCGCTGACGCTGCGGTTCCACCCGAAGTCGATGGGCGACTTCCTGCGCGAGCAGGCGCACGACCGCGGATCGGGCCGCGTGGACTACAGCACGATCGAGCCGTGGACGCGCGTCTCGCCGCCCGACTACGAGGCGAACATCCGCGAGATGATCCGTCTCGCCCGCGCGCGCGGCGCCGCGGTCGTCCTGCTCGACAACGAGCTGTGGGAGGAGAGCCCGTACCGCCCGCTGCTGAAGTCGATCGCCGCCGACGCGCAGGTGCCGCTCGTGGACAGCCTGCGGATCGTCGCCGACGCGCGCGCGGGGATCGAGCGCGGCGTCGAGCGCGATCTCGGCCTCGCGTCCGCTTCGCGCGACGAGCCGGCGGCCGGGGAAGGATCGCCGCCGACGCGCGTCGTCTTCCGCGTCTCGCGCGGACGCGTTCCCGTGCCGCGCGCGCTGTCGATCGCCGGCAGCGATCGTCAGCTCGGCGATCTCGTGCCGAACACGGTCTTGATGCGCGACGATGGCGCGGGAGGAGACGAGCGGGCGGGCGACGGCGTATGGAGCCTGGAGGCGACGTTCGCGCCCGGCACGCGCGTGTCGTACGTCTACACGAACAGCGGCGCCGCCGGCCGGTGGGAGGGCCTCGACGTGCCGCACATCCGCACGCTGGTCGTCCCCGCGTCGCGCGGCGGCGCGCCGGTGTACCTGCCGATCGAAACCTTCGGCCGCGTCTACATGCAGGCCGATGACTGGCACACCGACGCGAGCGGGTACGAGCTGATCGCTCGCGCGGCGGCGGACGCGATCACGCAATTAAGAATTAGCGGAATTAAGAAGTAAGAATTCGTCGTCACGAATTCTTACTTCCCTTCGGCGGCGCAGGCACATTTCTCGCATTACTCGTTCTCGCCGCCCTTCAGCTGCACGCGGCAGCAGTCAAAGCACTACCCGATTCAACAATTATCGTCAGCGGCGAACAGCATTTGTTCGTCGAAGGAGTCGATATCGGCATGGCGCGTTTTCACTTCACATCATTTCGACTCGGATGCACCGCGGCGGTGCTTTTCGCCTGCGCTGGCGTAGACGACGTGCGTGCGAATCCGCCCGAGCGGATTTCGAATACGGTGCCGTATCGCGTCAGCAAGCCGAGCTCCGCGAAAGGACGTGCAGGAAGCGCCGCGCTGACGGCGCGTGCGTTGTTGCGCAAGAGCGGCGAGACCGACATCGAGCTCACGACCGGCGACTTCGACGACGCGTCGCGGCCGGCGCCGGGCAGCATCACAGGGGTGCAGGTCGCCACGACCGACGCGTTCGGTCATCGCCAGATGGTGAAGGAGTACCCGACGCTCGTGGGCGTCGACGGCTACGTCGCCTTCACATACACCGGTCTTCTTCGCGGGCAGCCATTGCGCGTGCAGGCGAACGTTGCCGGAATCGATGGGACGCGGACCGACGTCGTGTCGACGACGCCAAGCGTCAGGCTTCGGCCGGATGTGTCCGTGCAGCACGTGTCGGCGCCGGCGACCGGGCTCACCGGCGTCCCCGTCACGATTACCGCGGTTGTCCGCGAGCTCAATCAGGACGTCGGCGCTCGCGCCAGCTGCCGGCTCTTCGTGGACGGCGTCGAAGTCGACCGCGCGGCGGGGTTGTGGGTGGACGCGGGCGGACAGGTGAGCTGTGCGTTCACCCATACGTTCGCAACCGCGGGCGCGAAGTCCGTGGAAGTGCGTGCGACCGACGTCGCTCCGCTGGACTACGACCTGGAGAACAACAGCGCGCCCGCGTCGATCCGGATTTTCACCGAGCAGCTATTCGACTTGTACACGGTCGACTCCATCTCGATCGAGACCACTTACGGTTCGCACTATCAGGATTGGTCGACGCGCAGCGATGGATCAACTGTCTACGGCCGCGATGTCGAAGAGGAGCGCCTGACGCATCAAACCGACCGGTACATCGGATACTGGGCCGTCGTTCACAAACCGATGAGCTTCCCGCTCGCGCAGTTCTCAGTGATCGAGTCGACCGATGGAGCGCCGATTCGATCGATCGTGCTGAACGAAATCGGCTACGCCGGATCGTTCGGCGGCTGCGCCATGGAGCTGGCGGGCAGTCCGCTGGTCATATGGCTGCAGATCTGCAGCAGCGGCATTCCGGGCGGGCCAGGGCTTACAACCGTTCAGTACGGCAGCGCGACGGGCGACGTGACGTACTTCTCCCGCGGTTTCGAGACCGCCTGGCACGCGACCGAGGACGGCGCCGTAACGACCGACGATTCGTACTCCTGGAACGATGCCGCGGCGTCGCATCGGAGCATTCCTCCAACTGTCGATTCCGCGCCTGCCGAGTGGGGCGCGACCTACGACGTGGATGTCACCATCGTGTCCGGGGACACGATCTTCCGAGGGCCTCTCACGATGTCATTGCAACGCGAGGTCATGTCACGCAGCGTGCCCTGGCAGTGCATCGATTCGAGCGGCGACTGGGGTTGGAGGCGCTTCTGCGGGGACATCATCGACGAGCGCGTTATCGTGGCCGGCAACGCGCCGCGATAGACGAATTCTTAATTCCAAATTCCACATTCTTAATTGCGCCGCGCGACGGTCTCACGCGATACGGCCGTCGCGCAACGTCACGGCGCGCGTCGCGTAGTTCCGCGCGAACTCCTCGTCGTGCGTGGCCATCACGAGCGTGCGTCCCTGGCGGCGCAGCCCTTCGAGCAGCGCGCCGAGCTCGCCGCGGCGCTGCGGATCGAGCGACGCGGTCGGCTCGTCGAGCAGCAGCACCGGCGGATCCACGGCCAGCGCGCGCGCGATCGCGACGCGCTGCGCCTCGCCGCCCGAGAGCTGGCGCGGCAGCGCCTCCGCGCGGTGATCGACGCCGAACGCGCTGAGCAGCTCGAGCGCGCGGCGCTCGGCCGCCTCGCGCGGCACGCCGTGCGCATGCACCGGCGCGAGGCAGACGTTGGCGCGCGCCGACAGATGCTCGAAGAGGCAGTGGAACTGGAAGACCATCCCGACCTTGCGGCGCAGCGCGCGCAGCGTCGTCGCCGGAATCGGCGGCCCGCCCAAAAGCGCAACGCCGTCGACGACGACCGTGCCGGCCTGAAAGCGCTCGAGCCCGGCGACGACGCGCAGGATCGTCGTCTTGCCGGATCCCGACGGGCCCATCAGCGCGACCGCCTCGCCGCGATCGACCGTCAGGTCGACGCCGGTGAGGATCGCGCGCGTCCCGCGCGTCAGCGCGAGGCCGCTGATCTCGACGATGCCCGTCACTGCGGCGCGGCTCTCCATCGCCGCTCCATCCAGCGCGCCAGCGCGGCGAGCGGCAGCGACATCGCGAGGTAGAGCGCCGCGCACAGCGAACCCGGGATCACCCAGCTTCCGAGGTTCGTCGCGAAGATCTGCGTCTGCTTGGTGAGCTCGAGCACGGTCAGCACCGACACGAGGGAGGAGTCCTTGAGCATCGCGACGAAGTCGTTCGTCATCGGCGCGAGCGCGAGCCGGAACGCCTGCGGCCCGCGGACGAGCGTCAGCACCTGCCGCTCGCTGAGCCCGAGCGTCCGCGCGGCCTCGAGCTGCCCCGGCGGAATCGCTTCGAGCGCCGACCGGTAGATCTCGCTCTCGTACGCCGCGTAGTTGAGCGCCAGGCCGACGAGCGCCGCGGCGAACGCCGGCAGACGGATCGCCGCCGCGAGCCCGTAATACAGCACGAACAGCTGCAGCAGAATCGGCGTCCCGCGAATCAGCTCGACGTACGCGGTGAGCGCCGCCTGCGCCGGCGGCGCGCCGTAGACGCGCCCCGTCGCGATCAGCACGCCGACGACGACGGCGAGGCCCATCGAGAGGCAGGAGAGGACGATCGTCACGACCGACGCGCGCAGCAGCGACGGCAGATACCGCTTCGTCGCCTCCCACCTGGAGATCCCCGCGGCGCTCGACGAGGTGTCGAACCCGATCACCGGCGGCACCGGCTCGCCGGCGAGGACGCGCGCGTACAGCTTCGGCTGATCGTCGTTCCACACGCGCCACTTCCGGAAGATCCGCTCGAGCGTGCCGTCGCGCATCGCGGCGCGCAGCGTCTCGTTGAACGCGTCGCGCAGCGGCGCGTTCTGCGGCGAGAGGACGGCGACGTAGTGTCCGATGGCAATCGTCTGCGGCTGGATCGTGAAGCCGCCCATCGTCCGCAGGCGCCGCTCGGCGAGCACGTTGTCGAGCAGCACGGCGTCGACGCGGCCGAGCGTCAGATCGCTGAACGGGTGCACGTCGTCCTCGTACGACAGCGGCTGCAGCCCGTGCTCCTGCTGGGCGCGCAGCAGGATCTCGTACGCGATCGTGCCGCCCAGCGTGGCGACGCGGCGGCCGCGGAGATCGGCGAGCGAGTGAAACCGCGGCGCGTCGGCCTCGCGGACGCTCAGCACCTCGCGGAACTCGTAGTACGGCATGGACACGGCGAGCGAGGCGCGCCGCGCCGGCGTGTCCTCGATCCCGCTCATCCCGACCTCGGCGTCGCCGCGGACGATGCTCTGATCGATCGACTCGAAGCGGATGTTGACGAACTCGGTGGTGCGCCCGAGCGCGCGCGCGAAGAGCTCCGCGATCTCGACGTCGAAGCCGACGAGCCGATCGGGGTGCGACGGATCGGCTTCGACGAACGGCGCGCCGCCCTCCGGGTCGCCGGCCCACCGCAGGATCGCGGGCGGCGACGCAAAGAACGCAAAGATTGCGAAGGCCGCAAAGAAAGATTGCGCGACCACTGGAGTAGATTTTATGCGGAGGCGCTGCGATGGCGAGTGTCGGCTTTCTCGGTACGGGCCTGCTCGGGAGCGGGATGGTGGAGCGGATGCTGCGGAACGGCGACGCGGTGACGGTGTGGAATCGCACGGAGGCGAAGGCGCGCGCGCTCGAGCCGCTCGGCGCGAAGGTCGCCGCGTCGCCCGGCGACGCGGTCGCCGGCGCCGACCGCGTGCATATGACGCTGCCCGACGACGGCGTCGTCGATCGAATCGTGGACGACATCCGCCCGCGGCTCGGAAAGGATGCCGTCGTCGTCGATCACTCGACCACGTCGCCGCGCGGCGCAGCCGCGCGCATTCCGCGGCTGAACGGCGCGGGCGTGAAGTTCCTGCACGCGCCGGTCTTCATGTCGCCGCAGATGGCGCGCGACGGCGTCGGGATCATCCTCGTGTCCGGCCCGCGCGCGGTCGTCGACGAGGTGAAGCCGGCGCTCGAGAAAATGACCGGCGAGGTCTGGTACATCGGGGAGGAGCCGGATCGCGCCGCCGCGTACAAGATCTTCGGCAACTCGATGCTGTTCGTCATCGCGGCCGGCGTCGCCGACGTCTTCGCGATGGCGAAGGGCCTCGGCATCGCGCCCGCCGACGCGCTCGCCGTCTTCTCGAAGTTTCAGCCCGGCGGCGTCATCAAGGCGCGCGGCGAGAAGATGGCGCGCGGCGATTTCAGCGCGACCTTCGAGCTGACGATGGCGCGCAAGGACATGCGGCTGATGCTCGAGGCGGCCGGCGGCCAGCCGATGGCGGTGCTGCCGTCGATCGCCGAGCGCATGGACCGGGCGATCGCGGGCGGGCACGGGAAGGACGATTTGGGCGCGATTGCCGCGGAGGTGGTGTCATGAGGCTCGCAGGTCGTGCGGGCCAGGCAGGTCGGGCAGGTCGGGTCGGGATGGTAGGAGGGTTGATCGTCACAGCGATCGCCGTCGTGCTCGCGCAGGCGCCGAATCCGAACGCGCCGGCGAATTTCATCTCGATTCACGCGCCGGTGATTGCGCTCGCGCACGCGCGCGTGATCGACGGCACGGGCGCGCCGCCGCGCGACGACCAGACGCTCGTCATCCGCGACGGCACGATCGCCGATCTTGGCGACGCCGCCGCGGTGGCGCCGCCGGCGGGCGCGGCGATCGTCGATCTCACGGGCAAGAGCGTCGTGCCCGGCCTCGTGATGATGCACGAGCACCTCTATTACACGACGGGGCCCGGCGTGTACGGACAGCTCGGCGTCAGCTTCTCGCGCCTCTATCTCGCCGGCGGCGTCACGACGATGAGGACCGCGGGCAACGTGAACGGGATCATGGACGTGAGCGTCAGCCGCCGGATCGCGGCGGGCGAGATGGCGGGCCCCGCGATCGACGCGACCGCGCCGTACGTCAACGGCCCGAGCACGTTCCTGCAGATGCACGCGATCACGAACACCGACGAGGCGCGGCGCCACGTCCGCTTCTGGGCCGACCAGGGCGCGACCTCCCTGAAGGCGTACATGCAGGTGTCGCGCGTGGTGCTGAAGGCGGCGATCGACGAAGGCCACCGCCGCGGGATGAAGACGACCGGGCATCTGTGCTCGGTCACCTTCAGCGAGGCGGCCGATCTCGGCATCGACAACCTCGAGCACGGGTTCCTGCCGGCGACCGATTTCGTGAGCGACAAGCAGCCGGACGTGTGTCCCGGCCAGGCGCGCGGGCAGCAGGCGCTCGCCGACATCGACGAGAACGGCGCGGCGTTCACCGCGCTCGTGAAGAAGCTCGTCGACAAGCACGTCGCGCTCACGTCGACGCTGACGGTGTTCGAGACGTTCACGCCGGGCCGCCCCAAGCCGCCGGGCCTCGACGTCCTCGCGCCGCAGCTGCGCGAGGCGTTCGATCGCGCGTACGAGCGCGTGCAGCAGAATCCGCAGTCGCTCTACGCGAAGCTGTTCCCGAAGGAGATGCGCATGGAGCGCGCGTTCGCGCGCGCCGGCGGCCTCCTCCTCGCCGGCACCGACCCGACGGGCGCCGGCGGCGTCGTCGCCGGGTTTTCCGACGAGCGGCAGATCGAGCTGCTCGTCGAGGCGGGCTTCACGCCGGTCGAAGCGATCTCGATCGCGACGCTGAACGGCGCGAAGTATCTCGGCCGAGACGCGCGCATCGGCACGATCGCGAAAGGCAAGCAGGCCGACCTGGTGATCGTCGCGGGCAATCCCGCGGCCGCGATCGCCGACATCCGCCGCGTCGAGACGGTGATGAGGAACGGCGTCGGGTACGATCCGCAGAAGCTGATCGCGTCGGTGACGGGGAGCGTTGGACTCTGGTAGGTCGGGCAGGTCGGGCGGGCCAGGCAGGTCTGGCAGGTCGGACGCGCGCGACGCGAACACCCTTTGTGTCCTTTGTGACCCGCCCGGCCCGCCCGGCCCGCCCGGCCCGCCCGACCCGCCCGGCCCGCCCGACCCGCCCGGCCCGCTCGGCTTACTGGCCGGCGGTCGAGCTCTTCATTGCCGCCGGCTTCATCGTGATTTTCTGCAGCCGCCAGTTCAACAGCTCCGCCACGTAGATCTCGTTTTCGTTCGGACACGCAATCTCGTGAATCCAGCCGAACTGCTTCGCCTGATGTCCGGACTTGCCGAGCCAGCCGACCACCTTGCCGTCGAGCGTCAGCTTGTAGACGCGTCCCGGATACGCGTCGCTGCTGAACAGGAATTGCTGCCCCTGCGCGTTGGGCGGCGTGACGCAGACCGCCCACGGCGCGCCGCTCTGCGCGGCGCCCTGCTCGACGGTCGGCTGCGCGCCCATCCACGGATGCGCGTCGGCGGGAACCGGCACGTCGATCTTGATCTCGCGCACGAACTGATTCGTCTTCGGATCGATCACCTGAATGCGCCGGTTGCCGCGATCGCCGACGTAGATGTTGCCCTTCGCGTCGTTCGCGATCGTGTGCGGCGTGTTCAGCTCGCCGAGCTTCGGCCCGCGGCCCGGCTCGCCGATCGACGCGACCCAGTCGCCGTCCTTCGTGAACTTCGCGACGCGCGAGTTGATGTAGCCGTCGCTGATGTAGATGTTCCCGTCGGCGTCCCACGCGACGTCGGTCGGCTGGCGGAACTGCCCCGGGATCGGCGGCCGCGGCGGCGTGACGCGCTCCCACGGCTCCGCGTTGTCTGACGCTTCCTTCTTCCGCCCGAACACCATCGTGACGTGCCCTTCAGGGTTGATGCGGACGATCATGTCGGAGCCCTTGTCGATCGCCCAGAGGTTGTCGTCCTTGTCGAAGCGGATCGCGTGCGCGTACGACCACGCGTAGAGGCCCTTGCCGATCTCGCGAATGAACTTGCCCGTCTTGTCGAACAGCAGCACCTGCGACGCCGTGGCGCCGTAGGCCGGGCCGTTCGCGCTGTTCGAGCGCGTGAAGATCGCGACGTCGCCCTTCGAGTTGACGGCGACGCCCGACACTTCGCCGACGTTCATGTCCGCCGGCAGCTTCAGGAAGTTGACGTTGCCCTCGAACGGAATCTCCGCCGCCTGCTGCGCGAACGTGGGCGCTGTCGCCAAGAGCGCGGCGAACGCGATCACGAGTCGTTTCATGATTCCTCCCGTTAGCCTTGCCTTCCTCTGCGTCCTCTGTGACCTACGCGACCCACCTGACCCACCTGACCTACTCCGACCCGCCAGGCCCGCCTGGCCTGCCTGCCCGACCCGCCCGGGCTACTGCGCGGCAGTCGATCGCGTCGCCGCCGCCTTCAACTGCAGCTTCTGCACGCGCCAGTTGAGCAGCTCGGCGACGTAGATCTCGTTCTCGCTCGGGCACGCGATCTCGTGAATCCAGCCGAACTGCTTCAGCTGATGCCCAGACTTGCCGAGCATGCCCAGCACCTTGCCGTCGAGCGACAGCTTGTAGACGCGGCCGGGGAAGGCGTCGCTGCTGAAGAGGAACTGCTGCCCCTGCGCGTTGGGCGGCGTGACGCAGATCGCCCACGGCGCGCCGGGCGCCATCGTGCCGGATCCGGGCGGCGCGTCGGCGGCGACGAGCCGCGCGACGTCGGGCTTGGCGCCCATCCACGGCATCGCGTCGGCGGGCACCGGCGCGTCGATCTTGATCTCGCGCACGAACTGGTTCGTCTTCGAGTCGATCACCTGGATGCGGCGGTTGCCGCGATCGCCGACGTAGATGTTGCCCTTCGCGTCGTAGGAGATCGTGTGCGGCGTGTTGAGGTTCCCGAGCTTGCCGCCGCCCGGTTCGCCGAGCGACGCGACCCAGTCGCCGTCCTTCGTGAACTTCGCGACGCGCGAGTTGATGTAGCCGTCGCTGATGTAGATGTTCCCCTCGGGATCGAACGCGACGTCGGTCGGCTGGCGGAACTGCCCCGGAATCGGCGGCCGCGGCGGCGTCACGCGCTCCCACGGCTCCGCCTTGTCGGACGCTTCCTTCTTGCGCCCGAACACCATCGTCACGCGCCCCTCGGGGTTGAAGCGGATGATCATGTCCGAGCCCTTGTCGATCGCCCACAGGTTGTCGTCCCTGTCGTAGCGGATGGCGTGCGCGTACGACCACGCGTACACGCCCTTGCCGATCTCGCGGAGGAACTTGCCGTTCTTGTCGAACAGCAGGATCTGCGACGCGGTGGCGCCGTAGGCGGGGCCGCCGGCGCTGTTCGATCGCGTGTAGACGGCGACCTCGCCCTTCGAGTTGACCGCGACGCCGGACGCCTCGCCGAAGTTCATGTCGGCGGGCAGCTTGAAGAAATTCGGGACGGAGTCGAACGGAATCTCGGGCACCGAGGGCTGCTGCGCGTAGGTCGCCGGCGTAAGAGCGGCAAGAATGACGACAATCCACTTCTTCACGGTCGCCTCACTTTCGTGTGGCCGCGGGCCAGGTTCGGAAGCCGGCAGTATAGCGCCTGGTCGGTCGGCGCGTGAAGGAAGCCGCGCGGGCTCAGCCGCGCGCGCGCCGCGCGCGCGCGAGCGTCTCGAGCAGCGGTTCGGTCTGCTCGATCGAGAGGCACGCGTCGGTGATGCTCTGGCCGTAGACCGCCGGCTGGCCGGGCACGTAGTCCTGGCGTCCCTCGACGAGATGGCTCTCGATCATCGCGCCGAAGATCTGCCGCGAGCCCGCCGCGATCTGCTCGGCGATCGACGCGGCGACGTCGGGCTGCCGCAGGTGATCCTTGTGGCTGTTCCCGTGCGAGCAGTCCACCATCACGCTCTCGCGCAGCCCCTTGGACGCCAGCCGCGCGGCGACGCGCGCGATGTGATCGGCGTCGTAGTTCGGGCCGGTGCGCGTGCCGCCGCGCAGGATCACGTGGCACGAGTCGTTGCCCGAGGTCTGGAAGATCGCCGACACGCCCTGCTTGGTGACCGACGGAAACCAGTGCGGCGATCGCGCCGTCATCACGGCGTCCACGGCGATCTGCGTGCTGCCGTCGGTGCTGTTCTTGAAGCCGACCGGCATCGACAGGCCCGAGGCGAGCTCGCGGTGCACCTGGCTCTCGGCCGTCCGCGCGCCGATCGCGACCCACGAGGTGAGATCCGCGATGTGCTGCGGGATCTGCGTGTCGAGGAACTCCGATCCGGTCGGCAAGCCGAGGTCGTTGACGTCGAGCAGCAGCTGGCGCGCGAGCCGCAGCCCCTTGTTGATGTGGAAGCTCTCGTCCAGGTCCGGATCGTTGATGAGCCCCTTCCAGCCGACGACCGTGCGCGGCTTCTCGAAGTAGGTGCGCATCACGACGACGAGATCGTCGGCGAGGCGATCGGCGAGCCGCTTCAGCCGCTCGGCGTACTCGAACGCGGCGCGCGTATCGTGGATCGAGCACGGGCCGGCGACCACGAGCAGCCGCGCATCGTTGCCGGCGATGATCGCGGCAATCGAGGCGCGCGCGTCGGCGACGACGTTCGAGGCGCGCTCGCTGATCGGGATCTCCTCGAGGAGGATCGCCGGCGGGATGAGCGGGCGCACGTCGCGAATGCGCAGATCGTCGGTCGGTCGAATCATGTTGTGCGCGGGGCGCGCCTGAGAATAATACCGGAATGCCGTTCCTCGTCCGCCTGCTCGTCACCGCGGCGGCGCTCTGGGTCGCGACCGCCCTCGTGCCGGGCGTGGCCTATACCGGCGGCACGCTGCCGTTTCTCGGCGTCGCGCTCGTCTTCGGCGTCGTGAACGCGACGCTCGGGCCCCTCGCCAAGATCCTCACCTTCCCCCTCATCATCGTCACGCTCGGCATCTTCGCCCTCGTCATCAACGGGCTGATGCTGTGGCTGACGAGCTCGCTCTCCGAGGCGCTGGGGCTCGGCTTTCACGTCCGCGGCTTCTGGCCCGCGTTCTTCGGCGCGCTCGTCGTCAGCATCGTCAGCACCGTGCTGTCGTTCGCGATCCGGGACGCCGGACGCGATCGCGACGACTAGATGCGGCCGGCCGCGCGGCGCGCCCGGACGTCTGAAGCGACGGAGGACACCATGTCACACCAGAGCCGCGCCGTCTTCGTGCTGCTGTGGCTCGCCTCGCTGCTCGTCGTCGGCGCGTTCGCCTCGGCGCAGCCGCGGCGCGACCCGGCGCCGGTCATCTCCGGAACCGACATCGGGTTCCGGCCCGAAGGGTGGAACGGCAAGGCGCGCACCGGCACCTGGCTCGTCCGGATCAACGGCGAGTGGGTCGAGGCGCAGACGGTGATCAAAGCGGTGCCGGCGACGCGGTAGTCCGTCAGCGCCGGCGGCGGCTCGCGCGCGACTTCGGCGGGGCGCGATGGTCGGCGGGGGCGCCGGCGCGCGTCTCGTGCCCATGATCGGCTTCCCCCGGCCGGAGCGGCGCGAGCACGAGCGGGCCGTCGGGCGGCCTCAACACGAGCTCGAGCCGGCACACGTGGCAGCGGTAGGTGATCCCGCGCCGCGGCAGCGCTTCGGTCTCGGAGTGGCTGATCGGAAGGCGGCACGCGGGGCACGTCCAGGGCATTTCGTAGCGGAGCAAATATACCAGGCGGCGCGGGAACGTCAAATCCCGCCCGCGCGCGCTATCGCCGCCGCGCCTTCCACGCGAGGTACGGTGTGAACGCGTCGGGGGATCCGGGCGGCGCGATCTCGAACGAGCCGGCGAGCGCGCCGTGCGCGTCGCCGCGATACGTCAGCCGGTATCGCGGCTCGCGCGCGCTCGGCTCGCTCACGAAGGTTGCGACGTTCGGCGCGGGCGTCTGCACGGCGTATCTGATGACATGTCCCTCGTTGTCGAAGTAGTCCGCCTGGAGCGATCCGTTCTCGCTGAAAATCACCAGCAGATCGTCGTGGCGCGACGCGGGGCGATCCGCCGTCGCCGCGTAGCTCGCTTCGTTGGTCCGGACGATGACGTGATCCTGGACGGCGAGCCTGAACGTGAACGTGCCGGTCTCACCCGCAGGCGTGTCGATCGCGCGCCAGTCGCCGAGCAGGAAGCGCAGGTGGGACAACGCGTCGCCCTGCGCGCCGGCGCTGGCGGACAATGCGAACACCAACGCGAGCGACAGGCGGAACCGCATCGCGCCGCAGTATAGCCGCGTCCCGCGCGCGTCATTCGCGGCGCGCGAGCCCGTGCACACAAGCCGACATCTCTGCACGCGTCGAGCGACGGGGGTCGGACCCGGGTTCGACGCCCGTCTGACAAACGTTGTCAGCGCGCATCTGACAACAAATGTCAGACGACGCAGTGGCCGCCTGCATAAGGAAGTTCCGTGCCGGGGACAAGACTTGGGCCTTCAACGGCTTGCGGCGTCCGTCTCAAAGCAGATACATCTGGCAGGGTGCTTGCTCCCCGACTGGCCACCGAACATCGGACGAGCTTACGTAGTCAGTTTTTCTCAGGAGATGAAATGAACATGCGCGACTCCAAAGGTTTCACCCTCATCGAGCTGCTGATCGTCGTGGCGATCATCGGCATCATTGCCGCGATTGCGGTTCCCGGCCTGCTCCGGGCCCGTATGTCGGGCAACGAAGCGTCGGCGATCGGTTCCATGCGCGCCGTCAACAGCGCGCAGTCGACGTACTCGTCCAGCTGCGCGAGCGGTGGATACGCGCAGTCGCTCGACGATTTGTCGAAGCCGCCGGCGAACAGCAACGCGGGCTTCATCAGCCCCGACATCAAGAGCAACGGCATCCTGAAGAGCGGCTACAACGTCAACGTCGGCCCGGGCGCCGTCGTGACGGTCGTCCTGACCGCGAACAGCACGTGCAACGTGTCGGCGGCGGACGCCATCGCGTCGTACTTCGCGGAAGCGCACCCGGCGACGATCGGTTCGACGGGCCAGCGCTCGTTCGGCACGGATCAGCGCGGCACGATCTTCCAGGACAACACGGGCGGCACGTTCACCCAGGCGCTGGTGGCGGCTTCGACGAACCCGGTTCAGTAAGCATCTCGACTCTGCTCAGGACGTCGGGCGGCCGGGTGATGTGAATCACCCGGCCGCCCGCGTCGTTTGTACCGGCTCTTCCGCGCCGCCGGCCAGCCTTTCAATTGACTCCGCCGCAACCAACGGGTACAAATTGTTCTTGCGCTGATCCTTAGGCGTAAACACCGAGACCTCGCGTCGGGCCGGACCGCCGGTTCCCACGCTCTGCCGGGGTTCATGACGAAGACACACGCCAGACTCGCGTTGCTGTGCGCGCTCATCGGCCTCGCGGTCTCGGTGGCGGCCGCCGTCACGCACTACCAGCTGCTCCACGACCCGACGCACCGCAGCTTCTGCGACGTCAACGCGACGATCAGCTGCACGCAGGTCTACCAGAGCCGCTTCAGCACGTTCCGCGGCATCCCGGTCGCGATCTTCGGCGCGTTCTGGTTCGCCGCCGCGGCGCTCTTGTCCATCGCCGGCCTCACCGCGCGGCCCGCGGTCCGCGAGAACGTGCCGGGGTATCTCTTCGCCTCGTCGACGATCGCGCTCGCCGTCGTTCTCTACCTCGGCTACGCGTCCTTCTTCCTGCTCAAAGCCGTGTGCCTGCTGTGCCTCTCGACGTACGCCGCAGTGATTGCGCTGTTCATCGTGTCGGGCGCCGCCACTTCATTTCCCATGACTACATTGCCCCGCCGCGCCTTCGCCGACGTTCGCGTCTTCTTCCGCAGCCCGCTCGCGCTGACGATCGCGGTGCTCTTCCTCGCCGGCGCCGCGACGACGCTCGCGTCCTTCTCGCGCGACGCGGCGGCGACGACGACGAGCGCGTCGGCCGGCGATCCGAACGCCGCCGCGGCCGCGCCCGCGCCGACGCAGGATCAGCGGTCGGAGTTCGAGCGCTGGTACTCGTCGCAGCCGCGCGTGCCGCTCGTCATCCCGGCCGAAGGCGCGAAGGTGCTCGTCGTGAAGTTCAACGACTTCCAGTGCCCCGCGTGCGGCCAGTCGTACCTGCAGTACAAGCCGATCTTCGCGAAGTACGACGCCGAGCATCCCGGCGCGGTGAAGGTCGTGCTCAAGGACTACCCGCTGAACCGCGACTGCAACGACGCGCTCGGCCAGACGATTCATCCCGCCGCGTGCGACGCCGCCGTCGCCGTCCGCCTCGCGCAGGCGCGCAACAAGACCGAAGCGATGGAGGAGTGGCTCTATACGCACCAGCCCGCGATGACGCCGCCGTCGGTGCGCCAGGCGGCGCGCGACGTCGCCGGCATCGACGACTTCGACGCGAAGTACGCGTCGACGCTCAGCCTCGTGAAGGGGGACGTCGCCCTCGGCCGCCAGCTGCAGATCAAGTCGACGCCGACCTTCTTCATCAACGGCGTGAAGATCGAAGGCGCGCTGCCGCCGCAGTACTTCGAGCAGGCGATCGCCTACGAGCTGCAGCGCGCCGCCGCGAAATGACGTGCGCGCGCTCGCGACAGAAGGCCTGACGAAGGATTACACGATCGGGTTCTGGCGCAACCGCTCCTATCGCGCGCTCGATCGGCTCACGCTCGATATCGCGCCCGGCGAGGTCTTCGGCTTCCTCGGCCCCAACGGCGCCGGCAAGACGACCACGCTGAAACTGCTGATGCAGCTGGTCTACCCGACCTCCGGCCGCGCGGAGATCCTCGGGCGCCCGCTCGGCGATCTGTCGGTGAAGCGGCGCATCGGCTACCTGCCGGAGAATCCCTACTTCTACGACTACCTCACGGCGGAGGAGCTGCTCGAGTACTTCGCGGCGCTCTTCGGCTACCCGCGGGGCGAATGCCGATCGCGCGCCGCGCGCCTGCTCGACGAGGTCGGCATCGCGGGCGAGCGCCGCCTGCAGCTGCGGAAGTTCTCGAAGGGGATGCTGCAGCGGGTCGGGATCGCGCAGGCGCTCGTCAACGATCCCGAGCTCGTGATTCTCGACGAGCCGATGTCGGGCCTCGATCCGCTCGGCCGCCGCGATGTGCGCGCGCTCATTCTGGCGCTGCGCGATCGCGGCCGCACCGTCTTCTTCAGCTCGCACGTCCTGAGCGACGCCGAGGCGCTGTGCAACCGCGTCGCGATCCTCGCGAAGGGGCGGCTCGTCGCCACCGGCAGCCTCGCCGACATGCAGGCCTTCCGCGCGAGCGGCTGGGAGCTCGTCGTCGCCGGCGTCGGCGACACGGCGATTGCCTCGCTCGGCGCGCGCGCGCGCCGCGCGGTCCGGATCGGCGAGGGGCGGTTCATGCTGGAGCTGCCGCTCGATCCCGGTCCCGAGCGCGTGCTGACGGATCTCACGGCGGCCGGCGCCGAGCTCGTCTCGCTCAACCCGATCCGCCAGACGCTCGAGGATTTCTTCGTCGCGCAGGTCAGCTCGGCCGAGGCGGCGAGCGCGCGGCGCGGGCTCGAGGAGCCGGCGGCGGAGGCGCGGCGGTGAACGCGGTCGGCGTCATCGCGATCAACGTGTTCCGCGAGTCGGTGCGCGACAAGGTCCTCTACAACCTGGTGCTCTTCGCGATTCTCCTGATCGCGGCGTCGCTCCTCATCGGCGAGCTGACGGCGGGGCAGGACGTGAAGATCATCAAGGATCTCGGCCTCACCGCCACCTCGATCTTCGGGCTGTTCATCGCGGTCTTCATCGGCATCGGCCTCGTGTCGAAGGAAGTGGACCGGCGCAGCATCTATGCGCTGCTGGCCAAGCCGATCACGCGCTCGCAGCTCGTGCTCGGCAAGTACGCCGGGCTTGCGCTGACGCTCGCGGTCAACGTCGCGGTGATGGCCGTCGCGCAGTATGTCGTCCTCGCCTACATGCGATGGGGCATCCCGCCGGACGTCGAGCGCGCGTGGGACGCGCCGGCGATCGATCCGGCGCTGCTCGTCGCGATTGCGCTCATCCTCGTCGAGCTGCTGCTGGTGACGGCGATCGCGATCTTCTTCTCGACCTTCTCGACGCCGCTTCTGTCCGCCGCCTTGACCTTCGCGCTCTTCATCGTGGGGAACTTCAGCGCCGATCTGCGGAACTTTCAAAACGTCGTCGGTTCGCCGGCCGTTGGCCGCATCGCGCGCGCCCTGTACTTTGTGCTGCCGAACCTGGCGCAGTTCGACGTCAAGGCGAGCGTCGTCCACGGCCAGCGCGTCGCGCCAGGCTACGTCGGCGTGGCGGTGGCGTACGCGGCCGTGTACATCGCGCTGCTGCTGACGATCTCGACGTCCGTGTTCGCGCGGCGCGATTTCAAGTAGCGCATGCATCCCGCTCTTGCGTCGATCGTCGCGCTCGTCCTGTTCGCCGGCGCCGCCGGGCTGCAGGCCGTCCGCGAGCGCTGGTATCCGCCGGCGCTCGAGGAGGAGACGGCGATGTACCTGCGGTCGGCGGACGCGGTGCGCCGCATTGCCGGCCCGTACGCGCCGCTCGCCGCCGACCTGTACTGGATCCGCGCGATTCAGTATTACGGCGGCCTCAAGCATCGGCTCAACCCGGAGTGGAACCGCGACGGCCGGCCGGCGCCGGTCGCCGGGCCGGCCGCGGCCGACGATCGCTACGCGCTTCTCTACCCGATGCTCGACATCACGACGACGCTCGATCGGCGGTTCAACATCGCGTACCGGTTCGGCGCGATCTTCCTGGCGGAGCCCTACCCGAGCGGCGCCGGCCGTCCGGATCTCGCCGTCCAGCTGCTGCAGAAGGGACTGAGCGATCGACCCGATAAGTGGGAGTACATGGAGGACATCGCGTTCGTCCACTACTGGTACGACCACGACTACCTCGCGGCGTCCCAGTGGTTCGAGAAGGCCGCCGCGGTGCCGCGCGCGCCGTGGTGGCTGCGCTCGATGGCGGCGACGACGCGCGCGAGGGGCGGCGACCGCGCGGCATCGCGCCTGATGTGGGAGGCGATTCGTCAGACGACGGAGATTCCGTGGCTGCGGCAGGACGCGGAGCAGAAGCTGCTGCAGCTGCGCGCGCTGGACGAGATCGACGCGCTGCAGCGGGTCGTCGATCAGGTGAAGGCGCGGACCGGCGCGGCGCCGGCGGACTGGGAGTCGCTCGTCCGCGCGCGCGCGCTGCGCGGCATCCCGGTCGATCCGCGCGGGACGCCGTACGAGCTGACGCCGGACGGCCGCGTCGGCCTGTCGTCGTCGTCGCGCCTGTATCCGCTCCTGGTCGAACCGCCGTCGCAGCCAACGGGGTCAGACCCCACTCCGACCCTGGTCCGACCCCGATGACGATGACAGTCGCCGATTTACGCCATGTCCCGCCATCTGGTGTCAGACACGTGCCAGGCACCGACGGGCGGCGGCGATGATGTTCGAGGATCTTCCGCCGGCGGTTGGGATCGCGATTGCCACCGCGTTCGGGGCGGTGGTTGGCAGTTTCTTGAACGTGTGCATCTACCGCCTGCCGCTCGGCAAGTCGGTCGTCTGGCCGCCGTCGGCCTGCACGAAATGCGCGCGCGAGCTGATGTGGTACGAGAACGTGCCGATCGCGAGCTGGCTCGTGCTGCGCGGACGCTGCCGCACGTGCGGGACGCCGATCTCGTTCCGCTATCCGCTGATCGAGGCGCTCACCGCGGCGATGTTCGGCCTCGCATGCTGGTACTACGGTCCCGGCGCGCTGCTGGCGTCGCGTCTGATCTTCGGCTGCGCGCTCATCGTGCTCTTCGCGATCGACCTCGAGCACCATCTGCTGCCCAACGCGATCACGCTGCCGGGCATCGTCGTCGGCTTCGTGTTCAGCCTGTTCACGGAGCCCGGCTGGCAGGCGTCGCTCATCGGCCTCCTGACTGGCGGCGGCGCGCTCTACGCAATCGCCGAGGCCTACTACCGCGTCCGGCACGAGGAAGGGCTCGGGATGGGCGACGTGAAAATGCTCGCGATGATCGGCGCGTTCCTCGGCTGGAAGCTCGCGCTCCTGACGCTGATCCTCGCGTCGTTCGCCGGCACGCTGATCGGGATCGGATTGATCGTGACCAGGCGCGGCGGCATGAAGTACGCGCTGCCGTTCGGCACCTTCCTCGCGCTCGGCGCGGCCGCCGCCGCCGTCGTCGGGCCCGGCCTGCTCGAGTGGTATCTGACGCTCTTCCAGCCGTGAATCGACGCTGGATCCGGATCGCCTGGCCGCTCGCGCTGCTGCTGGTCTTCGCGGGCACGTTCCGCCGCGCGCCCGGCGGCCGCGGGTCGTCTGGCGGCTCCGGCGTATCGTGCGCGCCGGGCCGGCAGGGGACGGCGACCATCGCCGACCTCGAGAGCTGCGTCGCGCTCGATCCGATCGACGTCGAGGCGATGCTCTCGCTCGCGTCGGCGTACGAGGCGGCGCACCGCGGCGGCGACGCCGAAGCGATGTATCGCCGCGCGCTGACGATCGAGCCGCACGACGCCCGCGCCCACGTCGCGCTCGGACGCCTGCTCCTCGCGCGCGGCGACACGGACGAGGCGCGCAAGGAAGGCGAGACGGCGCTCCGCTGGCACGTCGGCAGCGCCGCCGCCGCGCGCCTCGTCGCGGAGGCGCGCGCCCGGTGACCCGCGCCGCGGCGGCGGCGGCCGCGCGGGCGGCGCACGCCGCGTTCCTGCTGTCGATCGCGGCGTTCTCGTTCCTGTCCTACAGCCCGTTCGCGTACGCGCAGTTCATCAAGCCGAACGTCGTTCCCGATCTCAACGACTTCGTGGTGCTGTCGCCGTGGTTGTTCGCGATTGCGGTGCTCGTCACGATCCTCACGCTGCTGCCGGCGCTCCGCGACGGCGGCGTGAAGGGCAGCGGCGCGGCGCGCGCGTACGTCGCCGCCGCGTCGGCGGCCGCGTTGTGGGCCTTGTGGCGCAAGCCGCTCATCACGATTGGCGATTCGATCGCGGGCCTGTACATCGGCCTCGGCGCGCTCGCGTTCGTCGCCGCGCTCGCCATCGTCGATCATGCCGTGTGGCCGGCGCCGCCGGTCACGACATCCGATCGCGCCCGCGCGGCGCGCGCGTGCGTGCTGGCGGCGGCCGCGGCGTCTGCGGCCTACGCCGCCGGCGTCCCGTTCCGCCTCCACCAGGCGATTGGCATCGAGATCTCGGCGTACGGCTTTGCCGTCGGGTTCGCCGGCGCGCTTGCGGGCACGCTGTTCGTGTTCACGGCAATCTTCCTCGCGCTGATCGTGGCGATGACGATCGCCGAAGCCGCGCGCAATCCTCCGGTGGTCGAGTACTGGCTCTTCGTCGCGCTGCTCGCGTCGGCGGCGACGCTCGTCTTCTATTTCCTCGTCTCCGCGGCGATCGCGTGGACGGGACGCGGCGCCTGGATCGCGTCCACGTCGCTCGGCATCGCGATTGCCGCCGCGTGGAGCGACATCGCGCGACTCCGGTCTCAATCGGAAATCCGCAATCCGCAAGCCGCAACCGCGGTTGACGCCTTGTCGCTCTTTTCGTCGCCGATAGCCGCCTCGCGCGCGAGCGCCGTTGTCGTGCTCGCGGCGCTGCCGTTCGCCGCGTACGCCCTGGCCTCGGCGGTCTCGCACCTCGACTGGAACTTCCTGCTGCAGAAGCTTGGCGTGCTGGTCGTATGGGTCGCCTCGCTCGCCGCGATGCACGCGGCCGCCGCCGCGCCCGCGGCCAACCGCCCGCCGCGGGTGTCTGACACCATGCTCCTGTTTCTGGCGCTCATCGCGCTGGCGCTCTATCAGGGCGTCATGCGGCTGCCGCGCTCGTCCGACGCGCTGCTCGATCGCTACGCCGCCGTCGATCCGTCGCTCCGCCTGATCCGCGACGCGCAGGTGACCGGGTCCGCTGACACGGCCGACTACTATGCGTTTCTGCGCTCGCAGACGCTGGTGCTGCCGCAGAGCGTCCACGCGCCGGACATCGCCTTCGTCGATCGCCTGGGGCCGGCGCGCGTGCGGCCGCCGCACATCTTCCTGTTCATCATCGACAGCCTGCGGCGCGATTACGTGTCGGTCTACAACCCGGCGGTCACCTTCACGCCGCAGATCGCGCGGCTCGCCGCCGACAGCTTCGTCTTCGATCGCGCGTTCACGCGGTACGCCGGCACGGCGCTGGCGGTGCCGTCGATCTGGGCGGGCGGAATGACGATCCACACGCTCGAGCAGTACGATTTCGCGCGGCGCAACACGCTGCTGAAGCTCCTCGACGCGAACCGCTACGTCCGGATGATGGACTACGACCATCTCGTCGAGGAGCTCGTGCCGCATGACGCCAACAGCATGCAGCTCGATCGCGGCAAGACCACGATGGAGATCGACGTCTGCGCGACGACCGTGGAGCTCGAGCAGCGGCTGACGGAGCGCGACGCGACACGCCCGGCGTTCTTCTACTCGCTCCCCCAGAACGTGCACATCGCCGTCGCGACGCGGCTCCAGGTGCCGGCGAGCAAGTACCCCGGCTTCTACGCGCCGATTGCGGCGAGCCTCGAGCGCATCGACGCGTGCCTCGGCGGCTTCGTCGATTTCCTGAAGGCGCGCGATCTCTACGACGACAGCATTCTCATCGTGACCTCCGATCACGGCGATTCGCTCGGCGAGGAAGGCCGCTGGGGCCACGCCTACTTCATGGTGCCCGAGGTGATGCGGATCCCGCTCATCATCCACCTGCCGCCGCGGCTGCGCGCCGGCGTCGCGGTCGATCTCGCGGCGCTGACGTTCTCGGCCGACATCGTCCCGTCGCTGTACGCGCTGCTCGGATACGATTTGAAGGACCTTGGCCGGCTGTACGGACGTCCGCTCTTCACGCCGACCGACGCCGATTCGTCGTGGCGCTGGCGCGATGTGTTTCTGGTCGCGTCGAGCTACGGCGCGGTGTACGGCATCGTGCGGCAGAACGGCCGGCGGCTGGACGTGATCGACGCCGTCGGCGGCCGCGACGCCGCGTACGATCTCTCGAGCGGCCTGCTCGGGCGCCCGGTGGAGGAGACGCGCGCGATGTCGGACGAGAGCCGCCGCGAGGTGGCGCAGCAGCTCGGCGAGCTCGCCGCCGTTTTTCATTATCATGCCGATCGCTGACGCCCGCGCGATGACCCGCCTCACGCCATGCATCTGACGCCGCAGGCTTACGCGCTCCTCGGCCTCACCGCGATCGTCGCGGCGCTCGTGTCCGTCGTCGTGTTCTCGATGCTGCGCTTTTCGGCGGCCGCGCGCGAAACGCGGCGCAACATCCGCGGCGGCGGCGCCGAGACGGCGGTCCTCTCCGCGGCGCTGCAGGAAGCCGTCACGAAGCTGAAGGCGCAGGAGCGCGCGACCGCGCTGCGCGCCGAAGCCTCCGAGCGTCTGAGCGGCGAGATCATCTCGAGCCTCACGGCCGGCCTGCTCGTCGTCGGCCTCGAGGGGAAGATTCGAATCCTCAATCCCGCGGGGCGGCGCATGCTCGACGTACCGGAGTCGACGCCGCCGGAAGAGATCGCGCGCGCGCGCTTCCACGCTGGTGTGGCGCGCGTCGCCGGCGCGCGCGAACAGCCGCTGCTCGACGTGATCGACGAGTGCCTGCGGCGGCGCAGCCCGATCGTGCGGCACGCGGTGGAGCTGCCCGACACCGGCCACGGCGCCACGCACCTCGGCGTCACCGTTTCGCCGCTGCTCGACGAGCACGGCGGGCTGCACGGCGCGATCTGCCTGTTCACCGATCTCACGGCCGTGCGCGATCTCGAGGAGCAGCTGCGGCTGAAGGACAGCCTCGCGACGGTCGGCGAATTGACGGCGGGCATCGCGCACGAATTCCGCAACGGCCTCGCGACGATTCAGGGCTACAGCAAGCTGCTCGATCTCAACGCGCTGCCGCCGTCCTACCGGCCCTACGTCGAGGGTATCCGCTCCGAGACCGAGTCGCTCAGCCAGGTGGTGACGAACTTTCTCAATTTTGCGCGGCCGGCGCAGCTGGTGCTCTCGCGCGTCGAGCTCCGCGGAATCTGCGAGCGGGCGGCCGACGAGTTCCGCGCCGACGCGCGCGCGCTCGGCGGCGACATCGAGGTGAAGGGCGATTTCGACGTCATCGAGGGCGACGAGGTCCTCCTGCGGCAGGCGTTCAGCAACCTGCTGCGCAACGCCCTCGAGGCGTGCTCCGGCGGCAGCCAGCCGCCGCGCATCCTTATCCACTCGGAGATCGATCTGCCGCAGAAGGTGTCGCGGATCGCGGTCAACGACAACGGACCGGGGATCGCGCCGGCGCTGCGCGAGCGCGTCTTCCGCCCGTTCTTCACGTCGAAGCGAAGCGGCACCGGCCTGGGGCTCGCGCTCGTGCAGAAGATCATCGTTTTTCACAACGGCCGCATCGTGGCCGGCGCGTCGCCGCTCGGCGGCGCGAGCCTGCAGATCACGCTGCCGGTGAGCGCCTGAGGTTCCAATAGCGTTACCGAACGTAACGAATCGGCGCTTACAGGGCTGAAAGCGGTCCAGGCGACCTCTACCGTTCCATCATCTAACTCTCGATAAATACAACAGTTAATCCCTCGACACGAGCGGCGCTCGCGGCGTGGCAGTGCCATTGCTCAGGTGTTAGGGCAGGACCATGAAAAACGCGGGACGACACTTCCGAAGCGCGTTGGGTTTTTCGATCGTCGACATGCTGGCCACGCTGGCAGTTATTTCGACGGTCGCGGCCATCGCGGCACCTTCAGCGGTCGACATGGTGGACTCCATGCGACTCGGCATGTCGGAGCGCGACGTGGAGCGCGAGTTGCAGTTCGCGCGCCTCAAAGCGGTTTCAACGAGCCGTCCGATGCGCGTGCGCTTCGACTGTCCGACGGCGGGCAAGCTGCGCGTCGTCGAGGTGATCGGCACGCCGGCCAACCCGGACGCGAACGACGCGGACACGTATCTGAATCGCTGCAGCGAGTCGCTCTATCCGTACTCGCCGACGGGCGCGGATCAGAGCCGCCTCACGCGGCCGAACAACGACGGCGCGATCCGGCTGCTGCAGCCGCAGACGACGTTTTCGGCGAAGAAGACGCTCGAGTTCTGGGCCGACGGATCGGTGCACGCCGACGCGGGCACCGGCAACCCGTGGCCGAACATCGGCACGACGGGCGTGACGATCACGCTCACGCGCAAGGGCAAGACGAAGAACATCAAGGTGAATGGCCTTGGCAAAATTGTCATGGATCGCTAATCGCCACCGGGTGAGCGAAGGCGGATTTTCGCTCCTCGAAGTGCTCGTG